>Ga0302275_10005619_pt1 | contig 12040 bp, 10 predicted proteins | sample III_Bog_N2_2_FD_200229 | JGI IMG/M metagenome (GOLD analysis project Ga0302275, IMG submission 200229) | Peat permafrost microbial communities from Stordalen Mire near Abisko, Sweden - III_Bog_N2_2 | ecosystem: Environmental > Terrestrial > Soil > Wetlands > Peat | place: Sweden: Abisko...
TCGGATGCAAGTCTTCCCAGCCGGTTCTTGTAACTCGAAGTTATAAACTCGCGGAACAGAGGATGCGGCTCCAAAGGCTTGGACTTGAACTCAGGATGAAACTGGCATCCCAGGAAATAGGGATGGCCGGGTAACTCGACAATCTCAACGTAAGTGGCATCGGGAGTCGTGCCGCTGAGGCGCAGGCCGCCGCCGGTTAGCAGGGCTTCGTATTCGCGGTTGAACTCGTAACGATGGCGGTGGCGCTCGCTGATTTCCGTCGCTCCGCCGTAAGCCTTCGCGGCCAGCGAATCCTCTTGCAGGATGCAGGTCCAAGCCCCCAGCCTCATGGTGCCGCCCATCTCCTCCACTCCAAGTAACTCACGCAGTTTGTAAATGATGCGGTGCTGGCTGGCGGGGTCGAATTCGCTTGAGTTGGCGTCTTTGAGTCCGCAGACGTTGCGGGCGAACTCGATGCATGCAGTCTGCATGCCGAGGCAGATTCCGAAGTAGGGTACCTGGTGCTCGCGTGCGTAGCGAATGGCATTCAACATGCCCTCGATGCCGCGCTTGCCAAAGCCGCCGGGGACGAGAATGCCGTCGAATCCAGCTAACTGCGACTCATAACTCCGGTCGTCCGGAGTTTTAGACTCCAGCCCCTCTGCTTCGATCCAGGTTACATGGAGTTTCAGGTTCTGAGCTACGGCGCCGTGCGTGAGAGCTTCCTTAAGCGACTTGTAACTGTCTTCATACTCCACGTACTTGCCGACGATGGCTATGGAGACATCGTCTTTGGGGTGGTAACAGCGGTCGACGAGGTCTTTCCACCGGGTCAGGTTGGCCTCCGGCGCTTCCTTGTGAAGGTATTTGAGGATGAGAGCGTCAACCCCTTCCAGAGCAAAGCAGAGCGGCACTTCGTAGATGGATGGAACGGTCCGCGCGCCGATCACGGCTCGCTCTTCGACGTTGCAGAAGGCGGCGATTTTCTGTTTGATCTCGCGGCTCAGGGCGCGGTCGGAGCGACAGAGCAGGACGTCGGCCTGAATGCCGATGGAAAGCAGCTCTTTGACGGAATGCTGGGTGGGCTTCGTTTTCAGTTCCTGAGCTGCGCCGATCCAGGGCACCAGCGTTAGGTGGACAAAGACGGTGTTCTCGCGGCCCAGTTCCTGGCGCATCTGGCGGATGGCTTCAAGAAACGGCAGCGACTCAATGTCGCCAACCGTGCCGCCGATTTCAACAATGGTAACGTCGGCGCCGTTGGCGGAGACTTTTCGCATGGCATTCTTGATTTCGTTGGTCACATGTGGAATGACCTGAACGGTTTTGCCGAGATAGTCGCCGCGCCGCTCCTTGAGAATGATTTGCTCGTAAATTCGGCCGGTGGTGAGATTGTTATCGCGGGATAGCGGTGCGTGGGTGAAGCGCTCGTAGTGACCCAGGTCGAGATCGGTCTCCGCGCCGTCGTCGGTGACAAAGACCTCGCCGTGCTGAAAGGGCGACATGGTCCCCGGATCGACATTGAGGTAGGGGTCGAACTTCATCATGTTGACGCGAAGGCCGCGGCTCTCAAGCAGGCAACCGATGGAGGCCGCCGCCAAACCTTTACCTAAACTGGACACAACTCCGCCCGTCACAAAGACATACTTTGCCGACATCAAGGCAACCTCTTGATTGAATTGTTGGGATGGCCGAACCAGGTGGACACTATCGAGTATGACAGAGATGGGGGTGCGAAGGAAGCGGAAAAACCAAGAGCTGCTCGCCGCGGCCGGATGTGACGTTGTTAACCCATCTTGATTCAACAGTTTAAATGGGTTAATCGCCGGGATCTCCGAACCAGCGGCCTGGCTCGCCCTCGACTCATGGGAGCGTCGCGACGCAAACTGACGGTGGCGGGTGCGGTCGGTTAGAATCGCGGAATAGAGGAAGCGCATGCAAGATACCATATTGGTCACTGGTGGGGCTGGATTTATCGGCTCGAACTTTATTCTTCAGTGGATAAAGGAAACAAGCTCGTCAGTTATCAACCTCGATCTGCTCACTTATGCCGGAAATCCCGCCAATCTATCCTCGTTGGAAGGGAATGCGCGCTATCTGCTGGCGGTGGGCGACATTTGTGACGCGGAGCGCGTGGCCTCTTTACTGCGGGAGCATCAACCCAGGGCGATCGTTCATTTTGCGGCGGAGAGCCATGTCGACCGTTCCATCGCTTCGCCCGAATCGTTCATTCGCACCAACGTGCAGGGAACCCAGGTCCTGCTTGACCAGGCCCGGCGCTATTGGTCGGAACTCGACGAAGCTGACCAGTCCGAATTCCGGTTTCTGCATGTTTCCACCGATGAGGTTTACGGCTCGCTTTCGCCTGATGATCCGCCCTTCAGCGAAACCACGGCCTACGCTCCGAATAGCCCGTATGCGGCGTCGAAAGCTGCCTCTGACCACCTGGTGCGGGCCTACCATCACACCTGGGGTCTGCCCGTTCTCACTACGAACTGCTCGAATAACTATGGGCCCTTCCAGTTTCCCGAAAAGCTGATTCCTCTGATGATTCTCAATGCGCTCGAGGGCAAGCCGCTGCCCGTTTATGGGGATGGCACCAACGTTCGTGACTGGCTCTTTGTGGAAGATCACTGCGCGGCCATTCGTACCGTGCTCGAAAAAGGTTGCGTAGGCGAAACCTATAACATCGGCGGAAACAGTGAGCGCAAGAATCTCGACGTGGTCAATACGATCTGCAATCTTGTGGACGAGATGAGTCCCAACGCCAGCCTGGCTCCGCGCAGGAGTCTTGTTACGTTCGTCAAGGATCGCCCCGGACACGACCGCCGGTATGCCATCGACGCCTCGAAGATTGAGCACGAACTTGGCTGGCGCCCCGCGGAGGGCTTTAAGAGCGGGTTGCGCAACACGGTTCGTTGGTATCTCGACCATCCTGCCTGGGTTGAAAGCGTGCGCACCGGTGCTTATCTCGAATGGATCAGGCAAAACTACACGGAGCGTGTCGAGCCATGAAAGGAATCATTCTTGCAGGAGGCTCGGGCACGCGCTTGTATCCCGTTACCCAGGTCGTGTCCAAGCAGTTATTGCCCGTCTACGACAAGCCGATGATCTACTATCCGCTCAGCACGCTGATGCTGGCCGGATTGCGCGAGATCCTTATCATCACAACACCTCAGGAGAGCAGCCGCTTTCAAGAGTTATTGGGGGACGGAAGCCAGTGGGGCATTCGTCTCAGTCATGCCGTCCAGCCCAGCCCGGACGGGTTGGCTCAGGCCTTTCTGATTGGCCGGGAATTTATCGGCGGCGATGCTTGTTCGCTGATTCTCGGCGATAACATCTTTTATGGCCAGGGCTTCTCCCACCAGTTACAGCAGGCTGCCAAACTGGAGAATGGCGCCACCGTCTTCGCTTATCAGGTTGAGGATCCGGAGCGCTATGGCGTAGTGGAATTCGACAGTGCGGGCCGTGCCATCAGCCTTGAAGAAAAGCCGAAGACTCCCAAATCGCGCTATGCGGTCACCGGCCTCTATTTCTACGACAATAGTGTTGTGGAGATTGCTTCCTCGCTCAAACCATCGCCTCGCGGGGAGCTCGAAATCACCGACCTGAACCGATGCTATCTCGACCGGGGTCTCTTGAATGTGGAGATCATGAGCCGTGGAATGGCCTGGCTCGACACTGGCACGCAGGAGTCGCTGCTCGAGGCCGCGCTCTTTGTTCATACCATCCAGCGGCGCCAGGGACTTAGTATCGCCTGCCCGGAAGAGATTGCTTACCGCCAAGGCTTCATCACCGCGGCGCAGTTGCAGTCGCTCGCCGAGAAAGTGGGCAAGAGCCGCTATGGACAATACCTGCTCACCTTGCTGCGTGAACCCCAGTTCGTAGCCGGGGATGTGAAGCCATGAAGATCACAGCGACATCTCTGCCCGGAGTATTAATACTGACTCCGGCGATCTATCGGGATAGCAGGGGCGCATTCCATGAGACCTTCAACGCGCGCCAGATGGCGGAGGCTGGCTTGCCGGTCGAGTGGCCGCAAGATAACTTCTCTGTCTCGAAAAAGAACGTGCTACGCGGCATCCACTATCAGGTCATTCAACCGCAAGGAAAACTGGTGCGAGTTACACAGGGAGCTGTGCTTGACGTTGCTGTGGATCTGCGCCGCAGCTCACCTGACTTCGCCCGCCATTTCGCCATTCAACTCGACAGCGAGAAAGGCGAGATGTTATGGATTCCTGCAGGTTTTGGCCATGCATTTCTTGCCCTCACCGAAGTCGTAGGTTTTTCTTACAAGGTAACGGATTATTACTCTTCCGCGGGGGAGAGGACCATCGCGTGGAACGACCCGGATCTCGCGATTTCCTGGCCGATCGACGCGGACAACACCATCGTCTCCGACAAGGATCGCCAGGGCGCCGCGCTACGCGATGCGGAGATCTTCCCATGAGCGGCCAGCCACGTGTTCTCATCGTCGGCAACGCCGGGCAGGTCGGCGTTGAGCTTCAGCGTAGCTTTGCGGACTCTTGTGAAGTGATTGGCGTCGATCGAGAGAGTGTGGACCTGGCTCAACCGGATCAGGTTCGCTCTATGGTGCGCCGCGTCGAGCCGGGGATCATTCTCAACGCCGCCGCGTACACCGCAGTCGACCGCGCGGAATCGGAGAAAGAGATGGCCACAGCCATCAACGCCGAGGCGCCCCGCATCCTGGCCGAACAGGCGCTACGGTTGAACGCATTGCTTGTGCATTACTCAACAGATTACGTTTTTAATGGCGCCAAGCCGGGCCCGTGGACGGAGCAGGACGCTCCAGCCCCGCTGAATGTCTATGGGGCAACCAAGCTGGCCGGCGAAGAGGCCATTCAGCAGGTGGGCGGCAAGGTTCTCATCTTTCGCACCAGTTGGGTCTACGGTCCCCACGGCTCGAATTTCCTGCTGACCATGCTGCGACTTGCGCGCCAGCGCGATTCTCTCTCAGTGGTGGGCGATCAGATCGGCTCACCGACGACCTCCATCGAACTCGCCCGCGCCACGCACCTGGTCGTGAGCGGAGTGATGGCGGGTCAGTTCGGTGCAATGGAAGAGTGGGCGGGCCTCTACCACATGACTTGTTCAGGCTCGACCTCCTGGTGCGGCTTTGCGCAGGCTATCTTTGCTCGCGCGGGGAAGCTACTGGAAGGCAAAGTTCCGGCGGTAACTCCTATTACTTCCGAGGAGTATCCGACACCGGCAAGACGGCCGCGCAATTCGGTCTTGTCGAACGCAAAGCTCGAGGGCCGATTTGGCATCCGGCTTGCGCCGTGGGAGACGGCGCTCGACGCGGTCATCCAGGTTCTTGGATAGGCCCGCACAAGCCGCGAAATCTCGATTCCCGTACAATGAATCCAAGAGGAGACTCACTGATGAAGCGAGTCTATATGGACGCCAATGCCACCACGCCTCTGCTGCCGGAGGTGATGGAGGCTATGCGTCCGTACTGGATGGAGCGCTTTGGCAACGCCTCTTCGATTCACTTGGACGGACAGCAGGCGCATGCCGCCGTGGACCGCGCCCGAGCAACACTGGCCGAGCTTTTCAACTGCCATGACGCTGAAGTGATTTTCAACTCTGGTGGTACCGAGGGCGATAACACGGCCATCTTTGGGTTGCTGCGACCAGGCGACCAATTTGTCACGACATCGATTGAGCACTCGGCGATTCTGGCAGCGGCTGAACGCATGGCCTCGCATGGCGTGCGGACGACTTTCGTCGCGCCGCGCCCCAGCGGACTTATTGATCCGGCTGAGATTCGGCGAGCACTGCGGCCAGAGACACGTTTGATTAGTGTGATGCTGGCCAACAATGAGACGGGCGTTCTGCAGCCGGTTGAAGAAATCGGCAGAATCGCTCGCGAAGCAGGAGTGTTCTTCCACATCGATGGCGTGCAAGGCGCGGGTAAAGTCAGCCTCGACGTCCGCCGTTTCGGGTGCCATCTCTGCTCGATCAGCGCGCACAAAATGTACGGGCCCAAAGGCGTTGGCGCAATGTTTGTCCGGCGCGGAACACCCATTGAATCGCTGATGGTTGGCGGTAGTCATGAGCGCCGCCGCCGCGCGGGAACGGAAAACGTGCCGGGAATCGTGGGCCTGGCGAAGGCGGCAGAGCTGGCCATGCTCTCGCTGGAAGATGGGACCATCGACCGCGTGGCGGCACTGCGCGACCGGCTGGCGGCAGGAATTCTGGAGCTTCCCGGCACCGGCGTCAATGGGGCGTCCTCTATTGGCTGTCATCCTGAGCGAGCGCAGCGAGTCGAAGGACCTGCGTTTTCTTCTTCAAGCGATAATCCCGTTCCCCGCGTCGCCAATACAACCAACATCTGGTTCGATCAGTTAGAGGGTGAAGCACTGGTGATTGCGCTCGACCTGAAGGGTGTGGCCGTCAGCGGCGGGTCGGCCTGCCACTCCGGCGCGACCGAGCCCAGCCATGTGCTCCTGGCGATGGGCCTCAACAAAACGCGAGCCCGCGCCAGTCTGCGCTTTAGCCTGTTGAAGACCGCAACCGAAGCCGATGTGGATTGCGTTCTGAAGGTGGTACCAGAAGCCGTCGAGCATCTGCGGGCGATTTCGCCGGTGGCAGCGGGGACGCTCGGGTAGAAGCACAGCAAAGTTGAATTCCGGTGAACCACGAATCTATGGCTTCATCCGCAAAAGCGACTGCATTTCCTCGAAATACGGGTTGAATGTCGGGCTAACATCAAGCAAATGGTCTAAGCTAGGTTTCGTCGGGTCCACGAGGAATCTTCGTACCGCGTGATCGAGGTCTCTCGTGAAGAATACCTCCTCATTTTTTTCGTCAGCATCGTTGGCGATGGCCTCGAAGAGATGTTTTAGTTCTATCGCTAGGCTGCGGTACTCACCCGGGCCAACTTCGTCATCATCCATATCAAAGCCGTAGAAAGACTCCTTCGTAAAATTCCGTGGAATCTCCATAAAGGTCTTCTGCTCGACACCGGAACTGGGCTTCAGAGGCGGGTCGCCCGCTGATCGTGGTTTCAGCCGTCTATTCAGTGCGGCGCCTTCGCCAAAAAACACGCAGAATGTTTAATGGACCGATAGCAAGTGACAAGAATACAACAAGGAACAGCGGCCAGATTGCCGCTAAGGCGAGAAGTATCCAATACCACCTCCAGCCTTCATGCCAGAGAATAATTAGGGTCGTCAGGTCGACAAGTATGATTGTGCCTAAGCAGGCACCCGACAAAGCCCTGCCATCCTCTAATGACAGGTCGCCCTCAGGTCCGCCCGCGAGTATCGCCCCCCTTGCGAGCTCGGAAAGAGTCTCATGCTTTCGATGGGGTAGCCCCTGGCCGATCGCGCCGACTCCGAGAGAAAGGACAAAAATCGCAATTCCCAGCACCCATGCGTGGTGCCAGAGATAGTGAAGCGCCACCGCGCAGTACGCAAAGTTGAGCGGCCAAAGAATTCGCCGCTCGAAGTTGGCGATATGGATGTGAGGCTGGGATCTCATTTCACGCTCGCACTGGCTCCTGAAACGAGTGGATTGTTTGACGCAAGTACATTCGAACCTCCTTCACCTGGGCGTGATTCAGTCCCGAATTCGCCTTTTGGAAAGATGCGCTCCAGGCTGAACCAAGGGGACCGTCACGCATCACGGGTGAATTGCGTAGTCGGATGTCTGAGCTACAAACACGACAACCTCAGGCTGTATTTCGGTAACAATCCTGCCGACCAAATGCCTAAGTAGCTTCGATGCATCCTCGTTGTACTGCCCGAAATAGGTCGCGTGTGGCATGGGATGCGACGCCGGTTGCAGCGCCCCCCCAATGGGAGCCCAACCGGCAGGGGACTGAAGCCTGGACTTCAGACTGACCTCTCGGTCGAATCCTTCGATCCCCATCAGCCCGTGCAAACGCGCATATTCATCGCCGTCGATGTGGCTGCCCCTCAACTCAACGCGAACAGTGAAGTCGGCCATGGTTGCACCCTCCCGTGGGCCCCGACAGAATGGCAAATAAACGGCGAAGATGCAAACAGAATATACTTGAGGCAGCGGGTCAACTTGAACAAGAATTTCCCGATGGCTGAGGCCACGACCTACCAGCCTGTACCCTTGACCGGATCGATTCTTCTAGGAACAGAAAAACTTCCCCATGACCGAGCGTACAACCATCGCCGTAGCCATGTCCGGAGGGGTGGACTCCTCGACGGTGGCGGCGATGCTCGCCCATGAGGGCGGCGCAGTCGTCGGGCTGACGCTCCAGCTTTGGGATCAGACGCGGCTGGCGGGGAAGCATGGCATCCCCGACGCGCCCAAAGCGGGCCGCTGCTGCTCGCTCGACGATGTGTATGACGCGCGCCGCGTAGCCGAGCATCTGGGCATTCCCTATTACGTTGTCAACCAGCAGGAGCGGTTTGAGCAGGATGTTGTCCGGCCCTTTGTGGCCGAATACCTGGCCGGTCGCACGCCCATCCCTTGTTCGCTCTGCAATAACCATCTGAAGTTCGACCAGTTGCTCCAGACCGCGCGGTCGATTGGCGCTGAGCGCATCGCTACCGGCCACTACGCGGTGAACGAGTTCGACGCTGGGCGCGGGCGCTGGATTCTGAAGCGGCCTGCCGACCGGGCCAAGGACCAGACCTACTTTCTCTTCGGCCTGACGCAGGAGCAGTTGGCACACACGCTCTTTCCGCTAGGCTCTCTGCCCAAGCCGGAGGTGCGCGCATTGGCCCGCCAGCACGGCCTCGCGCTGGCCGAGAAGCCCGACTCGCAGGAGATCTGCTTCATCCCCGGCGGCGACTACAAGCAGTTTTTGACGGCCTATCTCGAAGAGCAGGGCCAGCGGCTGCCGGAGACGGCTGGGGAACTGGTCGCCTCTGACGGCGAAGTATTGGGCCGGCACGAGGGGATTTCCAACTTCACAGTCGGTCAGCGCAAGGGGCTGGGCGTCAGTTCGCATACGCCGCTTTACGTGTTGCAGATTGACCCGGCAAGCCATCGGGTGACCGTGGGCGCCGACGAAGAACTGGCCACACGCACTCTGCGCGCCCGCGGACTGAACTGGATTTCGATTTCAGAGCTGACCGCGCCGATGCGTGTGCGAATCAAGATTCGGCACCGTCACGAGCCCGCCTGGGCCACATTGGAGCCGGTAGCAGCCAACGAGGTACTCGCCACCTTCGACGATCCGCAGCGCGCAGTCACCCCGGGCCAGTCGGCGGTCTTCTATGACGGCGACGAGGTGGTTGGCGGAGGATGGATCGTGTAGTGCAAAATCAGGGTTAATATACCCATTCGAGCATTGTGGAAGGTGGCTTTTTCTTGAGGAAAAATCCACTTGAGTTCATCGGCCTTGGTGACAGCTACCCTGATTTTGCTATCGTGCCCGCTTACTCCCCGAAGACACCCAGCAGCGTTTGGCATAAAAGGACTCCAAAAACGGTGTTTTTGGTCCAAAAGGCGGTTTTTTTGGCCCCAAAAAAGGCAAAATCTGCCGTTTGTGTTTACTGATCGGTTAACTGGTTAAGAATTCAAACTGTTGATTGTGTGCGAGTTGCACCAAGTCAGAGGCTCGAAAGGAGACCTCCGTAGGGTAGGGGGGCAGGCGCCCAAGTGGGGGTACGGACAGGCCAACCTCCCAGACGGCTGCCCGACTTCAGGGTAGCTGGATGCGGGAAATAGTCTGCAAAACAGGTGGCTTCTTGCAAAATTACCTTCCGGCCAGGGCAGGAAAAAAAACCGGCGAGATAATTCGTGGGCCCCTACGGGGCTTTGGCTTGTACTGGCGGCCTTTCCCAGGATTTCCCCTTCGCTACGCTCAGGGTCCATCCTGGGCTATTATCGACGGCCCCTACGGGGCCAAGTAATCGTCCTCGCCATAGAATCTCGCAAGTGACTCCAGGGTCATGCAATTGCCCTGGGAGTGCGCGGCCTGCGAGAAGACACAGGCCGACCCCGCCGCGCTATACTGGTCCGGCAACAATTTTGAGGAGTGTTTTCGATGATCTGGAAAACGTTTACTCGCGCAGCCGCTCTTGGCGCTGTCGCCGTCCTTGCCGCAGCCCTCGCCAATGCCCAAGCTGCGCCTGCTGTTCTGACCATTCATGCGGATCAGCCGGTCTCGAAGGTCAGCCCAACGCTCTATGGCCTGATGACCGAGGAGATCAACTACTCCTACGACGGCGGTCTGTATGCCGAGATGGTTCGCAATCGCACCTTTCGCAGCAACTGGAGAGGCCTCGATGACTGGTTCCTGGTCGAGAGCGGCAATGCACAGGCGAGCATTGCGGTCGATGCGCAGACCGGCCCCAGCGAAGCACTAAAAGCCAGCCTCCGGCTCGATGTGAAGCGGGCCGACCCGCAAAATCAGGCCGGCGTGCTGAACGACGGCTACTGGGGCATGACCTTGCGGCCTAATACGACATACAAGGGCTCGTTCTATGCCAAGGCCGGGTCGGGTGACCTGGGCGCAGTGACCGTGAGCCTGGTGAACAATGCGAGCGGGAAGGCCGAGGCCGACACCACCGTTTCCGGAGTCTCGACGGTTTGGAAGCAGTTCGAATTCACCCTGAAGACAGGCGCGATTGAGGCCTCGGCTGCCAACCATCTGTCTATCACCGTGGGGCACGCGGGAACGCTGTGGTTCAGTCTTGTATCGCTCTTCCCGCCCACCTACCACGACCGAGTGAATGGCAACCGCGTCGACCTGATGGAGAAGCTGGCCGCGATGCACCCGGCCTTTCTGCGCTTCCCCGGCGGCAACTATCTTGAGGGCGACCACATCTCCGAACGCTACGACTGGAAGAAGACGATCGGCCCGCTGGTCGACCGGCCGACCCATCCCAGCCCGTGGAAGTATCACTCCTCGGATGGACTTGGGCTGCTGGAATTTCTGGAGTGGTGTGAAGACCTGAAGATGCAGCCGGTGCTCGCCGTTTATGCCGGCTACTCGATGGAGCAGGAGCACGTGAATCCCGGCCCCGATCTCGAACCCTACGTGCAGGGCGCGCTGGACGAGATCGAGTATGTCACCGGCGGCGCAGATACGAAGTGGGGAGCGGCCCGCATCGCAAACGGGCACCCGGAGCCGTTCAAGCTGACTTATGTCGAAATCGGCAACGAGGATTGGTTCGATAAGTCGGGAAGTTATGATGGGCGTTACGCGCAATTCTACAAGGCGATCAAGGCACGGTATCCCGATCTGCAACTGATCGCCACCGCGCCAGTGAAGGGCATCCGGCCTGACGTTGTCGACGACCACTTCTATGTACGGGCGACCAAGTTCTTTGAGGATGCAACGCACTATGACAAGACGGATCGCAGCGGGCCCAAGATCTTTGTGGGCGAGTGGGCCACCCTTGAAGGTTCACCTACCCCGACCTTTGGCGCTGCGCTGAGCGACGCGGCCTGGATGACCGGCCTGGAGCGCAACAGCGACATTATCGTGATGGCGGCCTATGCGCCCTTGCTGGTCAACGTGAATCCCGGCGGGATGCAATGGGCGCCCGACCTGATCGGTTACGACGCGATGCGCAGCTACGGATCTCCGGGCTACTACGCGCAGGTGATGTTTGCAACGCACCTGGGCGACGTGACGCTTGGTTCGAAGTTGGAAGGCGGCGGGCCCAAGCTCTTCTACTCGATCACCCGGGATACGGCGAAGAAGCGGCTCTATCTGAAGCTGGTCAATGCCTCTTCCACTGCTCAGCCGGTTGATATCGAGTTTGCCGGCGCGACGCTGGCAGCCACGGGTACGCTTGTCAGCCTTGGCGCGCACGGCACACAGGCTACCAACACAATCGATCAACCGAAGGCGATCGTTCCGGTGGAATCCGCATTGCACGGTGTGAGCAATCATCTGCGTCACACGCTGCCGGGGTACTCGATTCAGGTGATTCAGGTCGACGAGAAATGAGAGACCATCGGCGCGGCTGAAAAGGGGCAGGGACTATGACAGTCCCTGCCCCTTTTTTGTGCGCCCAGCATGGGCGCACTCTTACGGGTGTAAGTCCCGTCGCGAGTTGGTCACAACGAGCGAAGTGAAGCGCAACTGCACGAGGGTGACCGA
>Ga0302275_10005629_pt1 | contig 12027 bp, 7 predicted proteins | sample III_Bog_N2_2_FD_200229 | JGI IMG/M metagenome (GOLD analysis project Ga0302275, IMG submission 200229) | Peat permafrost microbial communities from Stordalen Mire near Abisko, Sweden - III_Bog_N2_2 | ecosystem: Environmental > Terrestrial > Soil > Wetlands > Peat | place: Sweden: Abisko...
CGTAGATCGCGGGCGTGGCCTGACCCGGTTGGCCCATGGCTTCGTCAAAAACCACAAAACTCAAACCCGCCCCGCCGTTCCGCCCACTCCGTCCGCCGCCGCCGGTGATGGGAAAAGCCGCCACCTTCTTCCACGTCAAGGCGGCGTCTTTACTCACCCACAACCCGTCGTTGCGCGACCCGAAGTAAAGGGTGTCGGGTGCGTTGGGATCAATCGCCAGCCGTTCCCCGCAGCCGCGGCCGGCGGAATTGCCGCCCATGCGGAACGGCACGTCCACCACTTGGAACGTGCGGCCCTGGTTCGTCGAGCGCAGGATGGCCGCGGGTTGGTCGGGCCCCATGCCCGCCGCGATATAGAGCCGGTCCGGATCCACGGGGTCGGTGGCCAGACTTTCCGAACCGTGCAGGTTGCCCACGCCGCACCAGTCGGTCAGGGGCAGCCAGCGTTGGGCCTGCTGGTCCCATTTGTAGGAACTGCCGATGTCGGACCGGCAATACACCAGCCCCGGCTGCTTGAGGTTGAAAATGATGCCGGGAATGAACCCGCCGGCCATCACGGTCACATTCTTCCAGATATACGGTTGGGCGGCGGCCCGGACGCCGGTGGCGGAACCCGCCGCCAGCACGGCGGCCCACCCGAGGGTGAACAGCAGCGGTCGGGCGGATTTCATCGTCCACCGGCGCGGGGCGGGCGGCGGGTCAAAGGGGCGGTTACACATATATGAACATTGGTTGTTAAAGGTCACACCCCGCCGGCATTTATCGCCGTAAAACCAAGGGATGAAAAAGCCTAATGGTTAAGGACGGAATGATAAAGCGGAAAGTTGCAGCGAACTTTCGGGACACAATATTCGGGGGAATTGACAAACGGGTTCATTCGGGCATCATAATTCAATCTGATGAATCCTCCTGAATCAGGCGCGCGTTCTGCTGGTTGGGGGTTTATTTTGATCTTGGCCGCCCTGGCCGGGGGCATCCTGACGGCCGGTTGGCTTTATTACCATTATTACAAGGCCAATTTCCGGGCGGAGGCGGAACACCAGTTGGAAGCCATCGCGGATTTAAAAGTGGCCGAATTGGTGCAATGGCGGCGGGAGCGGCGGGACGACGCCGCGCTGCTGTGCAACAATGAAGCGGTTTCCACCTGGGTCCGGCGCTGGCTGGCCAACCCGGAAGATGGGGACGCGCTCCGCCCGCTTCAGCTTTGGCTCGGGAGATTCCAGCAGCACGGGGACGTTGACGCCGTCCGGCTGCTCGACGCCCGGGGGCTCACCCGGCTGGCCATCCCCGCCGGACTGCCGCCGGTTTCGGCCGGCATCAGCCGGCGGGTGCCGGAGGTTTTGCGGGCCGGGCGGGTGGACTTTTATGATTTCCATCGGAACGAATATGACCACCGCATCTATTTGGACGTGCTGGTCCCGATATTCGAGGAGGCGCCGGTCCGCCGGCCGCTGGGGCTGATCGAGTTGCGCATCAATCCCGACCGGTATCTTTATCCATTCATCCGGCGCTGGCCCGTTCCGAGTGCCACGGCGGAAACACTGCTGGTCCGCCGGGAGGATTCGCGAATCGTTTTTTTGAATGACCTCCGGTTTCGGACCAACACGGCGCTGAATCTGCAACTGCCCCTGACGCAGGTCAGCGCGCCGTCGGTGCAGGCCGCGCGCGGGCGGTTCGGGTTGATGGAGGGCGTGGATTACCGGGGCACCCCGGTGCTGGCCGCCACGCGTGCGGTGCCGGATTCGCCTTGGTTATTGGTGGCGCGCATGGATCTGGCCGAAATTGACGCCCCGTTGCGCGAGCGGCGGTGGCTGACCCTGGTGGTGATGGCGGCCTTGTGGTTCGGGGTGGGGACGGGCGTCGTCCTGCTCTGGCGCCGCCAGGCGCTCAGCTTCTACCGGGAGCGGGCGGCGACGGCCGAGGCGTTGGCGCAGAGCGAACGGATGCTGCAAAATGTGCTCGAGAATTTCCCGGGGCTGGCGTTTTGGAAGGATGCCCGGCTGAATTATCTGGGCTGCAATCAATTATTCGCGATCACGGCGGGTTTTAAATCGCCCGCCGACCTGATCGGGAAAAGTGATTTGGAACTGCCCTGGGCGGAGACGGAAGCCGCGCTCTACCGGGCCGACGATGCGGCCGTGATGGCGAGTGGCCGGCCCAAACTGAACATCGTGGAACAGCAGCATCAAAGCGGCGGCCGGGTGGCCTGGTTCGAAACCAGCAAGATTCCGTTGCGCGATTCAACGGGCAAAATCATCGGGGTACTGGGCGTGGCCAGCGACATCACCGAGCGCCGGCAGGCGGAGGAAAAACTCATCACCATCATGAAAGCCGTGGAATCCACCAGTGACGCCGTGGGAATTTCGGATGCGCAGGGGCGGCATTTTTATCAGAACCGCGCTTACACCGACCTGTATGGCTATGCCACGGCGGAGGAATTGCAGGCCGCCGGCGGGGGCGCGGCCACCGTGAGGGATCCGGCGGCGGCCCGGGAATTGTTCGCCACCATCCTGAGCGGCAAACCCTGGGCCGGCGAACTGGAGTTGGTGACGAAAAGCGGGCGCGTCTTCACCGGCTATGAACGCGCCGATGCGATCCTGGATCAGGCCGGCCGGCTCATCGGGGTCATCGGCATCATCACCGACATCACGGAGCGCAAGCGGGCCGAGGAACACCTGAGACGCGCCCTGGCGGAACTGGAACGCTCGAATCGGGAATTGGAGCATTTCGCCTACGTCGCCTCGCATGATTTGCAGGAGCCGCTCCGGATGGTGGCCAGTTACACCCAGTTGCTGGCCAAACATTTCGAGGGCCGGCTGGATGAGAAGGGCCGGAAATATGTCCACTATGCCGTGGACGGCGCCGTCCGCATGCAAACGCTGATCAATGACCTGCTCACCTATTCGCGCGTGGGCAAGCAGGGCAAACCCCTCGCCGCCACCGATTCCCATGTGGCGCTGGGCGGGGCCTTGCGGAACTTGTCGGTGGTCATCGCCGAGTCCCACGCCGTCATCACCAATGACCACCTGCCGGAGGTGCGGGCCGATGCGGCGCAACTGATCCTGCTGTTTCAGAACCTGCTGGCCAACGCCATCAAGTTCCAACGCGACGCGCTGCCGCGCATCCACGTCACCGCCCGCCCGCAGGGCGGCGAATGGTGGTTCTCCGTCCGGGACAACGGCATCGGCATTCCGGCGCAATACGCGGAACGGGTGTTCGTCATCTTCCAGCGGCTGCACACGCGCGAGGAGTATCCGGGCACCGGCATCGGCCTGGCGGTCTGCCGGCGGATTGTGGAGCATCATGGGGGCAAAATCTGGTTCGAGTCCCAACCCGGCGAAGGCACCACGTTCTTTTTTACAATTCCCGCTTGTCTCCCCGGCCCCACTGCCGATATTAAACCCGTATTAAAAACCGAATGAAGTCCGCCTGGATGAATTATGAAACCCATTGAAATCCTCCTCGTAGAAGACAACCCCGGAGACGCGGATCTCGCGCGCGAGGCGCTGGAAAACGGCAAAGTGCTCAACACGCTCCATGTGGTGGGCGATGGCGAACTGGCCATGGCCTTCCTCCGGGGCCAGGGTCAATACGCCAACGCCCCGCAGCCCGACCTCATCCTGCTCGATCTGAACCTGCCCCGGAAGGACGGGCGCGAGGTGCTGGCCGAAGTCAAATCCGACGCGGGGCTCAAATGCATCCCCGTGGTGATTCTGACCACCTCCAAGGCCGAAGAGGACATTATCAAAACCTACAACCTCCACGCGAATTGCTTCATTACGAAGCCGATTGATTTGGACCAGTTCATCAAGGTGGTGCAGGCCATCGAGGAGTTCTGGTTCACCATCGTCAAGCTGCCGCCCAACCCATGAACGCACCGGTGCGCATCCTGGTGGTCGAAGACAATCCGGCGGACGCGGACTTCATCCGCGAGACGCTGCCGGAGACGGGGCCGGTCGTCTTCCGGGTGGAGTCGGTGGTGCGGTTGGCCGAGGCGCTCACCCGGTTGCAAAACCGCGACCACGATCTGGTGTTGCTCGATTTGGGGTTGCCGGACAGTCAGGGCCTGGAAACCCTCCGTCAACTCCACCAGGCCGCGCCGGAAGTGCCGGTGGTGGTGATGACCGGAACCGACGACCAAGATTCCGGCGTGGCCGCCATGCAGGAGGGCGCCCAGGATTATTTGGTCAAAGGCCAGGTCACGGAGAATTTGCTGGTCCGTTCGATCCAATACGCCCGGGAGCGGCACAAATTTGCGGCCGCGATGCGGGACAGCGAGGCGCGGTTCCGGTTGCTCTTCAACAGCAGCCAGGACGCCGTGTTTGTGCATGCGGCCGGCCAGGGGAAATTCATTGAAGTGAATGATGTGGCCTGTCAGAAGCTCGGCTACACCCGCGAGGAATTTCTGCACATGAGCGCCGTTGAGATTGACGCGCCGGAAGTCCGGGCCGCCGCCGCCGCCATGGTGGAAAAACTCAAGCACGAGCCGGGCGCCCTTTGGGAGGGTCTGCATGTGGCCAAAGACGGCCGCAAGATTCCCGTGGAGATCAGCACCCAAAAGTTCTTCCTGGACGGCAGACCCACCCTCCTATCCACGGTCCGGGACATCACCGAGCGCAAACAGGCGGCCGCCGCCCATGCCCGGCTGGTCACCGCCGTCGAGCAGGCGGCGGAGACGATTGTGATCACGGACCTTCAGGGGGCCATTCTCTATGCCAACCCGGCGTTTGAAAAAACCTCGGGTTATCCGCGGTCGGCGGTCTTGGGCAAAAACCCGCGCTTCCTCAAGAGCGGCCGGCACGACGCCGAATATTACCGCCAGATGTGGGCGACCCTCGCCCGCGGCGAGGTCTGGTCCGGCCATTTCATCAACCGGCGCCAAGATGGTACGCTGTATGAGGAGGAGGCCACCATCTCGCCCGTGCGGGATGCGGCGGGCGCGCTCATTAATTATGTGGCCGTCAAGCGCGATGTCACCCGCGAAGTGCAACTCGACGCCCAATTGCGCCAGATGCAGAAAATGGAGGCGATCGGCCAGTTGGCCGGCGGCGTCGCGCACGATTTTAACAACATTTTAACCGGGCTGCTGCTGCAGGTTAACATGCTGGAAACCATCCCCAACCTGCCGGCGGAGGTTCGGGAGGGGTTGGAGGAAATCCGCCAGGCGAGCCACAGCGCCGCTGACCTCACCCGGCAGTTGTTGATGTTCAGCCGGCGGCAGGTGATGCAGCCGGGCCATTTGGATTTGAACACCGTCGTCACGAAGCTGGCCAAGATGCTGCAACGGCTCTTGGGGGCGGACGTCCGTTTACAACTGCACCTCCACCCCGCGCCGCTGATGATTTGCGCCGACCCGGGCATGATCGAGCAGGTGTTGATGAACCTCGCGGTCAACGCCCGGGACGCGATGCCCGGGGGCGGGCGGTTGATGATTATCACCTCCGAAACGCGGGTGAATGAAGCGCTGGCGTCGCAATACCCCGATGCCCGTCCCGGACGCTATGTTAGCGTGAGCGTTAATGACACCGGAACGGGCATTCCGCCCGAGGTTTTCCCCCGGATTTTTGAACCTTTTTTCACGACCAAAGAAGTCGGCAAAGGCACCGGTTTGGGACTGGCCACGGTCTTTGGAATCGTCAAACAACACCAGGGTTGGATCAAGGTGGACAACCAACCGGGCCGGGGCGTGACCTTCCAGATTTTTCTGCCCGTCAGCCCCGGCCCGGCGGCGGCCGCCCCGCCGGTCGCGGCCCCGTCCCGGTCACCCCGGGGAACGAAAACCATCCTCATGGTCGAGGATGAACCGATGATTCGCGGCACCGTGCGCAAACTGCTGGAATGCAACGGTTACCAAGTGCTGGTGGCCGCCAACGGCATTGAAGCGCTCCACCTTTGGCTGGAGCATCAGGCCGCCGTGTCCCTGCTCCTCACGGACTTGGTCATGCCCGGGGGGGTGAGCGGTCAGGAACTCGCCCGGCGCTTGAAAAAAGGCGCTCCGCAACTCAAAATTGTCTTTATGAGCGGCTACAATGTGGACCTGGCCGGCCAGAAACTCGCCCTGGACGGCGGGGATAAGTTTGTCCAAAAACCCTTTGCCCCCCGGCAGCTCCTGCAGGTCATCCAGGAAAGCCTGGCCGTTTAGAGCGGCGGTTGCAGCTTATTCCCCCCCGGATTGGACTTGCCGAACCGGCCCGAATACCGGAACGTAAGCGCATCACGCGAATGTTAATCATGCCTGCGCCATCAAACCCGCTTGAGGGAAAAGGCATTGCCCGATTTGGCGCATGGTTCCCGGCGGCTCCGCCCGGGAGCCGGCTTTTCCCGTCCGCACGATGCTGGTTACTCGCATGGCTGTTTTGCCTGCTCGCCGGCGGGGCGGCGGCCGAACCGGCGCCATGGGCGTCGCGGTATGCCACGCGCAACTGGTTGCGCGAGGACGGGCTGCCGCAAAATTCCGTCACCGCCGTGCTGCAAACCCGCGACGGCTACCTCTGGGTGGCCACATACAACGGACTGGCGCGCTTTGACGGAGTGCGGTTCACGGTCTTTGACAGCAACAGCAACCCGGAACTGCACAACAGCCGGCTCACGAGCCTGTTTGAGGCGCCGGATGGCGCCTTGTGGATCGGCCATGAAGCGTTGGGCCTGGTTGTCCCACTTGTAGGAACTGCCGATATCCGACCGGCAATACACCAATCCTGGCTGCTTGAGGTTGAAAATGATGCCGGGAATAAATCCGCCGGCCATCACCGTCACATTCTTCCAGATATACGGCTGGGCGGCGGCCCGAACGCCGGTGACGGAACCCGTCACCAGCACGGCGGCCCAGCCGAGCGTGAGCAGCAGTGATCGGGTGTAATTCATCCTCCGCCGTCGGCGCGTGCCGGGCGGCGGAGTGCATACCGGCGGATCAAAGGAGCGGTTGCGCATAAATGGGCATTGACTGTTAACATCACACCCCGCCGGCCAAGGTTGCCGTCAAACCGGGGGATGAATAAGCCTAATGGTTAAGGACGGAATGATAAAGCGGAAAGTTGCAGCAAGCTTTGGCGCTTTCGCCCCGTGCATCCGGGATTGAGGTTCCATGGGGACGGTTGCCCGGGGTGGCACCGGTGGCGCCGTTCCGGGTTTAACGACGGAAACCCCTTGGAATTCGGGAAGGGAACTGGGCCGGTCGGGCCTTGATTGTTTGGTTTGAGGCCCTGCCTATAAACGGCTACTCCTCAACCGCTTCTTCCGCCGCCGGGCTGGCGGCGGGTTTGGGGCGGTATAACACGACGACATTGCCCACGCGGGTGATGAGATGGCTGTCGGACTTTTCGGCCAGCACCGGGGTGAGTTCCTTCTTCTGCTCTTTGTACTGGTCGAATTTCACTTTGATTAGCTCGCGGTGCTTGAGGGTCTCGACCACTTGGGCGATAAATTGCGGGCTGAGCCCCTCTTTGCCCACTTTCAAGGTGGGTTTAAGCAATTGGGCACGGGCTTTGAGGTCGCGGATTTGGGCATTGGTCAATTCAGACATGAACTCAGGATGACAAATTTCGCGCCAAAAATCACCGCCATTTTTGCTTTATATTTCCGCTGGAAATTTCAGGGTCGATGTCCGCCCACCGGGATTTGTGCTCGGACAAGTCCCCCGCTGGAACTCCGCGAACGCAATCCGCCCGGACACGGTAACTTGGGATTGGCGGAATAAACTCAGAAAAAAATAAAAAATCGGGACCGGTGGTCCGGTCCCGACGCGGGAAATTTACTGATGAATCGCGATGATCAGCGATTAATAGCGATTAATAGCGATTAATAGCGATTGGAGCGACCGCCGCCGCCGCCGCCGCTGCTGCCGCCGAATTCACGACGACGACCGCCGCCGCCACCGCCGCCGGCCGGACGATCTTCCCGCGGACGAGCCACGTTGACGGTCAGGGCGCGACCATCCATCTCTTTGCCGTTCATGGCTTCGATGGCTTTTTCAGCCTCGGCCGGGGAGGCCATGGTGACGAAGCCGAAACCGCGGGGACGGCCCGTGGTGCGGTCCATCATCAGGTTGGTTTCCGTGACCGTGCCGAACGCGGCGAACGCGTCGTTGAGGTCGTTTTCCGTGACATTGAAGGAAAGATTTCCAACAAATAATTTATTACTCATGTGATATTTTAATACTGTCCGACAAACCGTTACTTTCCATAGCTGTTCCCGAACGCCGGGTTTAAAATCATCACTGAACGGAGTTCACCTGAGGATTCACCATGCCTTGAAAGAGACTAATTATCATACAGACAACCGAAGTATCCCTGATATTTCAGGAATGGCAACAACAATCTTCATTTATTTTTCGGCGGGGGGGGCGGGGCTTTGAACGTGCCTTTGGGGGCGGGGTTGGCTAGGTTGGGGGGATGATGACGATGACGGGTTGGGAGATTTGGGGGCTGGCCGGTTCGGCGACGGCGGCGGGGGCGATTAATGCGGTGGCGGGGGGCGGCACGCTGCTCACGTTCCCCACCCTGCTGGCGTTTGGCACGCCACCGGTGACGGCCAACGCCACCAGCACCCAGGCCCTGGTGATCGGCACGGGGGGCGGCGTGTTTGGCTACCGGGAGCACACGAAGCCCATCCTGCCCTGGCTCCGGCGGTTTTTGCCGGTCAGTCTCCTGGGCGGTTTGGTCGGCAGTATATTGTTGACGCATACGAGTGACAAAATCTTCGGCAAACTCGTGCCGTTCCTGATTTTTTTCGCGACGATCCTGTTTCTGGCCCAGGGTGCGTTCCGGCGGTTTGCGGGGGCGCGGCGGGAAACGCCGGGGGCGGGCGGACCCGGCCAGCTTTGGGGCCCGGTGGCGTTCCAGTTTCTGGTGGCCCTTTACGGCGGCTATTTTGGCGCGGGTATTGGGATATTGATGCTGGCAACACTCGGGTTCATTGGGATGAACAACATCCATGAGATGAACACGCTGAAGACCATCCTGGGTTCGCTCATCAACCTCATGGCGGCGCTGTGGTTCATCGTGGCGGGTTTGATTGACTGGCCGCGGGCGGGGGTGATGACGGTCGGGGCGCTGGCGGGATACTATCTGGGCTCGCGCTATGCGCAGCGCATTCCCCAGGCGCGGGTCCGGCAGTTGATCACGGCCATCGGCTTCATCATTTCGGGGGTGACGTTTTACCTGGAGTTTCTGCGGTGATCAAAGGGGCCGGGGCCGGCGAAGGGGGGGCGGGCAAGTTCAAAAGCGGGTTACCCGGCGGCACCTCATGCGCTTTTCCACCTTGAAGCCGCCCGCGCGGCGGGGGCAGAGTCGAGTTTCGCCTGCGGTCCTTCCGGTCCTCCCGAGGTGGTTGGCAACGCAGACGGGCGCGCCAACTTGGCGGACGGCCGGCAGGTTTGTCCCGCAGAGCGGGGACGCCCCGGGGGTGCTGATGCAGGAAGCAACGTTCCTCAGACGGGCGACGGAGGATTGGATCGGGCTTTCAGCCCTTGATTATTCATTTTCCTGGAACCTGGGGCGTGAGCCCCAGGCTGGTATAAAGGCGGGCCTTTGGCCCTGAAGGCAACCGGCTACCAATCAACACGTTCCATAGATGTTTCTTAAGAGCGGGATGCGAGACAGCAGACTGGGAAGTCGGCGGTACAAAGCTCCGCCAACAACATCGGGATGCACCGGCGGCCGTCTTTTTTCTAAAAATGGTTCGACATACCTGTCCCCTCCGGGCATCGTTCTTCGCATCAGTCTTGATTACCTTTTCTGGGGTTGGTTCATCCGATGCTAATTATGCCCTCAACGGGGAATGGATTGAATTAACGACGCCTTGGATAAGGTTTTGCATTGGGGAAAAATCAACAATTATTTAAGAGTATATATGAAAACGCCCGGGTCCGCGGTTCCTGTCATCTCTCCCACTGGCTTCCCGGCCGGGTGGCTGCGGACCGCTTTGGTCATCGCGGGGTTATGCGGTCTCCAGTTCGCGGCACCGGGGCAGACGGTGCGGCTCCAGACGCTGCCGGGGCAGGTGCCGGCCGCCGTCGCCCAACTGACGCCGGTGGGCCGGCCGGAGGCGGCGCGGGAAATACGGATCGCCGTCGGTCTGCCCCTGCGCCACGCGGCGGAACTCACCAACCTGCTGCAAAATCTATACGATCCGGCCAGCCCGGATTACCACCATTACCTGACGCCGGCGCAGTTTGCGGAGACGTTCGGTCCGACCCGGGAGGATTATGAGTCGGTCCTGGCGTTTGCCCGCACGAACGGGCTGACGGTGACGGCCACCCACCCCAACCGTACGCTGCTCGATCTCTCGGGGTCGGTCGCGAATCTCGAGCGGGCGTTCCATGTGACGTTGCGGACGTATGTGCGGCCCTCGGATCACCGGGTGTTTTATGCGCCGGACGGGGATCCCGCGCTGGCGCTGGCCACGCCGGTGCTGCACGTCAGCGGGCTGGACAATTATTCCCCGCCGCAACCGCGGTTGAGGGCCACGCCGCTGACGGTGCATCCCGGGGGGGGTGGCCAGGTTGGGCGGACGCGCCCATGGGGCGGACGGCCGGCAGGTTTGTCCCGCAGAGCGGGATGCGGGACAGCAGACTTGGAAGTCGGCGGTACAAAAAATCCGCCCACAACTTCGGGACGCGCCACGCCGCTGACCGAGACGCCGCGCGTGGCCCCGCCGACGGGTTCGGGACCGGCCGGCACCTTGATGGGGAACGATTTCCGGGCGGCGTATGCGCCGGGGTTGCCGCTGACGGGGACGGGGCAAACCGTGGGGCTGCTCCAATTTGATGGCTACACCGCCAGTGACATCACCTATTATGAAAGCAATGCCAGTCTGCCGAATGTCACGCTGGTGAATGTATTACTGGACGGATTCGATGGTCGGCCCTCCGGCAATGGCAATGAGTTGGAAGTTTCGCTGGACATCGAGGCCGCCATTGCCATGGCCCCGGGGCTGTCGCAAGTAATCGTTTATGAGGCCGGGCCGGCGGGTGTCTGGGACGATATTCTCAACCGCATGGCCACGGACGATCAAGCCCAGCAGATCAGTTCTTCCTGGTATCTAAATGGCGCCGGACCGGACCCGGTGGCGGACCAGATTTGGCAGCAGATGGCGGCGCAAGGCCAGTCGTTTTTCAGTGCGTCGGGCGACCACGGCGCCGACTTGGGGCCGATTGATTTTCCCGGCGAATCCCCCTACATCACGCAAGTGGGCGGGACCACGCTGACGACCGGCGGACCGGGGGGCGCATGGGTGTCGGAAACCGTCTGGAATTGGAATAATGGCGCTGCCGGCAGTGGCGGGATCAGCACCCGCTATGGCATCCCGAGCTGGCAGGCGGGCATCAACATGACGGCCAACGGGGGTTCGACCACGCAGCGCAACGTCCCGGATGTGGCGTTGACGGCGGATAATGTTTATGTGCGGGTGGACGGGGAGGATTATGAGGTGGGGGGCACGAGTTGCGCCGCGCCGCTCTGGGCGGGATTCATGGCGCTGGTCAACCAGCAGGCGGTGGCCAACGGCCGTCCGTCAATCGGCTTTGCCAACCCGGCGATTTACGCCCTGGGGCGGGAGGCCGGTTACACGCTGGGGCTGCATGACATCATGACGGGAAGCAACGTGACCCCGTTCTCCCTGCCGGGCAAATTTCTGGCGGTTCCCGGCTACGACCTTTGCACCGGTTGGGGCACGCCGACCGGCAGCAACCTGGTCAACGCCCTGGTTGCGCCGGCCGACGCCTTGCAGATCAGTCCGGGACTGGGTTTCATCGCCGTCGGCGCGCCGGGTGGACCGTTTACCCCGTCAGCCCAAACTTATTCCCTGAAGAATGCCGGGGCCGGGGGGGTGAACTGGACGCTGGCCGGGCTGCCCGCATGGCTCAGCGCCTCGGCCACCAGCGGCCAGCTCAAGCCCGCCGGGTTCGCCAGTCTGGCCATCGGTCTGAATTCCGCGGCGACCAATCTGCCGCTGGGAACGTATGCCGCCACCCTCAGCTTGACCAACCTCAATGATGGCGTGGGGCAAAGCCGTCAATTCTTCCTGCAAG
>Ga0302275_10005631_pt1 | contig 12024 bp, 9 predicted proteins | sample III_Bog_N2_2_FD_200229 | JGI IMG/M metagenome (GOLD analysis project Ga0302275, IMG submission 200229) | Peat permafrost microbial communities from Stordalen Mire near Abisko, Sweden - III_Bog_N2_2 | ecosystem: Environmental > Terrestrial > Soil > Wetlands > Peat | place: Sweden: Abisko...
TCCGCTCGCCGACGTGAATGGTGCCCGATGCAATCTGTCCGGCGAATCCGCGAAAGGTGTGGTCGGGCCGCAGCACGCGCTGCACCGGAAAGCGGAATGGCGCTGTGTGCGTCTCCCGCGCAGGCGGCAGCGCTTCAAGCAGCTCCAGCAGCGAGGGGCCCGCATACCACGGCATGGTATCAGTCCTATGCACAATGTTGTCGCCCAGCAGAGCGCTCACCGGCACAAACGTTGCCGCAACAGCATTGCCCGTGTCCGCTGCAATCTCATCCAGAACCCGCGAAAAGTCCCGCTCAATCGCCCGAAAGGCCGCCTCATCGTAGCCAATCAGATCCATCTTGTTCACAGCCACGAGCACATGCTTCACGCGCAGCAGCGAGGCGATATACGCATGCCGCCGCGACTGCACCAGTACGCCCTTGGCCGCATCGATCAGCACCACCGCCGCATCGGCCGTGGAAGCACCCGTGGCCATGTTGCGCGTGTACTGCTCATGCCCCGGCGTATCGGCGATGATGAACTTGCGCCGCGCCGTGGAGAAGTAGCGGTACGCCACATCGATGGTGATTCCCTGCTCGCGTTCCGCGCGCAGCCCATCGGTCAGCAGCGCGAAATCGATCTGCCCCGGCGCCGTGGTTCCCTTGCCCTCGATCGACCGCACCTGGTCTTCGTAGACGCTCTGCGTGTCGTAGAGCAGCCGCCCAATCAGCGTCGACTTCCCGTCATCCACGCTGCCCGCCGTGGAAAAGCGCAGCAGATCCTTCCCGCGCTCCAGCGCAAGAAAATCTTCGATCTCGAACTTCCTGTCCTTCACTTCCGCAACCGTCAACCCAGCCTCCCGGCTCTCTATTCCCTATTCCCTAATCCCTAGTCCCTAAAAATACCCCTCCCGCTTCTTCAACTCCATCGACCCTTCCTGGTCGTGATCGATCACACGATTGGCGCGCTCAGAAGAATTGAACGAGATCAGCTCCGCAATGATCTCCGGAATCGTCTCAGCATCGGAGCGGATGGCCCCGGTGCACGGGCTGCAACCCAGCGAGCGCAGCCGCGACTTCACCATCACAGGCCGCTCGCCGATCCGCGCCACAAACTCCTGCTCGATCGGCAGCAACCCATCGCCACGCACAAACATCGGCCGCTCCTTGGCAAAGTAAAGATCGACCACCGGAATTTTTTCTTCGTGGATGTACTGCCACACATCCATCTCCGTCCAGTTGGAAAGCGGGAAGACGCGAATGCTCTCGCCAGGATGAATGCGCGCGTTGTACAGGTTCCACAACTCCGGCCGCTGATTCTTCGGGTCCCACTGTCCCGCCCCGTCGCGGAAGGAATAGATGCGCTCCTTGGCGCGCGACTTCTCTTCATCGCGCCGCGCGCCGCCAAAGGCCGCGTCGAAGTTGTAGTGCTTCAAGGCGTCCAGCAGCGCCTGCGTCTTCAGCAGTCCGCAGCAGCGTTTGGTATCGAGCGCAATGGGATTGGTCCCATTCGCAATCGCCGCCTCATTGCGCCACACCAGCAGTTCTGCGCCCACCGAGCGCGCCATCTGGTCGCGGAACGCAATCATCTCAGCAAACTTGAATCCCGTGTCGATATGCATCAGCGGAAACGGAATCGGCCCAGGGAAGAACGCCTTCTGGGCCAGCCGTAGCATCACCGACGAGTCCTTGCCGATGGAGTAAAGCATCACCGGCCGCTCAAACTCCGAAGCCACCTCGCGCAGAATGTGGATGCTCTCCGCTTCCAGCAGCCGCAGATGGCTCAGCCGCTCCGGCACGGAAGCGTTGGCGGGGATTGATGGGGATGGCGTTTCTGCCGCGGCGATCTGCATGGTGACCTCTTGGTTTCGAAGGGAAACGCTGAAGGCCGGATCGACGCGTGGGACCAAACCCGGCTGTTCAGCAACGGGTTTGTCGTCTGGATCGGTTGAGCAGGAGATCGAAGACTAGAACGGACACCCGTCGAAGATGTGAGACGGGCGACAACAAGACGAGCTTTGGGCAGCACGGACCATGTATGCCGTAATACTACCAAAATGCGACAGCTCACACAATCTCGCTGCTTCTGCTGTCGGGCAAGCCCCCTTGAATCCGGCCTTTGCAGGCAGCTTTGGATTGCGATTCGATGTCGAGGACAGTTTGCGGAGCGAGCCGGGGTCTTCAGACCCAGAGCATAGGCCATGGTTTTGCTCTAGAAACCCTCGATCCGCGCGCCCAGAAGCGTGGGGAAGCAACCCACCAAGACAACCGCGGCTGCGATGGCCAGCAGGACCAGCGTGGTGATGGGATGGACCTCGATGCGGCTTTCACTCACCGGCTGCATGACGTAGGCCCGCTTGAGCACCTGCAAATAGTAGAAGAGCGAAACCGCGCTCATGGCGATGGCCAGGCAGACGAGGGAAAAGGGGATGGCTCCGCCATGCAGTGAAAGCACCGCGGCGAAGAGATTGAACTTGGCCCAAAAGCCGACCAGCGGCGGGATGCCGGCGAGGGAGAGGAAGAGCACCAGCAGCACGGCGGCCAGAAGCGGGTTGCGCTTGTGCAGGCCGAGGAAGGAGTCGAGTTTGTCAGTGCCGGTGGACCGCTCTACTACTGCGACTACGCCGAACGCGCCCACCGTGGTGAGAGCGTAGGTAAGCACGTAGAAGAGTACGGCGCCCATGGTGTGCAGCTCGGGGAAGAAGCTGTCAGCGTTGAAGGCGACGGCAGTTCCCTGGCCCGTAAAGACGGGATGAGCGGCCAGGCCCAGCAGGATATAGCCGACGTGGGCGATGGCGGAGTAAGCCAGGAGCCGGCGGACGCTCGACTGCGCGAGAGCGGCCAGATTGCCGACGACCATCGAAGCCGCGGAGGCGACCAGCAGGACGATGGCCAGTTGCGGCCAGGTCCGGTAATAGCCGCGCAACAGCTGCTCGAGCGTGTGACCGTCGGCGGCGAGATCTCCGCCGGGGCGGAGCCACCAGTTCATGGCCAGGGTGATGAGCAGGGCGAAGCTGGCGACCTTGGAGACAGAGGCGATGAACGCGGCGGCTGGCGCTGGAGCACCTTCGTAGGTATCCGGCGCCCAGAGATGGAAGGGGACGACGGCGATCTTGAAGCCGAGGCCGGCAACCACCAGGATCCACGCCACGTAGAACAGCGGGCTGGGGCCGGACAGGGTCATCCGGTATTGGATCAGGGCCAGGTTGGTGGTGCCGGTAAGGCCGTAGAGATAGCTGAAGCCGAAGAGCAGGAATGCCGCCGACATGCCGCCGAAGAGGTAATACTTCATGGCGGCTTCGGCGCTTTTGCCGGAGGATTTGGCGAAGGCGGTGAGAATGTAGAGGCCGAGCGAGAGCAGTTCGAGACCGATGAAGATGACCAGCAGGTCCTGGGCCGCGGCTATGAGCAGGCCTCCGGCCGCGGCCATCAGCACCACGGCTACAAATTCGCCGATGTGCCGGGTGAAGAGCGAATCGAAGAGCAGCACGAGCGTGAGCGCGGTGAGGACGAGAATTCCGCTTTGCGCAACGGAGGTGAATCCGCCTGTGGCGAGTAAGGCCCCATCGCCGCCGGCGCCGAAGCGGAGCCAGCTGACGCCTTCAAGTTGCACGGCTGCGAGCGACACAACGCAACCGGCGACGCCGAGGGCAGCGGCGGCAGCGAGGCGGACGTTGAGGGCGGCTTTGCGGAGGAAGCCGAGGTCGACGACCAGCACGAGGAGCACTGCGATTTCGAGCACTGTCTCCGGAAGCGTGACGCGGAACAGATCGGCGTAGTTCATTGTCCGCCTCCCGCGAGCAGCGCCCGCACTGCCGGTTCTATTGTGTCGAGAAGGATGCGTGGATAGAGGCCGACCACCAGGCTGACGCCCGCCAGCAGGACGGTTCCGGTGACCTCGGGCCAGGTGATGGCGGCAAAGGGATGGGCGTGCTCCTGCTCAAGGCCGTGGGCAGTCTGCGGCGTGTCGCTGAAGAAGGCCTTCTGAAGCGCTCGCCAGGTATAGGCAACGCCAACCACGATGCCCACGCCGGCGGCCAGCGTCCACCAGGGCTTGGCGATCCAGGCGCCGATGAGGACTTGCAACTCGGCGACGAAGCCGGAGAAGCCGGGCAGACCCATCGACGCGATTCCGGCGATCACGAACGCCCAGGAGGCGAAAGGCAGACGCCGGGAGAGGTGCATGGTTTCAAGCTCGGCGAGCTGGCGGGTGTGGGTGCGCTCATAGACGATGCGGCCGACGATGGCGAAGAGCAGGCCGGCGATGATGCCGTGCGAGAACATCTGCAAGACTGCGCCGGTCATGCCGATCTGGTTGAGCGTGACCAGGCCAAGGAGCACAAAGCCCATGTGGCTGACGGACGAGTAGCCTATGACGAATTTGAAGTCGGTCTGCGCCAGCGCGACCAGCGCGCCATAGACGATGCCGATGATGGCGAGGAGGGCGAAGACGTCGCGCCAGGAGGCGAGGCCGATGATGGAGAATCCCCAGGGGTCGAGGCCGTGGGGGAAGAGGCCGATGGCGACGCGGAGGCAGCCGTACGCGCCTAGCTTCATGACCACGCCAGCCAGCAGCATGGAGGCGGCGGTGGGCGCGGCCACGTGGCCGGTGGGCGCCCAGGTATGGAAGGGCCACATGCCGGCGAGGATTCCGAAGCCGACAAAGACCAGCGGGAACAACCACATCTGCGAGCTGACGGGGAGATGGGCGTGGGCCAGCGCCACCAGGCCTGTGGACTGGCTTCCGGATGCGGCGTAGGCGGCGAGCAGGCCGATGAGCACCATGGCCGAGCCGACGAAGGAGTAGAGGGCCAGCTTCATGGCGGCGTACTCGCGGCGCGTGGAGCCCCAGATGGCGATGAGGAAGTACTTGGGGACGATGGCGATCTCGTAAAAAACAAACAGCAGGAAGAGATCGAAGCTCAAAAAGACGCCGTAGACGCCGCCGATGAGGGCGAGAAAGAAGGCAAAAAACTCATTCGTGCGCAGCTCGATATTCCAGCTGAAAAGCACGCCGGCGACGGCGGCGAGGCCGGTGAGCAGGACGAGGACGCGGCTGATGCCGTCGGCGGCAAGGAGGTAGTGGATGCCCATGGCGGGGACCCAGGGCAGGTCGATCAGGGTGACGCGTCCTTGCCCTATTCCGGCTGCGAAGCCGGCGACGCCAATGGCCAGGCCGGCGACGGCGACGGCCAGCGCCATCCAGCGGGCAGGCGCGGATTTGCCCTTGGGCAAGAGCGCCTCAAGCAATGCACCGGCAAAGGAGAGATAAATCGTCCAGGCTAACACTCTTAAAATCTCCAGTGCGCGAGCAGGTATTGAACCGTTGGGTTCACGCTGTTCACAATCAGTTGAGGCAAAAGGCCGATCAGGAGCATGAGGGCGATGACCGGAGCAAGGGCCAGGCGCTCGCCGGTGTGCAGGTCAGGAAAACCCTCGCAGTGCGCGGGCAAGGGGCCGGCAAAGACTTTCTGGATCACGGTGAGGATGACGGCCGCGGTGACCAGCAGGCCGAGGATCGAGACCGTGGAGGCGATCCAGGAGAGCGAAAAGACGCCGCGGAAGATGAGGAACTCGCCCACAAAGCCGTTGAGTCCGGGCAGGCCGAGCGAAGAAAACAGCGCGATGCCCATGAGGCCGGCAAAGACCGGGGCGGGCTTGCGCAGGCCGCCGAAGTCGTCGATGCCGCGATGGCCGCCGGTGCGCTGCTGGAGCAGGGCGACGAACCAGAAGAGCGCGGCAGCGGTGATGCCGTGGTTGAACATCTGCAGGATGACGCCGTTGAGCGCGGCAGCCTGGCTGGCCGCCTGCGCCGTGTCCCACGCGTTCATGGGGACGGCGATGGCGAAGATGCCCAGCAGGCAGTAGCCAAGGTGGTTGATGGAGGAGTAGGCGAAGACGCGCTTGAGGTCTTTTTGCGCGGCGGAGGCCCATGCGCCCATAACCACGGTGGCCACGGCGAGAACCAGCAGCGGCGTACGCATGGCGGCGATCTGCGGTCCAAAGAGCGGCAGGGCGATGCGCAAGAGGCCGTAGACGCCCATCTTGGACATGGCGCCGGTGAGCAGCATGGTGACCGGCGACGGGGCCTCAGAGTAGGCAGCGGGCAGCCAGGTGTGGAAGGGGAAGATAGGCACTTTGACGGCGAATCCGGCCAGGACGCCGATGGCCAGCCAGGGCATTACTGGGCCGAGATGCGCGGTGACCAATTGTTCGAGCGCGCCAGTTGAGGCGAGCGCGGTGAGCTGAGCAAAGTCCATGGAGTGGGTGGCGACAAACACGGCGAGGAAGGCGATGAGCAGCGCGACCGAGCCGGCCATGGTGTAGACGAAGAACTGCGTGGCGGCCGGACCGCGGCGTGCACCGCCCCACAGCTTGATGAGGAAGAAGGCCGGAATCAGGCTCAGCTCCCAGAACAAAAACCAGTGGAAGAAGTTGAGCGCGGTGAAGGAGCCGAAGAGGCCGGCTTCAAGCGTGAGCACCAGGGCGAAGTAGAGACCGGGCTGGTGATGAACGCGATGGGCGGCGTCGACCGACATCAGCGTGACGATGGCCGAGAGCACGAGCATGAGCGCGCCCAGGCCGTCGACGCCGAGGTGGTAATCGATGCCCAGCGACGGCGCCCACGGGTGCAGCTCAACCAGGCCGATGGAGCCGTTGGCGGGAAGCTGCGTCCAGATGAGGAGGGCGAGCGCGACGCTTGCGCCGGTGGTGAGAATGGCCACGCCGCGCGCGTGCTTGCCGGAGAACAAGGCGATGGCCGCGCCGATGAGCGGCACGAGAGTGAGCAGCGTAAGTACGGGAAGTCCGCTCATGCCCGGCCGCTCCAGAAGAGAAGAATTGCGAGGACGACGACGGCGAGCGCGAGCAGGCGCAGGTAAGTTTGCACGCGGCCGGACTGGATGCGGGCGAGCAGACCACCGCTGGTTGAAATCTCCTCGCAGCTTTTGTCGAAGGCGCCGTCGACAACGTTGGTGTCAAGGAAACGATTGAGAGTTGCCCACAGGCCGAAGACAAAAGCGACCAGGGAGACAATACCACCCCAGACGCGGCGGTCGAGCCAGTCGGCGACACGCGCCCACCAGCTGTAAAAGGCGATCACGGTGACTCCGTAGAACTCGTCGATATACAGGCGGTCGCGCAAGGCAGCCCAGAGAGGCGGCGCGGCTCGCTCGATGACATCGGGTTGGTCGGCGGCAGGCGATTTGCTGCCATAGAGCATCCAGCCGAGACCGATGCCAATGGTGACGATCACGCAGGAGGTGAGCAAAAGCATCAGCCAGGCGGGCTCGGCGAAAGCGTGGAAGTCGACAACCGCTGCGCCGTTTTCAAGGAAAGCGCGGAACCACGGCCAGGCCGGCGTGCCGAGAGCGCCGAGGGCGATAGCGAAGAAGGCCAGGATGGCCAGCGGTGTGGTCATGGACCTGGGACTCTCATGCGGGTGCCCGTGGCCGCGATAGGCGCCAAAGAAGACGTAGCTCACCTGGCGGGTCATGTAGAAGGCGGTGAGGATCGCGCCGAAGACGAGCATGTAATAGGGAGCGTGCGAGAGCGGCCAGCCGTGCGCCGACTCGAGGATTGCGTCTTTGGACCAGAAGCCGGAGAACAGGATAGGAACGCCGCACAGGGCTAACATGCCGATCGAGTAAGTCGCAAAGGTAAGCGGCATGTATTTCTTCAGGCCGCCCATGTTGCGGATGTCCTGCTCCTCGTGGCAACCGTGGATGACCGAGCCCGCGCCCATGAAGAGCAGAGCCTTGAAGAAGGCGTGGGTGATGAGGTGGAACATGCCCACGGCGACGCCGCCCATGCCCAGGCCGGCCATCATGTAGCCAAGCTGCGAGACGGTGGAGTAGGCGAGGATGCGCTTGATGTCGTTTTGCGCGACGGCGATGCAGGCGGCAAACAAGGCCGTGAATGCGCCTACCCAGGTGACAACAGTGAGCGCGGTGGTGGTGCCACCGGTCAGAGCGCCGGCCTGCATGAGCGGATAGACGCGGGCAATGAGATAGACGCCGGCGGCGACCATGGTGGCGGCGTGGATGAGCGCGGAGACGGGCGTCGGCCCTTCCATCGCGTCGGGCAGCCAGACATGCAGCGGAAACTGGCCGCTCTTGCCCGCGGCTCCGGCAAAGATGAGCAGGCCGATGGCGCTGGCAGCGGTGAATCCCCAGGCTGCGGGCTGGGCGAGCAGGCCGGTGAGTGCAGCCTGTTCCATGGAGCCTGTGCCGGAGTTATAGAAGAGCAGCGTGCCGGTCTGCGCGAAAAGCCAGACAATGCCGAGCAGAAAGAAGACGTCGCCGACGCGGGTGGTGAGGAAAGCTTTCTTGGCGGCTGCTGCGGCGGCGGGCTTGAAGTACCAGAAGCCGATCAGTAAGTAGGAGGTAAGTCCGACTAACTCCCAGCACATAAAAAGTAAAAGCAGACTATTAGCAATCACTACGCCTAACATCGCCCCCGCAAACAAACTTAGAAAGCAGAAGAAGCGGGTGTAATTCTCGTCGTGGGCCATGTAGCCGGTGGAGTAGATGAAGATCAGCAGGCCGACGAAGGTGACCATGACCAGCATGATGGCGCTGAGCGGATCGAGCACCCAGCCCAGGTCTACATGCGATGCGCCGGTTTGGAACCAGGTGAAGCTCGCGGTCTCACGCACGGCCTGGCCGTTGGCCCAGCCGCTGAGCACGTGGGCGAAGGCGATCAGCGCCAGCAGCAGCGAAAACGAGAGCGCGCCGATGGCCAGCGCGGAGGCAGTCTTGCGCCTGGGCTGCTTGAGCACGGCGATGACGCCGGAAGCGGCGATGGGCACCGCGGGGATGAGCCAGAGGTTGCGCGCGATTGCCGAAGCGGCAAGTTGCGGAGTGAACGAGATGGACTCTTGCATCATATCGTCACCCTTTCATCCTGTTCATTTGATCCAGGTTCGTGGTGTGGGCGTGGCGGTGAATGTTGATGACCAGGCCCAGGCCGACGGCTGCTTCAGCAGCGGCGACGGCGATGGAGAAGATGGCGAACATCATGCCGGTGAGGGCCTCGGGATGGGGGCCGTAGCGCCAGAAGGCGATGAGGTTGAGGTTGGCTGCGTTGAGCATGAGCTCGATACCGATGAGGACCAGGATGGCGTTGCGGCGGGTAAGCGCGCCGGCGAGGCCGATCGAGAACAGAAGCGCGGCGACAAGCAGATAGCCGGTGAGCGGGTTCATCGCGCGCCTTCTTTCTCGTGCATGGCGACGATGACTGCGCCGATCAATGCGGCGGTGAGCAGCAGCGCGACGATCTCAAGAGGCAGAACATAGCGGCCCATGAGGGCGTTGCCGATGTCCATGACTGTGACGTTGGGCGCGGCGGCGGGTGATGCGTTTTCATGCGGTAGAGCAGCGGCGCTGCGCAGCACGGCCCAGCCGAGGACGGCGAAGATTCCCGCGGCGGCGACCAGACCGATGAGCGGCCTGGGTCCGTAGACGGTGTCTTTCGGAGTTTCGGAATCGCGCGTGAGCAGGATGGCGAAGACGACCAGGATGGCAACGGCGCCGATGTAGACGAGAATCTGCGCGAAGCCGGCGAACTGCGCGTCGAGCGAGAGGAAAAGGAGCGCCAGGCCGGCGAAAGCCGCTGTGAGCGCGAGGGCGCAATGCACAGTGTTTTTGAGCAGCACCGCGGCGAGCGCTCCGGCTACCGTCAGGGCGGCGAGGATGTAAAAGACGAGGCTCATCGCGCGCACCTCCTAGACTTACTCGGCATAGCGGTAACTCCTTGGCCCGAACTTCTCGCGCGTCATGCCGATGCGGGCCAGTGCTACGTAGGCCACGAGCAGGATGGCGGAGCAGACGAACCAGCGCAGTAGTCCAGGGCCCATGAAGCGCCAGAGCGCTGCATCGAAAAGGTTGAGCAGGGTGAGAGGCAGAACAAACTTCCAGGCGAAGTTCATGAGCTGGTCTTGACGGAGGCGCGGCAGCGTTCCGCGCACCCAGATGAAGAAGCACATGGCCACCATGACCTTGGCGATGAACCAGAACCAGGAGGGCACGAAGCCGAGGACTTCGAGGGGCGCGGAGTAGCCGCCGAGAAAGAGCGTGGCGCCAAGGCCGGCGATGCCCATCATGCCGACGTACTCGCCGAGGAAGAAGAGAGCGAACTTGAAGCCGGAGTACTCGGTGAAGTAGCCGGCGACCAGCTCCGACTCGCCTTCCGGCAGATCGAAAGGTGAGCGGTTGGTCTCGGCGGTGCCGGCAACGGCGAAGAGGATGAAGCCGGCCAGGCCCCAGGGCGTGAAGACGTACCAGTGGGGCAGGCCGAAGGTGTACTGGTTCTGCGCGTCGACAATGCGGTTGGGCGAGAGCGAGCCGGTCATCATGATCACTGCCAGCGAAGACATCAGCAGCGGGACTTCATAGCTGATCATCTGCGCCACGGCGCGCATAGCGCCGAGCAGCGAATACTTGTTGCGGCTGGACCAGCCGGCCATGAAGACGCTGAGCTCAGTCGACGCGCCGATGGCGAAGAAGAACAGGATGCCGGCGTCGAGATTCACGAGCGTCATGTTGCGGCCGATGGGCAGAATGGCATAGCCCATGAAGACAACGACGACGAGAAAGACCGGTGCGAGGAAGTGCACGACGGCGTCTGCGTTGAGGGGAACGATGTCTTCCTTGGTGAGCGATTTGATGCCGTCGGCGACGGGCTGAAAGATGCCGTAAGGGCCGACGCGGTTGGGGCCGTAGCGGTTCTGCATGCGGCCCAGGCCCTTGCGCTCAAGCAGCACGGTGATGGCGAACAGAGCCGGAAATGTGACGATGATGCAGACGACGCCGAGCAGCACCAGGACCGGTTGCTGCAACCAGACAGGCAGAAAGCTCACCAGCCAGTGGCCGAGCAGAACGAAGATCTGATCCGCTTTCTCGATCATGGCTTCTTCTCCTCTGCGGGCGCTGGGGCAATGGGTGTGGCGGCTGGTGTTGGTGCTGCGGGTTTGGGCGGCGTGGCAGGCACGGCGGCCTTGGCCGCGGCAGCTGCGGCGGCGGCTTTGGCTTTCGCCTCGGCCTTGGATTTTTCTTCGGCCAGGCGTGCGTCTACTTCGGCGGCTTCAGTGGGATGGACCTTGTGGAAGTGCTCGTTGGATTTGGCGAGCTCCTTCTTGTCGTAGAGCAGGCCGCCAAAGCGGTCCGTGGTGCTGAGCTCGAACTCGGTGTCCATCTTGATGGCTTCAAACGGGCAGACTTCGACGCAGATCTGGCAGCTCATGCAGACCGAGATGTCGATGTCGAAACGCGCCGGATAGATTTGCGGTTTGCCCAGAGCGTCGGGCTTTTTGTCGGTGCTTTTGACGATGTAAATGCACTTGGGTGGGCACTCCTTCTCGCAGATCTGGCAGGCGACGCAGCGCAGGCCGGCCTCCCAATCCGCGCCGTCGTAGACCAGGAAGGGAAAGTCGCGCGTGGCCTCAATAGGCGCGATGCGCTCTTCCGGATACTGGACGGTGGTGAGACGGTCGGCCGAGACAAAGCTCCCCGCAAAGTTGCGCGCCGTCTCGCCGAGTCCCTTCAGTATGCCTTCGCCTAACACGTTGCTCCTCCGTCGAGTGATTAGTGGTTAGTGGTTAGTCAGGGTTGTGCTTGCGGAAGTGCATAGCTCGCCCATAACTCGCCATAACCCACGTTCACGTAATTCATAACTCCTCTGTTGCGCTAAAAACATTCCCTCAGGGGCTAAAGCCCAACGCATTCTCCCGCCCTTTTCGGCACGACTGAAGTCGTGCCCTGATACAAAGCAGGGTCCCTCAGGGCTAAAGCCCCGGCGATATTCATCCTGTTGCGGCATGGCTGAAGCCATGCCCTTTCAAAGCCCGACTTAGACAGATCGTCGCCACGTCCAAGTTTCATCGATCTACCTCGCCGAGCACGATGTCCACGCTGCCGAAGATCAACACTACGTCTGCCACGTTGGCGCCCAGGCACATGTCCTCAAGGATGGTGAGGTTGATGAGGCTGGGCGGACGGACACGATAGCGATACGGATTGGGGCTGCCATCGCTGATGAGATAAAAACC
>Ga0302275_10005637_pt1 | contig 12020 bp, 5 predicted proteins | sample III_Bog_N2_2_FD_200229 | JGI IMG/M metagenome (GOLD analysis project Ga0302275, IMG submission 200229) | Peat permafrost microbial communities from Stordalen Mire near Abisko, Sweden - III_Bog_N2_2 | ecosystem: Environmental > Terrestrial > Soil > Wetlands > Peat | place: Sweden: Abisko...
TTCGAGAGAGGTCAGCCCTGGAAACGTGATATGGCCTGAATGCGTCAATCGAGCCCGCAGGGATTGCTAGCCACAAGCCGACATATGAGGAGTTACTACGCCGGTCCTCGTGGAACGCCATTCGTTCCCCTCCGCTTCCGAGGAGCTTGATGTGATAATCGGTGCAGAGGCGTCTATGATCCACTCACAAGAAGAGCTAGATGGACTTTGGCAGAAGCTGAAGAATCGACCTGTAAGCCACTACGCTTCAGAAAGAATCACTGAGGACTCGGACTTGGTTAAGGGACTGGAAATCGACGTTCTTGAACCGGCCGAAATGGGCAAGAGTAAGGTCATACCATATACCCGGAGACGGGAGAACCCCCATGCGGAATGGGATCTGTGGGAACAAGGTTCTAGTGCATCCGCTTAAGTGTTCAATGCGGTTAGGCTGTTAGATGGGTGTTGAACCGGAGCGGTCGAGCAACACGAACAGAGAAAGAAACCTCTCACGTCGTAGTTATTACGCACGAATCGGAATGCCCGAGACTAGCACCCGATCAGCGCTATTGTCGACTCCAGCCTTCGTCAATTCGTCCACAAATGCGCTGTAGATGGGCCACGGATAGGATGTGGGTCCAATGATAAGGTGATCGAATATCTGCGTGAAGTCCAAGTCTGCGATCTGGTTTGAAACCGACGCGTCAAGTGGAACCTTGTAAACTATTTGCGGCACCCCGGAGACGACTTCGGTCGATGACTCGATGAGTCGAGAGGACCAACGTTTCGGTGCGTAGATAGCGCGCCACTCCCGTTCCTCATGAAAGCCTTCGTGTTTCAGACAAACCACGCCCGACAAAAGAGTCATGAAAACCAACCCGACAAGTGCATCATGACCAATCATCCGAAGATACTCGCGATTAGCGCGAACGTTTCCAATGACTTCTTCCAAGATCTCGTGCACCGCAGGTTCCGATAGGTATGCAACAGGGCTGAACGTGAGGCTGAGGGCGAGGGTAGAAAGAGAACTGTATGGGACACTGAGCACAATCCCAATTCGAGTCGCAGTTCCGCCGAATGCACGCCACATCGAAAGTCGCCCGTTTGGGTCTTCGCTGTCCTGATGTTCCGAGAGGCATGCGATGTACGAGTTCAACCGAACGTCATTCCAAGAGTTGTTGAACGCAGTTATTGCTTCAGAGGCGACACCGGGGATGCAGTCGTCAAGAGCCTCAGTAAATGATTTGTGTTTCGCTGGGACAGAGAAGAAACTATTGAAGATTTCAAAGCCGTGCTGCACCTCGCGGTAGTCCGACATGCAGTTGGTGTTACGCATACAGAAGCGTTTCGTTCTGATTATGTTGAGTGCGGCCTCTGCGGTTGTGTAGTGGATGAGGCGTCCGTGTGTTTGACCCGGTTTCCGCTGGAAGAACTCTCGCGTCTGTTTCATGGCATACGGCATCATGATATTTGCGAGTCGTATTCCTTGTTCGCGTACTTCTGGTGTAATGGCCGCTTCGAGGGGTGAGTTTTCCATGGTGGCGTCTCCCAGCAGGTAAACTATATCCTTTCGAGACCCAGACATCTTCCCGCGCTACCTCGCTTGGGAAGTGATCGCTCTCAGATCGGCTCGGTCCACCTCTCCTGCTTCCGTCAGATGGCCTAGGTCTCGACGCCCCAAAAACCACACCGAGATTACCGCACGCAGATTCGATGAGCCACTCCAAGCGGCTTTCAATGGGAGTATGCGCATGACCGCAGTAGAAAAGCTCGAAGAAGTTTCAAAGCTCCGCAAATATCTTGATGTAGCCGAGTCCGCCCTGGCGAACGCTACAATTATTGGCCGAAAGCCGGTCTTCAATAAATTCGATGTTGTCGCGATGGCTCTCGTGTCAAAGGCCTTCTCGGTTGCGCGCGCCTGCCTCCTCCTTCTCGATAATGGTTTCGAGGATGAGGCTTATGGCATGTCGCGATCAGTTGTGGAATGCGCATGGACCCTCCGTTATCTAACCCAGGAGCGAGGTAAGATCGAAAGCCGGACGTGGAAATATATCAACTACCTCATCCTGGACAAGCAATTCTGGATGTATCACGCCATGATGAACGCTAAGGATGAGGAAGCGAAATCGGACATTAGAGCTCATGGCGAAGAGTTGGGCCTGCATGACGATCCGACGGAGGTTGTCGGTCACTGGTCGGGGAAGAACGGATTCGGGTGGATCGTAAATCAGATGGAACATCCGCTCGATGGGCCCAATACGAACGTGGCAATCAAGTCCGCGGAATACGCGGTGGACTATCATTAGACCTCCGCCTTCGTCCATTGTTACGAGCCGGCAATTGAGAATTTCGTTCCGGATGAAGAGACCCCCTTTAAAGTTAAACGAGCAGACGGTGACGGAGGCCAACCCGGTCAATCGGTGTTGTACATCCTGCTCCGCTATATCCATGCCGCGATGGCGTATCTCTTCTTCGGCTTTGGGATGGAGCGACCGCAATTGCTGAACGAGCTTTTCAGCACAATGCTGAATGACGAACTGCGGCCGGTTCCGCGACGGGTCCAACCAAAAGATAAAAAGGAGACTCCCTTGGAAGATCTTCCTCAATTGCGTCCCTGGCTGACATGGACGGAACTCATCGGCGCCCCGCGCGACACACCGGGCAAAAGGCAAGCCTTGATTGACCTCATCCAAAAATATCCGCGAGAGAATATCCTCCGCGCATGCTCGACCCTCAGCGCTCTCTTTGACTTCGGGCCGGAGGGAAATACGGCTGCCGAAGAATCACTGACTGCCGCATGGATACCGCGGCTCTTCGACCGTGCCCTAGTTGAAAGAGTAACGGCCTTTGCCGCCGACAAACGGGTCATATTCTTTCAGGCACAGCTACGTTTCCTTGCCAGCGAGGTTCTGAGGATCGAGGTTGCCCCCCTAAAGCAGATCGCCAATGTTCTTCCGAACGAGGTAATAGGTGAACTGCTTTTGAGGTCCGGCGAAATGCTTTACAAGCCATATATCAAGCAGGCAGACCATATGGATGAGCTCGCCAATAAGGCAGCTTTGTTCCTGCCGTTTTACGAGATCGATTCTCAGCATGATCCAGCTGCGTTCTTTCTTAGAGCATATATATACCTGACGATCATAATTCCCATGCTTCCGGCGAACATACAGACGTTCAATATTCCAGAGTTGTTCGAAGCGCAGTACAAGTTCTCACTCACCGAATACTGTGAGTTCATTTTCATGTTCTTTATCCAGGCGATGATGGTGCGGAGCAAGAAGTCGCTAGATGTGGCAATCAACAGCGGCCTTCACATCGGCCTCTTCAAGAACACGCGGCTACCGCATGCATCGATAGAGCGGATGTTCAATTCGGTAAGTTTTACGCTCGATCAACTGAAATCTGCGAGGCCAGAGATCGGGTTCGCGGATTTCGATTATCTCCGTGCCCAACCCTATTTTCGCTTCGGCGATCAGTTGTTCTGCCTAGACTATGAATTCGCGGTCAACAAGATCGAAAGCGCGGCAATCTGGGGATTATTGCAGGAGTTCAAGACAGATGGCGAAAGAAAAGCGTTTCTGGGCTATTGGGGATACGTATTCGAATACTATGTTGGATGGCTTTTCCAGACATACGCAATCTCAGCTTTCAACACTGTCTATCTGGCGCCCAAATATGTGGACGATCCGAACTCGGAAATCTGCGATGTCATCGTGATCTGCGGTAAGACCGCTGTACTTATTGAAGCTAAGCTCGCCACCTGTCCATCAAAAACCCGATATTCGGGCGACTACAAAAAGATGAAGAAGTTTCTGGAGGACAAGCTAGTAAAAGGTGTAGGTGTCGATCAGCTTGTCAACGCTGTCACAGCTATAACGGCTGATCCGAAGAAGGCCAAGGAAAAGGTTCTCATCATCCCCGCATGGTTGGAGAAGATCGACACAATCATGCCGGTCATCGTAACGCGAGATGAAATCGGGTCTAGCTGGTCAGTGAACGCTTACCTCAACAATCGTTTCTCCGAACGACTGCTCGGCAAGAAGCGGCCCAAGCGGATTACCGTTGCGCCGCTGCTATCCATCAGCGTAGGAACGCTAGAAAAGTTGATGGGGGCGCTAAGCAAAATGTCGCTCGATGTCGTCCTTGAGGACCGCATCAAGAGGAGCCCAACGCTCATTTGGCCTTTCGACGCGGCTAGTAGGTACGTTGGCCGCGGCATGCATCGCCACACACCAAAACATATGGAAATGCTCCATGACATCATGGACAAGACGATCAAAGACTTTGGCATCACCGATCCCGCGGTTCTCGATAAATAGTGTCCACATTCATGCGCTCTTGAAAACGCGACAATGGGAATAGCGCCTCTTCTTCAAGAAATATTAGGGGAACGAAATTAGTCCCATCCTTACCAGTAAGTGCGTTAGAGTCCACGAGCAACTTTGTAATGGTGCATTATCGCCAACGCACTCATCAAGCACCAGTCGGTAATGGGAACTCGGCGTGTGGGAAGCGGCTGCGCATCGGCTCGCCCAATGCTAAAGTCGGCTGGGTATCCGCGACGTCGATCACGCAGCCTCCGGCTCCATCCCAATCAGGACGCTGACGGCATCCTCGAGGCCCTCCATGCAACCCAGCGCGTTCCATCATCCGCCCATACCCCAAGACCCAATCCGCCGCGCGTTATGTCAGAATGGCTTAGCCCAACCTAGCCGTAGTAAGTTTCGCTCAATGCTAGACGACGATTTCCGCAGAAGCAGAGGTCTAGAGGATGAACGTTTTCGACCTTGATCGCTCCGTCATCCGTGAGTACGAGGCGTTTGCGCGCTCGTTCACGAAGATACGCGCGACGGACATCGAACAGCAGATTCAAAAAATCTATGAGTCCGGCACCTTCTGGCCCGAGCCGCTGATTAGCATCAACCCCCACTTCCAGAAGGGCCTGACCATTGGCGAGTTGGTAGCCAAGAAGACTTTGTGCCCGGACATCGAGAAGGTATTCCGGGTCGATGGCGAATTGATCACGCTGCACAAGCACCAATCCCAGGCCGTTGCTAAGGCCAGCCAAGGGCAGAGCTTTGTGGTCACCACCGGAACTGGCTCTGGCAAGTCCCTTTGCTTCTTCATTCCGATCATCGATGCCGCTCTGCGGGCGCGTGCCTTGGGAGAGGAGCGTCGCACACGGGCCATCGTTATCTACCCGATGAATGCATTGGCAAACAGCCAGACAAAGGAACTCGACAAGTTCATACGGGAATCTGGCCTGCCTCAAGATCGCCGGCCCACATTCGCCCGCTATACCGGACAGGAGACGCAGGAAGAACGCGATCTCATCAGTAGGAATCCGCCGGACATCCTGCTGACCAACTTCATGATGCTCGAGCTGCTGATGACGCGGCAGAAGCCTCTTGATCAACAGGTCATCGCCAATGCCGAGTCGTTGGACTATATCGTCCTAGATGAGCTGCACACCTATCGCGGTCGGCAAGGGGCGGATGTTGCGATGTTGGTTCGCCGACTGCGGGACCGCTTATGCCGCGGCAAGTCGCCAATATGCATAGGGACTTCTGCCACTATGACAAGCGAAGGAGGCCCGGATAAGCGCGCCGCTGCGGTCGCACAAGTGGCGTCACGCCTCTTTGGAACCATGATCCCTGCGGACGCCGTTATCGACGAGAGTCTAGACCGCGCAACTGACCCTGATCTAAAGCTCGGCACCGAGTTGAAGAGACAACTCGCTGTAAGGCTGGACAGTCCAGTCGAGGAGCAGCTTACAGATAAGCAACTAGCTGCCGATCCATTAGCAGCTTGGATCGAGCTACGGGTCGGTTTGGAGGACGGTCAGAAGCTACTCCGTCGGCCGCCTGTCAGCCTAAGCGAGGCTACGGCGATGCTCGCCCTGGACACGGGCAAAGCCGCGAGTCTCTGCCAAGAGCGCTTGGAGGAGATGCTTTCCGTTATGAGCCTGACTGGATCGCAGCGCAGCGATAAGGGCTCGCGTGCCTTCCTCGCCTTCAAACTGCACCGGTTCATATCCGGCGCCGGGCAGGTCTATGCCACGCTCCGGGAAGGAGATCAACGTCTCGTCACTCTCGACGGACAGCTCTTTCATCCTGAAGACAGGGACGCACGTCTCTACGCAATCTTGTTTTGTCGCAGCTGCGGCCAGGAATTCCATCCAGTTACGCTCGTCAATTCCGAAGGTCGGTCCCGTGCGATGCGCAGAGCATTCGATGAAACACCGCTCGAAGACCAAAACCAAGCAAACCGTGCCGGTTATCTCACAATGATCCGCACCAGCGATAGCGAATTTGGCTTTTCGGGCTCAGTCCAAGACTACCCGGAGGATTGGCGGGAACATCGCGCGGCCGGCGACCAACTTATCCGGGCCAACCGTGCCTTCCAATTGGAACGCCTCTCCGTTATGCATGATGGGGCGATCAGTGCGGAGGGATCTCCCGCCTGGTTCATTCCTGGGAAGTTTCGCTTCTGCCCCCGCTGCAAGGACCAACCCGTCGCTCAAACCCGTGACTATAACAAGCTCGCCGGTCTATCCGCCGAAGGCCGCAGCTCTGCCACCACTTTGCTCACAGCCAGCGTATTACGGTGGATGAACTCGCCTCATAGCGATTTGTCGGAACACAGCCGTAAAGTGCTCGCCTTCACCGACAACCGTCAGGACGCCGCTCTCCAGGCTGGCCACTTCAACGACTTCCTGTTCGTCACCCTGCTTCGTGCTGCCATCTTTTCAGCAGTTCGGGCCGCCGGCACTGAAGGGCTCACCGAGGCGGAGTTTGGCCTTCGTGTTCGGCAAAAGCTTGGCTTTGTTGCCTCTAATAGAGGGCGCCGCAAAGAATGGATGGCAGACCCTGAAGCCCTCGGTGCGCGCCAACATGAGGCGGAGCGCACCATCGGACAGGTACTCGCCCACCAAGTCTGGGCCGATCAGCGTCGCGGCTGGCGATTCACAAACCCCAGCCTTGAGGAGTTGAAGCTCGTTACGGCTGACTACGTTGGCCTTGATGACTTCGTCGCGGACGATGCCCACTTCGCCTCTGCCGCACCTGAACTGCGCGATGGTTCGCCGGGCGTCCGCAAACGTGCCTTCCTTTGCCTGTTCAATCATCTTCGTCGCAGTATCGCAGTAACAGCAGACACCCTCCAGCCGAGTACGCTCGATTTCCTCACTTCCGCGTCTCAGACACAGCTTCGCCAACCTTGGAACCTCCCGAAGGATGAAACACCCCGCGTGGCGGCTACATTGGTTGTGGGTACCGTGAGGACGACCCTGAAAGACCAGATGCTTCTGGTCAAGACCGGGACCGGTAGCAATCTGGCGAGGCAACTGCGCGGAAACGATATTTGGGGCACGGGCCGCCTTACAGCAGACAGATACAGAGCCGTACTTGAGTCGATGCTGAGGGTCGCGGAGAGTACCTATGGCTTCCTCCGTAAAGTCCAAACCTCCTTCGATGTCGAGGGCTGGCAACTTGACTCCTCCGTCGTTCGACTCATAGCCGGCTCCAATGCTAGAGGCGACGGAGGTTCCAATCGTTATTTTGTTGAGCTCTATAAGTCCATGGCCGCGTCACTCGACGATGGCGGCGAAGGCCTGTTTGGTCTGGAAGGCCGCGAGCATACCGCTCAGGTTGATGGCGACCGCCGCCAATGGCGGGAAGAGCGTTTCCGCTTCGGCAAGGATGACCAAGAAGAACTTGCCAAGGATCCGAAGCGTTGGCTCCCAGAAGAATCGAACTCTTTCCTCCCGATGCTCTTCTGCTCGCCCACCATGGAGCTCGGCGTCGACATATCTGCCCTGAATGCCGTCTATCTCCGCAACATCCCGCCAACGCCAGCAAATTATGCGCAACGTTCTGGCCGCGCCGGCCGATCCGGCCAAGCGGCACTCGTCATCGCATACTGTGCAGCACAAAGCCCCCACGATCAGCATTACTTCTCCAAACCCGAAGAAATGGTTCGCGGCATCGTCAAGGCCCCCACGCTTGACCTCGCCAATCGCGATCTGATCGAGTCTCATCTCCATGCTGTCTGGCTTGCTGAGTCTCGCCAGGGACTTGCCAATGACATTCCAGGAGTGCTTGATCTCGACAAATTAGCACAACCTGTTGAGCTCACCATCCAACAAGCACTCAGCGCCCCTGCGGTTACTTCATCCGCCACCATCGCCATGACACGCATCCTCGACAGCATCGCCGCGGAGCTCACTCTCGAACGGGCGCCTTGGGCAGCCGAACGTGGCCGCTTTGCCGAATCAATCAGCGCGAAAGCGTACTCTCGCTTTGACGATGCGTTTGGCCGCTGGCGTCAGCTCTATCAGACAGCACACCAGCAGTTAACTGAAGCCAATCGGAGATCGGAGATTCCGGGGCTTTCCGCGAGAGAGCGCAAGGGCGCAAGAATTGACCAAATGCAGGCAAATGAGCAACTTGCTCTTCTTGAGCGGGGTACGTCCTCCTCCAGTTCTGACTTCTACACATATCGCTATCTCGCTACGGAGGGCTTTCTTCCGGGCTATAACTTCCCTCGCCTTCCGCTCTACGCATACATTCCATCGGCCGGCAGTGGCAAAGGTTCATTTCTACAGCGAGCTCGATTCCTTGCCATCGCAGAGTTCGGACCCCGCAGTCTCGTCTACCACGAGGGTCGCGCCTATCGGGTCGTCAAGGCCAAACTCCCACCTGGTCGCCAAGTAGGCGATACAGGCAGGCTCGCCACCACTGAGATGTTCGTCTGCGATCACTGCGGCGCGGCTCATCCTGCTGAACTTGAGCGATGCATTAGCTGTGGCGAGAGTCTTGCCGCTGTGCATCCCATAAGAAACCTGCTACGCATCGACAATGTGGAAACCCAGGCAGCACTACGAATCACCTCAAACGACGAGGACCGCCAACGTCAGGGCTTTGAAATTCAGAGTGTCTTTGAGTGGCCTACCCGTCAGGGTGCGCTGGATATCCTTTCCGCTATCGCAATTGATAACGGTGAGCCGATTCTCGGTCTCGACTACGGAGCAGGCACTCGCATCAGTCGCATCAATCGAGGGTTGCGCCGCAGGAAAGAGAAAGCGCTACTGGGCTTCTACCTCGACCCGTCCACGGGCCGATGGAGAAAAGGCCCCGATGAAAGCGATGAGCCAGACCCTGACATTGCAGCTCCCCAGCTGGTCGTCCCCTTCGTCCAGGACACGATGAATGCCGCTCTGTTGCGGTTTCCGCAAGGACGCCCGGATAACATTACGTCCGCCACCGTCCAACATGCTCTGCTGCGAGGTCTCGAACTGACTTTTGAACTCGAAGAGAGCGAAACAGCTTCCGAGCCTCTTCCCTCTTCTGATCACCGCAGCGCCATCCTGCTCTATGAAGCCACAGAAGGGGGCGCTGGCGTACTGAATCGCCTCTTGCGAGAGCCGGGCAAGCTCGCGGAAGTCGCCCGCACGGCGCTCGAACTCATGCATTACAGCAACATCGACGCCGCTGCGGCTGCTCGCGACCGCACCATACTCGAGTCAGACCCCGAGGCACAGTGCGTCAAGGGCTGCTACCGCTGCCTCTTGTCCTATTACAACCAGGTCGACCACGAAGTGATTGACAGAACGAATCCCGATGCTCTGGATCTCCTCCTCCGCTTGGCCCACGCCACCGTACAGACGGTGGACCGCCCTCGGGCGAGCTCTTCTGTGCAGGATTCAGTCCCTGATAATTCCTGGGTTGGAGCGTTTGCTCGGTGGGGATTCCCAGCTCCTTCCCAGAATCCGCTTCATGTGGGGGGCGTGATTCTTCCCCTTGTCTGGCGCGAGCACCGTGTCGTCGCCTCTCCGGTCCAACTGTCCGAGGCGGTTCAAGCCCAGCTTACGGAGATGGGCTTTCACCTGGCTTCTCTACCCGAAGTTCCGCCTGACGCACCCCCAACAGAGCTGAAGGAACTTTTCGGAGTCACCGCGTGAGCGCTTCTTTTTCTCCTGGAGATCTGGTTCAAGCTCGTGGACGTGAATGGGTCACTCTCCCCTCGAGCGATCCTGCATGGCTTTACTTGCGCCCACTCACTGGCAGCGAAGCCGACGTGCAGTGCATCGACCCCACTCTCGAGGCCGAGGCTGTTGTTCCCGCTCGTTTCGCCCTTCCCCGCGCAGAGGACGTGGCAACGCAGGACGCAGCGCTCCTGCTCGCAGAATCTCTCCGTCTAAGCCTCCGACGCGGTGCTGGGCCCTTCCGGTCAGCAGCGCGCGTCGCCTTCGATCCCCGCGCCTATCAGTTAGTTCCACTCATTATGGCTCTACGCCAGGCGACGATCCGGCTCATGATCGCTGACGATGTCGGCATCGGCAAAACAATCGAAGCAGGCCTTGTGCTGCGTGAAATGGTGGACCGAGGTGAGATCGACCGCATCGCCGTACTCTGTCCCCCGCATCTCGTCGAGCAGTGGACCGGAGAGCTCCGCACCAAGTTCGACCTCGACGCCGTGGCCGTCACCGCCTCGTCTGCCGCCAGCCTTGAACGCGGCCTTGCTCAATCGCAAACCCTATTCCAAGCCAACCCTTTCACCGTTGTCAGCCTCGACTACATCAAGGCAGAGAAGCGCCGCGAAAGCTTCGCGCGCTCCTGTCCAGCGTTCGTCATCGTTGACGAAGCCCACGCCTGCGTCGGCACGCATCTCGGCCGCCAGCAACGTTTTGAGCTCCTCCGACGAATCGCCGAAGACCCGACGAGACATATGCTGTTGCTGACGGCCACACCCCACAGTGGGGATGAGGATGCCTTCAGCCGACTACTCTCACTACTCAATCCAGAATTCAGCAGCAGTTCGCTGGAGGACGATGCTGCCCGCCGCCGCCTGGCCCGTCACTTCGTGCAGCGTCGCCGCATCGACATCAAGGGCAAAGACTGGGGCGAAGATCGCTCTTTCCCAAAGCACGAGACCGCGGAGGAGACATACCACTTCACCAAAGAGCATCAAGCGTTCCACGACGCTGTGCTCGATTATTGCCTCGGCGTCGTGGAAGGCGCAGGGTCCAGCCAGCAGAAGCGCAGACTCGCCTTCTGGAGCACCCTTGCACTCATGCGCTGCGTCGGCTCCTCTCCCGCGGCAGCCTACAATGCCCTGAGTAACCGCCTCGAAAGCGATCTGTCATTAATCGAAGACCAACTTTGTGATGAAGATGAAGCAGACGGCCTGGACGTCGAGCCCGCGTCCGTCGCAGAGGAGAATGCTAGCGTTCAGGCACTGCTCCGCCAGGCAGAGCGGCTCAAGTCAGCGCTCGACCCGAAGCTCGAAGAGGTGATCAAACTCCTGCGCCCGCTCATCAAGGCAGGCAACAATCCCATCGTCTTCTGTCGCTTCATTGCAACCGCGGAGCACGCCGCCGCAGGTCTGCGCAAGGCCTTCCCGAAGCTACATGTCGAGGTCGTCACAGGTCTCTTTACTCCAGAAGACCGCCGCGCGCGGGTGGAGGCTCTGTCCACGACTCCGCAGCGCATTCTCGTTGCTACCGATTGCCTTTCCGAAGGCATCAACTTGCAACATCTCTTCGACACTGTCATTCACTACGACCTCTCCTGGAACCCCACGCGCCACCAACAGCGCGAAGGCCGCGTCGACCGCTTCGGTCAGTCTGCCCCGGTAGTGCGTTCCGTGCTCCTCTACTCTCCTGATAGCTCCATCGACGGCGCCGTCCTCGACGTTGTCCTTCGCAAGGCCGAAGCCATTCGCAAGGCTACCGGCGTCACCGTACCGTTGCCGGAAGAGCGAGGCGCCGTCGCCAGTGCTCTCATGAATGCGCTACTACTCCGCAACGGCCGCACCGAACAGCTTCGGCTCGACCTCGGTGTCGATCTCTCCGAGGGCACTGCCGATATCGACAAGCGTTGGCGCGACGCAGAGGAGGGTGAGCGCCGCTCCCGAGCTCGCTTTGCCCAAAACGCGCTGCGCCCCGAGGATGTCGTTCCGGAGTGGCAACGCTGGCAGCATTTGCTTGGCGGGCCGGACGAAGTAAGCCGCTTCCTCCATCGCGCCATGAGCCGTCTGAA
>Ga0302275_10005644_pt1 | contig 12014 bp, 13 predicted proteins | sample III_Bog_N2_2_FD_200229 | JGI IMG/M metagenome (GOLD analysis project Ga0302275, IMG submission 200229) | Peat permafrost microbial communities from Stordalen Mire near Abisko, Sweden - III_Bog_N2_2 | ecosystem: Environmental > Terrestrial > Soil > Wetlands > Peat | place: Sweden: Abisko...
CCGTACGGGGGCCAAACATTGTATTGGCAGCTCGTTTGGGCGAACACCCGACCAGCAATAACAAGCAGTATAGCTAAAAGAAATGTGTTCTTCACCTCTGCCTCCCATGATCGAATCGCTATAGTTTTGCCACGATTCCTCTTACTTCCTCTACCCCAATTAATCTCCAGCGCTCATTCTAAGGGGGGACGCGCCAAAGCATTCCTGTCAAGCGAAGTTTAAGAGCACACCGCGTCCCCTTCCTGCCTTAGTTCGCGCGCGACAGCTCTCGGATCAGATTCAGTGGAACCACATTACGCCGGTGCTCGTCATACCGAATGAAGAGCAACCGGACTCGCCCACCCCCGCCGATCTCTTCTATAACACATGGCGCCGCACTTCGGCCACCTTCCGGGAGACGGTGCCGATACTCGGGCTTTGCAAAGACCTGCTCGGCATCTGCTTTCCCCTCATCCCCAGCGCGCCAATCTTCAAGGTAAATGAAGCCCGAATAGTAAAACTCGTACAGATATGCGAGGTCCTCCAGGGAACGTTCGGAGACGCTCGCCGCTGCTGAAAATGCGTCGCATGTGTTATGGGGACAGAATTCGATCAAATGGCCCTGATTCTTGAACTCAATGCTCCGCGGAAAAGCGCGGGTGAGCTGCCTCAGTGGATCGTCAGAAAACATCTCTGGCTTCTCATGCTGCGACTGGGCGTACATAATTGAGGTGGCAAATATCAGATACAAGAGCGGTACTTTCGTATTCATTTTGATAGTCCTCCCAAGGCGCGGCAACTACTTCGAATGAGTTCTCTGGACCGATACCCACCACCTCAATGCCCTTGTGAACAACACTTTCCTGATGATTATTGTCCATTAACTAGCGGCACCCCATTGCCCGGTGCCAGCTGTAAATGCCAGGGATGTTTTGCGGCTTCGAGTTCCCCCGCCAAGAAGCCGCAGGGCGTGGCGCACAAACATCAGAAGTCGAAACTGCCGGTTTAGAACGTAAACACAATTATCCTTTCCGCTCTTCCCGCTCAGAAAGCGGAGCGGATCCTCGCTAATGAACCTCCCAGTGGTCGGATCGTAGTATCTGGCGCATCTATACGCCCCGCTGCGAGTTTCAACCCAGCCCGCCCGCAACCCTAACGCGGTTGTGGAGTTACAGACCGCGAAGCCCAGATGCGATGCCGTTGTTAAGCTCGAAAGCCCCAGACGCGGTTTTTCGCCCCTGGCCGCGTGCGCCCCGATGCACTCAGGCACGGCAACACCGGCAGCTAAAGGAAAAAGCTGTGGCTGATTTTCTTGGCTTTGGAGCACACAACATTGTGAGTCTCGGGAGCGGGTTTGGCCAGTAAATTCTGCGTAATTCAGCGGTTTTTCGACCGCCGGGCGGCGCTGCCGGACCGGGGCTTTTCCTACTCAACGGGAGGCGCGGTTTGTCGCCCAAGGATGAAGGGAGAAGAGTTAGAACTGCACGACCGTCAAGCCGGGTATTTGCTGGAAGTGACGGACGTTGATGGTTGCGACCGCGTAGTCCAGATACAGAGCCGTCACGCCTATCAGCAGGTCTTCGAACGCGATACTGACGCCACGGGCCGCTTGTTCGCCCTCGATGCGTCCGGCGAGTTCCGCAATCTCCACGGTCACCGGATGTACCACCATGTCACGGCGGAGTTCTTCGCTGAAAGACTTCCGGCGCTCACGGTCCGCGTCGCTTTTGGCGCGGTAGATGCCATGCGTCACTTCGACGATGGTCACGACGGAGAGCGCGGAATCCACTTCTCCGTGTGCGGCCTGCACCCGCTTGAGGATTTGCCACACACTTTCGCGGCGGCGCTCCCCGGCGATGAGGACGCTGGAGTCGAGGACTATTCCCATGTCGATAGGTTGCGCGGCTTGCGGTGGTGGATGATCTCTTCTAAATCGGCGGCGAAGTCCGGATCGAGAACCGGCACCTCTCCGCTTTCTTCTTCGTGCGCCTTGGCCAGCGCGATGGATTCCGAGATGGGACGGCCACGCAGCGGTTCGGCAGGATGGACCACGGCAACGGGCCGGGCGTCATGCTCGATGATAACCTCCATCCCCGCGCGCACACGGGCCAGCACACCCGCGAAGTCGCTGGCTGCTTCCGCTTCCGAGATGTGGACCACCGGCCTGGACATGGGCTGATTATACCCGCTATTCATTCTCGTCCCCGCCTTCTTCCGCCAGTGATTCCGGCAGTGTGGCCTTCCGTTGTTCGCTGTCTTTGTCCGCGTCGCCGTTGGCCCCGGCCTGGCTGCCGGTGTCCAGCTTGGCTCCGGGATGGGTAGCGGAGTGGATCTCCTTCAGCATCCGCACCGAGACGTGGGTGTAAATCTGCGTGGTGTCGAGCTTGGCGTGCCCCAGCATCTGCTGGATGTAGCGGATGTCCGCGCCGCCCTCCAGCATCAGCGTGGCCATGGTGTGGCGGAACAGATGGCACGCGCCGCTCTTGCCGGTCTCGGCGGCTTCCACGTAATCCCGCACCAGGGCGCTGAGATGATTGGGACTGAACGGCTCGCCTTCCGCCGTCAGGAAGACGGTTCCGTCATCCGGGTCCAGCACCAGCTCCGGCCTGACCTCGTGAAGATATTTATCCAGCCATGCCAGCGCACGGTCGCCGACCGGCACCACGCGGTCTTTCCTGCCCTTGCCCTGGCGGATGGTCACCAGCCCGTTGTGGTAGTCGATCTCCGGCAGCTTCAGCCGCAGCAACTCCGTGCGCCGCATTCCCGTCGAGTAAAACAGCTCCAGCAGGGCGCGGTCGCGGATCCCGACCGGATCACTGACGTCCGGCTGCTGCAACACCAGCTCGGCTTCGTACTCGGTGAGCACGGGCGGCAACCGGAAGCCCAGCCGTGGCAGTTCCAGCTCCGAGGCCGGATTGTGCAGGATGTAGTTCTGCCGCGTCATCCACTTGAACCAGACGCGCAACGGCGTCAGCCGCACGTGCTGGCTGGCGAAGCTCAGCGGCTCGCCGTTCTTTTTGCGGTAGTAGAACAGGTAACGCTGATAGCGTTCGAGCACCGGACGCGTGATCTCGAAAGGCTCGGCAAGCCCGTGCTCGCGGCACCAGCCAAGGAACATCTCGATATGCACCCGGCGCATGTGCAGCGTGCTCTCGGTGAAGCCCTTCACCGCCAGATGGCGGAGATGTTCATCCAGCAGCGCGGCTAACTGCGTAGTTGCTTCGGGCTGGGGTTTGCGGCGTTTCCGGATGCGGGCCATCAGAACGCCCCCGCTGCCCGTGTGCCGTTGGGCTTGGCTCCGCCGTTCGGCTTCACCGGAGATGGCGGTACGACTACGATTCGGCTGCCGTTTTGCTCCTCGCCCCTATAAGTGTTTTCAGGATTCCGCGAAGTAGTTGTGCGAAGCCGCGTATTTACTGGCGATGGCTCGTTTTCCCCACCCCCGCGATGTGGCCGCGCACCCCCCGCGAGGTTCTCATTTGCCCCCGCGAAGTTGCCCTCTTGCCCCGCGAAGTCACCATCGTACTGATGGTTTTCTTCCGTGCGAAGCTGATACACATAGAGTTGGCCCTGGCCTCCGCCGCGCCTCACCGCCAGATATTCCAGCTCCTCCAGCCGCCGCAGATGCGCCCGCAACTGCGTGTCTCCCCAGCGCGTGTGCTGCCGCACCGTGCGCCGCGTGAAACGGTAGTCGTCCGCCTCGATCTCCGAACGCTCGCACTCCTGCTTTACCATCTGCTCGATGAGCGACAGCAGCCGCTTGGTCTGCGGTGGCAGCTCATCGAGCGACGGCCCCAGCACCCGGCGCATCAGCTCCTCGGCAAGCCGCACGTCGTCCGGCGTGGCCTCGATGTACTCCAGCGTCTCGCCGTCGCGTGTATCGCGCTTTATGGGCCGCTGGTGCTGGTGCAGCAGCGCGATGGCCTCGATCAAGGTCAGCAGCTTCATGTGATCGCGCCGCGTGCGCGTCATGTAGTCCGGAAACTCGCCATCGTCCCGCATGTGGTTGTTGACCACGGCGACGGGACGCAGCAGCCGCTGCGCGTTGCGGTGCAGCTGGATAATCCGGCTCCGCTCCCGCCGTGCCCAGTGTCCATCCAAGGTGCGCGATTCGCGCTGGATACGATGGATCGCCCGTGTCTGCTCGCGCTCTTCATTCACCGACAGCACCACGCAGCGGTTCAGCAGCTCTTCGTCCACGTCCTGCGCGGTCGTGGTGAGGAAGATCATCACCGGACCCTCCACCATGTATTCATGCGTCACCAGTTTTCCGCTCACCGGGTCTTTGCCGGTCGAGGCGATCTTCAGTACGCCTTCGGACTGCAACAGCTTCAACGCATAGGAGGCGCGGCTTGCGCCTTCCTCTTCCGAGACGGCGAGGATTTTGTGCTTCAGGTTCTTTTGGCCCATGTAGAAGAGCGCCTGGCCGGTCATGGCCGAGTATTCCTCGCGCTGCTCCTCCGGCATAAAGTCCAGCACCGCTTCCATCAGCGAGCTTTTGCCCGCCGCCGATGACGACTGCACCACGATGGCCAGCGGCTTATCCAACAGCCGGGACACCGCCGCAAGATAGCTGACGGTTTTATTGGTCTCCTCGCCCACCACCCCGCAGCGCTCGAAGTCGGCCAGCACCCGCTCCATCAGGCGAGGATCGCGCAACAGATTCATGGCGGCCGCCTGCTCTTCGGCGGTCATTGCCGCCTCGTCCTCTGGCGTCTCCAGTGTCTTTTTGATCTGCTGCCGCTGCAGGTCGCCCAGCACCGTCCACAGCTTGCCCACCTCGCGATGGATCGTCTCTTCCTTCACCCCCAGCTCGTGCGAAGCCTGCTTGATGAACGATGCCCGCTGCCGCGCCAGCTCCATGTCCAGTGTGTCGCCGTGATAGCCGGACTCGCCGCGAAGATTGCGCCCCGAAACCCGCACGTTCACCCGCATCACCGCGCGGCTGGTGTTCTTCTCCAGCCCCAGCACCTGGTAGGTGCGCGGCCCGATGGTGACCGTGATTTCATCATTTTCGATCTTCACCGCTGGATCGGCTGGCGAAGACATCGGCATGGGCCGCGCCTCGGCCTCTTCCTGGTTCACAACATCAGAGGCGGCAGCTAAAGAAAAAACGCTCTCCACAACCGGCTCCGTTGGCGGAGCGATTGCATTTTCTTCTTTAGCTGCGGGTTCGATTGGTTCTTCCGGGGTTGCTGCGGATTGCTCTTTGCTCTGCATCGGTTCTGACTCTGGCTCATCGATCACCGCTTCTGCGGCTTCGATTACGTTCACCGTGGGCCGCTTGCCCGTGCCCAGCCATGCCGCGCTGTGCAGGAATACGCCCAACGTCTTGGCCGCTGGCCGCGTCTTCAACGCGCATTCGTTGGCATCCTGGCCCTTTGGAAACTGCACCCGGAAGCACTCGATGCCCATCTCCATCAGCTCTTCCGCGTGCTTGGTGGCGGCTTTCTCTCCGGCGTCGTCGCGGTCGTAAGCAAGATAGATTCTCTTCGTACCGTACTTCTTGAACGCTGCCCGGTGTTCCTCGGTGAAGCCGTTCACGCCATAACTGGTGATCACGTTGCGGTAGCCTGCGCACCAGAAGGTCAGCGCATCGATCAAGGCTTCGCACAGGATGATCTCCTTCGACGCAACCAGCGCCTCTTCGTTCCACACCCCGCGATGCGCTCCCGGCAGGTACAGGTGATCGGGCGTTCCCGGTCGCAGGTTCGGCGTGATCTTGCGCCCGTACATCTGCACCGCTTCCCCATTCAGATCGAAGATCGGGATCACCAGCGAGCCGCGGAAGTGCTCGTGCCCGCTCTCCCGCAGAATGCCCAGCTCCTGCAAGCGCCCCCGCTGCGCCGCGCCGGCAACCCGGTTCTTGTCCGGCAGATGATAGCCAAGCGTGCGGTTCGAGAAGCCCAGCCGGAAGTGGCCGATCATCTCCGCCGACTTCAGCCCGCGCGATTCCAGATAGCGCAACGCCTCCGGCGTCTGCTTCAGCGTCTCGTGGTAGTAGCTCACCACGGTCTCCAGCAGCTTCCGGTCGTCCGCCGTCTGCTCGATCAGCGGCGGCAGCTTCGGAACCGTCGAGGTTTTCGGCGGTGGGCCGGAAGAAACCGCCGTCAAGGGAAGATGGTCCCGCCTCAGCAGCTCCACCGCGTGCGTGAAGCTCACGCCCTCGGCCACCATCACCCACTCGATGACATCGCCGCCCCGTCCGCACGCCCCCAGACAGTTCCAGACGTTCTCTACCGGATCGATGTTCAGGCTGGGGCTGTGATCGTCATGGAATGGGCACAACCCGATTAGCTCCTTGCCCACACGGCGCAGCTTGATCCCCCGCGCCTCGGCCAACCGCTGGACCGATACCTCCCGCTTTAACCGCTCCTTCAGCTCTTCTGGAACACGCGGCATCGGTCTGGCTCCTTTCACGCCCGCTTTCCGGATTTCTCAGAAAAACCTGTCAAGAGGAAACTCGAAAAAAGTACGTCATTACAACCAGGTTGAAAAATACGGTAAAATCCGGTACGAGTCAAGAGGGAGAGGACCTCACCATGCAAACCAGCCCTTACACTTTCGCTATCATGCCTCGAAAGAACACACCGGAATCGACTCGTGGATCGGCGACAGAGACGCCAGGCGAGCGCCTGGCCCGCTTGCGGAAGGAACGCGGTTGGACTCAGGTTGAGTTGGCCGAACGTATCGGCATCACCCAGACCCTGCTCTCCGACTATGAGCGCGGCAAGCTTCGCCTCAACGCCGATATGATCGTGCGCTTCGCCAACGCGCTGGATGTGACCACCGACGATTTGCTGCAACCCAAAGGCGCACGGGCTCCACTTCGGTCCAAGCCGAGCCTCCGCGTGCAACGCCGCATGGAGAAGATAGAGAAGCTGCCGCCTCATCAGCAGAACTACCTGCTGAAGACCATCGACGGATTCTTAAAGGGAGTCGCCAGCTAACTCGGCTTTTAAGTTGGAGACTTGTGCCTGGCGCTTTTCAAGCGCAGAGAAGCGCAAGCTTCTCATAGTTGAGACACACCCGCAGCGGAGCAGCAGTCAAGGACGCGCGTTCTTTGCGCGCCGCGAAGCGGTCTTGATCCTTGACGGCTGCGGGAGCGGAGGGTATTTCTTTCTCGCGCTGTTCCGGGTACTCTTTTCAGCAACGGAGGATTGACTGTGGACGCCAGATGGCAGGAAACGTTCCGTAACCGCATGCATCATTTCGAGGCCAGGCGAGCGCCACTGCCAGGCGAAACGGCAGTCTCCATTAAAGTGCGTGTTTCTTCGGGATGCTTTCATCGCGAGCATTCGCCCCGCGCTTATGAACTGATTGACAGGAGTCTGGACAAGCTGGCAGCTATAGACTCTGGTTTCGCATTCGAAGAGCACGAAAGCGGCCCTGAGATTTTGGTGTATCTGGCCCTCGGCACCGCAGGCATAACCTTGGCTAAGAGCATCATTGATCTGATCACCGCCATCATCAAGGCAAGATCGGAGGGGATACGGAAGGACGATCATCCCTCACATCCGCTGGAACTGATCGTGCGCCGTGTTCACAACGGCCAGGAGTTCCGCGAGGAAACGGTCCTCCGCATTGGGCACAGAGACTCCCTGGACGAAACGCAGATTGAACGTAAGCGTCTGAGCAACGCACCTGTTTTGCTGTGAGCAGTTGTGATGAAGTTTGAGGATGAGCGAAGAGCAGGTTATTCCAGCACGACATCGGCGTCGCAGTTCAGCGGAGATTCGGCAGTTGGTGGACGAGTTTGTTCAGAGCGGTTTGCGGCAGAGCGAGTTCTGTCGCCGACGCGGAGTGGTACTGAATACTCTCAAGCGTTATCTGAAGCAGGATAGGAAATCCCATCGGGCGGCTGCAAGCTGCGGCGCGCTCGTTGCGGTGGAAGTCGCGGCGGCTAGTCCGGCACAAACTCAGGAGCCGAACAGCAGCTTGGCGGTAGTGCTCCGTTCGGGGCGGAGGATTGAAGTTGGCGAGCGCTTTGACGCAGCGACACTGGCGCGATTGGTGACTGTGTTGGAGAGGTTGTAGGCAGTGTTCGGGTTTGGTGCGGCGACGCGGATTTATCTGGCACCGGGTGCTACGGATATGCGCAAGAGCTTCGAGGGTTTGTATGGACTGGTTCGCGACCGGTTGCAGTGCGATCCTCTGAGCGGCCATGTGTTCTTGTTTGCCAACGCGCGTCGCAATCGCATGAAGCTGATGTTCTGGGACACGACCGGTCTGTGGGTATGCGCAAAGAGGCTTGAGAAAGGCTGTTTTCGGTGGCCTGAAGCCGACACGGGGCAGAGCAAGGTGGTTCTGAGTCACGAGCAGTTTGCGATGCTGTTGGGCGGTATCGATCTTGATCAAACGCGGCCTCGGCGATGGTATCGCAAGCCGGTCGCAACAGAATCAAACAAGTCGCGAATCCTCGCATAAACACTGCATAAAACGCTTGTGCATCCACAGGTGTTTCTGGTATCAAGTACTCATTGTGAGTGCGACTTCCAATCATTCGACGGCCCCGCACTCCGCTTACTCGGATGCAGAGATCATCGAACAACTGAAGCAGAAGTTGCAGTATGCGGAGTTGAAGATCCGCGTGCTGGAAGAGCGCTTGCGATTGCAGCGCATTGCGAAGTACGGGCCGGGCAGCGAGAAGCTCCCCAACGCGCAACTGGAGTTATTGGAACTGGAGCCAGGCGTCAGCAGTGCCGAGGTGGAAGCCGAGAGTCAGCGCGAGGCGTTACCGTCCACGCCGAAAACCAAGCGCAAGCATCCAGGGCGGCAGTCGTTGCCGTCGAACCTTCCCCGCATCGAGTGCGTGATTGCCTGTGCACCGGAACAGTGCGTGTGCGGCGGCTGCGGCGAGGACACCTCAGTGATCGGCTACGAGGAAAGCGAGCAGTTGGATGTGGAGCCGGCGAAGTACTTCGTGCTGGTGACCAAACGCGAGAAGCGCGCCTGCAAACGCTGCGAAGAACGTGGTGTGTTCGCAGCGCCGCTGCCGCCGCGCATTATCGAAAAGAGCCTGGTCAGCGATCGCATCGTGATCGACACGGTGATCAATAAGTATGCCAGTCACCTTCCGCTCTACCGGCAGAGTGCGATCCTGAAACGCGATACCGGACTGGAACTGAGCCGTGCAACGCTCGATGGCTGGGTGATGCGTGTCGGCGAGTTACTCACGCCCATTGTTGGAGTGATGTGCCGCGAGTTACTTGCGGGAACCTACATCCAGGCCGATGAGACTCCGGTGGATGTGCAGACACACGACGGCCGCGGTAAACATCATCAAGCGTATCTGTGGCAGTACGGGACGCCAGGAGGCGCGGTGGTCTTCGACTTCCGCATGGGCCGAGGACGTGAGGGTCCCAAGCAGTTTCTCAAACAGTTCGAAGGCATTCTGCAAACCGATGGCTACGCGGTCTACGACCGTGTCGCCGGAGCACGCGTGGTGCATGCGGCCTGCTGGGCGCATGCAAGAAGAGGCTTCTTCGAAGCGGTGCAACTGAATCGCGAGGACGTGACGGCAACCCAAATCGTCGCACTCATGGACGAACTGTTTGCCATTGATGCCCGCGCGCGCGAGTCGCATCTTGACCATGCCGCACGCCACGAGATGCGCCAACAATACGCACCTTCATTGCTGGACAGGATGCGGCGCGAGATCGAGCACTGCCAAGCATCGACGCTGCCTGCCAGCACGCTGGGGAAGGCCTGCCGCTATACGCTGACACTCTGGCGCAAGCTCACGCACTTTCTGGAATACCCCGAGCTGGAGCTGAGCAACAACCGCGCGGAGAACTCTATGCGTCCCATCGCAGTGGGACGCAAGAACTGGATACATATCGGCGGCGCACAGGCCGGAGCCAAGGTAGCCGCCATCCTTTCGGTCATGGAGAGCTGTCGCCGAATGAATGTCCCTGTGCGCGAATATCTCGCCGCTGTGTTGCCAGGACTCAACAATCTCTCAATCCAAAACCTCGCCGAACTCTCGCCCACGGCTTGGGCTGCAAAACACAATCAGCCAGCCTCGTAACAGTCAACCGTGTGATTGCTCAGACGCATACGATTGAACAGCACCTCAGAGATGCCCTACAGAAACTCCTCAAAGACGGTTCGCTGGCTCAGGCTGCTCACAGCTCCGCAACGGCTGGCACGAAACGGAAGCGGAAACCATGAACCCACAGCAAGGTTGCCATATAGCAACCTGCGGTTGCTCTGCAGCAACCCTCCCAGGGGTGGAGTGTCACCCCCCAACCCCATGCGAAGCATGGAACGATTTTGACCTTCCCCGACTGGCGATGAAAGCACCCAAGCTATAGGCGGCAGCGGCCACAATCGGAAGCATGTATACGACCTGATCGAAACTATGCGGCCGCAAAGCGGATTCAGTGCCGAAAAAATGCTCCAAAGCCCCCGTGCGCGCTGACGCAAATTGTGCGATCTTTAGCAGTAAAAAGGCTACAGCAGGGGTCCATGCCCAGAACGCAGCCCGCTGCTTCATGCGCCTCCAGAGGAGAAAGCCGATCAGAAATCCAAAAGCTAATTGCATTGGAAAGCCTGGCACCTGAGTACACAGTACGCTCGGCAGCTTAGCGCTAATCGTCGGAATAAAGTGGCGCAACACGGATACAACAAGAGACACCGAAACAAACGCGACGAATCCCACTCCAATAGTTCCAATGGCAGCGTGGATGATGAACACTAGCAAACCAACAAACAGTTTCTTCATTATCAGGTTCCAATTCGAAGCATTCCACCCACAGTTAACGGCAACAGCGGAATCAGTGGCTCGGTATAACATGCCCTTGCGCACTCGGTTTGCACGGTTTCGTATCGCACGAAGGCAACGCCAGAACCTTGGCTATACAGTTTGCAATCTGCAATCCTAATGCACCGCCGTCCGGCCCCGGCGAATGTGTCGGGTTCTGTCCGTTCACTGGAGATGGAGAATCTGTTGAATCTGTAGGCCCTTCGGGTCCAGGAATTAAATCCGGGTCTCCTCCGGTGAGGCAAAAGGTGGCAATGATCACTCCCTTATCCCACGCCGTGTAACAGAGCCCGCTTGGATCCCTAAACAAGATCGGATTGTTCCCGACATAGGCGTAGAAATTCCGCCCACCTCTGAACCCGATTGGGTCTTCGCTGATGAACCTACCGATGGATGGATCGTAGTATCTGGCGCGATAATCCGGGATCTCCGTCATAGGCATATTTGCATTCATCGTACCCTCACCCGGGTTAGCTGCGCCTTCGCTCCGCGAACCTGGGCGCCCGGCCACATCAGAGTGGCGGGCGCAGCCAGTACCACCCAAGAACTGCACCTGAGATGCAGATCGCGACACATGCCTGAATACGATCACCCTCCATTCGTGCCCTCACTTGTAGTACCACACCGCGAGGCTGAGGAGGTAGTACGCCGACATAGCACTGACAAGGACAATTGCAGTGCTCGATACCACCTTCACGCCCTTCGCTGCAGGAAAGAGCCTCCTCCTGAACTTGAACCAAATTAGAAGAACAACAAAAAGGAACCACACGGGGCCGTACCAATACGTTCCCTTTGGGACTGCATTGGCTGAGTAGTCGAGTAACTCTATCGCCACTAAGACTCCGGCCAACCAGAGGCAAACCTCCGCTGTCGACGAGCACTTTCCGGGGAGCATAGATTTCACCCTCCATTCCTACCTAAAAGCCGTTAGTCGGTCGATTTCATCTCGTCCAAGGTCGGTACGGCGCATTTGCCGCGGCAGCCAAGCCTTCCTCCAGGTGCTCCGGGGTTCGTTAGATTGTTCATTGTAAGACAGTTGCCGGCTGTGTTATGGCAATCGTTCCATCCCGGAACCCACGCTCCTGCGTGCTGTCTTTCAGTTTCGCAGCAGTGCATGACATCATCCTCGTGACCGTCACTGCCCGGAACCAACCGACAGACGGTGCCAGGGCTCGTCGGGTTTTCCAGCCCGCTTTGGTCGCCGCGTCCGCAGCTGTGGCCGTTCCGAGTGTCATACAAGTATGCATGGTTGCCGATTCCCTGCCCGCCG
>Ga0302275_10005648_pt1 | contig 12005 bp, 6 predicted proteins | sample III_Bog_N2_2_FD_200229 | JGI IMG/M metagenome (GOLD analysis project Ga0302275, IMG submission 200229) | Peat permafrost microbial communities from Stordalen Mire near Abisko, Sweden - III_Bog_N2_2 | ecosystem: Environmental > Terrestrial > Soil > Wetlands > Peat | place: Sweden: Abisko...
CGAGTTGTCGTGGGCACCAAAGGATGGACTGCGGAGGCCGGAAGCATCCTTCTGTCCAATTGAAAGCCTGGTGAAAACAACGGCGAGGGTCGCGTCGGGAGCAGCCCGCGGAAGAGCGTTGAACCGGGACAGTCCGCCGCTGGTTCCAATCCATATTGTGCCGTCCGCCTCCTCGGCGAATGAGTTCAGGTTGCAGTCGTCCCCTGCGAGGCCATCATTCGTGTCGTAATGGCTCCAGTGGACGCCATCCCACCTGTCTATACCCCGCTCGGTCCCCGCCCACAAGCGCCCCTTGCTGTCGAAGTCAAGGAAGTAGACAAGTCCGTCGCTCCCTGCTCTTTGGATGCCTTTATCAATTGCGACGCCCCCAGCTTTCGGGTGGACACGATCAATGCCGCCTCCAAACCGGTAGCCGACCCAAATCACGCCATTCGGACCTGCGCCCAGAGAGAGCACTTCATTGTTGCTTAAGCCATCTGCCGCGGTCAGGGTCCTCCACCGGTCAGTTGCCAACTCAAATAGCCCACCCGCGCCACCTGCCCAGATGGTTCCATCGGAACCCTCGGTGATCGCCCATATGCGCGATGCTGGCAACTCTTTGATCCTGGAGAACCGCCGATAGGGAGCCTCGGCCATGAACATACCTGATTCCGTGCCTGCCCATAGCCTTTGTTTGCGGTCGAAGCGCAAGGTGTAGGCCGCTTTGCCGGTAAGTCCTTGCCGCTCGCCATACCACGTGATCTTGTTGGTTCGAGAATCGATGCGGGCAGCGCCACGGGTTTCGGTACCAATCCAGAGGTCCCCGTTCGGTCCACTGTGCAGACTATGCACCGCCAGACCGTCCAAACCCGCAAATCTCTTGAACGACATGCCGGATCGTCTTCGCTCTCCGCGAAACAGTCCCGCTTCCGTTGCCAACAGGAGCGACCCATCGTCGCGCGGCAGGATTTCGTAGACGATATCGCTTGCCAGCCCGCTCTCTATCGAGTAGGTCTCCCACTCCCGGTAGCCGCGCCACTGCGCCAGCCCTCGGCCCGCCAACCCAATCCAGAGATTTCGCTGGCGATCCTCCATTGCCGAGTACACGGTCCCGCGCAATCCATCTGAGCGGTCGATTTGCTGCCAGCCATTCTCGTTCCCGATGAGCAACCCGACTGAGGAGGGAAGCAGAATCCGTCCAGCGCCATCGGTGACAGGAACTCCGCCAAGATGCTCGGAAGAAACGGGCAATTTGGGCTTCTGGAATTCCCTATGACCGGCGAGCCTCACGAATACGCCGTCGTTCCGCACACGTGCCCAAAGATTTCCGACCCCATCATTCTGGATTACGAGCACAGGCATCCCCGGAAGCCCAAAGTCTCTCCCGAAGACCTGTGTGCCCTGTGCAGTCATCCGGCAGAGTTCCGTTCCGCAGCCGTACCAGAGCACATCCTTCTCAATCAGAATCCCGAAGGCCCCCGGACCGGACGTTCCCTGGGCTTGAGGAAACCTGTGAATCGCAAACTGGTTCCGCCCGGGTTGAGAAGAGAGTTCAACAAGCCCGGTCTCCGTGCCCAGAAATGTGTGCCCTTTGCCATCCGATTGAATGCCTTCTGCCCAGTTAATTGCCTTGAAAGGAACTGTGAGTTTCTCAAAACGGTTGCCGGCTTGTTGATAGAGGCCAAAGTCTCCACCAACAAGGAGAGAGCCATCAGGGGCCTCGCCAAATGCTGCCCCCGAATTCGACGGAATCCCCTGTACCCCTCCGAAAGCTTCAAAGCGATCTCCGTCATACCGGAAGATGCCGTTTTCTGTGCTCACCCAGATAAACCCAACCCGGTCCTGGAAGATTCTCCGGACAGTAAGGTTGGTCAAGCCTTCAGTAACTCCAAAACTCCTGAAGCTGTATTCCTGGGCGCACAGCGTCGCGCCTGCTATTGTCGCCAGGAAAAATGCGAGCGGGATTGCTTTACGGAGCACCGAAAACAACTATCGGCATATCGGCTGGAATCTTTAGCTGGCTTGTTTGAACTCTGTCGGGTGGATGGGAGATGAATTACGGAGTCCCGGCTGGTTTGTCGCCCAACCGTCAGTGTCGCCCAACCGTCAGTTATATCTCAGTAAACAATCCTTGGAATGCTGTCAGGAATGTCGGCCAGAGTTTACGAATCCAATCCACCTGGCCGTAAAACCGGCTACGCGTCCACATGGTTTCCTACCAATGCTCAACAATGGAATTGACTTCTCTTGGTAGACGGTTTTACGGCCAGTTGCCGAAGCAGTAGACCAATGTGAATAGATCGATGGGCGCATTGGGCTGTTGGCGTAAGCCGAGAACTTCGCGGAGGCCGATCAGCGGAGCTTTGCCGACATATCGTTCCCAATCCAAACTCGATGAGTGACTCGGATTTCGCCTCACTTGAGCTCAACCTAGCCGTCTTTTCCGATGAGAAGGTCTTCTGTCTCCATATCCATACCTTCGCTTTGACCATCCAGCCACCTTATGCAGGTGCAAGGCGTTGCCTATTTCCACCTACACGAGAATCGGATTGTGCTGGAATAGAATCTGATCGGGCCCCCTTTAGGTGTTGCATCTATGCCGAAACAAACAACACGAAATCTCATGCGCGGAGCACGCTCAGTCGCTGGGCTAGGTCTGGTGGCGACAACAACCTGGATTGCCTTCGAGGAAATTCACGCGAATGCGCTGATTGCCGGGTTCGCCTACGTGCTCATCGTGCTGATCGTTGCCGCACGCTGGGGACTCATTGAGTCACTTCTGACGTCAGTCGCGGCGATGCTCTGCCTCAATTACTTCTTCCTGCCACCGGTAGGGTCACTCACCATTGCCGACCCTCAGAACTGGGTGGCGCTCTTTGCATTCATGGTGACCGCCGTGACAGCGAGCCAGCTATCTGCGAGCGCTCGGAGCCGGGCTGCCGAGGCTCAGGCGCGACGAGCGGAAGTGGAACAGCTCTACCAGATAAGTCTGTCACTTCTCCGGATGGATGCTACCCGGAGCCCCGGGCTGCAGATTGCAGAAAAACTCAAGAATCAGCTCGGCTTTCAAACCGTAGAGTTTTGCGATTCGCTGAGCGGTGAAGTCTTTACTGCTGGAGATGAAAAGGCGGCAATCCACCTTGATGCCCTCCGTACCGCTGCGAGTGGCGAGGTAGTCTGGCGCACGACGCGGATGGCAGAGACGGGCTCCGCAGAGTTTGTTATCTTTCCTGTTGCATTTGGGCAAGCCCTGTTTGGAAGCATCTGTGTTGTCGGTGCAATGCTCTCGGATACGGCGCTCCAGGCTTTAGCAAATCTGGCGGCCTCCGCCCTGGAACGCAATCGTCAACAGATCGCGCTTGGCCGATTAGAGGTCGCGCGCGAAAACGAGAGGTTGCGCGGAGTCCTTCTTGATGCGCTGGCGCACGAGTTTCTAACGCCCCTTACATCCATCAAAAGCGCTATCTCTACTGTTCGTACCGAATACGCGCATGAGGAAGAGGAGAACGAGTTCCTCTCGGTCATTGAAGAGGAATCGGACAAACTTGGGGAAATGATCAACGAGACAACCGATATGGCTCGGATCGTGCCTGGGAATCCGCGCATTCGCCGACGGAGGACGCAGGTCGCGGCCCTCATCCGGTCGGCGGTAGAACACCTGAAGAGCCTGCTGCGAGGTCGCACCGTGTTGATAGACATTGCCGAGGGGATCCCGGAGGTCGAGGCCGATCCAGAGATGGTCGGACTAGCGATTCGTCAGCTTATTGGGAATGCCATCAAATACTCACCTCCCGAAACAGTTATCGAAGTTCGCGCAACCTGCACGGAGGGCTTCATTGAAGTCCAGGTTCGCGATCATGGTGCTGGTGTTCCCGAAGACGAGATTGAATCTATCTTCGGGCGTTTTTATAGGGGAAAGAAAGTCAAAGAGGCGATTGCGGGAACAGGCATGGGACTGAGCATTGCTCGTGATATTGTGAAAGCGCATGGCGGCACAATGTGGGCAGCAAACGCGGCAGATGGAGGCGGCTGCTTTTTCTTTACTCTTCCCGTAGTGCTTCTGGAGAGCAGGTCATGAGAAATCCGAGCATCCTGATTGTTGACGACGAGCCACAGATTCGGCGCGTGATCAAGGCCGCTCTGAGCAAGCAGGGCTATGTTGTCGCCGATGCACGTAGCGGAGAGGCAGCCCTTGACATGATTCGGGAGGAGCGGTTCGATATGGTCATCCTGGACCGCAACATGCCGGGCATCGGCGGCCTTGAGACCTGCCGTACCATTCGGGACACTTCGGATATGGGAATCATCATGCTCACAGTGCGCAAGGCGGAGGAGGAACGTATTGAAGCGCTCGACGCCGGCGCCGACGACTACGTCACCAAACCGTTCAGCATGCCTGAGCTATCAGCGCGGATCCGGTCCAATCTACGCCGCGTGCCTTCGGTATCCCATGCCGGCGCACAAGCGGTCCGCTTCGGAAATGTGAGCGTGGATCTGGCGACACATCATTTGTCGGTGTCAGGAATAGATGTTCGTCTCACACCGAAACAGTTCGAAGTGTTGGCACATCTTATCGAAAACCCGAACGAGTCAATTCCTCATGCGCGACTTCTCCAGGCAGTCTGGGGACCGGACTATCGCGACCAAGTCGAATACCTGCACGTGGTAGTCAACCAATTGCGCAAAAAGATTGAAGTGGACCCCTCCCATCCCCGTTACATCATTACCGAACCGTGGTTCGGTTACCGTTTCCAGTTGCCCGATGACGCCGACTTGAGAGCCGAATAGCGGGCGCATTGGTTTGGCAAATTCCGGTATCGGTACCTGCCAGCGCCAGGGAAGAAAAGATGACCTTTAGGACTTTATTAGAAACCTGTCAGGACTTTGTTAGAACGCTGGGCTCAATCTATCTGCAGTGACTCGGACGCTCGTGTGCGTCGTCGCGGAGGTAGAAAAGTGATTGAGTCGATCTCACTCGGTGTAGTCGGCGGTGTTTGCGTGGCAGCTATGCTTTATATGCTCTATGGGTTCACCAAAGATTACGTTGGGTTTTCCCAACGCAACCGGCACTCCGGCGACGGATGGCACCGCAGGGGCTTCTAGATCGCAGGCGTGCATCGCTATGTTTCGCGGCTCAGCTTTTGAAACCGACGTCGGCTCGGCGAGTTCGGGTAGTTCCTAACGAACATCCACTTGCATCGCTGACATTTACACAGCCCGGAAATCATCTCGGATATACGCAAGATTCTCACCGGTAGAGAGGCCAAACCGCTCATTCACCTTATGTTGACAGCTAAGAGTGCCACGCTTGAGGGATCGGTATTGAAAAATGCCGCACTGTTCAGCAAGGCGGCGCTTTGGAATGGAACTATGTCGGCATGTGTCCAGAGGCAGATTCACGAGTCGACTTATTCCTGGCAACCTCGGCCCTGAGCGGACGTTCTAGACTGTGATTTAACCCATAGGTTTTCATACAGCTTCTTCTGAAGAGTTTCAGCCATTAGTTTCAATGCGATTGCGCGGATGAAATGGAAGTCCTTTTGGAACAAAAAATACGGTCATACTCAATCTTCAGGCGTGTCAAAAGGCCTCAGCCGGAGTTCAAGATGCGTCAACCCTTTTGACACAAGGCTCGGGCTCGCAGTGTTTGAACAACCGCATGATTGCAACTTCCGCCTGTCTCTCTCCCAAGATGTTTTTTGGACCCCCAGTGAGCGCATAATCGCCAATGCGCTCACCGACGACAGCGCTTGAACCACATTGACGAAAAGTCGGCTACGCGTCCACATGGATTCCTACCAATGCTCAACAATGGAATTGACTTCTCTTGGTAGACGGTTTTACGGCCACTTGACGAGAACACTGATCGACCTTGAATAGCTCAACGAGCGCGTTGGCTTGTTGGCAACAGCTGACGTTCTAGATATCGGGATCGATCACAAACCCTGGGCGCCGTGTTTCGTAGGATCAAGAATGCCGGATGTATATGCCGCCATAGAAATTGCTAGCGATCACTGGCTACGATCATTGGACTCATGCCGATGGCTCTGAAGCTGGGAGAAGGAAGCGAATCGTATGCACCCCTGACACGCGCACTGGTTGGAGGTTTGCTCGCATCTGTGGCGCTTACTGTATTCCTGGTCCCTGCCGGATTCTTCTGGGTGTACGGGAAGCGCGAGTCTGATGCGCTCAACTTGGCAGATCTAACCTAGTCCGCCACAAATATCGCGACTAACCACGGGTAATCCCTGGAAGTCCGTCTGGAAGCGTGATGTGGGCTATTTGAATCCCCTTTGCCACTGAGCAATTTCGGCTGGTTGTGGTTGGGGAAGCAAGTCGATCGTTTGCCTCCTGCAGTCTTGAATCTCGTAGCGGGGAAGCGCGAACATGAGCAGGCAGGGAACAAGGGCGGGGAGTGCCAACAACTGAATGGTTATCGGTCTGTAGGAGCCCACTGCGTCAAACATGCGGCCGACGAGGATTGGGCCCGTGGCTCCTCCGATGGCGTAGGCGGTCCAGGTGAGAGCGTAGAGGGTAGAGAAGCGCTTGAGGCCGAAGTAGCGTCCGAGAAGGTAGGGCGTGATGTCGCCCTCACTGCCCAGTCCGAATCCGATGAGAGCGGCGGCAAGCAGGCCCGCTGTCAACGTGTTGGCCACCGATAGCAACACAATGCCGAGTACCGTCATCAGCAACATGATCTGCGAAACACGAGGGCCGAAAAAGCGGTCGAGAAAGAGACCCGTAAGAAGGCGTCCAATCAACCCTGTGGCTCCGAGGATGGAGACAGACCAGGCCGCACCGGCAGCAGGCACTCCGCGATCGGTAAGCAGCGCGGAGAGATGCGCGATGGTTCCATTCACGCTGACAGCGTAGAGACAAACGGTGGCGGCGAGAATCCAGAAGGCCGGTGTCGCAAGCGCCTTGACAACGGTTTCACCAAGTTCAGTCGAGACATGCGGATCCTGGTGAGCGGCGGGTCGTTCTCGGACGAAAGCCGCGGTGAGAGGGAATCCAACCGCAAAGGCGAGCAGACCGAGCGTGAGGTAGGCGACGCGCCATCCCATGTGTGTGATGACAGCTTGAACAAGGATGGGAAGCAGCATGGCTCCCAGGCCAGTGCCGGCAAGCATGATTGAAAGCGCGAAGCCACGGCGGCGGTTAAACCAGGTAGAGATAGCGCGGGAGTACCCAATATAGGCGGTTCCATTGCCCACCAGGCCAATAACAAAGAACGTGAAGTAGAAGTGCAGCAGATGCGGCGTCAGCAATGCGAGCGAAACATAGGCCGCAGAGAAAATCACAATGCACGGCAGCACGATGCGGCGCGGCTTATAGCGGTCCAGCAGGAAGCCAAGCCCGGGCGAGGCCGCGGCCAGGGTCAGTGCGGCAATGCTGAATCCCGCAGAGGTGGCTTCGCGGTGCCAGCCGAAACTCTCTGCCAGTGGCTTGATGAAGAGGCCGAAGGTGTAAGGCACAATCGCCGCAAAGCTGACCATGATCCCAAAGAAGCTGGCGAGAACGATCTTCCAGCCGGGGTAGCTGATTTGAGATTCATCGAGTGAGGGTTCGGCCGTCTTCAGTACTGGCTCGCGCATGGGTGAAAGCGACCTCGGATAGCGATCTTGACAGCGTGACGGTCATAGTCTTCTTCGGAGTCGAAAGGGACGCATTTCGAATGCGGGGTTTCAGCGCCGCATCGTGGCAATTGCTGCCTCGGTCACTCCGGTGTAACCGTGTTCGACGATGAGGGCTGCTCTTTGCCGATAGATGTCTGGATCCTCAGGAGCCCAGGTACCCAGACCATCCACATAGCGATTGCACATGCAAAAGACCGCGGCAATCAGGACTGTGTCGTGGATTTCCATATCTGCAGCGCCCGCATCGCGCGCCGCGGCAATGTCCTCCGCCGTTACGTGCTTGCCCCCAAGCTGCACCTTTCCGGCGATATGCAGCAAGGCCTTCAGTTTGGGGGAGATCTCTGCGCTCGGCCAGTCCGTCTTCACTTTCTGGACCAGCGCCTCGTCGTGTCCAAGTTGCGCCGCGGCCACGGCTCCGTGGATCGTCTGGCAGAAAAAGCAATCGTTGCGCCAGGAGACGTGCGTGGCGATCATCTCTCGTTCGCCTTTCGACAACGTGCTTGGCCCGCGCAGCAGGATATTGACCAACTCGTTCAGGGGCGCTGCGGTCTCAGGACGAAACGTCATGGGGCCGAGGATGCCGGGAAACTCTCTACCGAGTTCCTCGGCAATTGGAAGTTGAATATGAGCCATCGATAACACTCCATTCAAGTGGAATTGCGCCTTTACCCTCAGGCAGCATGGGAATCGAAACACAGAACGGGTTCATCGTACGCCGAGCCGGGTGCTCTGGACTTCCACCAAACGATGGAGAGCCGTTTCCCGCCGTGCCATCCGGCTCCATGCCGGGCCTGAGGTCACGACTGAGGATCGCTCTGGCCAAGCCGTCGGGCCATGGTCGCAAGCAGCTTCGGCCGCACGTTTGGCCGTGTCCAGGGGCATTCGGCGATACAAATTCCGCACGATGCCGATTCGGCAAAGAATGGAATGCACTTGTCGAAGTCCACATACCAGCGTTCAACGCCGCGCACCATTTGCTTCTGTTCACTGATCGCGCCGGGCGGGCACGCGACGGTACAAACCTGGCACGTAGAGCAGAAGTCATCTGCCCCGAAGCAGTCCGGCTTTGTGGCCACAAGCGGCATATCCGTGGTCACGCCGGCCAGACGCAACCCAGCTCCATAGTGCCGGTTAATCAGCGAGCCGTGTTTGCCCAGCTCTCCCAATCCAGAGGCAATCGCCGGCGGAATCAACAGCAACGCGCCTGCAGACGGCCCTGGATAAGCCTGGGCATTATATCCCTGAGAACGGATCCAATTGGCGAGCGCAAAAGAAACACGCGTCCCTCGCGCGTATTGCTCGCCAATTTCAGTTACGCCGATGCCGTTGGTTTCGTCCGAAGGAACCTCTTTCAATCGCTCATAGTTCGGAGCGAGAGCCAGCACAATCACCCAGGGATCGTCGATCGTGTATCCCTCAAAGACATAGAGCGGGTCCATCGGCGCAATGCCAACGCCGCCAGCCTCATGCGCGAGCGCGAAGGCGGTTGCTTCAGCCGCAAACTCCTCCGGTGAGGCCTGCCGCCGCACGTCAGCCACCGGAGCCAGCTCGGGATGCGTGTACGCCGCGGCAAATACCTGTGCCGAGCCTGGGCATTTACGCGAACTCGTGCGCGCCACCACCTGCAGTTCGCCGTAGGGATGCTTGTCGGGCGGATGCCAAAAAAAGGGCGACGGCCTGCGAGGCTCGGTTTCTCCGAGCCCGTTGATCGGATTTCCTGAAACCTTGAGGAGGGCAAGCGTCTCCGGCCTGGGCTGGTAGCTGTTTCGCCCGGGACGCCTGGGATTTCCAGACGCAGACTTCGCTTCGTCCTGCATCGCCGGTTCTAGATTCGACATCGATGCTCTCCTAAAAACTGAACTTCGCGGAAAGCTGAAACTGCCGCGCAGCTCCGGCAAACGTTGGAGTGCCAAAAGTCGGATTGTCCGGGCTGGTGACTCCGTCTCCATAGGCCTTGGGGATTGGCCCTGCGAACTCTCCTGCGCCATAGACCTGATCCACATCCTGCACATTGACGCGATTCAGGAGGTTCAACGCTTCCGCACTCAGCTTGAGGTTAAGTCGTTCTTTCAAGTTCAAAACCTTTTGCAGGCGAAGGTCCGTGTCGTAGTAGGACGCGCCGCGATACGTGTTTCGGCCAATGTTGCCGACGCGGTCGTTGAAGGGGAAGCCATCGCCATTCACATCGGACCCCGCGAGAATACTGTAGTACTGAGGGCTCTGCAACGTATTGAGCATGGAAAACTCAAAGTTGCGCAGTGGAACGGCCCAGGTCTTCGGCGACCGTCCCAACAGCGTCAGCACCAGCCGGTGCCGCACGTCGTTATCGCTTACTGCGCGATCCAGTTGCGGCGCCAGATAGTCCTGCGGTTCATCCTGTAGCTGGTTTTCGGTGCCGATGTCGATGGACTTCCCATAGACATAGTTCGCCAGCACGCTGAAGCTCTGCCCGAACTCCTTGCGCAGGCTCACAGTTCCCGCGTTGTAGATGGACCAGCCTTCCGCCGATGCCTCCAGTACAAAGCCGAAATTCGGGTCGGCAGGCGTGAACTTCTGCCTGCCATCGGAGAGGAAGCCGTTCGGGACGCCATTGATGCTGTTGGAGCTCTCCAGATGTATCGCATGGAGATAGTGATAGGCAACCGTGAGAAACCACTTATTCCCCAACTCGTTTTCGACCTCCAGGCTGGCTTGCTCGGAGTAGTTCGAAGGATAGTTTCGTTTCACAAATCCCAACGGAAACTGACTCAGGATTGCAGGGTTTGGGTAAATTCCATTGTGCGTGAAGTTAGAGAAAGCGCCGCCTGCAAGCACCGGCCCGGCGGTCCCCACCATGCCGGCCGGTCCAAACCCGACAAGATCATTTCCTGGATTGGTGAACTCAGGCAGAATCGGCTGATTCATGTTTGTAAAGGCGGACGCACCGTGCCAGCCGTTGATCAAGCTGCTGTATTCCAACGATCCGGTGTATACGCCGAAGCTGGTGCGCACTACGCCTTTTCCGTCGCGATAACCATAGGCGACTCCAACCCGCGGCTGGACATTTCCAAGATTCGTCTGATTCATCTTGCCCAGAATGCGAAGGTCGCTTGATGAAGGAAGAAAATCAAGGTCGTAGCGCACCCCGAAAGAGAGAGTGAGATTTGGGAGCACTCTCCATTGATCTTGCACATAGAAGCCGGCGAGTTTGTGCCAGAATGCAATCGCGTCGGCAGCCTCGTGCGCCGGTCCGTCCGGTCCGTCGTAGAACCCGTTCTGCCAGGGCAATCCGCGCTGCGGAACCTGGTTTCCAAAATCGGCCCGGGTCTGCTGGAAGAGAAACTCAACTGCGGTTCCGGGTCCAAAGTGGCTGAAAGGCCCGGCGCCGAAGAAACTCTGCGGACTGAAGATTCCTACGCCCGGCGTGAAGTAAGGCGTCTGCGCGGAGAACCAGATCGGCTCAAACTCCGCTCCAATCTTGATGGAGTTGGAGTCGTGGGAATAGGTCAGCGCCTCTCTGGATTGGAAGTGGTGCTCGCTGTAGTAATCGACTCCGCCGAGAAATCCTCCACTGTAGAGCGTATCGGCGACATCGATGGCCGGCTCAAAGCCTGCGCCAACCGGATCCATGTAAAAGATTCGCCGGCCAAACGCAACCGAACTCTCCGACGCCCAGCGGCTGCTGAGAAGATGAAAGAGATTTCCGTATGCCGTCTGATCGTGAATGAGATTGTCGCGATAGCTCGATGGCAGTCCCTGTCCTGGAGAGGTGGCCGCAGTGTTCCCATTCCTTACATCGGTGAATAAGTAACCGGCGGATAATGTGCTTTTGTCGCTCAGCACGTTGGTGACTTTTCCGAAGGCATTGTCATAATCGCCAATTTGTAAAATCGAACCAAGATTCTCGGGCGAAAGGCCGAGATCGGTCTTGACTTGATTGATACTGGGAGTTCCCGGTCCAAGGCAGCCCTGGGTATTGATGCAGCTCAGAATGAAATGCGAGTAAATGGGCGATTGCGCCCGCCGCTGGCCTTCGTAGCCTGCAAAGTAGAAAGCTTTGTCCTTGCGTAATGGGCCGCCCAAGGTCGCGCCAAACTGGTTGAATCGTAGAGCATTGAATCCGGGCGCGGAGAGAAGATTGCTCGCATCGGCAACATTATTGCGGGCATACTCGTAGACCGATCCGTGCAGGTCGTCAGTTCCGGATTTGGTGATGGTGTTCACGGCCGCACCCAGGTTTAACCCGCCGCCGGCAGCGTCTGGACCATCGACGACGCGAAACTCCTGCACCCAATCAAGCGATGGGCTTACGCGCTGGACTCCCGAGACGGTGGTCGTGTAGTTGACGCCGTCCAGGCCATAAAAAACACTATGCGTCTCTCGCAAACCTCCGAAGCTGATCTCCAGCTC
>Ga0302275_10005653_pt1 | contig 11995 bp, 9 predicted proteins | sample III_Bog_N2_2_FD_200229 | JGI IMG/M metagenome (GOLD analysis project Ga0302275, IMG submission 200229) | Peat permafrost microbial communities from Stordalen Mire near Abisko, Sweden - III_Bog_N2_2 | ecosystem: Environmental > Terrestrial > Soil > Wetlands > Peat | place: Sweden: Abisko...
GCTTTTCTAGGTACGCTCTTCCTTTTTATTGGGACATGCAGCGTCAGCATTATTTTCCCTGGATTCAAACCCCCAACAGGCTCACTCTCGACCACGGCGGCTCTCGCGATGTGCGTGTTCATTGCGGTTCCTCTGTTCGGAATCCGGGAGCAGGGAGTCGCGGGTTATCTCAAGACATACATCAAGCCGACCGCTATCATGCTGCCGTTCAATATCATCAGTGAGCTCTCGCGGACACTGGCCTTGGCCATTCGTCTCTTCGGTAACATGATGAGCGGCGTCATGATCGTCGGAATTCTTCTCACGATCACGCCCTTCATCTTCCCCATCGTCATGACGCTGCTCGGTCTGCTCACCGGTTCGGTACAGGCCTATATCTTCAGTATTCTCGCTGCTGTCTACATAGCCGCCGCCACACGTGCAGCCAAACCCAAGCCTGCTGTTAAGGCCCAACCGGAGCCGAGTCATGCTTGATCGGTCCAACATCAGGAAGGAACTTCCATGGATAGCTCCACTCTCGTTGCAGTAGTATCCATCGCCACCGCAGGCATCACTACAGGCTTCGGCTGCATGGGACCAGCTCTTGGCGAAGGCCGCTCCGTGGCATCAGCCATGACCTCCCTGGCGCAACAGCCTGACGCAGCGCCCACCATCACTCGCACTCTGTTTGTTGGCCTCGCAATGATCGAGTCCACGGCGATCTACACCTTTGTCGTCTCCATGATTCTCATCTTCGCCAATCCCTTCTGGAACCACTTTTTGTCGCAAGCCGGAGGGAAGTGAGCGATGCTCATCGACTGGTTCACCGTCGCGGCCCAGGTTGTCAACTTCCTCATTCTGGTGTGGTTGTTGAAGCATTTTCTTTACAAGCCCATCCTCAATGCCATCGACGCACGAGAGAAGCGAATCGCTGCTGAACTTGCGGACGCAGATGCCAGGAAGGCTGATGCTGAAAAGGAGCGTGCCGATTTTGAAGATAAGAATAAAGTATTTGATCAACAGCGGAGCGCCATGCTCGGCAAAGCCACGGACGAAGCGAAAGTCGAGCGCGAACGTCTCATCGATCAGGCAAAAAAGGATGTAGAAACCTTACGGTCTAACCAGGCGGATGCGCTGCGCGGAGATCAAAGTCGGCTGGGTAGTGAAATCACCCTTCTGGCTGAAAAAGAGGTTTTTGCAATCGCGCGAAAGACCCTCGCGGATCTCGCCACCGTCAGCCTTGAAGAGCGGGTTGGGGAGGTGTTCACACGCCGTCTGCGAGAATTGGATGCGAAAGCAAAAGAATTACTAGGTGACGCTCTCAAAAACTCATCACAACCTGCGCTGGTTCGCAGTGCGTTTGTTCTACCCGCCGACCAGCGGGCTGCAATTCAGAACGCTCTTAACGAGACATTCTCCGCAGTGGTTCGGATCAAATTCGAAGACTCGCAGGATGTCATTTGTGGCATTGAATTAGCCGCCAACGGCCAGAAGGTCGCGTGGAGCATCTCAAGCTATCTCACCGAGTTGAACAAGAAAGTAAATAACCTCGTAGACGCAGAATCCCCTGCGACCATCAATACCACAACACCGCCGGGGGCTGCGAAAGCGTCCGAGCCGGCAACTCTCGTTGGGGCCAAATGACTGAGCCACCCGGAATATTGCAACCCGCAATGAATCGCGCCTTCGCTCTGCTGCACAAGGGACGCGAGGACTTCACGGCAAAGCTGACTCCCTATGAAGTTGGCATAGTCACAAAAGTCTCCACCGGGATCGCGACATTTTCAGGCCTTCCCAGCGTTGGGTACGAAGAGATCGTCACGTTCCCTGGCGGTCTACTGGGGATTGCCTTCAACCTGGATGAAGATGAGGTCGGCGTTATCCTGCTCGGAGACTACCAGAACCTGCACACTGGCGACGAGGTGCAGCGGACTGGACGCGTGATTGACGTGCCTGTCGGGGACGGTCTGCTCGGACGCGTGATTGGCCCACTCGGCAATCCTCTGGATGGGAAGGGATCGATAGCTGTGGAGAAACGTCTCCCTATTGAACGTTCCGCTGCACCCATAATGGATCGCGCTGCGGTAAGCGTTCCCTTGCAGACCGGCCTGAAAGTGGTCGACGCTCTCGTCCCCATCGGTCGGGGTCAGCGCGAATTGATTCTCGGAGATCGCCAGACTGGCAAGACTGCAATCGCTATCGACACTATCCTCAATCAACGTGGACAGAATGTGGTGTGCGTCTACTGTGCGATTGGCCAACGTGCGGCCGATGTGGCTAAAGTAGTGGCTAATCTCGACAAGCAGGGCGCGATGGAATACACCGTTGTTGTTGTCGTTGAAGGCAATAATGCGCCCGGTCTCGTTTACATCACGCCTTATGCGGCAACCAGCATTGCAGAATGCTTCATGGAAAAAGGACGCGATGTCCTGATTGTCTACGACGATCTCACGCATCATGCCCGTGCGTATCGAGAACTCTCGCTACTTCTTCGACGCCCACCGGGCCGTGAAGCCTTTCCTGGTGACATCTTTTATATTCATTCGCGAATGCTGGAACGCTCGACCCACCTCAGCAGGGAACGCGGAGGTGGATCTCTCACGGCGCTGCCCATCATCGAAACCGAAGCGCAGGACATATCCGCTTACATCCCCACGAATCTCATCTCCATCACCGATGGGCAGGTTTACCTTTCCCCCACCTTGTTTCAACTTGGAATCCTACCGGCAGTCGACGTTGGCAAGTCCGTATCGCGCGTCGGCGGAGAAGCTCAGAGGGTTGCATATCGCGCAGTCGCCGGTAGCCTCAAACTTGCATACGCGCAGTTCGAGGAGTTGGAGGTTTTCGCAAAATTTGGAACTCACCTCGACGCCTCAACGCAAAAAACGATTGACCACGGACAGCGCATTCGCGCGTGTCTCAAGCAATCCGAGTCTCACCCCGTTTCAATGATCGAACAGATCATTGTACTTTTGGCATTGACCGCAGGACTCCTCGATCCCCTCCCGATCGATAAAGTGAACGACGCCGAGCAGGCGCTTCAGAAGGCAGTGACTGAAATTCCGGTGGATGTTGTGGGGCGGCTAACCTCGTCTGATAAGTTCAGCGATGACGATCGAAAGGCCATCCTCGAAATCGCTAAGCGAGCTTTGGCTTCGCTCCAGCCGGTTGCTGCGGCCAAACCTGCGACGAAGCCGACGCCATGAGTGGAACCATCGAAAGCCTGACACGGAAGATCTCCGAAGCAACCGATCTGGAAGCTGTCGTTCGTTCAATGAAGGCGCTTGCCGCAGCCAGCATTGGACAGTATCAAAAAGCAGTTCACTCACTCGATGAATATGCAGCCACTGTGGAACTTGCCTTGACAGCATGCCTTCGTCAAGCCGGAACCGACTACGACACGGCAGCAATAGGGTCACAACAGAAGCACGGCATCGGCGCAATTGTCTTTGGTTCGGACCAGGGTCTCGTTGGAAGGTTCAATGAGGTGGTTGTGGAATATGCCGTCAAAACACTCAAAGCTAAGCCCGGCACTATCACAAAGATATGGCCTCTTGGGGCGCGCATCCACACCCTTCTGGCAGATACCGGCCTGCCGACTGCCGGGATATTGCCTGTGCCAGACTCGGTCAATGCCATTACTGGCCTCGTCGGACAGATTTTGATCGATGTCGAGGCAACGCGGGAGCGCGGAGATGTCGCGGAGGTATATTTATTCCACAACCACCCCACATCAGGATCACTCTACGAACCCATCGCTAAGCGCTTGCTGCCGTTGGATCTCGCATGGCAGAAGCAGCTTGTCGCTGCTCCGTGGCCAACAAAACTCCCTCCTGAAGTCATCCAGGGAACCGAGTCGCCATTACGCGCATTCATACGCGAATACCTGTTTGTCTTGCTGTTTCAGGCGTGCGCAGAGTCGCTTGCCAGCGAAAATGCCAGTCGTCTGGCTGCGATGCAGAGAGCGGAGAAGAATATTGACGGGATCATGGAACACTTGACCCTGAAATTGCATCGCATTCGTCAGGAATCAATTGACGAAGAACTCTTTGATGTCATATCGGGTTACGAGGCCTTGACCAGTGCCCGACGGTCAGACTAATGCAGCGGTAACTAAAGCTCGCGGTAATTATATTCATGCTTCCAGTTGGTGCCTCGTGAGCTTTCTTGAACAATTTTTTGCGGCACTTCCTCTAGCCTGAATTGAGCACAACTGCTCAGATTTCGGATAGATCCGAGTTGATACTGATTTAGAGCGTTTCTGATTGTCCCCAGGTTTGTAATGGAGGTGCTGATGGATCTAAAGATGTCTTATCCAAAGGGCCGGACCAGCCAGGTCATCGGTCCATGAAGCGAGTCGTTCTATGAAGATCGATCCCAGAGCCGGTCAACTGGCGATTCCCAGCGATCTCGTCGATGTGCCGAAGCTGATCGCTGCTTACTACGAGGAGCGGCCCGATCCTGAGATTTTCGCGCAGCGCGTGATCTTCGGCACGTCGGGACATCGCGGTTCCTCTTTCACGAAGACTTTCAATGAGTGGCACATCCTGGCCATCACGCAGGCTATCTGCCTCTATCGGCGCCAGCATAAGATCGACGGCCCGCTCTTCCTTGGTATCGATACACACGCGCTCTCGCAACCGGCCATGCAGAGTGCTCTGGAGGTTCTGGCTGCGAGCGGTGTCCACGTCATGCTGGCTGAAAAGGATGAGTACACACCTACACCCGTCATCTCACACGCCATCCTCACCTACAATCATGGCCGCAATATCGGCCTAAGCGACGGTATTGTGATTACGCCATCGCACAATCCACCCGATTCGGGCGGATTCAAATACAACCCTGCTCATGGCGGGCCAGCTGAAGAGAAAATTACATTCTGGATTGAAGCGACGGCCAATGGTCTTATGGCAGCCCAGCTCAACGGCGTCAAACGTATGCCATTCGAGAAGGCTCTGAAGTGTTCCACCACACACAAGCACAACTACCTCACCCCCTACGTGGAAGACCTTCACCATGTCGTTGATATGGATGTCATTCGCGACTCTGGCATACATATCGGGGTGAATCCGCTGGGCGGAGCCGGCGTGCACTACTGGGAGCCCATAGCCAAACGTTATGGCTTGAATCTCAAAGTGGTTAATGATGTTGTTGATCCAACCTTTCGTTTCATGACTCTCGATTGGGATGGAAAGATCCGCATGGATCCCTCATCGCCATATGCCATGCAATCGCTCATCGCCATGAAGAATGATTTCAATATTGCCTTTGCCTGCGATACGGATCATGATCGCCACGGAATTGTGACGGAGATCAGTGGTTTATTACAGCCGAATCATTATCTGGCAGTTTGTATCAGCTATCTGTTTGCCAATCGGCCTCTGTGGGTCAAGAACACGGCGGTTGGCAAGACCGTGGTCAGCAGCAGCATGATCGACCGGGTCACCGCAAAGCTTGGCAGGAAGCTTTACGAAGTTCCCGTAGGCTTCAAGTATTTTGTGGATGGTTTATTGCACGGTAGTCTGGGATTTGCCGGTGAAGAGAGCGCGGGTTCATCCTTTCTGCGGCATGATGGCAGTGTATGGACCACGGACAAGGACGGCATCATCGCCGCGTTGCTGGCAGCAGAGATCACAGCAAAAACCAGGAACAATCCCGGACAGGCCTACTTCGAACTCACAAAGACGCTCGGTGATCCGCTTTATAGCCGGATAGATGCACCTGCAACCGAGGCACAAAAGACAGCGCTTAGCGGCATCACAAATCAAAGCATCGATGTCTCCGTTCTGGCCGGTGAGAAGGTTTTGAAAGTGCTCACCAGCGCACCTGGAGACGGAAATGCTATCGGAGGCGTTAAGGTTATTGCAGAAAATGGCTGGTTTGCTGCACGCCCATCTGGCACGGAGGCTATCTACAAGATCTATGCTGAAAGCTTTAGAGACAATGTGCATCTAAAGCAGATTCAGGCAGAGGCGCAGAGCATTATAAGCAAACTATTTACCTCGGTGGCTTCTACCGCATCTTAGATATCAGCGTGTTCTGGAGAATCCATTGAGCGATACAAAAGCTATCAACGTCTGGGCCAGAGTTGAGGGAATCGATGCACTGATTGAATTGGCGCTCAATCTGCATTGGTCGTGGAACCATGCGGCAGACGAAATCTGGAAACGTCTGGACAGCTCTCTGTGGGACTCTACGCAAGATCCCTTAGTCATCTTGCGGACAGTTTCGGCTGACAAAATACGAACTGCTTTGGCTGAACCCGAGTTCCATCAACGGGTTGAAGCTCTGCTTCATCAAAATAGGGAATCCTATCAGTCCGATGCGTGGTTCCAGAAGAAGCATCCAGGGACGGCTCTCTCGCTAATCGCCTACTTCAGCATGGAGTTCATGTTGACCGAAGCTTTGCCCATCTATTCAGGCGGCCTTGGCAATGTCGCGGGCGACCAGATGAAAGCAGCCAGCGATCTGGGCGTTCCGGTTGTTGGTGTGGGCCTGCTCTATGGTCAGGGTTACTTCCGGCAGAATTTTGATTCAGAAGGACGTCAACAGGTACTGTATCCCGTCAACGATCCCGGCCAACTTCCTATCCGTCCATTGCGGAAGCCGGACGGTGAATGGTTGCGGCTACAGATTCAGTTGCCGGAATCCATGATCTGGCTTCGCTGCTGGGAAGTATCAGTCGGAAGATCGAAGCTCTATCTGCTCGATACCAATGATTTTGCGAATTCCGCAGCTCACCGTGGTATTACCAGCGAACTCTACGGCGGCAACGCCGAGATGCGGCTGAAGCAGGAGATCATTCTTGGCATCGGCGGCTGGCGCTTGCTGCGAGCACTAGGCCTGCAGCCCGAAGTTTGCCATCTCAACGAAGGCCATGCGGCGTTTGCTGTACTGGAGCGGGCGCGCTGCTACATGGAAGATCATGCAAAACCCTTCGATCTTGCTCTTGCTGTAACTCGCGCTGGAAACATTTTTACAACACATACTGCGGTCACTGCCGGATTTGACCGCTTTGATCCTCAACTCATCCGCTTATATCTCAGTCATTACGCGCAGCATGAGCTTGCCATTCCCATGGATCATCTGTTGGCGATGGGGCGTGAGCACTCAGGCGATGCGCTGGAACGATTCAATATGGCCAATCTGGCGGTACGTGGCAGCGGCCAGGTGAATGGCGTCAGCAAGCTGCACGGGCAGGTTAGCCGCCAGATCTTCCAGCCCCTCTTTCCGCGATGGCCACAGGCAGAGATTCCGATCGGTTTCGTCACGAACGGCATTCATGTGCCCACTTGGGATTCAGCTGAAGCCGATGCTCTTTGGACTGCGGCGTGCGGCAAAAAACGTTGGCTTGGCGATCCGCCAGACGCAAAGGGCATTCGCCAGCTTACTGACAAACAGTTGTGGCAGATGCGCACAGAGAGTCGAAAGAATCTGATCGGCAAAATGCGACAGCGGTACGCGCGTCAACTTGCATCTGAGGGTGGTCATCCATCGGATGCAAGCAATATCTTTAGTGAGGATGTTCTGACAGCTGGATTTGCGCGCCGCTTTGCCACCTATAAGCGTCCCAATCTTCTCTTGCATGATCCGGAGCGGTTGGTTCGCCTCCTCACCAATCCGCAGCGTCCGCTGCAGTTGCTTCTCGCAGGCAAGGCGCACCCGCAGGATCTACCGGGTCAGGCGCTCATTCAGCAGTGGAATGAGTTTCTCAAGCGTCCCGAGGTCCGCGGCAGAGTTGTCTTCCTCAGCGATTACGATATGCAGTTGGCGCAGGAATTAGTCCAGGGCATCGATCTATGGATCAATACACCGAGACGGCCTTGGGAGGCCTGCGGAACCAGTGGCATGAAGGTTCTGGTGAACGGCGGGTTGAATATTTCGGAGCTGGATGGCTGGTGGGCAGAAGCGTATACCCCTAAAGTTGGCTGGGCTCTTGGTGACGGCAAAGAGCATGGGGAAGATCCGGCCTGGGACGCCACTGAGGCCGAAGCGCTGTACTCCGCGCTGGAGCAGAGGATAGTCCCGGAGTTTTATGAGCGCGAGCAGGACGGCATGCCATCCAAATGGTTAGCGTGTATTCGCGAGAGCATGGCCACTCTTACTCCGGAGTTTTCTGCCGAGCGTGCGATTCGTGAGTATACCGAGAGCCACTACATACCTGCTGCATCTAAGTATCGCGAGCGCGCAGCGAAGGACAGTGCGCTTGGTTCCGATCTTCTCCAGTGGAAGCAGCAAATTGCTCAGCACTGGAATTCCGTTCGATTCGGTGAGATGGGCGTCGAAACACGCGATGCCCTGCATTTCTTCTGGGTCCAGGTCTTCTCCGGCGACATTCGCCCGGAGGATTTAAAAGTTGAACTCTATGCCAATACTCTTAGCGGGGATAAGTATGCTCCTGTAATCATGTCTGCATGCAAGGACTGTCCGACAAATGACTTGCACGCTCGAATCTACCGGGCGCAGGTATCAATAGACCGTCCTGCGAGTGACTACACACCGCGCATTGTCCCTCAGCATGCGGGAGTTGCTGTGCCTCTCGATGCTGGGCAGATTTTGTGGCAGCATTAATAATTAAATGGAGCAGCCTATGGACACTTCTGTCACGAGTGGGAAATGCGTAAGTCACCCCTATCCTCTTGGCCCGACAGTTACTCCAGAAGGCACGAACTTTAGCGTCTTTTCCAGTAATGCCACCGGAATGGAGATTGTGCTCTTTGACCATGCTGATGCAGCACAGCCGTCGCGCGTCATTCAACTTGATCCGCTTCTGCATCGCACCTCGCATTACTGGCACATATTAGTGCCCGGCATAAAGGGGGGACAGCTTTACGGATACCGTGCGAATGGCCCGGAAGATCCATCCGGTGGGCAGCGGTTTGACTGCCACAAGATTTTGCTCGATCCATACGGCAAAGCGGTCTCGATTGGTCCGCACTACAGCCGGGCCGCAGCCAGCCGGCCTGGGGACAACGCGGCGACATCCATGAAAAGTGTAGTGGCCGACCTGAGCGTCTTCGATTGGGAGGACGATAAACCAATCAATCGGTCATTTCGCAGCACAGTAATCTATGAGATGCATGTCGCTGGATTCACGCGTCACCCTTCGTCAGGCGTTTCCGCTCATAAACGTGGCACATATCTAGGAGTCATCGAAAAGATTCCATACCTCACAGAGTTAGGTATCACGGCAGTAGAACTCTTACCCGTCTTCCAGTTCGATGCTCAGGACGCTCCTCTGGGGCTCAGCAATTACTGGGGTTACAGCCCTATCTCCTTCTTTGCACCTCACCTGGTCTACAGCACTGGCACCGATCCGTTAGTCTGCCTGGATGAGTTTCGAACCATGGTGAAAGAGTTGCACCGTGCCGGCATTGAGGTGATCCTTGATGTTGTGTATAACCACACCGCCGAGGGAGATGAGCATGGGCCGACGCTCTGTTTCCGTGGACTGGAAAACAGCTTTTACTACATTCTGAACAAAGATAAGGCCACTTACGCGAACTATACCGGAACCGGTAATACCCTCAAGGCCAACCACTCCATCGTCAAGCGACTCATTCTCGATAGCCTGAGGCACTGGGTCTCTGAGATGCACGTCGACGGCTTTCGATTTGACCTCGCATCCATCTTTTCGCGCGGGGAATCGGGCGACCCCATGGTAAACCCTCCTATTGTCTGGGACATCGATTCCGATCCTGTACTGGCGAGTACCAAGCTCATTGCCGAAGCGTGGGATGTTGGCGGCCTGTACCAGGTCGGAAGCTTCGGCCAGGACAAATGGAAGGAATGGAATGGGCAATTTCGCGATGACATTCGCAGTTTTGCCAAGGGTGACCAAAATACCGTCTGGAAGCTTAGAGAGCGTATCACCGGAAGTTTTGATCTGTACAAAGTAGGGAACCGGCCTGTAGGGCAAAGTATTAACTTCGTCACTTGCCACGACGGCTTTACCTTAAACGATCTCGTCTCCTACAGCTTCAAACATAATGAGGCAAACCACGAGATGAACAGAGATGGCACAAATCTGGATTTTAGTTGGAATTGCGGGATCGAGGGCCCGCAGGACGGTGCGAAGATTGAGCTTCTGCGAGTACAGCAGATCAAAAATCTTTTCACGCTCCAGTTACTCTCCATTGGGACGCCCATGGTGCTCATGGGAGATGAAGTTCGGCGCACGCAGCTAGGCAACAATAATGCCTATTGTCAGGATAATGAAACCAGTTGGTTTGATTGGAATCTGTGTTCCACCAACGCGGAAATACTACGATTTGTGCGAAATATGATTCGTACTCGCCTTAATTTTGATCAGGGAAGCCAACACGGAAGGATTACGCTGGAGGACTATCTCAGCAACGCCCGCATCGAATGGCATGGCATTGAATTGGGCAAGCCCGACTGGAGCAACAATTCCCATTCGCTTGCGGTCACTATGCACAATTTTGCATCAAGCCGGGTACGCTACGTCGCGATCAACGCTTATTGGAACCCGCTGGAATTTCAACTCCCACCAGTCTCGGCCAGTTCAGACGATGGCTGGCTCCGGCTCGTAGACACCTCGCTGCCATCGCCGGAAGATATTGTGGACGAAGCTGCCGGAGTGCCGGTGCATGGCCCTCGATATATCGTCAATCCACGCTCGGTTGTCATGTTGCATCACGATTACGCGACGGAGCCTGCAACAGATCACGGTCTAACGCTCTAATACTAGACAGGCGCGTAGATAGTAAACCCTCGCGGCGTAGCAGGGAACTCAGAATTCCCTGCGGCATCGGTTGTGCACATTATTGGGATGCGCTTTTGTGACAATATCCCGAGGCCCAGTTCTATATCAGCTGGGCCAGTGCGTCCCGCTGGTACGGCAGCAGTTCATCAATTGCTCCGCGTTGAATCACCGCCGGCCAGGAAGGGTTCACGATCAGCGCGCGCCCGACGGCCACCAAGTCGAACTCTTCGCGTTCCAGACGTTCCAACAACTCGTCGATTCCTGTCACTGCGGCGGTCTCCGCACTTTGAAAAGTACGCGTAAACTCTGCATTCAGCGTTATCGACCCCACGGTGATGGTGGGTTTGCCGGTCAGCTTTTTGGTCCATCCCGCCAGATTCAGTGAACTGCCATCAAACTCGGGCTCCCAGAAGCGGCGCTGTGAGCAATGGAACAGATCCACGCCCGCAGCGGCCAGCGGCGCAAGGAACTGCTCCAACTCGGCGGGAGTCTGCGCCAATTTGGCGTTGTAATCCTGCTGCTTCCATTGCGAAAAGCGAAGACACACCGGAAACTCAGGCCCCACCTTGCTACGGACTTCTCGAATCACTTCAACTGCGAAACGAGTGCGAGCGGGCAGATCGCCTCCATAGCTGTCAGTGCGCTGGTTGGTCCCATCCCAGAAGAACTGGTCCAGAAGGTAACCGTGCGCGCCATGAATCTCCACACCATCGAACCCCAGACGCTGTGCCGACTGAGCGGCTTCGCCAAAAGCGCGGACCACATTGTCGATATCCTGCTGTGTCATCGGCTCGGCAATCTTCTCACCCCGTTTGGCGAGCCCGGAAGGACTCATCGCGCCAGGACGGAAGGTTCCATCCATAGCCGAGGTCAAGCCAACGTGCCAGAGTTGGGGAAAGATTTTGCCACCGGCCAGATGGACTTCCTCGACCACACGCTTCCATCCCGCTAAAGATTCTTCACCGTAGAAGTGCGGTACATCGGGATAGAAGCCCGCAGCCGGATGTCCCCTCCGTGATAATCAGGCCCACTCCACCCTCGGCACGGCGGCGGTAGTAGGACGCCACGTCCGGTCCAGGGATACCTCTCGGGGACTTGGAACGGGTCATGGGCGCCATTACGATCCGGTTCGATAAGAGTAGATTTTTAAGAGTAAAGGGCTTAAATAGAAGCGCAGTACGGCTATCGACTATGCTGCTCATAGGACGTTAGATGTTATTACTAGGCACAAGTCGCAGGTTTCTTTTACCGGATACTATGCTGCTTACCTAGAACTGGTTGCATAAATGG
>Ga0302275_10005674_pt1 | contig 11979 bp, 7 predicted proteins | sample III_Bog_N2_2_FD_200229 | JGI IMG/M metagenome (GOLD analysis project Ga0302275, IMG submission 200229) | Peat permafrost microbial communities from Stordalen Mire near Abisko, Sweden - III_Bog_N2_2 | ecosystem: Environmental > Terrestrial > Soil > Wetlands > Peat | place: Sweden: Abisko...
GGGAGCTCACCCAAATACCTACCACAGTTCTGGACGAGTGCTTTGGCCTGTTGGCGCTCGGGAACCTCCTTCTCTAAGGATGGCCCAAATCCACGTGAGTCGCATTGGCGATGTAACGAGGCTCGCGGACACTCCGCGCGCAATGGGGCAATTCTTGTGGGTGTCAGGTCGTTCGACTGACAAAAGGTCGTTGCAATTCAGGACTTTCAGCGTACACTCATCGACAAGGCGCAGCCGGCTTTCTTCCTCACACCCAAGTCCAACATTCGACTCTGTTCGGGCCATGTTGGGGGCTTGCGTGCCTAGCCGGTTCGTAATGGAAAGATGGACGATTCCCACATCGGTGACGATCGCACCATAGCGGAAACCACAGCACTCCCCTCGAGCGAGCCAGGGGAGGTTTTGGCGGAGACTTTCCGTGGTTTGCCGACGGAGGACTTGGGGCTGCCCGCCCGCGTTCCGCAATTCAAAGCAGGCGATCTGATCGATGACCGTTTCGTCGTGGTTCGGTTCATTGCCCGGGGTGGGATGGGCGAGGTGTTTGAGGTGGAAGATCGGCAACTGCGCGGGATTCGCGTGGCGCTCAAAACGATTCTTTCGCAATATGCGGCCGATCCGGTGATGCGCCAGCGATTCGAGAGGGAGGTCCTGAGCGCGCGTGAAGTGGTTCACCCGAATATCTGTCCGATGTACGATGTTGGGCACTGGAAACGGCCAGAGGGCCGACTCACCTACCTGACGATGAAGCTACTGGCGGGCGAGAGCCTTGCAACGAGGCTTTTGCGCCAAGGCCCGCTGCCGGAAGAAGAAGCTCTTTGCATCTTGAGGCAGGTGGGTGCTGGGATTGCAGCCGCCCACGATGCGGGCATCCTGCATCGAGATATCAAGACCGGGAACATCATTGTGCAGGGCTCGGGCGGACAGGTGATTGCCTGGGTTACCGACTTTGGCCTGGCCAAGGCGGCACTGGGCGAGGAGACGGCAATGACCGCTCACGGGGTGGCCGGAACACCGGGCTTCATGTCCCCGGAGCTGTTCTTTGGAAGCGCCGCGACGAGAGCGAGCGATGTATACGCACTGGGGGTGGTCGCGTATCAGGTCTTGACGGGGCGCCTGCCAACGGTTTCCAAGGGGCGGGGGAAAAGCGCGGCTGCGTTCAGCATGGTGGATATTCCCGAACCGTGGAAACGCTTTGTGGACGGGTGCCTGAAACCTGCGGTGGAAGAGCGGTTCAAGTCGGTCCCGCAGGCGATGCAGTGGCTGCCCGCGAAGGGTGGGCCTTTGGAAGACCGCTCCCTGAACAGGCAGAGAATGACGCGCAGACAGTGGCTGGTGCTGGGGGCGAGCGCGACCGCTGGGGTGGCTTCCGGGGCGTGGCTGGAGTGGCCGCACATTGTGAACGTTGTTGACCCGCTGCCATCAACGAGGTTTGTTGCTCTCATGGCGCTTCCGACGGATCGTCCGCCGGCGCTGCTGTTTGCTGTGCTGGATTCGATTGGCCAACAGCTTTCACGCGCAGAGTCCCATGTGAAGAACCTGCTGATCATCACGCCCAAAGACAAGCCGGGACCCTGGAGCGCGATCGACTCTCCGGGGAAGACCGTGAACACGCTGGGCGCGAACCTGGTGCTGGTGGCTTCGCTGGATCAAACTGCGTCCCAGGCGAGGCTGAATCTACGGCTGCTGGATGCGAAATCCCAGCGAGTGATGCGCAATACGAATGTGGAGTGCGCGCTGGCTGAGATCAGCAGCCTGGCAGAGAAGGCTGTTCAGCAAACCGCAATTCTGCTGCAGCTCCCCGGTTGGGATGAGCAATTGAGCGATCCCGAGGAGTTGAAGAGCGTGCCTCCGGAGGTGTATCAGGCGTACAGCGAAGCGGAACAGTTTGTGAATGAGCCAAATCATGCCGGACTGAAGCAGGCGATTGACAAGTACCAGCAGGTTCTCGATCTCGACAGACACTTTGCTCTGGCTTATGCGAAGTTGTCGATTGCATATCTCAGGCAGTATTACGTGACAAAAGAAAAGGCCAACATCGAACTTGCCGGCAAGAACGCAGCGAACGCACTGCGCTATAACCCGCATTCGGCGATGGGACTACTGAGCCAGGCGATGGTTTATGTATTTCAGGAAAAGCCGGATGACGCGATGGCGTATTTTGCAAAGGCGCAGCAGGCGGATCCGGGGAATCCCGATGTTCTGTATCACAAGGCGTGGGCTCTGCTGCACAATGATCAGCTGGATCAGGCGGAGCAGGCGTACCGCGACATCCTAGTTGAGAGGCCGAACTTTTGGCCTGCTTACAACAACCTTGGGGCGCTTCTTTCGCGCGATGCCAACTATGAGGAAGCGGCAAAGGCCTTTGCTGCAGCGGGCGCAGCCGCGCCGAAGGTTGCGCAACCCATGGCCAACCTGGCCCAGGCTTATATCCAACTGGGAAGGCATGACGATGCCCGCGCGGCTTTGAATGAGAGCCTGGCGCGAGCTGAAAGCGCGGACGGTTATCTGGCCCTCGGCGACCTGGATTTTGGGGACGGCAAGTACAACGATGCGCTGAGGGACTACGGGCAGGCGGCGAAGTTCGAACCGCAGAATCATCTGATCCAGAGGAACATGGGCGACTGCTACACAATGCTGGGCAATGCGGCGATGGTGAAGGAAAGCTACGGTCGCGCCGCGCACCTGATGGCCGCGTCGCTCGAGGTAAGCCCCAAGGACGGGCTCGGATGGGCTAACCTAGCGTTCTATCACGCCAAGATTGGCGATCGCGCAAGCGCAGAGTCGGATATGAAAAACGCGAGAGCTCTGGAGACAGAGAAGGACGTGGAGTTGCCCTTCATGATTGTGCAGGCGCTCGACGTGCTGGGACGGAAGACAGAGGCGCGGGATCTGCTGTTGAAATGCATGGACAATAATTTGACACCGGAGGAAGTTGACCTGGCAGTGGATCTCAAGGATCTGCGGAATTCTGCTGAGTACCAATCCAAACTTAAGGAACTCGAGCGCAAAGCGACGGCGGCTGCAAACTTAAAAACCTCTCAACCCGTGAACAAGAAAGGACGATCGACATGAAAAAAACTGTATTGGCTTTGCTGATCTGTGTGTTCATTGCCGGGGTGTTATTTGGAATCTGGTTGGATTGGTCGGCACCGAAGAAAAATGCGCCGCGGGAAATCGCGTACCAGCTGGAGGACTATCAAACTGCGAATTTGCGCGTGCACGCCGGAGATACGATCTATCTGGTGACCCCGCCAGGAGGCAATGCGACTGGCCCGGATATGAGTTTTGTGGGGAATAATATCCCGTGCGTAGATCAAAAAACACCAGGGAAGTGCGTAATATCCGCCAGCGCCCCGCCCGGAGGCTATTACTTCAATTGCACTTCGAGTAACGGATATGTTTGCCCTGATCCTGGCATCCAGCCGTCTACGACGCAGCCGCTGGACTCCAGCTACGCAGGAACTGTAAAGACAGACTTTGTGAATTTTGTAGGATTGCCAGTCGCCCCAAAGGAGAAACCCGAAAAAGAACAACCTGCGACGCCACGCCTTGCCACGAGTACCATCGCGGCGATCGTGGGCTGCAGCGGCCCTCCAAATTCGAATACGACGGTGACTTTTCATAATGGCAACCCAGCATACTCGATGCCTGTGACAAAAGGTGGATCAGTGTTTTGGATCAGTCCGCCGGCATTCTCAATTTCCAACCTGCCGGCCAACTTTTGTAAGAACGGGAATCCGAACGGAAACATCACTAGCGGTAAGGCAGAGTGCGACATTGACCCTAACTACAGCGGCAATAACACTGTGGCCTACACGGTGCAGCAGAGTCAGTGCGGCCCAACCGCAGTCGCAACCCCGACGACGCTGCAGCTTTAGTTGGCGGGTGGCCTTGGCGCCGGGGAAAAGAAGTGAGATCCTCGTGGGAATGGGTGCCTTGGTGCCGGGGTCCCCTGCGACAGGTCTTCGTCGCTGGGGTGGTGGCGCGTCGCCTTTGGGCACCTGGGATGGAAGCGGTTTGCGCACAATTACCCTGCCTTGGCGCACACTGGTTCATGGTGCAGTCAGTTTTGATCGCTTCTTCGCGACCGCGAAATTGGCTATCAAGGCATTCTATTTTTGTCAGTTTCCGATCGCTGCATCCGCCATGGAATCGTTATGACTTGTAATCTGCCTTTGCGCGTCAATGGCCGCGAATTGGACGGAGTCGTAATCCACGACTGGTTTTGGCTTCAGTGATCCTGGGATTCAAGATCGATTGCGAGACCAGCCCTGAGATGAGAAAACCTCCGCGGAGGAGGTGTATAGCTGGGCGCAGCAACTGGTGCGCCCGCGCCCATGCTCTTGGCGTCGAACTGTTGAGCATCTTCACCAGCGAACACTTCATCAAGTAAACATTTCCTCCGAGAATGTCCCCGATTTGCGCCGGGCACTGTAGATGTGAGGGGGAGATGCACAATGCCGGAGCCAATCGAGGCGCAAATAGTAAAGACAGCCGCCGAGCAGAAGAACACGCAGCAGATCGGTTCGATCTGCAAGGTAAGCAAAAGCATAGTCCAGCGCTATCTGGAACGGCTGAAAGCAGCGGGGCTAAGTTGGACTTTACCGTCCGATCTGGACGACGTGGGGCACTGGAGCGGCGCTTGTTTCCGCAGCCTCCGGTCGCGCCGCCCGAGGACCGCTGCTTGCCGGACTGCGCGGCAATTCACCGGGAATCGAGAAGCCGCAAGAATGTAACAATTCAACTTCTGTGGGAAGAGTACAAGCAGGCCAATCCGCTGGGCTATGCCTATAGCTGGTACTGCGAGCTTTATCGCGACTGGAGGCGCCGTCTGGACGTGGTGATGCGCCAGGAGCACCGCGCCGGGGAAAAGACATTTGTGGATTATGCCGGTCAGACGGTGCCGGTGACGGACCCCAAAAACGGCGAGGTTCGTCAGGCACAAGTGTTCGTCGCGGTGCTGGGCGCCAGCAACTACACCTATGCCGAAGCCACCTGGACGCAGAACCTCTGGGACTGGATTCATGTGCATATCCGTGCGTTTGAGTTCTTCGATGGAACGAGCCTCCTGGTTGTTCCCGATAACTTGAAGTCCGGCGTGAAGCGGCCCTGCTATTACGAGCCGGAGTTGAATCGCACGTATGGCGACCTGGCGATTCATTATGGTGTCGGCATCCTGCCTGCGCGGCCGTACCGTCCACGCGATAAAGCCAAGGCGGAGGTTGGAGTTCAGATCGTTCTGCGCTGGGTGCTGGCGGCGTTGCGCAAGCGTCAGTTCTTCAGCCTGGCTGACTTGAATGAAGCCATCCTGGAGTTGGTTCACGAGCTGAATGCGCGGCCATTTCGCAAGCTTGCCGGCTCACGTGCCGAGCTTTACCGGTTGATCGATCGGCCGGCGTTGCAGCCGTTGCCACAGCAGGCGTTCGAGTATGCGGAGTGGAAGAAGGCGCGCGTAAATCTGGATTATCACATCGAACTGGACGGTCATTACTACAGCACACCGTATCAACTGGTCGGCAAGGAGGTCGAAGTCCGCAGCACGAGCGGGACGGTGGAGATCTTCTATCAAGGCAAGCGTGTAGCCAGCCACGCGCGCAGCAGCCGGCCGTACACCGCCAGCACGAACTCCGAGCACCGTCCGAAGTCGCACCAGCAATATCTGGAATGGACGCCCACGCGCATCATCAAATGGGCGGGCAAGGTTGGTCCCTTCACGGCACGGCTGGTGGAGAACATCCTGACCAGCAAGCCGCATCCGGAGATGGGTTATCGATCGGCGCTGGGGGTGATTCGGCTGGAGCGCAAGTATGGCGCTGAGCGGTTGGAAGCGGCCTGTACACGGGCGATGCGTCTGAAGCTGTACCGCTTTCAAAGCGTGAAGTCAATGTTGCAAAGCGGCTTGGACCGTCAGCCGTTGCCTGAGCTCCTGTTGATGCCTTCTCCAGTAACGCATGAAAATCTTCGCGGCCCTGGGAATTACGCTGCCCAGCAGACTCGCCGGGAGGTTGGCCAATGCTAAATATGCCACGGGACTGGATCAGCATTCTCGGTGGAGTCGCGGAGGGGCTTCCTGGGTTATCGAATGGAGCCGGCGATGGCGCTGCCCGAGGACGCCCTCCCGTCAGTGCCGCGTAGCAGAGTCCTGTCGCAAGCCAATCCGGAGGTGCGTCAAAATGCTCTCCGGTACGGATACGATTGAATGCCGCGATGGCCATTGCATTGATCGGGGCTGGAGAGAACAGAGAGTATCCCCTCATCTGGATCGGAATGATTCGCACCCGGCCATCGGCATCCCGTGGAATCGATGCTGAGAACACGCTGACATCGCCCGTCCCGTTGTTGCGAGTAAACCGCAACAGAACATGATTGGTAATCGCCGAGCAGACCACCTGCTCGTAGTTCCATTTGCCTACATTGAATTCCATACCCAGAAGAGCTGCACGCTCACCGATCGATGACTCCGCATCGGCCACAAGATCGCGATCTTTCACGGCCAGCTGGTCACTGGTGCGGAACTCGATCAGTGGAACACTACCGCGTGCGTCCAGAGAAAACGGGAACGGCTTTTCGGCCGGAGTCAATTCTCTGACCGTCGGTTGAGCCGGTGAGATTTCCTTTACCGTCTGGGCCCCCAACATGGCGCCGAATGCGGCGATCGACAGGACGGCGCACACGGGTTGGAGTAGTCTTCGCTTTTCCATACTGACCATAGGCTACCATCGAGCCAGGCCGACGGGAATCGATTCCGAGACAGCCGATCGCATTTTAGAACGTTAATATCATGAGCCGGATGGATGCATCGCTTCGAAACGGAACAGGCAATGAATTCGGCAGGGATGATCGGTTCTGGATGTATACTGGTCCGCAATCGAGAACAGAAAATGGTGGCTCCGGATAATATCGAGTGGATATGATTTTCAAATCGCGACTCAACTTATTCAGAAGACGCTTGCTCGATAGCCTCTCACCTATCTACAGAGGAAGGAAAAGTATTCAGGGCGTAGCTGCCCGCGATAGATTTGAATCCTTAGACCGGTTGATCGACGATCACTTCCATAAGTACTCCGATTTTGGCCATCCTTGTCGAGGCACTCTCACAACTGCTCTTAAGAAGCTCGGCAACAAACCTGCATCGATAGTAGAGACAGGCTCATCGGCCTGGGGGACCAACAGTTCCCTACTTTTCGATTCTTACGTGAATAGTTTTGGCGGCTCTTTGTCGAGTGTTGATATCCGGGCAGAACCAATGTTCACATTGCGATCCTTGTGCTCCAATAGAAGTTTCTTTTCCTGTGATGATTCAGTTTCGTTCCTAAAACATTTTGCTCGCCAAAACCTTCCGCCCGATTTGGTTTATTTAGATTCTTGGGATGTCAACTGGACAGACCCGCTTGCTTCCAGTTTGCACGGCTTCTACGAGTTTTTGGTCGTACTTCCATTGCTTCGAAAGGGCGCACTGTTATTGGTAGATGACACTCCCGCAGAAAGCAGTGTGATGCTGAAGGTTCAACCCGACTGCATTGAAGATTTTGAGAGGTTCACTCGAACCTATGGGTTTACTCCTGGGAAGGGGGCGCTCATCAAAAACTTTCTTGTTAAGAACGCCATAGGAAAGGAAGTCGCACACGACTATCAGCTTCTTTGGGAGTTTTGATTTGCCTGATTACCGACCTTTTCCTAAGTGAGTGGTAATAGGAGCATGATCTGGGCTGTCTCTCTTGCGGCTTTGGGAAACGCGGCCAAGGAATAGCCGGCTGGAGACTCATCCACGGCGATGAGCGGGGCACTGACGGGCGACAATTAGAAGTACCGGACGTGTTGCCTCATTCAGAAATGTTACCGAAGAATTTAGAGTGCTTCTGCCCAAAATCTGGGGTGGGCCGCGGTGAAAATCTTTCGTCCGTCAAGACCATTCTGCAGGATACTGGACTTGGTTGGTGAAGCGGAGTCGGGCTCTCCTAAGGAACAGCCTCCGCGGGCACGAGTTGCAGCCCGAACTCCTTTCCCTTTGCATAAAGTTTCGTCCGCTTTCGGTCTTGTGTGCGGCGCTCCTGATCCTGGAAAACGGTGGCATCGTATTCTCGTTGCGTTGTGACCATGTAGTGCACGATCCGGGCGAGTTTGTGAGCGGCAGCCGTCATTGCCTTAGGTGTACCCATTCGGGCACGCATCCTGCGGAAGTAATCACCAAGATAGCTCTGGCTTCGATGGAGGCCCTGGGCGCTCATCCGCAGCGCGAGCGCCGCCCGGTTCTTGGTTGGCCGCGTTCGCGAGGAGAGGACTTGCCCACCGCTGATCTTCGGATCCGGGCATAAGCGCAGCCACGAGCAGAACGCCGCGGCGGTTGGGAATCGCGAGAAGTCCGGGCCGATTTCGGTGAAGATCATCTGGGCCGTGAGCGTGTTGATACCTGGAATCTGCGTCAGATCGACGCCGAAGGTCCGGTAGAGGTCATCGCGGAGTTGTGGCGGCTCGTTGCGCCATGGAGTTTTGCGTGGGTTCCTTTCCTTCGGCGGTTTCTCGCCTTCAGCCACCTTGGATGGAACGGTCTGGATCATCTGCTTTACTCTGGCATCGACCTTCTGGATTTGATCTTGGTAATGGCGGTAGGACTCCAACGATTGCCGCAACGTAAATACATGCTCTTCGCGGTAGTCGCCTACCAGCGACTTCATGATGGTCTCCTCGGAGGCCCTGATTCGCCAGTCCCGCAGCCTCGCCAGTTGGGCGGGATCGCGCTCGCCGGCTAGGATGGCATCGACGATTGCCAACCCGGTAGCGCCGGCAAGGTCGCTGATGACGTGATGAAGTTGCACGTTCATCTGGTCAAGCGCTTTCTGCATATGCTGCAAGTGAATGGTGGCGAGTTCGATGAGGTTGTCGCGATGACGCCAGAGCGATCGAATTGCGCAAATTTCATCCGCCGGCCGGAAGGATCCGCGCAGCAGTCCGCATGCATGGAGATGCTGAATCCATTGGCAGTCCTCGACGTCGGTCTTCTTGCCTGGCACGTTCTTAACGTGGTGCGCGTTCACCAGGCGCACTTCAATCTTCCGCTTCTCAAGAATCTGAAAAAGCGGAATCCAGTACACGCCAGTGGACTCCATCGCAACCGTCTGAATCTGGCACTGCTGAAGCCAGTCAGCTAACTTTTCCAGATCGACCGTAAACGTTTGGAAGCAACGACCTGGATCAGGATCGCGTTCGGGTGGAGCTGCGACGAAAATCTGGGTTGTGCCAATGTCGACGCCGGCGGCATTGGGCTCCATGATTGGCAAATTCACGGACTTGGCTCGCTTCTTGGGCATTCTTCCTCTCCATTCTGCCCAGCGCGTCGGCCCGGACCGTGCAAAGAAAGTAGTCTCCCAAACGAGATCCGCCGCAATCTTGGACTGCGGAAGTCATCACTGTATTGAGCACGGGGTCCAGAACCACACTGCAGGTCGGGCTTGGAAAGCACCAGTGAGCCCGCGGTCTTAACTGCCGACGCCTAAGCATCTTCAGCGTAGACCATTGTTCCTTTCCTTATTTTCCAGACCAAATCGGTCTGGTACCCCACTGCTGGAGAGCAACCCGCCAAGGAATAGCCGGCTGGAGACTCATCCAGTCGATGAGCGGGGGCGTTGAACTGGTCGTCTTCGCCCCCATCGAATGGAAAGATTTCCCCATACCTTAAAAAACTCATCTTTCAAGCCGCTCTCGCGGCGTTCTGTGGTCCATTTTTTGCTCCGGCGCTTATAGTCGTTCGACGAAGAACCAGCGTGAGGTGTATTCTTTCTCCAAGAAACTTCTCTCCGTAGCGCCACAAATTACTGGAAACCCTGATTTGGCATTTTGTAACGAGGCCAGCCTTAATCGGTTGGCCTTCATTTTCTGGACTAGGACCAACAACGCACAATTAGGGCATTCCCGGTCAGTTTAAGGTGTCCTTGTAACCGGCGCTATAATCTGAGATATAAGGTTGTGAATCGGGGTGTATGGCGAGGGGATGAGGGCATCGAGCCGTACTGATAATCTGAATCGAGATGCCACTTAGATAAAATGTTGCGCGATGGCTGGATCCTGTGTGAAGCGTTGGCATCTTACGCTACGATTCGGTAAACTCCTCACTGTGCCGACTCGTTACGGAGGTGGGGAAAACGGCGGACCACGCCGACGATTCCAAGATTTGGTCAGTGGTTTTATGCCATAAAAAGGGTTCGGGAACGCGGTTGCTGCGGCGGACATATTCATAACTCTGATGCGGAACGATGGGCTCTGCAGCGTAGCCATCTGTCAGTCAATTGAGCAAACCATCGTTCCACCAGGTTGAGCCAACTGGCCGAGGCTGGCGTGCAGTGAAAATGAAAGCACGGCCGTCTCGCGGCCCATTCGCGGATCAGCCGGGCTTATTGGCGCTGACATTGTCCAGAATCAGGTGGATGACGAGGTCAGCGGGCACGCAGCTCTCGTTGGTATCGAGGAAGCTGCAAAACTCCGCCGTGCGATGCCGACGCTGCACCTTGCCGATCAGGTCTCCGGTCTTTGGCGTCCAGGGCCGCGAACAAACAGGTTGTGCGGTGGCGAACGTAACCGTGCGTACGCCGCTGGAGCTTTCTGGGCGCGTGGGCAAATGCCGCACTGTCCAGTCCAGCTCATTAATCTTGTGGGTTTACGCATAAAGGTGAAACTCGTTGACGGCACTTTTCTGGCGATTTTTGCATGGTTTTGGCTCAACACAACAGCATTTGAAGGTTGTCAGGCACCATGAGCGTGTTTGTACCGCGGAAGCATCACTCCCCAAGGCCGCTCGAATCGGCGAGAATGTTCTTCGATGGTGAAACGGCATTTTGGGGCGGTCATCTTTATCGGCGCAGGGCTTTGCTTGGCGTTTGCCTACGTACGGCGCGGCGATGCGCAGGCCGGCACACCGTCCGCACCGGACCCTTCCCGGCTGGAGAAGCAGCGGATTGTCACCGATTCGCTTCCCAGCAAGCCCACAGTCCCACCCGCTTTCTCCATCCCCGCGGAGCCGCTGGGTTTCTCCGCACCTGGCTCCATCTACCTTGGCCAGCGCAACGCCCTGGTCTCGCTCGATTTTCTAGACGAGAACCGGCTGCTGTTCACCTTTCGCGTGCCGGGGCTCATTCGCCGTGAACTGGGGGAACGCGGCGAAGAACGTCAGATCCGCGCCGTGGTGCTTTCGCTGCCGACGGGCAACGTGGAAGCCGAGGCCCTTTGGCCGGTGCACGACCGGACCCGCTACCTGTGGATGCTCAACGACGGGCACTTTCTGCTCCGCGACCGCGACGGACTCCAAATGGGGGATGCCGCGCTGCAGATGAAACCCTTTCTGCATTTTCCGGGGCCGGTGCTTTTTCTGGAACTCGATCCGCAACAGCAGTACCTTGTCACTGATTCACGCGAGCCTGCATCCAGCGCCGCCGATGAGGCGAAGTCCACTATGCGTTCCGCCGATAAGGACGGATCGCCGCCGCCTGATGGCTCCGCGGCTGGCATTGATGCGGCTGGCAGGAAAGAGGGGCAGGAGGATACGGTGCTGCGTATTCTGCGCCGCGATTCGGGCAAGGTGATGCTGGTGACCCGTGTCGCCACCGCCGTCCATTTGCCGCTGAACTCGGACGGGTACCTGGAGAGCCTGCGCGGCAATGGCCTGCGCTGGATGCTGAACATGAACCTTTTCAGCGGCGGTAGCAGGTTAGTTGGCCATGTGGACTCAACCTGCATGCCCGTCTACGAGTTCATCTCCCAGCGCGAACTGCTGGTGACCGCCTGCGAATCCTGGGGTGGCCACCGGTTGGTGGCGATGGACACGGATGGCCGCCATCTGTGGGATGTGCTGGCCTCCGGCTCGGGTGTGTGGCCACTGTTGGTCAAGTCTCCAGACGGGTCACGAGTGGCGCGCGAGACGCTTGCGGTGACTCACGCCGTGAACGCGTACGCGCCCCTGGATCCCGATGAGATCAAAGGGCAGCTGGT
>Ga0302275_10005682_pt1 | contig 11970 bp, 12 predicted proteins | sample III_Bog_N2_2_FD_200229 | JGI IMG/M metagenome (GOLD analysis project Ga0302275, IMG submission 200229) | Peat permafrost microbial communities from Stordalen Mire near Abisko, Sweden - III_Bog_N2_2 | ecosystem: Environmental > Terrestrial > Soil > Wetlands > Peat | place: Sweden: Abisko...
CATCCCGCAAGCCTCTTCCAACGCCAACCAAATGTCCAGTCATTTTACATCTTCTCCTTTGCCTCCAACTTCCAAGCCATTCAGATGAATCAGCCCTGGAGATTTTGGTGCATCTTGACAACTTGGCTCCAAAAGCACCCAAATTACACCCGCCACCGTGGTTAAGCGATGGCTTTGCTATTACCAAGAAATCCAAAAACTTTGGAAAAGAACGCCGTATTCCCTTTTCCAGACGATTTCAGCTCCTTTTGCAGCCGAACCAACCCCTTGTCGTTCTTTTGCGTTTCCGGCTTGGCAGACTTGAAAAACTGCGTTGCGGATTCAACATCACCTGCATGCAACTGGGCCAGTGCGACCAACACGCTCCAGCGTGCCGCCCGACTGCTGCCAGGCTTGGCTCCGGCCAGACCCGCCTCCGCCACGGACTGTAGTTCCGGAAATCGCATGTCTTGCTGCACCAATTTATCGAACGATACCAAGGCATCACCCAGAAAACGGTCCAGTTTTTCCTTCACTTCCGGGCAGCGCGAGGCGCATTCCTGATAATAAACAATCCTTGCCCGATCATCATGCATGTGCTGGCATGCCACCGCGAGCATCCGCGCGCATTCCGCGAAGGTTCGCGTGTCCTTTTGCTCCTGGGTCGCTTGGCTGTAGAAATTCTCCCCGGCGGTGATGAAATAAGCCAAATCGTCAGAGTGCGGCTCCAAGGCCAGGGTATAGTCGCTCAACCAACTGATGTTGGAGGAGAAAAAGACATCACCGTTCCCCATGCCAACGGGATTCTTCACCATGAGATCGGTCGCCAGTTCAAGTGCTTCTTCCCGTTTCAATGCCCGTGGACGGGCGATGGGTTCGTTAAAATTTGCCATAAGTACAATTATTAGACACGCTGCATAATTGTTAGGCAAAATTGGCGAATAGTCAAGTGAAATTGGAAAATTTAATTAACGACAAGCCCATTATATCGTGAGACAGTGTCCTATTTCTGGCTTGATGTTTATGTAACTAATTGAAAATCAACGAATGACGTTTCTTGTGGGTCTTCTCCATCGCCGGTGAAAAGTGTCCATTTTAAGTGTCTATATCGCCATTTATGGTGATGGTTAACGGTCTGGGGATGGCATCATGTCGGAACCGTGTTCCAGCCACATCGCGAAGATTCGGGTTCCGGTTTTCGGATTTCATCCGTGTCCATCTTTGGTTATGAACCTGTTTTACCGAATGGATCCCGCTGAGCCGATTTGACCCGGAGCGGGGAATTGACTACCGTGGTGTCCGAAATTGACCTGAATTTGTGGCCACTGAAACCCTCCATTTTGAAAACGCGCGCTTTGCGCAGCAACTGTTTAATCACGAACCCCGCAATTTGCAGGCGCTCGAAAGCGAGCTCGGGGTCAAGGCAACCGCCCGCGAAGGCTGGATCAAGCTCGACGGCACCGCCGAAGGGGTTGAGCGCGCCAAACAACTGTTTGCCTCGCTCGAAAACCTCGTGAAAGCCGGTTCGCCCGTCAAAAACCGCGAATTCACCCACGCCCTAAACGTCGTCAAACACGAGGGCGGCACCACCCTCAAGGACATGGTCAGCGACCGCGTCACCACCCATGAGCGCAAGCCGGGCGTCACCGCCAAGACCGTGGGCCAGAAAAAATACCTTGATGCCATTCGCAAGCACGATGTGACTTTCGGCATCGGGCCGGCGGGCACCGGCAAAACCTATCTGGCCGTGGCCATGGCCTTGTCGGCCTTGCGCGAGGGCACGGTCTCCCGGATCATTTTGACCCGGCCGGCGGTCGAAGCCGGCGAGGCGCTGGGCTTTTTGCCCGGCGATTTGTTCGAAAAAATCACCCCTTATTTGCGTCCCCTCTATGACGCCCTCCACGACATGTTGCCGGCGGAGGAAATGTCCCGGCAGATGGAGCGGGGCACCATCGAGATCGCCCCCCTGGCCTACATGCGCGGACGGACTTTGAACGGCGCCTTCATCATTCTCGATGAGGCGCAGAACTCCACCACCGAGCAGATGCTCATGTTTCTGACCCGGCTGGGGCACGGCTCCAAGGCGGTCATCACCGGCGATGAAACCCAGATCGACCTGCCGCCGCACAAACATTCCGGGCTCGCCGAGGCGCATCGCGCGTTGCGGCACACGGAAGGCATCGCCATCCTTGAGTTTTCCAAACGGGACGTGGTCCGGCATCCGCTCGTGCAGCGCATTATATCCGCCTACGAAGAGCATCGCGGCAAGGCCAGGACGGAGTGATCCGCATGACCATCACTATTGCCAACCGCCAGCGGATGCGCAAAATCAACCGCCCGCTCCTCAAAGAAATCGTGGCGGCGCTGCTGGCGGAACTGCACCTTGACGCCGCCGAACTGGGGATCCATCTTGTCGGCCCCGCCGAAATGGCCCGCGTAAACTGGCAGTTTCTGCAACATGAAGGCTCGACCGATGTGATCACCTTTGACCACCGCGACCCGGCCGAAGCCGGGGGGGCCCTGCCGTTGCATGGCGAACTGTTCGTCTGCGTGGCGGATGCCGTGAAGCAGGCCGGGGAATTCCAGACGACCTGGCCGTCGGAAGTCGTGCGGTACATCGTGCATGGCGTGTTGCACCTGCTGGGATACGACGATTTGCAGCCGGCCTGGCGCCGGCGGATGAAGCGGGAGGAAAACCGGCTGGTGCGCCGGTTGGAGGCAAGATTTACCCTCGCGGAACTCATGTCCGCTGGTAGAATATTAGCGTGAGAAAGACTATTTTTACCCGCTGCCAGGCCTGGTTCCTGACAGGCTTGGCGGTTTCGCTGCCCGCGCTCCTGACCCTGGCGGCCGTCAAGTGGCTGTTTGGCACCATCTCGAGCTTTACCGACACCCTGCTGTTTTTTCTGCCCACCAGCGTCACCCATGCCAGCCTGATTCAGCCCCATGATGGCCGGGGCGACATGATCTGGTACTGGAGCGTGGTGGCCCTCCTGCTGGCGGCGCTGCTCATCATGTTGCTGGGGGTCTTGGCCCGGTATTACATTGGCAAGCGGCTGCTCGAATGGCTGGACACGGCCATGCTCAATGTGCCGTTCCTCAACAAGTTCTATGGGGCCATCAAGCAGGTCAACGAAGCCTTTGGCGGCAATCGCAACTCTTTCAAAACGGTGGTGCTGGTGGAATTTCCCCGGCCCGGCTGCTATTCCGTGGGCTTCCTCACCAGCGAGACGCAGGGGGAAGTTCTGGTGAAGACCGGCAAAAACCTCGTCAGCGTGTTTGTGCCCACCACCCCCAATCCCACCTCCGGCTTTCTCCTGCTCGTCCCATTGGATAAAGTGACCAAGCTGGACATGAGCGTGGCGGACGGCCTGAAGTACATCGTCAGCCTGGGCTCCATCCTGCCCGAATTGCCCGAGGATTTGCGACCCAGATGATTGAATCCACCCACGGCCTCATTCTGCGGGTCCGTCCCCTGACGGAAACGAGTTTGATTGTCCATTGGCTCACGCCCGAGCTGGGCCGGCTGGCCACGGTGGCCAAGGGCGCGCGCCGGCCGAAATCCCCATTCGCCGGCAAGCTGGATTTGTTTTATGCCTCGGATTTCTCCTTCAGCCGCAGCCGCCATTCCGAGCTGCATCAGTTGCGGGAAGTCAGCCTGCGGGAAACCCACGGCGTGATCCGGCAGGACCTCTGGAAACTGCAACAGGCCAGTTACGCCGTGGCCTTCATCGAGCAGGCCACGGAAAGGGAGACCCCGCTCGCGGAGTTCTTTGAGCTGGCCCGCGCCTTTTTCCAGCACCTCTGCGACCATCCCCCCGCCGCCGCGCCAATCCTCGGGCTTGAACTTAAATTGTTGCGCGAATTGGGGATGGAACCTGATTTTGCCACCCAGCCGCTGACCCCCGGAACCCAAAAAGTGGCGCAGATGTTGTTGGCGGGTGATTGGGCGGCCTGTTCCCGCCTGAAACCCTCCGCCGCGCAGGCGGGTGAACTGCGGCAGTTCTTGGGCGGCTTTCTGGCCCATCATCTTGGACGCCTGCCCTCCGGCCGCATGGCCGCACTGGCGGGGACTGCCTGAACCGCAACGATTCGGTAACAACGAATTTGTTTTTCATCCTGTGGTTTTGCTATCACAAACGTTGGTTCCTCAAGCTCTAATAGGATTCGTGGATTAATGGTCCTGGAAATGCGCGCCCTAACCCGCCCTAACCCTAATGCCTTTCGGAAATTCAAATTGGCCGGAAATCGATGGGAAGATGCAACCCCGTTGGGGTAGGTCATTGTTGGGGCGTTTACCCAGGGTAGCTCCTCCGTCGCGACCCTGGGCTGAACGATGGAATCCCTTTGGGATTCAAGCTCGGAATTTCCGAAAGGCATTAGTTAGGGTTAGACCGGGTTAGACCCGGCGCTCCGTTGGGGGCGTTCTCTCGCTGAACGCTTGGGGCCTCCGGCGATTTTATTCGACAAACCCCTGAAACGCCCCAAATTCTGTGCCTGTGAAATTCTCACTGCAAAATAAATGGGTGCTTATCACTGGAGGCTCCAGCGGTTTCGGGGCGGCCGCCGCCATCGCGTTTGCCGCCGAAGGGGCCAGATTGCTGCTGGGTGCCCGCCGGGAGGACCGCTTGCAAGCCGTCTGCGCCGAAGCCCGGACCGCCGGTGCCGCCGAAGTCCATTTTCACAAACTGGATGTTTCCCAAACCGCCAGCGTGGAGGCGTTCATGGCTTGGGCTCGCGCAACCATGGCCGGCCAGTCGCGCCTGCACGTGCTGATCAATAACGCCGGCGGCGCTCAGGGCCTGGACACCGTGGCCGAGGGCAAGGATGCGGATTGGGAAACCATGCTCCAAACCAATGTGCTGGGCGTGCTCCGGATGACCCGCGCCGCCCTGCCCCTCCTGCCGCACGAGGACGGTGCCACCATCCTCAATATCGGGTCCGTCGCCGGCCGGTCGGCTTATGCGGGCGGATCGGCCTATTGCGCGGCCAAGGCCGGCGAATTGCAGATCACCCGCGCGCTCCGGCAGGAGCTGTTCGGCACCGGCATCCGCGTCAGCACAGTGGATCCCGGCCTGGCGGAAACCGAGTTTTCCATCGTCCGGTTCAAAGGCGACACCCAGCGGGCCAGCGACCTTTATGCCGGCACCCATCCCCTCGTTGCCGCCGACATCGCGGAAATCCTCGTTTGGGTGGCCACCCGCCCGCCGCACGTCAACATTGACGAAATGGTCGTCAAACCTGTGGACCAGGCGGACGTGGGGAAGGTGTTTAAACGAAAAACGTGAAGGTACTTTCCGCGAACGAAGGCGGCCCTTGGCGAGCCACGGCATCAAGCTTCAAGCACTCTGAGACCGAGTCCATGTGAAGCTGGAACGCATGTTGCTAAGCGCCATTCGAGTCTGACGGCAAAATGGCAAATGGCCCATTCCCAAGCTGGAGTCAACCGGCGGACTCCGCTATGCTGTGGGCCATGTTTAATGCCGCTGACCTATTTGACCTCACGCAAACCGAGCACGCCGTCCTGTTTGAAGGCTGCCAGCAGGCGTGGGAAGTCTTGAAAAAGATCGAGCCCTACCTCGCCACCGCCGTGCCGCGCCAGCATCCACCCAAGCGGTTCCCGGGGGCCACCATCGGCGAGCGCGTCATCATTGGCGAAGGCACGCTGGTGGAACCCGGCGCGATGATCAAAGGGCCGGCCATCATCGGCAAGAACTGCCATGTCCGCCACAACGCCTACCTCCGCGAAAACGTGATCATTGGCGACGGCTGCGTGGTGGGCAATGCGAGCGAATTGAAGAACGCGCTGCTCTTCAATGGGGCGCAGGTGCCGCATTACAATTACGTGGGCGACTCCATCCTGGGCCACAAGGCGCACCTGGGCGCGGGCGTCAAGATTTCCAATGTCAAGCTCCTGCCCGGCAACGTGATGGTGGAGATCAACGGCGTGCCCACCGACAGCGGCCTGCGCAAATTCGGGGCGCTGGTCGGCGACGGCGCGGAAGTGGGCTGCAACGCGGTGCTCAATCCCGGCAGTATTTTGGGCCGCGGCGCGATGATTTACCCGAATGTGTTCTGGCGCGGCGTCCTCCCCGCTGGGAGCATTGCCAAAAACCGGGCCACCGTGGAAGTCATCGCCAAAACCGCTGCCTGACAGCCGGACATTTCTTCATTCGTGTCCATTCGTGGTTCTTACTGAAGGGATACGGCTTCGGCTGGCTTCGGGCTGGCTTAGGCCGGGTATTTTATAGCCATTTGGAAAGCGACGTCCATGAAAAGAGGGGTGCCAACAATTTCGAATGCGTAGTTGAAAAGACAAGGCACGCAGGTTTGGGAACTCTGCGCTACAAGGGTTTGCCATGGTTTTGCCGGTTCACTGCGAAATATCCGGGCGAGCAGGACCGGGGATCAAAAAAATCAATCTTGGCGCAATTTTATCAATTATTGCGTTGCTGGCAGGCTGATACACTGGCGGGCATGAATGTGACCTTTCGCACCGCTGGATTGGCGATCGTGCTGTTACTCCCCTGTCTGGGCTGCGTGGCAACCAAAAATGCAGTTTCCGACCAACCAGGGGCGGGATTGATTTCTTCGTGGCAACCCCGTTATTCCACAGCCGTCTGTGTTCGAATACCCGCACCGGAAGAAATGGGCCCAACAACCACTGCCTGGGAACGCCGGGCGAACGCCCAACTCGCCAGCCAAAACGCCTGGCGTCTTGCCAGGATTCTGGCGGAGTGCCGCCTGTTCCAGGAGGTAACCGTTGCAAGCGCTGCCGACATTGCGACCAACGCGCTGGTCATTCAAGCGCTGCCAAACGAGCTTCCGGTTGCGGACCCAAACGATCCGTGGCTTTTGCTGTATGGCGGGGTGGTTCCGATCTACCGATGCTTCGACGAAAGTGTGCGCTTCACATTTTTGCAGGACAGTAAAACGGAATTCGTGTTTCCTTGGAAAACGCAAAGTCTGGTCGGCGTCTGGGCACCGATGGTTGCGGCTGCGGGGTCCGGCTGGCACTTGAGTCTCACCGTGCAGCGCCCGGTTTCAGAAAGCCAATATTGGAGCGCGCTCCGATTGGCGCTGATCAAAGAAATGGAGCGCCGGTCGCCAGACCCGGCGCGATGACCGGCGGTTGGTGGCCGAACATGGGGCGGAATCGCTGGCGGAAACCTTGCTGGCGCGCGACCGGGGATAGACTACAAAACCGCGCGAAATGTAATCGCATGGCTGGACCGATGGAAAACGATTGGGGAAGTCGGCACTACTATTTGAGTTGCGGATGTACGATGAGATTGGTTTTGTTTTCCTTCCACCAATTTTCGGCGGCCTGATAGCTGGTGAATTTCTGGCCGGTAAGGGCGTGCAGCACCTTCACGGCGCGCACTCGCACGGAGCTTTCCGGGTCTTGCAGCAACCTGATGGCCAACTCCACCGCCTGCCGTCAGGATTGAGAATCGTCGATCCACAAGGCAGCAGAAAAGTTGGCTTGCCAGAACCGGGATTTAGCTGGATATTCAATGTCATCGTTTGCGGAGGGGAAAACAAAGAATAAGGTTAATTTAAATCTGAGCTTATGAAACTTAAAGTTGCAGTGTTGATGCTGCCGGCCATTGTTGGGCTTTCAACTCTGACGGCCTCGGCCCAGTCCTATACCATTGACTGGTACAAGATCGCGGGCGGCGGCGGCACCAGCACCGGCGGCACCTACACCGTCAGCGGCACGATCGGCCAGCCGGATGCGAGCGGCGCGATGAGCGGCGGCAATTATTCGGTCACCGGCGGGTTCTGGGCGCTGATCCAGGTGGTCCAGACGCCGGGCGCTCCCACGTTGTATATTTCTCACTCCGGCAGCTCGGTCACTCTTTATTGGCAAGACGTCACTGGCTGGACGCTGCATCAAAACAGCAATCTGACCACCCCCATTGCCAGTTGGGCCGCCAGCAGCACGCCCACGCTGACGAATGGCACGAATTATCTGACCATTGCCAATCCGTCGGGCAATGGGTTTTACCGGCTCACCAATCCGTGATTGGAAATGACGAATGACGAGTTCCTAATGTCGAAAGAATGACAAATAACCAATGACGAATGGCGTCTCGGGAGCCTTTGGCATTCGTCATTGGGGCATTAATTCGTTATCAGGATTTAGTTATTAATCATCGTCGTCGGGTCACCGCTCCAAAAACTTTCCTGGATTCAAAATCCCGTGTGGGTCCAGCGCCCGTTTCACTGTATCATGTAGGGCGCGCGAGCTTTCGGAAACCGCCTGGGGCCACCAGCGTTTCTTGGCCAGGCCCACGCCATGTTCGCCGGTGATGGCACCGCCTTGGGCGATGACCCAGGCAAATAGTTCATCCAGACAGCGTTCCGCCCGTTCCTTGGCTCCGTCCAATTTGTAATCCACCATCACATTGGTGTGAATGTTGCCGTCGCCCGCGTGGCCGAAGCAGGCCAGCTGGAGCTGGTGTTTTTTTTGTAATTGCGCGGCGAATTTGAAGAGGGCCTCGAGTTTTCCGCGCGGCACCACGATGTCCTCGTTCAGCTTGGTCAGGCCGGTGTCGCGCAGAGCATAGGAGAATTCGCGGCGAATCTGCCACACGGCCTCGCATTCCTGCGCGCCCAGACCGCGATCCACAAACAGCGGCTTTTGCTGGCGCACAATCTTCTCCACGGCGGCGAGTTCGTGGCGCACGGAATAATCCTGTCCGTCCAGTTCCACGATCAAGTGGGCCTTGCAGCCCAGCAACCGCTTGCTGCCCGTGCGTTTGGCGGCGGCGGCCAGGGTGAATTCGTCCGCCAATTCGGCGGCGCAGGGCAGGAATCCGGCGGCAAAAATGGCTTGCAGCGCGCGCACAGCCTGGTTCATGGAGGCAAACCCCACCGCGAGATTCGCGCGGAAGGGGGGCAGGGGAATCAATTTGAGCGTCGCCCCGGTGATCACGCCGAGCAACCCTTCGGACCCCACAAACAACCGGTGCAGGTCAAATCCGGTCTTGTTTTTATGGGTGCGTCCGCCCAGGCGGCAGATAGAACCATCCGTCAGCACCACTTCCAAACCCAGCACATAATCACGGGTGACGCCGTATTTCAAGCAGCGGGGACCGCCGGCGTTGGTGGCGATGTTGCCGCCCAGGAAGTTATCGGCCCGGCTGGCCGGGTCGGGCGGATAAAACAATCCGCGCCGTTCGCAGCGGGCCTGAAAAGCCGCCGTATTGACCGCCGGTTGCACCACGGCCACGAAATCGCGGCCATTGATTTCCAGGACCTTGTTCATGCGTTCCGTGGAGAGCGCAATGCCGCCCGCCATGGGCACGCAGCCGCCCACATAACCATGGCCGGCGCCGCGGGGCGTCACGGGAATTTTATGCTCATGCGCAAACCGCAGAATCCTGGAAACCGACTCAGCCGAGCGGGGCAGGGCGACGGCATCGGGCTGATGGGATGCGAACCATTTATCCCCGGCGTATTTGGCCAGGGTGGCGGGTTGCAGGTCGATTTCTTCCGGCAAAAGCTGCTGCAATTCTTGAAGCGGTGTCGTCATTTTCCGGGAGTTTACGAACCGCCAGACCCGGCTGGAAGCAATTTTTGGGGCAGGAAGGCGGGGCTTTAATATGCCAGTTTTGATTTTCAAAGGTGCCAGCTACTACCCGGTGCGACTTTGGGGGCACGGGCATTATAACAACAATGAACTCAAAGACCGGGAACCTACTGATTCTTTGGCTTAAGATTTGGGAATCTTGCGATCGCCCGGCTCAACGTATCGCTATTTACTCTCGGCTTGAACAGGCTGCGGGAAGTGTGTTTAAAGTTGATTGAATGGGCATGTTCCTTGTGTTTTCCGTGCCGATTGTAGGATTGGTAATCCCTTGCCGTGCGCACCAATCCACGCCCGATGTTTGATGGATCGTCATGGTCTTGGGTGATGCGTCCAAAGGTGATATCCCCATTCAATCTGGATTCGAAGTACACCGTCGGGTTCAAGTTCAAACTTCCGGTGTAGCCGACAATGTTGCCAGGTATATAAAAATCATCTCGGTAGCCCATATTGTTCCTTGTTGTGCGCCGTTCAAATGTTCACAGAGCCCAATTTTCATCAGGATGAGTAGAATATAGCCACGCATGAAAGCAAGGCAAGAAAAATCAACCCATACGAATCAAATAGGGTGCATCTGAACACGGTCCTTGAGGCGGGAAAATGGGGGAGCTTCTGGGTATAACCACCCCTCACGCTTGAATCCCTCGCCCCATTGAGGGGCCATTGAGGCATCCTTTGGTGGTTAGGCATCGTGGTCATTGCATCGGCACTGAAATCTGCCGGACGGGAACCAATCGCATGACGGTGACACTCAGAGATGTGAAGTTCGTCTGCTCGACAGGTATCGACTTATTAGGCGTCATGGCTGTAACTTCAATTGGTCATTGTATGTAACCGATGCTCGCTTATCATCCAAGCTAGTAATCACAATGCCGGCTTGCTTCAATAATGCCTGCTCAATCAATGCCGGCACGGCTTCCGACAAACCGTGAAAATGCAATGTGATGTGGTGGTTTGCCAAGCGGACATTACTCGCAATAATCAACTCTCGCTTAGTCTCCGCTTTGTAAATATCCAGAATCCTGGCTGGTTCAACGTTCACAAAATTGATGCCGGCGGTGGTCTTGTTGGTTTCTTGGGCGAAGGATGGCTGGCAAGCCAGCACGCCCAGACAAACTAGCATGGCGATGAATGGTGATGTTTTCATAATGGTGTAATGACGCCTAACGAAAAAAGCGGAGCCACCGCCGACCTGCGACGTGAACCGCGACAGCGGAACGGCAAGCGCCAACGGCGGTTGGTTCCGGCGACTTATTAGGCAGCATGGTCATGGTCAACAAATAATCCTGCCGACGAAAAACCCTCGGCAATGGTCTTGGCGCTCGATGATAAACCGGACAACCAGAATGTCTCTGCGCCAGTCTCGTGCGTCCAGAAACAACGCTCCCGCTTACTCTTCGGGTCTTCGTAAAAATAATGCGTCCCATTTACTCGCTGCTCAATCCGCATGACTGGCAATCCGAGAGAAGTCATCGTGCTGGAAATACTCTCTACCGCGCCAGACTTTAGTTGAATGCGAAATAAACCCATAAACTCAATACTGCCTAACGACAAAAGCTGAGCCGCCGCCGGACCAAAAACCGTGAACCGCAACAGCGGAACGGCCAGCTCCAACGGCGGTTGGCTCCGGCGACTTGTTGAACCCAGCCGCTTTGCGGCGGGCCTGGCGGGGGGTTGACGGACCCTGGCAAAGCATCACTTCAGGCGGTTGTAGATTTTAGTTTGGCGGTGAGCATGATTCCGCACTCACGGGCACGCTCACCGCTGTATGACTAATCATCCATCTGTCGCAAAGTTCACCGCGTTTGTCCAACTCAAAGATTTTCGCGGGCCCACCAAAAAAGAATACGTCCGCTACGTCTGCCGACTCGGCGACCATTATCAGTGCGACCCAGCCGTGCTGACTGAGGATCAAGTCCGGGCCTACTATCTCGAACTGCGGCAGGTGCGGAAGTTCGGGGCCTCCGCCATGAAGGTGGCCAAGTATGCCTTGCGGGCTTTCTTTTGCGATTGTCTGCACCGCGAAGGCTGGACGGTGTTTGCGGAGCTTCGCATCGCCCCGCCGCAGACCCTGCCGCTGGTATTGAGCCGCGAACAGGTCGCCGTCCTGCTCAAGGCGGTGGCGCAACCGCGTTATCGCACCGTGCTGGGCCTGATCTATCACACTGGGTTGCGGGTGGGCGAGGCCGTCGGCATCCAACTGCGCGATCTGCGCGATTCCAAGACCGAACATCCGCGCCTGCAGGTGCGCTGTGGCAAGGGCGGGAAGGACCGTTATGTGCCCTTGTCTCCGGCGATGATGGCGGAGTTGCGGATCTGGTGGAAGACGCACCAGCACCCGGTTTTCATGTTTCCCGGCCCGACGACGGGCTGGCGGGAACGGGGCCTGGCGGCGG
>Ga0302275_10005684_pt1 | contig 11969 bp, 10 predicted proteins | sample III_Bog_N2_2_FD_200229 | JGI IMG/M metagenome (GOLD analysis project Ga0302275, IMG submission 200229) | Peat permafrost microbial communities from Stordalen Mire near Abisko, Sweden - III_Bog_N2_2 | ecosystem: Environmental > Terrestrial > Soil > Wetlands > Peat | place: Sweden: Abisko...
CGCGCCACCAGTCTTCGGGGTCCTGTTCCGCCCATCCAATCTGCGGTGAGCTGATGGGCGCATGCTCCGTAGAGCATGCCGCCACCACCTTGCCCGTCTCATCCACCAGCACCGCGCGCGTTCCGCCGGTGCCTACATCGATACCCAGAAACATTACTACTCCTTCGTGCCGAAGCGGAACACCGTCACCGAGTGATACGTCTTACCCGGCAACAATTCCGTGGATGCAAAGTCCGGATGGTTCGGAGCATCCGGGAAGTGCTGCGTCTCCAGGCAGAAGCCCGAATGCTTGACATACTTCGCGCCAAAGCGCCCCGTCAGTGTGCCATCCAGAAAGTTGCCGGAGTAGAACTGAACACCCGGCTCCGTCGTCAGCACCGTCAGCGTGCGTCCGCTTAGTGTATCCATCGCGACTGCGGCCTCACGCAGCCCGTCCTTGCCCACCGGTCCATTCAACACAAAGTTGTGGTCATAGCCGCCGGCCAGCGTCAACTGCTCATTTGCCTGGTCAATGCGCTCACCGATTACCGTGGCCTTCGTGAAATCAAACGGCGTCCCCGCCACCACAGCCAGTTCGCCTGTCGGGATCAGTCCTGCATCCACCGGCGTATAGCGGTCGGCCTTAATGGTCAGCTTTTCACCCAGTATCGTTCCCTGCCCATTGCCCGCCAGATTAAAGTAGCTATGGTTGGTCAGGTTTATCACCGTTGGTTTGGTCGTCGTCGCACTATATGCAATGCGCAGTGAAGAATTCTCCAGCGTGTAGCGCACATGTACCGTCAGCTCACCCGGAAATCCCATATCGCCATCGGGACTCACCATCGTCAGTTCCACGCCGTTCGTAATCTCATGTGCCTGCCACACTTTCTTGTCGAAGCCCACCGGCCCGCCATGCAGTGCGTTCGCACCGTTATTCAGCGGAATTTGGTACTCCTTGCCGTCCAGCTTGAACATACCCTTGGCAATGCGGTTGCCGTAGCGGCCCACAATCGCGCCGTTGTACGTCGTGTTCTTCTCGGACGTATACCCATCGATGCTGTCGAAGTCCAGCACCACATCGGCTTTCTTGCCAAAGCGGTCCGGCGCTTCAATACTCACCACGTGTGCGCCATATGTCATTACTTGCACGGTGAGCTGCGCATTCTTCAATGTGTAAAGGTCAACGGCTTCGCCGCTGGGCGCCTTACCCCACGAGGCCTTCGTCACGGAAGCGTGCGCAAACGACACTGCCGGCACCATCATGGCTGCGAGTATCAAGCTATGCATCATCATTGGTATCGTCCTCAATCTGCCCACCAAAGGGCTGTTGGTTCAAGCTGCCGTATTTCAATCAGGCTAGGAGTGGCGATACATCTTCCAGCCTAGGTACTTCTCCGCTGCTTCCTGTACGCTGGCCGCCACCGTGGAGAAGTTCGCGGCCACATGGTGCTCAAAGCCGTTCTCGCAGATGAAACGCAGTAGCTTCTGCATCTGCGGAATCTCCACTACGCCTGCACCGCCGAATGTCTGCAGCGGATCGTCCGTAAAACGGCCCTCGCCAGTGTAGCCTGTAATCGTCCCAGTGAAATCATCTGTGGAGAAGCGCGTAAAGCTCATCGCCCCCGCCTTCACTGTTCCATCCAGGGTGCCAAAGGTGTTCTCCTTGCCCACCGTACCAGCAATTATCTGCTGGAAGTCCATCTTCACTTCTTTGAAAAAGTGCTTCGGCAGATTGGAGCAGTGGAAGCAGACCGCTTTATCCGGATGGTTGCCGTAGTTATTGTTCCAATCCAGCAGCGCGCTCGGAGTCTCTGAAGCCAGTGTCATCGCATACATGCTCACCGTGCCCAGCACATCCACTTCGCACGCGGACGGCAGCAGGTTCTCGCTCATCATGCTCATCACCGTACACGGCACAATGCCCAAAAACTCCTCAATTGACGTCCAGCATTGTACTGCCGAAATATCCAGATGGCTCGCCTTCATCCACTGGTCGATCACCGCACCCAGCTTCGCCATCTTCAGCAATGCAGCCATTGGCACATTATTCGTGGAAACATACTTTTGGATCGACGCCAGCTTCTGCTGCGCGGTATCGTCGTTATCCTGCATGCGTCCGATGCGGCCCATCACTTCCGAAAGATCCAGCGTTTCCACCGTGATGCCGGAGCGCTCCAGCAGCTTCTCGCTGTAGCGCACCGTATTGAAGGCCGTAGGACGCGCGCCGATTGCACCGATGCGCACGTTCTTCAACCCGCGCACAATGCGGCATACCGCCGCAAACTCTTGCAGATCCTTCTTGAACTCATCGGAGTCCGGCGCTTCTGTGTGCAGCGTGGTCAGCGAGTACGGGATTCCGTACTGCTTCAGGTTATTGCAGATTGACATCTTGCCACAAAAGCTGTCGCGGCGGTCTGCAATCGTCATCTTCCCTGCGCGATCCGGCGTCGCCTGGATCAGGACCGGCACCCGCAGGTTCGCCAGCCGCACTGCATCCGCCAGCCCGCGCTCTTCACCGAAGTTCGGCAGGGTGATGATGATGCCGTCTATCTCCCTCGCGTGCTTCTGGAAGAGCTCCGCGCAGCGCACGGATTCGTCGTACGTCTCCACCGCGCCATGTGCGCTCTCTTCCGGCGAAAGCACCACCGCCTTCATACCAGCCGTTTCCAGTGCGGCAATCATCTCCGTCCGTCCGGATGATGCCAGGTGTGATGGGAAAAAACCGCGGTTGCCAACGATTACGCCAAATGTCATGGTCCTGCTCATCTCAATGCTCCCTGCTCTGCGAGTAATACTGCGTGAAAAATTAGACAGCGATATGCTCCGGCCTAACCCTTGCCGGGGCGAAAACGAATCGTGTAAAACCCGCCGAATACGGTCATCAGCACACCCCACCAGAATGTTGGGTGCAGTTCTGACAGCACCACCGTCGCCGGCAATGGGTGCCAGAACTCATAGATGCCCGTCGCCAATAGCACCACACCGTAGACCAGTGTCAGGATGCCCACGAAGAACCAGATGGAGAGTGCGCGGTCAGTAGAGGTATCAAAGTGCTTAGTCATAGAAATTCTCCATTCGACAACGGCTACCAGAGATAAAGGTTAAGTGCGAACAGCACAGTTGCAACCACGATGGCCCAGAAGATTGGCTTGTGAAACCAGCGCTCCGTCTCGTCCACTGGAATCACCGTTGCCCCATACACCAGTCCCGCCAGCTCTGCGTCGCTCTTCGGGGTCGTAAACATACTCACAATTACCGTCACGCCAACGCATACGCACCACGACCACAGCGCACGATATAGGTTCTCCGCCATGCTCTGCGCGTGTGGAGAAAGTGCGATGTAGCGTAGCGCACTCGGATCGCGCTGCACCCACGCCCACATGCTGATGGATGAGACCGTGCCTGCCAGCAAGCCCCAGAATCCGCCTGCGTTCGTTGCACGTTTCCAAAGCATACCCAGGATTACCGTACCGAACAGCGGTGCGATAAAGAAGCTGAACAGCGCCTGCACGTAATCCATAATGCTGGCCGCGCTCATCACCAGGTAAGCCGTGCCGACGGAGACCAGCATGCCCAGCACAGTACTCCACCGTCCTACCAGCACATAGTGCGCGTCGCTGCCCTTCTTATTCAGGTATGCACGGTAGATGTCGTACGTCCACACCGTTGAGAACGCACTCACGTTGCCGGCCATGCCAGACATAAACCCGGCCACCAGCGCCGTAATGCCCATGCCCAGCAGCCCTGGCCCAAGATAGCGAACCATCATCAGCGGCAACACTTCGTTATAGCTGTGTTGTCCGGTGCGCACTGCAATGTCTTCGCCTACCAGGTGCATCACGCTGCCATCCGGATTGTGCAGCAGCGCCAGTGCCAGCAGGCCCGGCAGAATCACGATGAACGGCACAAACATCTTGAACGCAGCGCCGATGATCGGAGCCAGCCGCGCCGCACGCAAGTTATGCGCAGAGAGTACGCGCTGCACGACCAGGAAGTCCGTCGTCCAGTAGCCGAAGCTGATCACGAATCCAAGCCCGAACACGATTCCGGTCCAGTGCACTCCCATCGGGTTATGAGTAAAGCTGCCCAGCCCGCTCCATAGGTGCGTGTAATCCGCGCCGCCCAGGTTAGCCGCCATCTTGATCTTCAGGTTCTTCCAGCCGCCCGCCTCGATCAGCCCCAATATCGGAATCAGAGCCGCGCCCGCCCATATCAGCACAAACTGCAGCACCTCATTGATAATTGCTGACCGCAGTCCGCCCAGCATCACATACAGTCCCACCGTGACGGCGCCAATCCAAATGCTGACGTTGATGTCCCAGCCCAGCACCACCTTCATCACCAGCGCCATGGCGTACATGTTCACGCCAGACATCAGCACCGTCATGAATCCGAAAGAGATCGCCGAGATTGCCCGTGCGCCTTCACCAAACCGCAATTGCAGATAGCCCGGCACAGAGTGGGTCTTGGAGATGTAGTAGAACGGCATCATCACGATGCCCAGAAACAGCATCGCCGGAATCGCGCCAATCCAGTACCAGTGCGTTGCCAGAATCCCGTATTGATATGCTGCACCAGCCCAGCCCATCAACTCCAGGGAGCCAAGATTGGCTGAGACAAAACTTAATCCGGCAATCCACGCCGTCATCTCGCGCCCGGCCAGGAAAAATTGCTCACTGGTATTAGTCTGCCCTTTTACATAGAAGCCAATGAAGATTACCAGCGCAAAGTAAAGAATCAGGATCAGAAGGTCGACTGGCGCAAGATGCGCGAGTCGGCGATCAATGAGAGGAAGGGCCAGGGCAAAAAATGCGGTCGTCATACTTTCATGGTCTCCGTGCTGGCAACTTCGGCAGCGATCTTACGTAACTGCACAAATGCGTCCCGCACATTCGTAATCTGTGGCGTTGGCGTTCCAAATGCAAAGTAAAGCTCACGATAAATTTTGTAGATTCGTTCGTAGATCGCTGCCGCTTCCGGCTCCGGCTCAAATATCTTCTGCGGCAGGCACAGCTTCTCCTGCGCCGCTTCAATCGTCTCGAACACGCCGCCCGCGATCATCGCGAAGATGCCCGACCCCAGGCTCGTCGGCGTGCCATCTGGAATCATCACCGGCTTGTTCAGCACGTTGGCATACACCTGGTTCAGCACCGCATTCTGCTGCGGAATCCCGCCCGCATTGATCACGCGCTCCACCGGCACACCGCCCTCAGCCATGCGCTCCAGGATGATTCGCGTATGAAACGCCGTCCCCTCAATTGCCGCGAACAACTCGTCCTGCGCCGTATGCAGCAGGTTCCAGCCCAGCGTCACGCCAGCCAGTTCAGCATCTACCAATACCGTGCGGTCGCCATTGTCCCACGTCAGCCTCAGCAGCCCCGTCTGCCCTGCACGATAGATCTCCAGCCTTTCCGACAGCTTGCTCACCGTCACGCCGGCGCGCCGCGCAATCGCCTCAAAAATATCGCCCGTGGCAGAAAGTCCCGCTTCCACGCCGGTGAACTTCGGATGCACGCTGCCCGGCACCACGCCGCACACACCCGGAATCAATCCGCTGCCCGGCTGCATCGCAATGATGCACGTCGATGTACCCACCACGTTCACCACGTCGCCCGCCTTGCAGCCTGCGCCAATCGCGTCCCAGTGCGCGTCAAACGCTCCCACCGGAATCGGAATCCCTGCGCGCAGCCCCAGCTTCGCCGCCCACTCCGGGCACAGATGCCCGGCAAGATGGTCCGATGTCAGGTACTCGCCTGCCAGTTTGTCCACCACGCCGTTCAGCAGCGGGTCCAGCTTGCTGAAGAATGACTGCGGCGGAAACCCGCCCCAGCGCGGATTCCATAGCCACTTGTGACCCATCGCGCATACACTGCGCTTCACCTGCCCCGGCACGCTGATGCCGCACAGCGTCGCCGCCACCATGTCGCAGTGTTCAAATGCCGATGCGAACTTCGCGCGCTTCTCCGGGTTGTTCCGCAGCCAGTGCAGCAGCTTCGCAAATCCCCACTCATGCGAATACACGCCGCCGCACCAGTCAATCGCTTCAATTTTCTCCGCGTGCGCTAGCGCTGTGATCTCCTGCGCTTCGCGCTTTGCTCGATGGTCGCACCACAGGTAATACTCCGCCAGCGGCTGCATCCGCGCGTCCACCGGGATCACGCTGGACCCCGTCGTATCCAGCGCCAGCGCAACTACATCCTCCCGCTTCACCCGCGCCTTCGCCATCACATCGTGCATCGCGCTTGTCAGCGCCGCCATCTGCTCCGTGTGCGACTGCGTTGCGTAGTCGGGATCTTCTTTCCTGCGATGCAGCGAGTAGCTCGCCGCCGCTGTCTCCAGCCGTCCGCACTCGCTGTCCAGCAGCGTCACACGCACACTCAGGGTTCCAAAATCCACACCGGCGACCAGGGCCATCGTCTATCCCTTCTGTCCGTAGGTGGATTTCGGTCCATGCTTGCGCTGGTAATGCCGGTCCAGCAACGCCTGCGATACCGGCTGCACCTGTGGATTCAGCAGCCGCGTGAAATAAGCCATCTTCGCCACGTTCTCCAGCACCACCGCGTTGTGCGCTGCATCGTGCGGTGTCGCACCCCAACAGAACGGTGCATGCCCGCGAACCAGTGCGCCCGGAATCGCCAGCGGATCGATGCCCTTCATCCGCCGCGTGATCGCGTAGCCGGTATTCAGCACGTAGTCGCCACCGATCTCTTCCGTGGTCAATTCTTCCGTCACCGGCACCGTGCCGTAGAAATAATCTGCATGCGTCGTGCCGTAGCACGGTATCTCGCAACCCGCCTGCGCCCACGCCGTCGCATACTCTGAGTGCGTATGCACCACGCCGCCCAGCCCGGCAAACTCCTTGTAGAGCAGAAGATGTGTCTGCAGGTCTGATGACGGCTTCATTCCGCCGTCCACTACCTTGCCTGCCATATCTACAATCACGATGTCGGCGGGCTGCATCGTCTCGTACGGAACCCCGCTCGGCTTGATCGCAACCAGTCCCTCTTCCCGGCTGATGCCGCTGGTATTGCCGAACGTATACAGCACCAGCCCCGCGCGAACCAGTTCCAAGTTCGCCTGCAGCACTTCGACCCGCAATTCCTCAAGCAACATAAATTCTCTCTTCGCTATAGCAGCGCAGGTGGCTCATCGCCCCGCTTTATCGTGCAACGGGTGAAATGCAGATACTGCCGTGACGCCGTCGAGAAAACGTTTTCTCTGACGCACCAATACTAAATTTCCCTCTGTTTTTCTGTCAAGACTTCTTCTCTCTTTCTTGCATTCCGTCATTATCTTCATTTCTACGCTTCCGTGGTTGACAGCTAACCATAGAAAACCTCTACTAAACACTGTGGCCCCTGCATCTATCCAACCCGCAGACATCCGTACCGTGGCGAAGCGCGCTCGCGTTTCCATCGCCACCGTCTCCCGTGTCATGAACGGCATCACCACCGTCGATACGAAGCTCGTCGCCCGCGTGGTGCAGGCCGCCAAAGAATTGAACTACACTCCCAACACTCAGGCCCGCGCCCTCGTCTCCGGAAAGAGCGGCCTGATCGGCCTCATCATCTCTGAGATCACTAACCCTTTCTTCCCAGAGCTGATTCAGCAGTTTGAAGATGAAACCGTAAAGCGTGGCTATGAGATGCTCATCGGCTCCACCAACTACTCTCCATCGCGCATGACCCAGTGCATCCGTCGTATGGTGGAGCGTAAAGTAGAGGGCGTCGCCGTTATGACCTTCGGTATGGATGAAGATCTGCTGCCTGAGTTATCCCGCCGCGGCATCCCGGTCGTCTCAGTTGGTTCCACGCAAGATCTCCAGCATGCCACCGCAATCGAAGTGAATCATCGCCAGGGCATACAGGAAGCAATAGAACATCTCGGCTCTCTCGGCCACCGCGCCATCTCCTACATCGGCGGCTCACTCGATCTTCTCGTCGGTCGCCAGCGTCAACAGGCCTACATTGATTCCATGGTGCTCATCGGCGCCGAGGTCACGCCCCGCCATATCTTCCAGGGCGATCACACCATGGATGGCGGACTCGCAGCGGCAGAGCGCATCTTCGCCTCCGGCCCCATCCCCACCGCCATCCTCTGCTATAACGATCTCACCGCCATTGGCGTACTCCATGCCATCTCACGTCACGGCCTCCGTGTACCAGAAGACATCTCTGTCGTCGGCTTCGATGACATTCACATGGCGCAATTCACCGTACCACCGCTAACCACCGTTCGCATGTCCTGCTCTGATCTAGCCACCGTCGCGCTGGATGCGCTCCCGCTCATCTCCTCACACGCCACACTGGCTGAGCAGAAACCCAACCGCATCGTCCCTACGCACCTCATCGTGCGCCAGAGCACAAGCGTTCCACGCGCCAACGACGCACCCCTGCCACGCAGCAAGGCCTAGCTACAGTACTGTATCGAGATTGGGCGAGCCTCACTCCGGACTTGACGCAGCGCACATCCTGCGCGTCCACATACCCTCACTGGGGCACATGACTGCGGGCTCACAATGCTAGCGATCCAGCACATGGGGCATATGCAGGAACATGCGCTCTGCACACTCACCGTACCGGTGGGGATTCACATAAAGTATGTGCCAGACATTTACCTTTAAGAAGCGCCTTTACCTTTCAGCACAGCAGGAACTGTCAGAAAGAGAATGCGCGCATCCAGACCGAGCGACCAGTTGTCGATGTATTGCAGATCAAGTTCCACCCAGCGATCGAAGGTCGTGTCACTGCGACCAGTAATTTGCCACAGGCAGGTCAGTCCGGGTTGAACGCTGAAGCGACGCATCAACCACGCTTCAGAAAAACGGCTAACGTCGCGGATGGGCAACGGGCGCGGGCCAACAAGCGACATATTCCCAATAAGCACATTGAAGAGCTGCGGGAGTTCATCAATTGAGAGCTTACGCATGAAGGTGCCCACGCGCGTGACACGCGGATCGTTCTTGATTTTGAATGCAGGCCCATCAGTCTCGTTCAGGTGCTCTACCTGCGACTGCTTCTTTTCAGCGTCCTCCACCATGCTGCGAAACTTGTACATGGTGAACTTGCGCTTGTTCAAGCCGTAGCGCTCCTGCTTGAAAATAATGGGGCCCGGGCTGGTAGAAATAGCAATAGCCGCAGCAATTAGAATGGGCGAAAAGAAGATAATGGCAAGCATCGATACCACAATGTCGATAGCACGCTTCAGGAAGCGGCGTGCATCACGGTGCACCACTTGCATAACCACGCGGGTTGCGCCGATACCCTCAAAGTAGCGCTTCTTGGTTACGCTGCTTCCGAAGTAATCGCTCTGGTACTGCGACTGCACACCACCCAATTCACATATCTCAATAGCGCGCGCTACCATTTCGTACTTTGATATCGGCAACGCTATAACTACTTCATCCACTACGCGCTGCATCAGAATCGTTTCCAACTGATCCAAACCGCCAATGACCAGACCTTGCGTCATTTCATTGATCTGGGGCTCGGAGTCCACAAAACCGAGAAAGTTGTAGCGCCAGCCGGGGTGCAGTGTCATCTCGCGGTAGGCGCGCTGTGCCTGTGGCCCGGTACCCACAATAATCAGGTTCTTATAGGGCCGCATGTGCGGACGTACATAGCGGTGAAAGTAGATAAGCCCTGCGCGAAGCACAGTCATCGCAGCCGCTGACACCAGCCAGTAGTAAATGAGTTTCCACGCCAGATGCGGTATGCCGCCATTCGTAGCTGCAATCATGCCGACCACCAGGGTGCAGGTGGTCAGCCCCAGTGCGAGTTTCAGAGCGAAGTCCCGCATGGAACTTACGCGCGACATGGTATAGACACCAAAGCCATAGAGTGCGCCGTACCACCCCCAGTAGCAGATGTTGGCAATCAGCAGATTGCGCACCGAAATACGTAGCGCTAGAAACTCATTTAGATGCAGGCTGTTTTGCGAGAAATACGGCAACATTACGATGCCGAAGAACCCGAAGCCAAGTATGGCGATATCGCCGCCCCTGCATAGCCAGCCTGAGACGCCGCGCAGCGGGCGGCCGCCCAGAAGAGGTCCACGAACGACAGGTATTTCTTTTTTTGTAGTCATGGTCTACACATCCTGAGGCTGAATAGTAATAATTTGATTGAACTCCGGCGTATACCGGGACTCGAGCTCCAGCACCTCGCGCGCGTTGACGGTGTAGGTAACATAGTCCACTTTGCCCTGTTGGTCATATGCAATCTCCGGCCGGTTACCGCGAACGCCACTGCCCTGCACCGTGGAAGGACCGTTCCCCCTTGCACCACCGAACTCACCGTCAGCACGATTATGCTGCCCGGATGAGATATGACGGTGGCTATAGGTAGAGCTCAGCCGCTCCGACCAGCTCTCCGTCAGCTTCTCGTGCAGTACATCTTGCATACGGACTTCAGAGCGCTCGGTGAACGCAGGCATCGTTGCTTCTGGTGCGGAAGCCGTTCTTGGCGCATACTCGCTGGGTAACCCCGCTGGTAGAGGCAACGGCGTGCTCGCCTCGGTTTCCTGCACAGGCATGGCAGCAGCTGGCGCGGTAGAGGCCTCTGGCGTGATGATACCGCTGGCACGCAAGTTCTGCACCAGGATGCTGGTACAGGATTCATATTGCCGGGGAGTAAGTGCCGTAACCAGCACAGTGATACCAATTGTGACAACAGTCCATACGAAGGCCCACCGGTATCGGAAGATAGCTCCGGCCACGTTCTTAAGAGAGGTGGTGCCTCGCGGATATGTTTCGGGGATAGTCATCACGCGCCTAGGAAAGAATTTGGCGGAACATTTAGCTCGTTCCATGCCAGTTCATTACTGACTATGGACGTTCAGCTAAGGATGTCGGGACATCGCCATATACATATAGCTGCTTGACCAGATTCAAGGGGTTTACTAAGGGGAGACATTCCCCAAAGATTGCAGTTCCGCTACCACCTTCGGGTGATAGCGATCACGGCAATTTGGATAGGTATCTGAATTCTAGCGCACCCCGGTACTAAGATGAGCAGAAATAAAGAGGACCCACCACGGAGAGTATGCCTGTAAGATATTGAAAAATATAGTATTTAATTTACGCTCCCATATCTCGGCACAATGGGGGCACGTGCCGCCGCTTGGGCGCAGCCGCGATGCAACGGGTCGGGCGGTCATCTTGAATGCCCAGGAATGCACTCCATGCATCCACCATCCAGTAGCGCAGTTGAGTAGACCTGCGAACCTAGCTGATTCGGTAGGGATCAAAGCAGCAGCGCTTTGCCTTCTTCCCGCTGCCGCACGGGCACGGGTCGTTCCTTCCCGGGGCTTTAGCCTTCGGCGCAGTATGACCAGCTTCCTGCATGCGAATCCACTCCATCACATTCGCTGGCGCGCGCTCATGCTTTAGCTGTAGCGCCATAAACCGCATGTACAAATCTATGTGATTAAAAAAGTGCTTATATCCTGCACAAAGATAGTTCAGCCCCGGCTCGCCGTCGGGCGTCTTCAGAAAACGATGCTTGGGGCACTCTCCATTGCACGCAAAGCGAACATCGCAATTCTTACAATACTGCGGCAGCGTATCCAGCTTGGCGTGTCCAAATTTATGTTGTTGCTGTGAATCCACCATGGTCCGCAGCTGCGTCTCCATAATGTTGCCAAGTTTGTTCTCTGGATAGACAAAGTGGTCGCAGGAGTAAACGTCGCCATTGTGCTCCATGGCAAGCGCAGAGCCGCAGGTAGGTTTGAAGACGCACAGGCTGGCCTCCTGCCCGTACCACATCTCCAGGCTTACATCGAAGAGCTGCACATACTGCCGGCCCACATCATTACGCACCCACTCATCGAAGATGGTCGATAGAAACCGGCCAAACTGCAGTGGTTCCACCGACCATTCCGTGACTGTCGCCTGATCGGTAAAAGCCGGGGAGACCAGCGTAAGACCGTCTTTCGTAATCAGCGACGAAGCCCGCTCTACGATAGGTATGAACTGCATGTAGCCGCTGCCT
>Ga0302275_10005692_pt1 | contig 11959 bp, 9 predicted proteins | sample III_Bog_N2_2_FD_200229 | JGI IMG/M metagenome (GOLD analysis project Ga0302275, IMG submission 200229) | Peat permafrost microbial communities from Stordalen Mire near Abisko, Sweden - III_Bog_N2_2 | ecosystem: Environmental > Terrestrial > Soil > Wetlands > Peat | place: Sweden: Abisko...
GGCTGCGCAGGGCGGCAAGCTTGTGGCGGCAGAGATAGTTGGCGCGGCCCTTCATGTAGCAGACGCGCAACGGGCCTAGCAGCGTTTCGAGAAAAGGCACGTCGCGGAAGAAGAGCTGATCCTGAAGCGCCTTGGTGCCGGTGGAGATGATGACGCGCTGGCCGGTGCGGAGGGCCGGGAGCAGGTAGGCCAGGGTCTTGCCGGTACCGGTTCCGGCCTCGACGATGAGGTGCCGCCGCTCATCGAGAGCCCGTTCAACGGCCTTGGCCATTTCAAGCTGGCCGGGGCGGTATTCATAGGGCAGCGACGAGCGCGCCAGGATGCCGCCTGGAGCGAAAAACTCGTGCAGGCTGGGTAAGGCGCGGGTTGTCGTGTCGCTGGCGGCCATCGGGACTGACTCCATCATAGTGAGCCAGCCTCTTCTGGTGATTCTTCCACCGGCGCAACGACAATTAACGCACCGTTTGCGGTCTAACCGAAGTCGGAATCCTTGCCCGCGGCGGAAGTGCGGTACTCGTCGCCGCCCAGAATCTGGCTGTGCTGGGGGGCCATCCATTGGTCCAGGAGAAATGTCTCCGTGGAATGCGCTTTTTCATCGATGCAGCGGGCTTTCTTCAAGAGCTTCTTGCGAACAACGGTGACTCGGTTTGCAGCAGTTGCCTTCTCTGCGGCTGCGAAGTAGGGATTCCCCGCGTTGAGATTCGTTTGGTTACCGTGGATATGCATAGGCACCTTCCTGAGCGGAGTGGGGCAATTGCGGCACCACGGCCTCAGCGGAGCGATGAGAGGACTCTCATGATCGATCGCTTCGATTGACTCGCCCAAGTGGACTAAGTATGCTTAGTCCATGGCCTATACCGTCCATCAGGCGAAGACTCATTTCTCGCGACTGCTCAAGGAAGCGGAAGCCGGGCAAGAGGTCGTGGTGATGCGCGGAAAGAAGCCAGTGGCGAAGATCGTGGCGATTCAACCGCCCGCACCCAGCCGTCGGATACCTGGCGGGTTTGAAGGCCTTGTCCACGCGAATGACAGTGCTTTTGATCCCCTTACAGATGAGGAACTTGTCGAGTACGGATTTGGGTTCATGTTGGACGGAGAGTTGGTCAAGAGAGAGAACGACCCGGATTCTCCTTTGCGTGAACAGGTGGGATGAAATACCTGCTCGATACCCACACTTACCTTTGGTACCGCAGTTCACCGAGGGTGCTGCCGTCGGTGATTCTCAGCCTGTTGACCGACATGGGGCATGAAATGCTGATCTCAATCGTGACGCCCTGGTAACTGGCGATCAAGACTGGGATTGGGAAGTTGAATGCCGCAGGACTCCTGGTGGATTTTGAGAACCGTGAAACTTCTGCGGGGTTTGTCTTTACAGGAATTACGACGACTCAAGCGATTCGATCGGGGCTGTTGCCTCTTCATCACAAAGACCCGTTCGATCGGCTGTTGGCTGCCCAGGCGCTAGACCTGCGTATACCTTTAGTGAGCCGCGACCCGGTTTTTGATTTATACGGAGTGAAGAAAATCTGGGACTGAATCCTGTCTGAAATGGATTACGTTCTTCTTGGAAGCATATTGACTGGAGTTTATTTTGGCGAAGTATCGCAGATCGGGATTACCCACCAGGTCCGGCACGGAAACGCTGCCGCTGGTGGCCATTGTCGGCCGCCCCAATGTGGGCAAATCCACGCTGTTCAACCGGCTCACCAAGAGCCGCCGCTCCATTGTGGGCGATGAACCCGGCATCACCCGCGACCGCATCTACGGCGAGTACGAGTGGCTGGGCCGCCAATTCCGGCTGGTCGACACGGGCGGAATTGTGCCGGACGATCCGGAATTAATCCCGATGGAGATTTACGCGCAGGCCAAGGTTGCCCTGGAAGAGGCCGATGCTCTGATACTGGTGGTGGACGCGCGCACCGAACTGGCCAGCCCCGACTACGACCTGGTGAAGATGCTGATTCGCGGCGGCAAGCCGGTATTTCTGGCGGTCAATAAGGTCGAGGGCGAGGCGATGGTTGCCTCGGCCGAAAACTTCCGTCAGCTTGGACTGAGGAACGTGTTTCCTATCAGCTCGGAGCACGGCCTGGGCATTGGCGAACTGCTTGAGGGAATCTCAGAAGCAATCCCCGCGCCGGTGGACGCTCCAGACTCAGCTACGGACACCGCAGTCGCCAACGAAGAAGCTTTCACCGAAGCCGACACGGCGGAACTCGACGAGGTTGCAGACGACCTGCTTGGGCCAGAAGAAGACGAGGACCCCGACGCACACCCGCTCCATCGCACGCATGGAGAGTTTGAGCAGCACGAGACATCCGTGGCCATCATCGGCCGGCCCAATGTGGGCAAGTCCACATTGCTCAATGCCCTCACAGGCACCTCGCGCGCCATTGTTTCGCCGATTGCGGGGACAACGCGGGATGCAGTAGATGAAGTGGTTGAATTCGAGGGGACGCAGTTCCGTTTTGTGGATACGGCCGGCATCCGGCGCAAGAGCAAAACGCACCTGATGGCTGAGAAGATGAGCGTGGTTATGGCGCGGAGGCACCTTGAGGCTGCCGATGTGGCGCTGCTGGTGATTGACGCGACTGAGGGCGTAACCGGCGCCGATGCCACCATCGGCGGCTATGCGCACGAGAGCGGGCGGAGTGTCATCATCCTGGTCAACAAGTGGGACGCGGTTACTACTGCCCGCAAGGATGGCAAGCCCCCAGCTGATCGCGAGGTATACGAACAGCAGTTGCGCCGAACGCTGAAATATCTCGATTACGCGCCGGTGATATTCCTCTCCGCGCTCGAGGGAACCGGCCTGGGACGAGTGCTCAACGAGACTAAAGCTGTGGCGCTGGAGCGGCGCAAGCGCGTGTCGACCGGGCAGATGAATCGCTTCCTCGAGAAAATCGACTTCCAACGTGCGCCGGTGCCCATGGCGAAGCGTTTGCGGATCTTCTACATGACACAGGCTGCCGTGGCGCCGCCGACGTTCATCCTGTTCACAGACCGGGATATCAAGCTGCATTTCAGCTTCGAGCGATTCCTTGAGAACCAGATTCGTGAGGCGTTCGGGTTCAAAGGGACGCCGATCTGGTTTAAGGTGCGCGCACGGAATGCGGCGAAGAAGGATTGACGACCGGAACTCGTAAGCTCCGGTCATCTGATTTGTCGGTTCCTGATATGTCCTGAGCCCTGCGCCCCTTACTCCTCCCGCATCAGGATCATGGGATTTACCGCGAGGGCTTTTTGCGCTGGGAGCCACGCTGCGGCAAGGCCCAGCAGCAGCATCGTGAGGACCACTCCACCCAGCACAACTGGATCCTTTGGCGCAGCCTGGTACACGATGTAGGACAGTACCTTGGAAGCCAGAACGCCTAACGCGATTCCGGCTAAAGAGCCTGCCGACAGAACGATGAGCGCACGGCTCAACGCAGCTCTCAGGACCTGCTTCGAGCTCGCTCCCAAGGCCATGCGAATGCCCAGTTCGCGCAGTCGTTTACTTACCGTATAAGAGGCCATGCCGAAGATTCCGGTTACAGCCAGCATTGCTCCCAGCACCCCCAGCACTCCGAGCGCCACAGTGGCTACCCTTGCGGGAAACAATGCCCAGCTCATCTCGTGGTTCCACGTCCTCACAATGAAAGGCAAGCCTGCGTCGAGCCCGCGGATGGTGCGCTCAAGTGCGCCGGAAATTTCCGCGGGATCGCGCGTGGACCGCACCAGCAGGTATGTGCCGCTGGCCTGCCGCTGCAGAAACGAAAGGAACATGGCGGGCTGCCGATCCTCGGTCAGCGTGCGGTATTTCCCGTCTTCGACAACGCCCACTACCTCGGCACGTGCTCCGCCGCCATCGAACTTGAAATGGCCGCCGATTGCCTTCTGTACCGACCCGAAGACTTTGATTGCAAACTCGCGGTTCACCAGGACGACATTGGGCGCCTTCTTGTCGTCGGCGAAGGTCAGATCGCGGCCAGCCAGCAGAGTAGTGCCCGCCGCCGCAAGGTAGCCAGGCGAAATGTTGTAGTTCATGGCGTCGGCGGTCACGTTGGTGGGCCGGAAATCCGTCGTGCTGTCCGAGTAAACAAACTCATCGCCACCAGCCGCGCCCAGCGGCAGGTGGTCCACATAGCCAACCGATGTTACGCCGGGAATGCCTTTCGCCGCATCCAGCATGCGTCGCTGCATCTGCGCTGTCCGCTCTTCGGTGTAGCCTCCAATACGCATGTCAGCCTCTGCCAGCATCACGTTCCGCGGCTGAAAGCCGAAGTCGCTGTGCACGGAACGCATCAGGCCACGCACCGCCACCAGCGAAGAGGTTACCAGCACCGCGCAGATAGCAATCTGCACCGCCAGCAGAACGTCCCGCAGCGTGAATCGCGCGTGCCCTGCCACGCCGCCCATGCCCGTGCGAATCACCTGCCATGGATCGGCCCGCATCACCTGCCGCGCGGGTACGATGCCGAACAGCAGGCCGCTCCCCACGGCCAGCAGCAGCGCCACAACGTACGTCCAGGCATCCGGATTCACCGGTACGTTGATGGGTATATCGGGCATCATCTGCCAGGCACTCAGCACGTGCAAGATCGCCACGCCTCCCGCCACGCCCAGGGCTCCTCCCACAACAGAAACGAGCACCGCCTCGGTCAGCATCTGGCGCAGAATCAGCCCGCGCTTCGAGCCCAGCGCCAGTCGTAGCGCTGTTTCCTTGGCACGATCCGCCGTACGCGCCACGAACAGGCTTCCCAGGTTGGCGCACGCAGCCAGCAGAATCAAGCCCGCGAGCAGCATTAATCCAGACATGAACGCACGCGCCGGACCGCCCAGCATGTCTCCGATCAACCCTGGACGAGCCAGTGTGAAGCTCACGTCATCGTCCGCTCCCGGATAGGTCTTCGCCAGCCACGACGCCAGAATTTTCAAGTCCTCCGTCGCCTGCGCTGCCGTCACCCCCGGCTTCAACCGTCCCGCCACAAACTGGCCGTGATTGCCGCGGTATTGCATCGCGTTATAGCCATCGATGGTGGGCTGCTGCATCATCGGAATCCACATTGCCGGTGCAAAAAACAGCTCTGTGCCTCGGAACGCCGGCGGCGCCACACCGATGACTGTCAACTGGTGTTTGTTGATCAGCACAGGCCGTCCAACAATGCCCGCATCGTCATGAAAATGCCCATGCCAGTATGCGTAGCTCAGCACAATATACGGTGAGCTATTGATCCCCTTCTCATCCGCCGCGTGAAAAAAACGCCCCAGATACGGCTGAATTTCAAGCGCGTCAAAGTAGTTTCCACTCACGAGGTAAGGCCACGCCGTCGACGCATTCCCGCCCGTATCCACTCCTACCGGGCCAACGATGTCATACAGGATCATGTTCTCGAATGTCCGGGTCCGATCCCGCAGATCCACATAATCGAGGTACGACTGCGACGGATTCCGGCCCCGCTGCACCAGGTGGAGATTCTGCGCATGCGGAACATTTACCGGCCGCAGCACCAGTGCGTTGAGCACACTGAAGACCACTGCGTTTGCCCCAATCCCCAGCGCCAGCGTCAGGATCGCGGTAACCGCGAACCCTGGTGATTTTCTCAACTTCCGCAACGCAATCCTCAGGTCGTTCGTCATATTGGTCGCCTATGAAGGCCAATACGACCCCGTTCGGCGGATGGTTCCGCTTGAATTGGTTTTTTGCTCCTTCTTGTTTCCTTTTCTCCGATTTTCTTGCGCACTGGCCTTTGGTCTTCAATTGATCGGCGTGCGGCGTTCGCCTGTGGGCAATCGCTCTTGGGAGTGCGATCTGCGAAGTTGCGGCGGCTCTGTCCATCGCCTGGAAAGGGAATAGGATATTTGAGTTCTTCAAGTTAGGCAGTGTGCATAAACAAGCGCTTCAACCGCGTGGCACTGTGTCAGGGCACGACTTCAGTCGTGCCGAAAAGGGCATGAAATACATTGGGCTTTAGCCCCTGCGGGATGGTTTTCAAGAGTTTGCATTCCCTCAGCGGCTGAAGCCAATTTCTCAATTCACTCTCAACCTACGGGATGAATCCCGTACCCTTCGATCCACAAACTTTTTAGACAGGTTCTTAGAACCTGCATCTGACACAATTTCACAGAGACAACCACTCAGGACCTCTTGATTTGCACCTGTCGTATTATTCGACTGGTTCCAGGTGGGCTGTGAAGTGGCGGAGGAATGGGGCTTCGTAGGTTAGACGGAGGCCCTTGATCTGGGCGCGGCGCTCGAAGACCTGCAGGATTATTTCCACTACGTAGTCGATGTGGCTTTGCGTGTAAACGCGGCGCGGGATGGCGAGGCGGACCAACTCCATTTTGGCGGCGGCGGCGAACATCAGGCTGCCGATTTCCACGGACCGGATGCCGCCTTCAAGGTAGAGCTCTGTGGCCAGGGCGACACCGGGAAACTGCTCGACAGGAATATGCGCCAGGAACGCCTTGGCGTCAAGGTAGATGGCGTGGCCGCCGGGGGGCTGGACAATGGGCACACCCTGCTCCGCGATGTGATTGCCGAGATATGCCGTCGAGGCGATGCGGTAGCGGAGATAGTCTTCGTCAAGCGACTCCTGCAGGCCAACTGCTACGGCTTCGAGGTCGCGGCCGGCCAGGCCACCGTATGTTGGGTAACCTTCAGTCAGGATGAGCAGGTCCTTTTCCTGGCGTGCGAGGATGTCGTCGTTGGTGCAGAGAAAGCCGCCGATGTTGGCCATGCCGTCTTTCTTGGCGGACATGGTGCAGCCGTCACCGAGCGCAAACATCTCCTGGGCAATCTGTTTGGGCGTTTTATCGGCGTATGCAGGCTCGCGCTGCTTGATGAACCACGCATTCTCGGCGAAACGGCAGGCGTCGAAGTAGAGTGGGATGCCCTGCTTGTGACAGAGCGCGGCGACGGCTTTTGCATTCTCCATCGACACGGGCTGGCCGCCGCCGGAATTGTTGGTCACGGTGAGCATGACCAGCGGGATGCGTTCGCGGCCAACGCGCTCAATCAACTCGTCGAGCGCTGCAACATCCATGTTGCCTTTGAAGGGCAGGTTGGTCTCGGGGTGGCGCGCCTCGGGTAGCAGGAGATCGACGGCCTCTGCGCCCACAAATTCAACGTTGGCGCGCGTGGTGTCGAAGTGGGTGTTGTTGGGGACCACGTCGCCCTTTTTGCACATCACGTTGAAGAGGATGCGCTCGGCGGCGCGGCCCTGGTGGGTGGGAATGACGTGGCTGTAGCCGGTGATGTCCTGAACGGAGTTTTTGAAGCGATCGAAGCTCTTGCTGCCGGCGTAGCTCTCGTCGCCTTCCATGATCGCGGCCCACTGGTGGGTGGACATGGCGCCGGTGCCGGAATCGGTGAGCAGGTCGATGAGCACGTCGTCGGCGTGGAGCAGGAACAGGTTGTAATGCGCGGCTCGGAGGAGGGCTTCGCGCTGGGGGCGGGCGGTCCAATGGATGGGTTCAACGCTCTTGATGCGGAAAGGCTCGATGATGGTCTTGGTGGACATGCGGAAGAACCTCCAACTGGGACGGCGAAGAGCAGATGCAACCGCAGATCATTCGACTTCGCTCAGTGATCACAGCGATTTGGAATCTACTCCACGGTAACGGACTTGGCTAGATTGCGTGGCTGATCCACATCGCAACCACGGCGGACAGCGATGTAATAGGCCAGCAACTGTAGCGGGACAATCTCGATGAGCGGCGACAAGACCTCAATAGCCGGCGGAATGTGGATGACATGCTCCACCAGGCTGCCGATGGTGGTGTCGCCCTCAGTGGCTACGGCGATTACGCGGCCGGAGCGAGCCGTCACTTCCTGAATGTTGGAGAGGGTTTTTTCGTAGCGCAGCTTTGAGGCGGGATCTGCTTCGTCGCGCGTAACCAGCACGACCACCGGCAGAGTCTCGTCAATCAAAGCGTTTGGCCCGTGCTTCATTTCGCCTGCGGGGTAGCCTTCGGCGTGGATGTAGGAGATTTCCTTGAGCTTCAGCGCGCCTTCAAGAGCAATCGGGAAATGGATGCCGCGGCCCAAATAAAGGAAATCGCGGACATTGGAAAAGCTGGCGGCAAGTTGCTCGCACTGTGCGGACCGGCTGCGCAGGATTTCCTCGATTTTGCCGGGAATCTTGGCCAGTTCGCCGATGAGGGCAACGGAGCGCTCGGGGTCGATGCGGCCGCGGAGCTGGCCCAGCTTGAGCGCGAGCAGGAAGAGCGCGGTGAGCTGCGCGGTAAAGGCCTTGGTGGAGGCAACGCCGATCTCCGGGCCCGCATGGGTGTAAATGGCTCCATGTGCCTCGCGAGCTACCATGGCGTCGACGACGTTGCAGATGGCTACAGTCTTGGAGCCGAGGGCGATCATCTCGCGCTGCGCGGCCAGGGTGTCCGCTGTCTCGCCGGATTGGGTAATGAGCAGGCCAAGGGCGTTGCGGTCGGGGATGGGATTGCGATAGCGGTATTCGCTGGCGTAATCGACATCGACGGGCAGGCGGGCGAGGCGCTCGATCATGTATTTGCCGGCCAGGGCGGCGTGCCAACTGGTGCCGCAGGCGGCAATGTTGATGCTGGAGGCGTTGGCCAGTTCCTCGTCGGCAATCTTCATCTCGCCGAGATACACCTTGCCCGAGTCGAGCGAAACGCGGCCCAGCGTGGTGTCGGTAATGGCGCGCGGCTGCTCCCAGATTTCCTTCAGCATGAAGTGCTTGTAGCCGCCCTTTTCCGCCTGGATCGGGTCCCATTGAATGCGCGTAATGGCGCGCTGGATGGGGTTGCCATCGAAGTCTGTGAGGGCGACTCCGGCGAGGGTGAGGATGGCCATATCGCCGTCGGCGAGGAAGTAGATGTTGCGCGTGTGGTGGAGTACGCCGGGGACATCCGAAGCTACGAAGGACTCGCCTTCGCCTACGCCGATGACCACGGGAGGGCCGAAGCGCGCAGCGACGATCTTGTCCGGCTCGGCGGCGGTGAGAACTCCGAGGGCAAAGGCGCCGGTGAGGCGCTTGACGGCGCGGCGGACGGCTACCTCAAGGACAATGGGAGCGCCGCCTGCTTCAGCGTCATTCTGAATTTGTTCGATGAGGTGGGCAATGATCTCCGTGTCGGTTTCTGTGACGAACTTGTGGCCCTGGTCGACGAGTTCGCGCTTCAGGTCAAGATAGTTCTCAACGATCCCGTTGTGGACGACAACAAGGCGGCCGGAGCAGTCGCGATGGGGGTGCGCGTTTTCTTCCGTGGGACGGCCGTGCGTGGCCCAGCGCGTGTGGCCGATGCCGAATGTGCCCTCAACCGGATGCTCGCGGAGAACCTCTTCCAGGTTGGCCAGCTTGCCGGGTGCGCGACGAATCTCCAGCGTAGAGCGCGATGGGCTACCGACGGCGATGCCTGCCGAATCGTAACCGCGGTATTCAAGACGCCGCAACCCCTCAATGATGACGGGGACCACTTTCTTGGGGCCAACATAACCGACAATTCCGCACATAAAGTGATTTTAAGCGACGGGGCTGGCGGCGCGATGTGAGCGGAGGCCGGGGCAGCCGGTCAGCTTCCGGATTGGCCTTTGCGCGCCATTGGTCGATACCGCGCCCAAAGATCGCTTGCCACATGCCGGCTTGAATACCCGCACAGCGGTTGCCATTCTTCAAGAGGTGTAATTCAACCGCATTGTTCCAACCGATCTGACAATATTTCCATCAACCTCAACATCCACGGGCGTTGGCGTACTTCTTTTGGATCGTCTTCTTGTCCATCACGGCTTGGGCGGCTTTTGAGGAAACTCCCTCGACCAACTTCTCAACGATGCCCACATCGTTGAGCCCTTGCTGCAGTGCTCCGTGGGCCGAGGACGAAACTTGCTGCTTGAGTCCGGGATCGGAAATCTTCGTCCAGGCGGCAAGGGCATCGTCGCCGAAGTCGATCTCCGGCAGCACGGCCACATGCACGTTGCCTACGATGGGTTCAATCCGCGGCAGGTACTGCGAGGCAATGGAGATGCGCCGGTCGGCAAACTTGAGCTCGAGGTTCTCTTGAGCCAGGCTTGAAGGGACTCCGACTTCGCCCGGGCAAACCGGCATCTGGCGCATTTGGGCTTGTTCCTGTGGTCCCAGCGCGGATACATCCTGGTCCCATTGGCTTTCAAGGCTGTTGACCTGTATCTGCAACTTCTGCACATCGGCCAGGACGTGTTGTTGTCCCGAATAAACGCCGTTACCGATTTTCTGCAGCAACTCCTGGTCCTGAGGCGAGACAGCGCGCGGCATGCTTGCCTGCGGCTGCATCTGCCGGGCCAGAGCCATCAACTGCTCAGGGGTCATGGATTTGAGGGCGGCCTGGCCTTCGGGCGTGCCGTATTTGGCTGCCATCTGCTGGGCCATTGACTCCTGCTGCTGCATTTGCGCCTGGTTTCCTTGAGAAGCCATGTTGGCCTGAGCCTGGTCGGCAAATACATCGTTGATGCCCTTGTCGACCGTGTCAAACGCCTCGCCGGGCTTCAAGGTTCCGTTGCCATCATCGATCCACTGCTGATAGGCAGCATCTGCATTGCCGGGAACGGCGGGCACATTAGCCAGCCACATTCTCCCGTTGAAGTCCTTTGACACCGTCCAAGCCACAACAGGGACCATGCACGCCGCTGCGATGAGAATCGACCGATACCTCAATCAAACCTCCCCCCCACTACCGGGCTGGCTGCCGCATATCACGAAGCAACTTGCACGAATCGCAATGGGCCTTTTCTGAAACCCTCGGATTCGAAACCGCTGTTTCAGCAAATTCCAAGGATCATACTACTCGGACAAGAAAAGAGAAACAGTCGAAATCAGCTACTCTTCAACCGTCCACGCAAACATCAAAGGGGCGGGCGGGCATATCTCAATCAACTATTAAAGACTGGGTGCCCCAGCTCTCGACTTTGAGACCTAGGATCCCCGAACCCGTCCGATCCGCGGATCACTCCCAAAAAGGCGGGTGCCCCATCCTTCGCTTCCTTCTAGCGAAGGGTGGGAGATCACGAATCTTAACCATCGCTCTCTTCATTCTCCCCCAAAAAGCCCAGAAAAACGCCCCAACGTCCTGAATCGGATGGGGCAAAAAACCGCGTGACCCGTTTGGTGAGTAGGCCCAGGGGATTTCACCCCGAGCCTCTCGCAGAACCGTGCGTAAATCTCTCGATTTACACGGCTCCCATTATCCAACCTTGTTTCCAACAACACCCCAGTGGAAGAACATCCGGGGAAATTCGCTCTTCATTCTGCGGAGCCAGTCCAAGCTGCGCCGCTCGCGCCGCAACAGCGTTTTGTACTTGCGCCTGGCCCATTGCTCAAGCCTTTGATCGATGTACCGAGAGATCTTGTGCATCGCCGTCCGATAGAACGCCCCATAATAATTCCACCACCCGCGTATCGCCGGATTACATTGCTTCGCCAGTTCGGCCAGTGTCGCCGGGGTCTGTCGATAAATGCGCCAGCCCCGCACCGCCTGCCGCATACGCTTCAAGGCATCCGCACTCACACCCGGCAGAAAACTGGTGAACATCCGGTTCTGAGCGCCTCTCGCCTTCCTGGGCCGAAATGTGAAGCCGAGGAACGTGAAGTGTACGTGTGGATACGATGCAGTACGTTTACCGTCCTTGCAGTAGACCACCTTCGACTTCTCCGGATGCATCGTCAACCCACACTCCGCCAGCCGCAATGCGATGGACCGCATTGCTTCTTCCGCCTGCTTCCGGCTGCGGCAGTGGACCACCGCGTCATCGGCATAACGGGCAAATGGGCAGAATGGATGGGTACGCTTCATCCAGGCGTCGAACGTGTAGTGCATGAACAGATTCATCAGGATCGGTGAAATCACTCCCCTTACACAAAAGGTAATTTCGACCGTCAGTCCCGCGAGGCGGTAGATTGCCGCCTTGCGTAGGGCTCTGCTGCGGGACTGAAATACTGTGTCGAATCGTGATGGTGTCGTCTCCTATCAG
>Ga0302275_10005694_pt1 | contig 11959 bp, 3 predicted proteins | sample III_Bog_N2_2_FD_200229 | JGI IMG/M metagenome (GOLD analysis project Ga0302275, IMG submission 200229) | Peat permafrost microbial communities from Stordalen Mire near Abisko, Sweden - III_Bog_N2_2 | ecosystem: Environmental > Terrestrial > Soil > Wetlands > Peat | place: Sweden: Abisko...
AGGTGGACTGGGAGGGCTCCTCAACCACCACGGCCGCGACTGTGCCGGTCATCCTCATCAGCGGCCCGATTCTGGATACGTTCGACATCGGCTACTCAACGGGCGAGCTTGGGGCCTTCATGCCCGTCAATTCGGCGGTGGGGTACTTCATCAACCTGATCGGTCAGATCGTCGGCGGTTCTCATCCATCGGACATGGATAAGAGCACCCACGCTCTGCCGACAGACCATGTGGCCCCGGTCTTCGGCGAGAACGCCAAAGCCAACCCCTGGCACCAGACCTATGCCGAGGAACAGGGTTTTAAGCCGACCGACAGCGTGGTGACCGTGTTCTGCTCCTACCCCGGCAACGTCAACGTCGACCACAATAGTACGACGGGCAAGGCTCTGCTCAAAACTATCAGCAGCGGCATAGCCGGTGCAGCAAGTGGCATCGGGGCCTGTTACGCCGAGTATGATGTTTTAAGCACCGATCGCTACAACCAAATCACTTTCGCCTTCGTGATGCTCTGCCCCGAGCATGCCGAGACGATTCAAAGGGATTTCTCCAAAAAGGAAGACGTCAAACAATACCTGCAGCAGCATACGGTTAAACCGTTCAAGTACTACACGTGTGGTCCGCTTGACAGTATGCCGCCCAATGACGTGACAGGCTACAACGACGATACCCTCATGCCCGGCTTCAAGACCCCCGAATCCTTCCGCCTGGTGGTGACCGGTGGACCGGGCAAGCAATCCCAGATGTGGTTGCCGTTTGTGACTTGTGTCAAACCAGTGTCTGTATTGGTGAAGAACTGATCTGCTTATGACGCCCCGGCAGGAAACCTGAGGCAGGAGACCTATCCTGTCGGGGTATTGTTCAAACAGCCTTCTATAAAAACATCTATAAAAAATAATTTCGCCATAAAAGCCCAACTTGAATATCCAAACGGTGTGGGCCTTGACAATACAGAATGCCTAGACTCTTTTAATTCCATTCGCCTTTAAAACATCTAGCTCTTCATCAGAATAAACATCAAAATCCAATTCATCCCAATCTTCACTGTTGTCTTCAGTAATAGGCCTAAACATCCAAACATCATTTTCAAGAACATATTCCGTACCAAACGCTTCTACAGTGACAATCTGAGACATTTTGACAACCTCTCGATATGTTATTGTTTGATTGACCTTAACAGCGACCAGCAGGGAAGATATTGGCTTTCTCATCCGGCGTGGCCGCCTCGTATGCGGTTTCTGTTCGTCGGGCCAGCGTTTTGCCTGCGGCTTCCTTCAGATTCCACCTCGCGATGGACACCCTTGCCGTCCGGCTAGCAGGTTCCCCCTGTCGGGCCCGCAGAGGACTTTCACCTCCAAGTGGATGCGCCCTGCCGGGCGCACCAAAAAAAGGGGGCCGGTTTCCCGACCCCCTCGATTCCGGCGTGCCCTGGACGGTTACTTTGGGCCCTCGTCGTCGGCGCTATTGCCATCGTCGGCTTTCGCCACGACGCTCGGATAGGGCATAATTTTGTCCATGTCGTCCCTCATGTGCCTTCCGTGCTCTTCATGGGAAACGCCGAATTCGTCCATGGCCGCGCAGCCCATCCGGCCCGGGTAGATGCCATTTTCATCGGCTACGATATGGTTATCTTCGCTCGAGGTCGTGTTCTCGAATTCCGATTCCCGATAAGGCTCGACGAATTCGTCGTAATCATCCTGCGGAGTTTCGCTGTTCCCATCCCAATCGGAGGTGTCATCGCCAGCCCTGAGAGCCTCGACATCCTGCCGGAGTTGCCCCTGGGTATGCCCGGGTTCCCCGTAATTGTGGAAGTAGATGCAGTCGTCGGATTCGTCGAATACGGCTAGGAACAAACCGCCGCCGGAGGCTTCAGTCACTTGCCAGGTCATTTTTCCGGTGACCATTTTCTTTCTCCTTGTGGATTACATATTTTAAAGCCAATAGATTTCAAAGCGCCACCTAGCCGGCCGTCCTTTCCGCAGCCTGTCCGGACCCGGCCCAGGGCCACATACAGATGGACCCACTTCAGGTCCGTATGAAACTTCACCACTTTCATCATCAGTCCAGTGTCCAGACTCCCGAAGAAGTCCCTTCACGTCCAGGATTGCTCCAGTCCGAGCAACACGCGTTTCAGGCTGTCAGTACACTTGGCCGGACGGGCTTGACTACCGCAGGGTTCCATTCTGAGCTTTCGACTTTCAAGTTTCCCCCCCGCCAAGCTTAGCCTGGTTCACCATAAATTCCCTTTTCGTATTTTCTCCACTAGTTCAAAGCCACCTCGACGTGATGCTCCCCGCGATCGTCCGTCAGGGGAATCATGCCCCCCGGCCGGCCCGATTTATCCGGGCCCGTGGGCTCCACAACCACGCCGTCCAGTGTAACGCGGAACTCTTGCCTCGTCTCATCGCCAAGGCGCTTGACCGTGATGTGATAGAGGGTCTCGCGAAAGCGGTAATGGATTTTGTATGAATCCCAATGGGCCGGGATGCACGGCGCTATGCGCAGCCGGTCCACTTCCAAATGCAGGCCCAGGAGCGTCTCCACAGTCAACCGGTACATCCACCCCGCCGCGCCGGTGTACCACGTCCAACCGCCCCGGCCGGTATGCGGCGGCGCGGCGTAAATATCGGCGCTCATGACGTAGGGTTCGACCTTGTAGCGTTCGATGTCCTCGGGACGGCTGCCGTGGCTGATGGAGCTGAGCATGGCGAAGAGTTCCCAGGCGCGCTCCCGGTCGCCAAGCTCCGCAAAGGCCATCGCGGCCCAGATCGCGGCGTGGGTGTATTGGCCGCCGTTTTCGCGCACCCCGGGTACGTACCCTTTGATGTACCCGGGCTCGAGGCTTGATTTGTCGAAGGGCGGAGCGAGCAGTTCGATGAGCTTCGCATCGCGGCGCACCAGGCGCTCGTCCACCGCGGCCATGGCCTGGCGGGCCCGATCCGGACCTGCGCCGCCGGAAAGGACCGCCCAGCTCTGGCTGATCGAATCGATCTGGCATTCCTCGTTGCCAACGGAGCCCAAGGGGCCGCCGTCGTCGAAATAGGCCCGCCGGTACCAGCCGCCGTCCCAGGCGCCAGCCTCGATGTTGCCCCGCAAGAGCGCCGCCTGATCGGAACAGATGAGGGCGAAGGCCTCGTCGCCGTGGCCCCTGGCCAATTCCGCGAAAAGCACCAGATTCTGATACAAGAACCACCCCAGCCAAACGCTCTCGCCCTTGCCTTCGCGGCCGACGAGATTCATCCCGTCGTTCCAGTCGCCGCCGCCCATCAGCGGCAAGTGATGCGCCCCGAAGCGCAGGGCGTGCTTGATCGAACACGTGCAATGCTCGTAAAGGCTTGCCGCTTCGGCCGAACGCTGCGGCAGGTCGTAGTACGACTCTTCCTTGGGACCCAGTTCGCGGCCTTCGAGGAAATGCACCGATTCGTCCAGCACGCCGGTATCGCCGGTGGCCGAAACATACCGGCAGGCGGCGTACGGCAGCCACAGGAAGTCGTCCGCGATATGCGTGCGAACGCCTTGTCCGCCAGGCGGATGCCACCAGTGTTGCACGTCACCCTGAAGGAATTGGCGCCCGGCGCAGCGGATCAAATGCTCCCGGGCCAGCCACGGCGCGGCGTGAATCAGCGCCATGGTGTCCTGCAATTGATCGCGGAAACCGTAAGCGCCGCCGGACTGATACAAGCCGCTGCGGCCCCAAAGCCTGCACGACAGCGTCTGGTAGACCAGCCAGCCGTTGGCCAGCACGTCCAAGGCCTTGTCCGGCGTCTCCACGTTCACCGCGCCGAGAGTGCGGTTCCAGTGTTCCCACACCGTATCGAGGGCCTGCTGCGCTCCGGCCGATCCGCAAAAGCGCGCAATGAAATAGCGTGCTTCGTCGAGGTCGCGGGCCGCGCCGAAGACGAATACGATCTGACGCTCCTGCCCCTCGGCCAGTTCGATCCGGGTCTGGATCGCGGCGCAGGGATCAAGGCTCGCCCCGGTCTTGCCCGACAACCGCTTGCGACCCATGGCCGCCGGGTTGGCCAACGTACCTCCCCGGCCGATGAATTCGGTGCGGTTTCCGGTCAGCGTGCGCTCCAGTTCGCTGACCTGGGCGAAGACCACCCGGCCCGCGCATTCGCGGCCGTAGGCATTGCGGGCGATAAGCGCCCCGTTGTGCGGATCGATTTCGGTGACGATATGCATCAGATTGGCGTGGCGCCATTCGCCCATGACCAGTTCCCAATACCCGGTCAGCGACAGCCGGCGGGGTCGCTTCGAATGGTTGCGCAACGTCACCACCGCGAACTTCACCGGCGCGTCCATGGCCACATAGGTGGACAGTTCTGAGGAGACGCCGGCTTCGTAGTGCTCGAACACGCTGTAGCCGAAGCCATGCCGGCACACGTATCCGGACCGACCGGGCGCGGGCGCGGGCGTCGGCGACCAGAATGCGCCCGATTCCTCGTCGCGGACATAAAGCGTCTCGCCGCTTGGGTCGGTCTGCGGATCGTCGTGCCAGGGGGTCAGCCTGAATTCGTGAGCGTTCTCCACCCAGGTATAGGCGCTGCCGGACTCGCTCACGACCGTGCCGATGTGCGGGCTGGCGATGACGTTGACCCAGGGCGCGGGCACGGCCTGGCCGGGTTCGAGGGTGACGACGTATTCGCGCCCGTCCGTTGTGAAGCCTCCCAGGCCGTTGCAGAAAACGCGTTCGCGGGCAGGCAGCGGCTGGACCTGTTCCCAGGCCCGCCGCCGCGCCGGCTCGAGCTTTCCCGGCGTAAGTTCCGGAGGCGCTCGGCGTTCCACCTGCTCAAGCAAGGTCTCGGCGCTGTCGTTGAGTTCCACGCGGGCCACGGTCTGGAACAGAACCCGGTCCTCCTCGGACAATTCCTCGGCCCGCCGCAGGAAAACCCCGCCCGGCTTGTCGATGATCTGCGCTTCGGAACCGGTGTTGATCAATTCCAGGATCTGGTCTTGCAAAACCGCCCGGTAGCCCGAGAAATCCTCGTTCAAGATCACCAGGTCCGCGGTTAAGCCCTTCATCCGCCAGTAGGCGTGAGCCTGGAGCGCCTGTTTGACCAGGTCGAGGCGTTTTAAGTCACTTATGTGCACCAGTACGATCGGCAGATCGCCCGAAACCCCGAAACGCCAGAGCCCGGGCTGGCCGAGCCGGTTGCGGGCGATGATGCTGGGCGCGGCGCGGCGCAGGGCGCTGGCGTAAATGACCGAGGCGGCCAGGCGGCCGTAAACCTGGGCGTCGGCTTCGCTCGCGCCCAGGTGGCGCAATACTTCCTGGCTTTGGAACCAGGCCATTTCAAAGGCGCGTTCGACGAAGTGCTTGTCGATATAATTATCCAGCATAGCGAGGGCCGCCTCGCGCGTGTCCGCGACGCCGGAGATGATCTGCACGGTCGCCGATTCGTCGGCCTCAAGTGTGACGGCGCGGCGGATGGCCACGATGGGATCGAGCACCGAACCGTCTGTGTTCGACAGCGAGGGCGAAACGCCGGCGTCGAACGCCGCCGGGTTGGCCGGGGTGCGGCCGCGCCCGAGGAACCGGGCCCGGTCGGTCTCGTACGACGGCTCGCCGACAACCGCGCCGGGCGCGGCCAACAGGTGAAACATCCACGGCAGCCGTTCTCCGGGCGAGCGGGGCCGCCGAGTACACAAGATCGCCTGGCGCTCGGGTAGGATTTCGGTTTGCACGAACAGGTTGCTGAAGGAACGATGAGAGAGGTCGTCATTGAGCGGCGCGAGCACCACCTCGGCATAGCTGGTCACCTCAATGCGGCGGGTGCGCGACGACAGGTTGGTGAGCTTGACGCGGCGGATCTCGACGTCGTCCTCGGGCGAAACGCTGATCTCGGTGTGGGTTTCGATCGCTTGGTCGCGACGCCGGTATTCGGCGCGCGCCTGGACGAAGGTCGCCTCGTAGTGCTCGGCCGGACGCAGCGTCGGTTGATGTCCGCTCGACCAATAGCGTCCGGTGTCGCGGTCGCGCATGTATATGAACGTGCCCCACGAGTCGCAGGTGGCGTCCTCGCGCCAGCGGGTGACGGCCAGGTCGCGCCAGCGGCTGTAGCCGCCTCCTGCATTGGTGGTCATGACGTGGTAGCGGCCGTTTGACAACAGATGCACTTCGGGCAGGGGTGTGTTCGGGTCGGTAAAGGCGCGCATGATTGAGCCCGGTTCTGCATCTGGTGGCCGCGAGGCGGCGCTGACTTCGGCGGCGTGCGGCTGCAGGATGTCCCCATTTTTCGGCACGCGCTCTTGCAGGAGCAGTTCCGTGGCCCGCGCCAAGGGGAAGGACATGAAGCGGCGCTGCATCGGCCGGCCGAGCAAGGCGAAGTCCAAGGCCAGCAGGCTCATGCCCTGGTGGTGGGCCATAAAGGCGCGCACGATGGCGTAGGGCTTCCCCCTGGGCACACGCAAGGGGGTGTAATCGACCGCTTCGTAAAATCCGTAGGCGCCCATAAAGCCGCTCTCGGACAAAATCCGCAAGTTGCGGCAGGCTTGCCGGGGAGCGACCGTCAGCGCCAGGGCGCTGGCGTAGGGAGCGATGACCAGATCGTCCCCAAGACCGCGCTTGAATCCCAGCCCGGGCACGCCGAAAGCCCGGTATTGATAGGTTTGCCCAATATCCAGGGTGTTGTAGCAGGACTCGGAAATGCCCCAGGGCACGGCGCGTTGCCGGCCGTATTCGATCTGGCGCGACACGGCGGCCTTGCACGTCTCGTCCAACAGGGTGTTCTCAAAACTGGGCATGATCAGTTGCGGCATGAGATACTCGAACATCGAGCCGCTCCAGGAAATCAGGCTCACTTCGCCGCCGTGGCTGGTCAGCAGGCGGCCGAGCGAGAACCAATGTTTCTGTGGCGCCTGGCCCTGCGCGATGAGCAGGAAACTGGCCAGGCGCGCTTCCGAGGCCAACAGATCGTAGCAGGACGGGTCGCGGCGGCGCTCGTTTACATCATAGCCGATGGCCAGCAAATCGCGCAAGGAGTCGTAGAGAAATTCAAAATCCATCGCCGCCAACTCGCGGCAACGGCCAATCAAATCGTCGATGATACGCAGCCGCGAAAGCGCGCCCTTGTTGCGGCAGGCCGCCTGACCGGCCGCGTCGCCGGGCGGCCCGGCGCCCGCCGCGTTCTCCTTGGCAAGCGCCGCCAGGGACGGGACTGCGTCGAAACGCTCCGGTTCCGGCGTGAGGCAGTCCAGGTCGTCTCGCAACGCCAGAATTTGCCGGTTGAATTCCCGCGTCCAGTACACCAGTTCGCCGCCGGCATCGGCATCCGCCGGCAGCTGGCCGGAAAGCTGCTCACCGCCGCGCCGCATCGTCGCGAAGGCGGCCTGCGCGTCAGTAAGCGTCCGGGGCCGCCCCTCCAGCAGGAGCGAGTCAAGCTCTTCCAGCAAGGGCTTAATGCCCCTCGCGAGCTCCGGGGCGCGCGCGGCGGGGGCGAGTTCGGCGAGCACTCTCAAGGTGTCGCCCAGCCCCCAAAAGGCGTTCGGCGATAGCACAGGCGCGTTCTTCAACTCGGCCAGCCCGGCCTGCAGGGTGAGCAGGCAGCCGGCCAGGTTGCCGCTGTCCACCGTCGAGACGTATTGCGGCCGCAGCGGAGCGAGCGTGCGCGTGTCGTACCAGTTGTAAAAATGGCCCCGGTAGCGTTCCAGTTTTTCCATGGTTGTCAGAGTGTTCGCCACTAGCCCAAGCAATTCTCCGGCGTTGACGAAACCGAAATCGTATGCGGCCAGGGTCGAAAGCAGGGCCATACCGATGTTCGTGGGCGAAGTGCGCGAGCCTATGGTCCCGGCGGGATATTCCTGAAAATTGTCCGGCGCGAGCCAATTGTCCCTGGGTCCGGCGAATTCGGCGAAATAGCGCCAGGTCCGCCTGGCCACAGTTCGTAAAAACGCCCGCTGCTCGGCGCTCAGCTCTCGCGCCGGGGGCGCAAGCGGCCGACTGATCCACCAGGCCACGGCCGGCGACGCCAGCCAGAAAACCAGGAGCGGCGCGCAAAAGAGGAGCTGACCTGGCCGGACGATCGCCAAGGCGATGCCCAGCGCCGCCGCCAGAACGGGCGCGATCCACATCTCCAGGAAAAAACCGCCCGGCGTGCGGCGCGCGTTGCGGCGGGCGTAGGCCGGCGTATGCCAGAGCAGAAGACCGCGCCGGGTGAAAAGCATCCGCACGCCCGAGCGCAGGATGGCGTCCAGGCAAATAAGCGTTTCGTAAGGCAAAAAAAGCAGCGGCAACGCCGCGAGCACGAGCGGGCGTCCGGCGGATCCGCCCGTCAGGACAAGGTGCGCCGGCCAACCGCGGCCCATGGGCTTGCGGATGAGTTCGAGCGCTGCCCGAAGCACGGCGGGCGAAAACATCACCGCCGCGACCGCCAGGGTCCAGAACCAGGCCGCTCCCGGACCAAACAACCAACCGCCCGCGAGCAGGGCCAAAAGCGCCGGCGACACGAGGCTGCGCCGCAGGTTGTCGCAAATTTTCCACAGCGATAAAGCCGACAGCGGATTTGGCTGCCGTTTGGCGGTGGCGACACCGGTCCCGGCCGGTTCAGGCGGTCCGGTTGGTCCATCGGGGCCGGGCACACTCGGGAGCAGCCAGCCGGCAAGTTGCCAGTCGCCGCGTATCCAGCGGTGACGCCGGCTGGTCTCCACGGCGTAACTGGCGGGAATCTCCTCGATGAGCTCGACATCGGTCACCAGCGCCGAACGCGCATAGCCGCTCTCCAGCAGGTCGTGGCTGAGAATGAGATTTTCCGGAAAGCGGCCGTCCACCGCCTGACGAAATGCGTCCACGTCGTAGATGCCCTTGCCGATGAACGATCCCTCGCCGAACAGGTCTTGATAGACGTCCGAGACTTCGCGCGAATAGGGATCGATGCCGGATTCGCCGGCGAAAAGTTTCGAGAACAGCGAACGCCCCGCGCTGGCCAGGCCGATCGAGGCGCGCGGTTGCAAAATCGCGTAACCGTGGGCGATGCGTCCCAGGTCCGCATCGTACACCGGCCGGTTGAGCGGATGGGCGAGGTTGCCCACCAGCGTGCGCGCAGCATCGCGAGGCAGCTGCGTGTCGGTGTCCAGGGTGATGACGTACTTGATCGAGCCAAGGATCGTCTGGTCGCCGACGATATCCAAGAACGCGTCCGGCCCGCTCCCTCGCAACAGGGCGTTGAACTGCTCGAGCTTGCCGCGCTTGCGCTCATATCCCATCCACGTCCGTTCGGAGGCGTTCCAAACCCGGGGCCGGTGAAACAGATAGAATATGCACTCCCGCTCCTGCTCGCTCTCCCCGTCCTTGACGTAGGTCTTGTTGAGGGCTTCCACGCCCGCGCGAGCGTGTCGCCGCAAGTCCTCGTCTTCAGGCTGGACTTGCTCCGGCGCGTCGCGAAAGTCCGTGAGCAAGGCGAAAAACACGTTCGGATCGCGGTTGCCGAGATAGCGGATCTCCAGGGCTTCGAGCAACTCGTCGATCTCTTGAGCCGAACCCAGCAACGTGGGCACGACCACCATGGTGCGGTGCGCCTGGGGAATGCCGTGCGAAAAATCCAGCCGCGGTAGGGCGTGCGGCGGCAAGACGAGCGTGACCGCCAGGTTCGTCAGCGACACGGCCAGCGCCGAGAGGCCGAGGGCGCCCGTGGCCGCAAAAAACCAGACGCGCCAGTCGCCGGGATGAAACCCTCCGGGAACGGACAGTTCGGCCCACACTGCCAGCGCGGTGATGAGCGCGATTGAGACGAGGTACAAGGCGAGGCGGCAATTCTGGCTCGCTCGCGCGGCCCGGGTTTTCAGCGACACCCGGCAACCGGCCGCGCGCGCGAGCTCGCGCCGTCCGTCATCGACCAGGTAGTAGCCGACATGCGCGGCGCGGTCGCGGTCGCCTAAGCGCGAAGCGGCCTGGCGCGCCAGGGCGACGGCCAAGCTCGCCAGCGCCGATTCGTCGAGCGCGCTTCTCCTGGAGAGGTCTTCGACGACATGCCGGTAGCGGTCGCGGGTGGCGAAATCCTGGAGAGCGTACGTTGCCGCCGGGTCATCGCGCAATATCCTTTCGACGACGCTCTCCGACTCGACGAAATTTCTCCAGTCCATCGCGCCGATGAAACGCAGGCTGCCGATGCTGTTGGCGATGGAGATCTGGTTAGCCGCGGCCGTCCTGCCGGCCGCCGCCGACAACTGAGTCGCGGTCACCCCTTGTTCGATCAGTTTTTGCTCCACCCAGGTCTGGACGAAGGCCATGGCCGGTCCTTGAGCCTGGAGCCGGGCGTAGAATTCCTCGACGAACGGAGCGGTCAGGGGCACGTCGGCCTTGGCGAAATCAGCGAGCAGATCGATGAGTTGATGCGGTTTTTTTTCGGACGTGGACAGCATGCGGTCCGCCCACCGGCTTGCCGCGTCGAACTCCCCGCGCCGGCGGGCGATGCGCGTGGCGATGCGGCGGAGGTTTTCCAAGAGCGCCAGCTGCAGCATGATCGGGAAGGCCCACAATTCGCCCAGTTTGAGCGGCTTGGCGCTTTGGTAGGCGGCAATGAACCTGCTGGCGTTATCGCTGTCGACACGGCCGTCCATGTGGGAGATCAGCTCCAGGGCCAAATCGTAGATGCGGGGAAAACCGGCCGAGTGGCCTTCGGCCAGGCGCGGCAGCTGCCTGCTGTATCCGCGCGGCAGATGCCGGCGCGCTTGATTTATCTGTTGTTCGATGAGGTAGAAATTGTCGAGCAGCCAGACCTCGGCCGGCACGATCCGTTGCCCCGGCGCGGCCGCGGCGGTCACGACGTCATAGGCGGCCAGGAGCACCCGCTCGTTGTCCGCCAGACGCGGCAGCAGCCTGTCGGGTCCGGAACGCTTTTCGATCGCGTGCTGGCCCGCCAGCGTCACCGCGTGGCTTTCCAGTTGCTTGATGCTGAACAGCTCCGAGCGCAAAAGCTCGGTGTCCCGGTCGTCGCGCGGCGCGCTGCGTACGCGCGCGGATAATACGAAGTCTTTGATTATTATGTCATTCTCCTCGTTTAAGCCCCAGGGGAGCGTGCCCGCACACAATTGAGATATTGAAAACGGGGAACGCTCTCCCGGATTTTAGCCCATAACACCATTAGCCGGTAACCCCATGCGGGTCAATGAATCCGTTACGCGGATACGATTGTTAAATGATGCCGGACCCCGCATCGCCATTCAACCCCAGCTCAAGCGCTTAAGCTCAAATCCGGGTTTATATACTTCCGGCCACCAATGTGACCAGGCAACATGGCGTAGGCTCCCGGACCAGAGATGGCGCCGGGGAATAGTGCGAGACGGTCCTGCTGAAAGTTGAGCGCCTCGCCGGGCAGGGTCGCGATGGTCGCAATAGCATAAAAGCCTCTCGCCTGCATGAGTTGGCGGCTGAGTCCGCTCGGCCATTCCAAATGTTTCGGCCACGGCGTAGCAGACCGGCAAGTATGTAGAGAAGCCCCAAGGAATAGCGCTTGCGGATGTTGGCGACGAGTCCGTCGTCAGTGACACGACCGATGTACGCGTTCACGATCTGGATTCCGATCATGATCGGAAGCGTGAGGAACGCCGTCCACAGCATTGCGTATCCGAAGGCGGCGCCGAATTGGGAATAGGAGGCGATGCCGCTCTGATCGTCGTCGACCGCGCCGGTGATGGGACCTGGGCCGAGTTTTTCTCAAATCAACTGATTTTTCGCGAGGACTGTTTTAGGCTTTTTCATGAGGTGCCCCTTGCAAAAAATGGGGTCGTGCTCAAACCGAAGGGAAGGCCACGCCCGATTCGCCTCGAATCAAGCGTATCTGTTTTTTTGAGCCAACCCGGCGCAAAGTTCAACAACCGCGAAAAGTGTTAAATATGACCAGCGGGTCAAATATGACCATTTATTCGGCCTTTTATGGCGAAGGTACACGTTCTCTATCGCCAAATTTATTCTTAAAAAATCAGGATGATGGACAATATAATGACCTCCAACAGGGGAATGGCA
>Ga0302275_10005702_pt1 | contig 11947 bp, 10 predicted proteins | sample III_Bog_N2_2_FD_200229 | JGI IMG/M metagenome (GOLD analysis project Ga0302275, IMG submission 200229) | Peat permafrost microbial communities from Stordalen Mire near Abisko, Sweden - III_Bog_N2_2 | ecosystem: Environmental > Terrestrial > Soil > Wetlands > Peat | place: Sweden: Abisko...
GCAGCCGTAGCCGACGGTCTGGAAGCCAAGCTTGTCGAGATACGGCGCGAGACCGGTCTTGTTCAGATAATCCGTGACAACGCGGCTGCCGGGCGCGAGCGAAGATTTCACCGTGCTGTTGACGGTGAGGCCGCGTTCAACGGCTTTCTTCGCGAGCAAACCGGCTGCGAGCATCACGGACGGATTGCTCGTGTTCGTGCAACTCGTGATGGCCGCGATAAGCACGGAGCCGTTGCGAACATCGCCATCCATCTGCGGCGCTTTTGCGTGGATCGGTTCGGCTGTCGGATGTTCGATGGCCATTTCCCGTTCGCTCGGCGGCAACTGACTGTTGGGAACGCGCTGTTGGCTGCCGCCGCCGGGATGAATCTCGCCACCCGCCGAGACATGCACGATGCGCGACAATTCCTCGACCTTCATGCCGAAGCCGCTTTCCGTGACCGGCTTTGAAAATGCCGAAACGAAATCGCGCTTCATGTTCGGCAGCTCAATTTTGTCCTGCGGACGTTTCGGGCCGGCAACACTCGGAACCACTGAAGCCAGATCCAGCTCCAGCTCCTGCGAATATTGAATGTCGCCCTTTTTCGGGATGCCCCAAAGCCCCTGCGCCTTGTAATAATTTTCGTAGGTCTTGACCGCCTCGTCGCTGCGACCGGTCGCGCGAAGATAATTCACGCACTCGGCGTCAATCGGGAAGAAGCCCATCGTCGCGCCGTATTCGGGCGCCATGTTCGCAATCGTCGCACGGTCCACCACCGGCAGCGCCGTCGCGCCGGGGCCGAAAAATTCCACGAACTTCCCGACGACCTTGGCCTTGCGCAATATCTGCGTGACCGTGAGCGCGAGGTCGGTCGCGGTGACGCCTTCGCGCAACACGCCGGTCAAATGCACGCCGACGACATCCGGCGTGAGAAAATAAACCGGCTGGCCGAGCATTCCCGCCTCGGCTTCGATGCCGCCGACGCCCCAGCCGACGATGCCGATGCCGTTAATCATCGTCGTGTGCGAATCCGTGCCGACGAGCGTGTCGGGATAAAATAGTTGAGAGTTGTTAGTTGAGGGTTGGGAGAGAACGCCCTTCGCAAGATATTCCAGGTTCACCTGATGCACGATGCCGATGCCGGGCGGCACAACCTTGAACGTGTCGAACGCCTGCATGCCCCATTTCAAAAACTGGTAGCGCTCACGGTTGCGCGTGAATTCCAGATCCAGATTGCGCTGCATGGAATCCGCCGCGCCCGCGAAATCCACCTGCACGGAATGGTCCACGACCAGATCCACCGGCACGAGCGGCTCGATGATTTTTGGATTCTTGCCGATCTTGGCGACGGCCGTGCGCATGGCCGCCAAGTCCACCAGCAGCGGCACGCCGGTGAAATCCTGCAACACGATGCGCGCGACCACGAACGGGATTTCCGCCGTGCGCGTCTCGGTCGGCTTCCAGTTCGCGAGTTCCTTGATGTTCGCCTCGTGGACCTTCTTGCCGTCGCAGTTGCGCAGTACCGATTCCAAAACAAGCCGGATGGAGACCGGCAGTTTGGAGATCGCGCCGACGCCGGCTTTTTCCAGCGCGGGCAGAGAGTAAAGGTTTCCTTGTTTCCCGTTGCCGAGATCAAATTTCTGAAGCGTGTTAAATAAGTTGTGCGGTGTGCTCATGTCATTCCTTAAACAACATGAAAATGAAGATGAATCGCTGGCGTGTCAAGCGAAGGGCGTTGGAGTTCAAGCTTCAGCTTGTTCCCAAAGCACTGGCTAAAGCCTGAACCCCGGCATTATTCCACGATCGGCTCGTGGTGCAGCAAATCCGCGATACGGGCCGCCAGGCGCGGCAAATCCAGCGGCTTGGTGAAGAAATCGTCCGCCTGCATCGCCACCGTGCGCCGGGTGACTTCGCTGGTCAACGCGCTCATGAAAATCACCGGAATCTTTTTCGTGGACGGCTGGCGGCGGAGGATTTCGCAGACGGACAGGCCGTCGAGGTCGGGCAGCAGGATGTCGAGCAGGATCAAGTCGGGCTTGAACTGCCGCGCCTGGCTCAACGCTTGCACGCCGTCGTTGGCCACAATGAAGTCATAGCCCTGCCCCGCGAGTTTGTATTGCAACAACTCGATGAAATCGTTCTCGTCATCCACCAGCAAAATCCGGTTCGCCATGCTCCCAAGTTAGCCGGATGCGCGCCAAGCTCAACGTCGGTCAGGTTAAAGCCCGGTGACGAAATGGAAACGGAAAGGGCGTGCAAAAAATTGCACTCCCGTGGAAAACATTTGAACAAGAGGTTACTTCAGCTTCGCCAGCGTCGCCTTGATGGCCTCGAAGTTCGGCAGGTCCTTCGGCGTCGCCGTCTGTTCGCTGTATTGCACCACGCCGGCCTTATCAACCACGAACGCCGCGCGCGCCGAGGTGTCGCCCACGCCCGCAAGCATCGGGAACACCACGTCGTATGCCTTGGTCACGGACTTGTTCAGGTCGCTGGCAAGCGTAAGCTTGATGTTGTTCGCCTTGGCCCACGCCTCCTGTGCGAACGGGCTGTCCACGCTGATGGCGATGACGTCCGCACCGGCGAAGGAATTCAGGCCGTTGGAAACGTCGCACATTTCCGTGGTGCAGACGCTTGTGTAGGCGAGCGGGAAGAACAGCAGCACGGTGTTGGTCTTGCCCAGGTTGTTGCTCAACTTCACGTCCACCAGTCCGGTGGCGGTTTTGGATTTGAGGGTGAAATCAGGGGCTTTGGAGCCGACGGGTATTGGCATAGTATTATTTTGGTTTTGAGATTGACGATTTACGGTTTGAAACAAATTGCATGCAAACTTTAGCCGGACAGCCATTGTATTGTCAAACGACGATTGCCAGAGCCGTTCCCTCCAATACAGTCAATACAGCATGCGAATCAGGGTGGGCGGACATGGTGGCAGGCAGGCCGGGGAAATGTTAATCCCGCTGAACCGCAGAAATCATCAGGCGATGAGGACAATGCCGCCGTCGCCTGCGGCGGAAACAATGGGACAGGATGCATTATGATCCAACAAGCCGCCACATCCTGTCCAAACGGGTCCTCTCCGTCACTAGATACAGGCGGCAAATCCTAAATGTGCCCAAAACTCACGGCGCCATGTGGGAGACGTAATCGCTCCAGTCGCTCACCTGGTTGTTGGTGCCAAATGCCTGCAACGCGAACTCATACGTCTGGCCCGATGTCAGCCCGTCCTGCACGATGTTCCGCGCCTGCGAACTCGTCACCCCGTCAATCCACGGCCCGCCCGGAATGCGATAACGCACCTTGAGCAGGACGGCGTTGCCCATCGAACCGGCATGAATGATGACGTTGCCTTTGTTGCCGAAATCTATGCCTTGAATTACCGGCGTTGCAGGTGCCGTGGGTGAACGCTCGGAACTGATGATGTCGAATCCGGCGGAGAGCATGATGACGGGATCTCCCATCGCAACCTTCTCTACATATGAAATGAGAGCGCGTAAAATGACAATTAACGCCTCACGCGCCGCATCCCGTCCCGCCGTGGCCTCTTTGCTGCTGCCGGCATCCATCGCATCCCTCTTCTGCTGGAACAACAAAGTTGCCGGCGCAAGCGTCGCCAGTATCGGGTCCGGCGGTGTGAATTTGGGGTTATCCGTCATCTTCGTGTTCGCCTTGGTGGCCTGATCATACACTTCCTGGTCAGTCCCCTGAATGAATCCCTTCGAGATGGTATATATCATAATTTTAAAATTGCGACGGGGGTTTGACCGCCGCCCTTTCGTGCCTCCTTTCTCTCAAAAATCCAGGAACTTGTCCAGAGTTATTATTAGAAATCTATATAGACATATATTGCTATTTCGATTGCAACTAATGTATCAAAAAGGTCTTCTAATAATCTTTAGTATTGTTTCTAATGAAGACAAACGTCCCAGTTCACCATTGAATTGACGGCGGCGCACCGCCTCCCTAATCTCCGCGCATGGCCAAGAAATCTTCCGCGCCCGCAGCCGTCCCCGTAGCCGCGCTTGGGAAAGCGCGGAAACCCAAAGCCGAAGCCTCCGCGTTGTCACCAACGCGGCTACGCCCAAGCCCCCTCCTCGACACGCGCGTCATCTACTGCGGCGACAATCTGGAACAGCTCGCCAAGCTGCCCGACGCCTGCGTGGATTGATTAAATTTATCGCAACCACCACAAGCAACTAAAACGAACCATGCGTGCAAAAGGAAAAATTGTAACCCCAAAAACATTTCATGTTCCCATCACCAATTATGACCTTGTTGTTCATGGCGGTCAAAGCGGGTTGCCGCCGGCCAACGGCAATCTTGCCGGCAAGGAACTGGCTCAGTTGAACGTCTCCGGAACCTGCACCGACCTTGATATCCGAGGTGTCTTCGTCATCAAGTTTTTCCCGACGGGTTCGACGTTGCATCCGCCAACATATGTGGTGGGGAAACAATCAGTGCAAGTGAACGTGGACATGGACGTGAGCCAGTTGGCGGGCGTGATGGCCGTGCTGCAAACCAAATCTCCGCTAGCCTATTATTTTGAATCCGCCGGACAGGGCAAATCGGAATTGCCTTATGCGGAAATCACCACGCAGAACGGCGCATGAAAAGGCAGACGGACCAACATCCCGACCACGCGTCGGATTTGAACTCCATCCTTTTTGGCAGTGTATCAGCTTGAAACTCTTCTTGTTTTTTTCATGCCTGCAAGCTTGGTCAACATCTTATTGGCGCGGGTTAAATGATGAAGGCCGGTTTTGGCTCTCTTTCTGACATCGGCGGGTTTTGTTTTATTTTTCTCGAAACCCGCCATTATCTCCAATGCCTCCCCCACATCGCTCCAGATGAGCATCAACTGGTCTCTTTTTATGTCTAATTGCATTTTTGCAGGGGTTAATCATGAACCAAAAGCCAGAAAAGAACAGCTGTCAACGACGTGAGGATGACAATGCACAGCCGGGTAATAAACAAACTTCGTTTTTGTTGTGGCGTGAGGATTATTTTATCAGTCTTTTTCATACAAAATCGAGTCTGTCAAATTCCATGTCTTCAATGAGAGGATTTTAATTTGGTAAAAACCAATCATCACAATTCCGCAATGTCTCAGATGGATCGGCTTCAAGGCGGTCGACTCAACGCCGGTTCAAAATAACCATTATCAAAATGGTCAACGCCATGATGAGAATCAAACACAATCCGGTGATAAATCGGATTCGCTTCTGATGGTCGGTGGGCCTTCGTTTATCCCCGAAAATATTCATAGTTGACCCGGCCAGAGACACTTGGCTTGGTTTTATGTTTTCAGCGAATATATCTGCTTGCCCCGTTTTATCAATCGTGCAATCTCATGGGAAAGAAGAAAAATACTGGCTTCATGGTTTGAATCGGCTTAATTCTTGTGAGCAACAGAGATTGCATGATTCCATCGCTGAAACAATTAACACCAAAGCCTTGGCATGTCCGTTTTTTGGGTTTGCCACAGACCCAAATTGGGCTTGCCGCAATACTTCTCGCCATTGACTTCGTCAGCGGTCCACTCGTCCAGTTTCCCATCGCTTTTATCATTCCAGTTGTCCTTGCAGCGCAATTTTCCAACCCGCGTTTAAGTTATGCTTTGGCCGTCATCCAGCCGCTGGTTCGCTTTGCATTTGTCTTTATTTGGGATGCTACGCCAAATCTGGCATTGGCAATTGTCAACGCGGTCATTCGCGTGGCCGTCCTGCTGACCATCGCCTTTTTTATCAACAGAACGGTGCGATTGGCACAAGAAGTTAAACGCCTGGAAGGGCTGCTGCCGATTTGCAGCTTTTGCAAAAAAATCCGAACCGAGCAGAAGGAATGGCAGCATATTGAGACTTACATTTCAAGGCACTCTCAGGCTGACTTCACTCATAGCATCTGCCCCGATTGCGCCCAAAAACATTATGGTGCCTTCATTAACAAATCTCGCAAGGCATAATCGCCATTGAAATCTTAATTTCCGGCTGCTACCTCAAACATCTCCTTTGGAGCGTTGAGCCATCATGGTTTGCGCGCGAAGCAGGTCGTGCAGGGTCACCAACCCGACGACTTGACCTTCCGGGCGGTCCAACACCACGACAAATTGTGTGTTTGATTCAATCAATAGATTTTGCAACTTGCCTATGGTTTCCTCCCGCAGACAGGTTGTGGCAGGTTCCAAAGCCGGTCTTCTATTTGCCTTAAACGCCTTTTCTGCCTCGGTGCGGGTGAGCACGCCCAGCAATTTATCTTCCAGAACGACGGGAAATTGCATGTAGGGATGGGATGCCAAGGTTTTACGGAGTTCGGCTTCACCCAGATTGGTGACGATCAAGGGCTTGAAGTTGGCAATGGCAGAAACCGGAAATTGCTCCCAGCTTTGCAGGTCGCGCGGCGGGCGGACGTGCTCGATGCGATGTCCGTCCTGTTCCAGCAATGCGTCGTAGAAGTTATGCCGGTTCATCCGGCGTGCAATGGTCTGGCTCACCAGCGCACCCAGCATCAATGCTGGAACATAGGAAAATTCCTGCGTCATCTCGAACACGATCAGGATTCCGGTCACCGGTGCCCATACGACCGCACCAAGACATGCGCTCATGCCGACGACTGCCAGCGTCAACATGTCCCCTCGTGTCACGTCGAATTCCAAGTTCAACAAACCGGCGATAATCACTCCAATCATTCCGCCAAAGAACAAGGTCGGTGAAAAAATGCCACCACATCCGCCGAAGCCATAACAACTGAACGTGGCGGCAAATTTGGTAATCAACAGAACCCCCGCCAATTGCCAGCCGATGTCGCCCGCAAGCGCGCTGGACAGGTCATTGTAACCGAGTCCAAATACTCCAAGATGTCCTGTCCGCAAATAAACCGTCACGCCTAGAACCCATGTGATCAACGCGCCCAGAACCGGAATGAGCCAGACCGGTATTTTTGTGTTTTGTTTTACACGCAAACGCAAACCAAGCGACAACCGCTGGAAATGGACGCCGGCAAGACTGGAAATAGCCGCTACGATTGGCGTCAGTAAATAACCGATCCATGTCGGAGATTCCACGCCGGTCAGGGTAAATGAAGGCTGCTTGCCGATGATGCCATGCACCACGAGCGCGCCGAGAACCGAGGCCAGTAGCACGGAACCGAGCAGGCGGCTGTTCAAGTCGCCGATAATTTCCTCCAGCACAAAGGTTGTTGCTGCAAGTGGCGCATTGAAGGCTGCAGCCAGTCCCGCTGCCGCCCCCGCCGCTGAAGCGGCGCGACGGTTTTGTTTCGCTTCGCCAGTCAGACCGGCAAGATTGGAGGCGAGCGTTCCACTGATTTGCACACTGGGGCCTTCGCGTCCGAGACTGGACCCGCCACCGATGCTGATGATACCAGCCAGAAATTTCACCCACGCAATACGCCACGGCACAAAACCGAAATCTTTCCAGAAGGCGAGCTTGAGTTGCGGAATGCCGCTGCCTGCAGCCTCCTTGCAAAATGAATTCAACAGCCAGCCGACCAGCAGCGATGAGCCGACCAACACGGCAAGACTGCCGAAAAGAAAAACCATTTTCGACTGATGCGCCAACTGGACCAGCCCCAGCCGGTAAAGCCAGTTGATGCCAAGCTGAAACGAGACCGCCGCCGCTCCCGCGCTTAAACCATACACGCAGGAAAACAGAACCGTGCGTCCGCGTGCAGGCAGCCGCTCCAAAAGGTGGTTCAATTTTGACAAGTTCATGTGGCGGTCCGCTTCCAAAAATCCGAATGTGCAAAACCAAGACTGGCAAATCTGCGGTCCATCAGATTGAACCCGGCATTTACCAGATAAGTGTCCGGCGGAGTGAGCCGGCTTACGGACAATGAAGCGGCCAGTTTGAAGAAAGCATAAAGCATGGCCAGGATCATATTTGCGCGCCATCGTTTCCAACCTCGTTCCGGCACCCGGAAATCGGCGAGCAACCAGATGGCTTCAGTCGTAGTGCTTTCTGCCAGCCGCGGCACAAGTTTTTGAAGTTGTTCTGGGCGAAAACAATCGAGGAAGAAATTGGTGACCACCAGGTCGTATTTCTCCGACGGCGGCATCCAATCTAAAGCGTCCATGTGTTTGAATTGAACGCGCGAACCATCCTGCCCTTCACTGGTCAGGCGTTCTCGAGCCTGCTTGATCATTCCTTCGCAATGTTCGACACAGGTGATTTGGATTTCAGGATTGCAGCGCAACAGCTCCACCAGAAATCTTCCGGTTCCCTCGCCGACCAGCAAGGCGCGGCGGGAATTTTGCGTGCGCGGGAGGAATGTTGTCCGGCAGCGTTGCATCAATCCGCCGGCGCAAATGGTTTCCAGCCAGTGATAATGTGCCGCCAGCCGGTCAAAGTTCATGATCACACCGGGCGGGGTTGCATGACGGGACGATTCCACCAAAGACATGCCGCAATGCCGCCACCGGAAAAAAACAAAACGTCCCATGGATCGGCCACGCCGATATGCAGATAAAATGGACCAACGATTTTGCACATCACCGACCAGATGGCAAGGTGCGAAAACATCTCCGGCATTGTTGGTGGGCGATCATGGTTTCGCAATCCAAACTGCCGTTGAAGCCACAGAACGACCGGCAGTGCAGCGGGCATCAGCAATAAATCGTCAAAATGCGAATGTAAAAACGGCCACGCCCAATGCAGATGCGAATGAAAGAATCCGGCCAGATGCGGCAATACCATCAACCGGTTGACCGCATAAGCCGCCAGGGAAAAGCCGAACAACCGATCATGCAGATAACCGAATCGGCTCATAATGCCAGAAGCACCCATCCAGTTGTTATCGCCAGCAGAGTTTTAAGTAATAAAATCATATCCCGTTCATGCTACCCACGGATGCAGTTTGCACCAGAAAGTTTTTAGGCAAATCCCAAAAAAAAATCAATTTTTAGAAAACTAATTCAGCCGGTGCTTGCCGTAATGGTTCGTAATTTGGCATGAATGCAACTTGCCTTATTTGATTTGAAAGTTAGGATTGATGCTCATTTTCCTAACGCTTATGGCAAAATTAAAAAAAGGCAATGAACCCGATCCGGTAAATTCTTTCCGGTTCAGCCTGACGGGGCTTATCATCTTCAGCTTGTTTCTCATGGCGGGCACGGCGGTTGTCTCCACCAGGATTATGGACGTGAAGCCGAAGTCGTATTCTTTTGCGAAAAATGACATTCCCGACCCGGATGTGCAGGACAAGGACATGTTCACACACAAGGGGCCTTGGGGCGAACTGCTCACGCAGAACATCAAACTGGAACGTCCCTCGGAATATCTGGCGATGGAAAAGAATCCCGAACCGGAGACCCTGGATTTCAACGGGCTGAACGAGCAGCAGATCAGAGAGTTGCTCCTCGCCAATGGATTGACCAAAGAACAGGTTGATTCGCAATTGACGCCTTCCCATGTCTCGGTTCTCGGATCGAACACGGTGCTTACACCTGACGAGGATTTTTTGATGTCTTTGAAGCCGGAGACGCGGCAAAAACTTTACAGCGGCCTGTATGGCATGGGCTTCGGAACCTATGTGGATTACCCGTTCATTTTTCCCAAGGACAGCATCGAAACGATCTACAAAGACCCCCGACTCAACCCCGAGGATGGGGCCCTGTTGAAAAGACTGGCTTATCCCGTGGCCAACGCCGTTCAGTTGACGGATTACCAGTTGCTCATGCGGAAAATTCCCACCCCCGAGCGACGCGTGATGATGGCCAAGTTGCTATCCCAACAGTCGGCAGTGCTCGCCCGCCTCTGCATCCGTCCTGACAGCGACATTGACAAGATAGCCGCCTATTGGGGCAACGTGGACAACGTCCGTTTTACCGACATCCGGCCGATGTTGGAGGCGCTGAAGGGATTGCCCCACGGCGGCACGGTAAGCCTGATGTATTTCCTGCCGCCTTTCGCCCGCTCAAGGCTCTATACTTATCCGTTGCCAGAGCAACCGGGCGATCCTGTGATGGACTGCCACTGGACGACGTTTAACTTCTCCAGCATCGAGCCAGACAACCGTTATAACAATCCGGAATACACTGTTGATTACATTAAAAAGAATTTCTACCGGATTGATGCACCGTCCAACTACGGCGACATCGTTCTCTATATGAATGACAAGGAAGAGATCAAACATTCTGCCGTCTTTATGGCCGACGACCTGTGCTACACCAAATACGGGAACAATTACCGCCAGCCGTGGATGATTGTCCGCATGGCCGACATGCAGACGGTGTATCCCACGTTGAAGTCGGTGTTTTTCCGCCGGAAAACAGATTAACCGCGCATCGTAATTACTTATCAATGTCAAAGGGTCATCTAAAGCCCATCCCCGGCTTGAATGATTTGCAGTAGGTTTTGGCGGACATCATCATGCCGGATGAAGCCGCCCCGCCCGGCTAAAACGCCAAAATCGGATTAGGACAACGCCTTTTACTCTCACCAAAATCCCTATTCCCGTGAGGAAATCCCCTTGTCGCGTGACCAAAACCCCTAGTCGGATGGGAAAAAGGGTTTGTCCCGTTCCGACATCCAAAACCACACAAGAGACATCCCCAGGTCGGGATCCTCTTGTGGTATGTCGCGCCGGGAAATACCAAAGTCGCGTCGGGAGATACCAATTTCCCGCTCCGACTTGCCTTTTCCAGCCGGGAAATACCAGTTTCCCTCCCCGACTTACCAAAGTCACGTCGTGACTTACCAATTTCCCGCTTCGACTTACCAATTTCCCGCTTCGACTTACCAATTTCCCGCTTCGACTTACCAATTTCCCGACGCGACTTCGGTATTTCCCCTCGTGACTTTGGTATTTCCCGACGGGAAAAGGGGATTTCCAAAGGTGACTTTTGTTGATTGACAATGGTTTATGCAATTTAACCCCTTGATTTGGGGTGATCCGGGCTGTCGATGGTCATTTTAAGACACCACCAGACACCACAAGAGGTCGGTCGGCTCTTGTGGTGTTTTGGAATGCAATAATTCCCATCCGGTCAGCTCGTGATGCAATGCTGCGGCAGGTTTCCAAGGAGAAAGACACCGCTGCGTCCTGCCGGCACTTTGCAAAGACATGAGTGGCCGATCAGGAAATCCTCGACGAGCACGTTTCGAAGAAATTAACATGGGCTGATGATTGGCAAGGTGTCCAAAATCCTGCTGCTGGCCGTCTGCCTGAACCTGGTTCCGGCGCTGCGCACCTTCGCCGGCCCGCCGTTTTTGACGGATGATCCCGACCCGACGGATTATCAGCATTTCGAAGCTTATTTTTTCACCACCGGCGATCATGTCGGCAACAGTTACAACATCAACGGCCCGGCGGCGGAACTGGATTACGGGGCATTTCCTGACACGCAGCTTACTTTTGACATCGGCGTGGCGACGGCGGCGGGCGGCGGGCTGCCGTCGGCTTCCGGTTTTGGTGATCTCGCGTTCAGCGTCAAATACCGGTTCCTGCATGAGACGAACGGCTGGCCGGAACTGGCGGTTTTTCCGGGGCTGACACTTCCGTCCGGCGACGCGAACCGGGACCTGGGCAACGGGCGGCCAACGTATCACCTGCCGTTGTGGGCGCAAAAGAGTTTTGTATCGTGGACGGTGGACGCCGGTGGCGGGGTGTTCTTGAATCCGGCGCCGGGCGAGCGGGATTATCCCTATGGCGGCCTGCTGTTGCAGCGGGATTGTGGGAAACATCTCTCGCTGGGGGGCGAACTGTTTGCGCAAGGCCAGGATGCGGATGGCGATCACGGGTACGCGGCGCTTAATTTCGGGGGTTCGTATCATTTCAGCGACCATTTCAGCCTGCAGGCCAGCGCGGGCCGGAGCGTCATCGGGGATAAACACACGTTGTGGTATTTCGGGCTTTACTGGACTTGGTGATCCGATTCCGGCAGGAATGTTCTTTCCATTTGGAAGATGAATTGAGACCTCTGCAAAACCACTGTAGCGGCGCGCGGTGAGCCCCGCA
>Ga0302275_10005707_pt1 | contig 11942 bp, 10 predicted proteins | sample III_Bog_N2_2_FD_200229 | JGI IMG/M metagenome (GOLD analysis project Ga0302275, IMG submission 200229) | Peat permafrost microbial communities from Stordalen Mire near Abisko, Sweden - III_Bog_N2_2 | ecosystem: Environmental > Terrestrial > Soil > Wetlands > Peat | place: Sweden: Abisko...
TGGCCCTCGATGCGGGTCACCGGATCGACCGTGATCGGTCCGGTAAACGTGCTTTTGGGCGACGTCATGACGGGGGGTTTGCTATCAGCCATTTATCCGGCCTCCTTGAGAATCGGCTATCGTTAATGTGAACGTCCCGGTATCCGGAAAACGTTTATTCCCTAGCCTTGCTGGTAGAACGGGCTCATTTCGTCCCAGAAATTGGGCTCGCTGCAACCGAGGCAGGGATGGCCGGCTTTCATCGGGTAGTTGGTCGAGTTGAACTGGACCGTCGGGCAGTTGTTGTAGGTGACCGGTCCCTTGCAGCCGATGTTGTAGAGGCAAAAGCCTTTCTTGGCTTCGTCGGACTCGAAGCTCGGGGCGAATTCGCCCTTGTTGAAGTGGTCAAGACGGGCGCACTGGTCGTGCACGGTCTTGCCGTAGAATACGGTCGGGCGGCCGTTGGCGTCGAGTTCGGGCATGCCCTTGGTCAGGAAGTAGACCAAGCCGCCGACCATGTTGATTGGATTGGGCGGGCAGCCGGGAATGTTGACGGTCTTGATGCCGGTGGCCTGGCTGACGCTGATCGCGCCGGTGGGATTGGGCTTGGCCGCCTGGACGCCGCCGTAGCAGGCGCAGGTGCCCACGCAGATCACTGCCTTGGCTTTGGGAGCGAGTTCCTTGACCGTGGAGAGCATGGTTTTGCCGGCGACCATGCCGTAAATGCCGTTGTCCTTGGCCGGGATGCCGCCTTCGCAGATCAGGATGAAGCCATCGGGCGAGTTCACGGCCTTGCTCAGGGCGTCCTCGACCGCATCGCCCGCGCCCGCCATCAGGGTCTCGCAGTAGTCAAGCGAAATGGTATCGAGGATGAGTTCGTCAATGAAAGGCTGATACGTGCGGATGAGCGCTTCGGTGCAACCGGTGCATTCAGCGAAATGCAGCATGACAATCGAGGGACGTTTCGACGCCGCCAAAGCCTCAGCCACTGTCCCGGCGAATCCCGGGCCCATGCCCATGGCGCCAGCAATCACGCCGCAGAATTTCATGAAATCACGCCGCGAAACCCCACGCTCTTCCAAGCGTTTCACGGCATCGTCTTTGCCAAGGCCCACGAAAAACTTCATGGAACACCTCCAGGTTAAAGTATCCGTTTGTACTCGAACCGTAACCTCATCGGATCTCGCGCCCACCTCCTCGTCATTGGTCGAACCCATGCGCCCAAGGCGGGCGAACTCGGGAATTTATTTGATTTTCCTGCTTTATCCAGGAAGGCGTTTTTGTCAAATAGAAAAAGACGATCCCTCACGGGCGTTCATATCAGGTATTGTGATAGGATGAGCCGAAAGGTATCCGTGTTATCTATCGCAAAATAGTGCTGCAAATGACACGCTAAAATTGAAAACGTGCGAATCGTTCCGCCCCGGGTCCCGGCCACGATTCACACCGCCAGTCCCAGGAGCGCGGCCAGCCCGGCGGCCCCGGCCGGCCAGGGCCGCATGGCCCACAAAGCGTTTTGCAAGGCCCAGACGTCCGGGGAAAGCCCGATGGCCCTGGCCCGCTCGATCATGTCCGCGACCTGGGCGAAATCCGGGGGGCCGGCGGCCAGCCTGGCGGCGAGATCGGCCTGGATGCGCGCGTGCAGGGCGTCTTTGGCCGGATTGTCCAGGCCGGCGCGGCGCAGGTAAATTTCAAGCAGTTCGGCTTTCTTGGGGTCAAGGCGCGCCCCCTGGACGCGCGCCCAGGCCAGGGCGGGCCACAGCCCGGCCCACAGCGGGGCCAGGGTCAGGGTGTCCTGGGCCTCTTGCCGCTCGGGAACAAGCCGTATGCCGGTCGCGGCCAGGCCCTCGGCCATATTCCACTGGGTTTGTTCGGCGGCGGCGGCAAAGGCGTCGGCGATGGCCTGGCGTTTGTTCCAAGGCAGGTCCCGGCCGCGAAAGATGGTTTCCGCGCCGTCCATGACGGTCCGGATGGGCAGGGCCAGCGGATCGCCGCCCGCTTCGGCGGGAAAGCTCACGCTCACCGATTCCCGGCCGCTCTCGTGCACAATGGCGACCCGGGCCTCGGCCTCGATGTGGCCGTCCGCATTTTTGCCTGTATTCCGGCTCACGCCGACCGTCGCGCCGGGCCAGGCGACCTCGGCGCTGCCGCCCTCGGCCGGAAAACGGCCGGCGGCCCAAAGCGAGAGCGCCGCCTGGCCGGCCAGGGTGGCCGGCGTCTCCAGGCGCGGGACGACCATGGAGCGCCAGACGGTTTTGCCGTTGCCCAGCTCCGGCAGGTTCGAGGGGGCTAGGGCCAGGATCTGCTCCAGGCGCGGCGACACATCGGCCGCCCCGGTCTGCCGGGCCAGTTCCAGGGCGCGCAGGGCGAAGGTCAGGCCGTTGACCGGCTCCAGGCGCGAGATTTCGTCGAAAAACCAGGCGCAACTGGCGAACGAGGCCAGGGCCCACTGCTGCATGGCTAAAAGCTTCCAGGCCGTCCGGCGGCCGGATTGGGACAGGCCCTTGGCGAAATGCGTTTTTTGAAAGGATTCGGCGCCCTCCAGACCGGCCAGGACGCGGCCGTACTGGGTGAGCGCCCCGTCCGGCCCGTCCGGCCCGTCCGGGTCGGCGAACAGGCCCGGGGCGAGCGCGTCGAAATGGGCGTCAACCGCGTCCTTGAGCATGTTCAGGGCTTCGCGCAGGGGCGCGCGCCAGCGCTGTTGCCAGCCGGGATGGCCGCCGTCGGTGCAGCCGCAGTCCGAGCGCCAGCGTTCCACGCCGTGGGCGCAGCTCCAGGCCGAGGGTTCGTGCAGGGCGACCTTGTGGCGCGGCGGGTTTCCGGCGAGATAGGCGCCGAAATTGGAAATGTGCAGCCCGTCGCGGCCCTCGCGCGCCTGGGACAGGGCGTAGGCCAGGGCCATCTCCCCGAATTTGAAATGATGCCCGTAGGTTTCGCCGTCCGTGGCCAAGGCCAAAAGACCGTCGCCGGCCGCGCCGGAAAGACGGCGCCAGAACTGCTCGCCGTCGGCCAGCAGGCGCTCGAAGGCCACGGCCTGGGACAGGGGGCCGTTGTAGAAGAAAATCGCGATGGACCGGCCGGAGGGCAGTTCCGCCCGGTAGGGTTCGAGGAGGTTGAAGTTGCCGGGGGCCGCCGGCCGCCAGTCGTTCGAGCCGACCGGGGCCACGGCCTTGGCCTGGGTGGGCGAGAGGATGGTGAAGGCGATGCCGCTGGCGGCCAGGACTTCCAGGCTCGGGGTGTCGACGGCGGCTTCGGCCAGCCACATGCCCTCCGGGGCGCGCCCGAAGCGGGCGGTAAAATCGGCCACGGCCCAGGCGACTTCGAGTTCCTTGTCGCGGGCCGTGGCGAGCGGCATGATGACGTGGTGGTAAACCTGGGCCATGGCGTTGCCGTGTCCCAGGCGTTTCAAGCTGGCCTTGTCGGCCGCGACCATGGCGTCGTGGGTGCCGGGGGCGGAACGCGCCAGCCAGGACATCAGCGTGGGACCGGCGTTGAAGCTCATCAGCTCATAGCAATTGACGATCTCGGTGATTTTTCCCGCGCCGTCCATGCGCCGGGCAAAGGCCATGGGCGTGTAGCTCTCCCGGGTGATGCGCTCGTTCCAGTGGCGAAACGGCGCGGCGCTGCCCTCGGGCAGGATTTTGCCGAGCCAGGGGTCTTCGCGGGGAGGTTGGTAGAAATGGCCGTGGATGCAGAGATATTTTCCCATGGGGTACGGCTAGCATAGTTCAAAGCGGGAGAAAAGGCGCAGGGGGCGCAAAGGGAAAATTTCGCCGCGCGCGTCGAGCGCTTCGTGCAAAAGTGAATGGCGGCTGGGCAAAAAACAGAACCACTGTTTTTTTCCCCAGCAGCTTCAACACGGGGCATATGACCGCTCCGTGTTGTCTCGGCCCATGGGGCTGTCGCCCCGGCCGTTGCTTAGCGAGGCACGAAGGGAACGAATGTCCCCTGTCCGGTTGGCCGCCGTTCACGGCCCCTGCCGGTGCGCGCGGGGATATGGACGGAGAAATCCGAGTCACCAAACGAGGCAGCGCCCCTGCCGAGTGCGCGCGGGGATATGCGCCGCTCGGGGCGCGTGCCTGATTTTTTTGGCTCTGCCTGGAAACGGGGGGCGGCTAGGCCGGGGACGGGCGGACGGCAAAGGCGCGCAGGCCCCAGAAGATGCCGGCGAAGACCAGGACGATGCCGACGATTTCCAGGGGGCCGGGCAGGCGGTGCTGCACGACGAAAGCGAAGAGAATCCCCGAGATCGGCCAAAAGACGATGCATTGTCCGGCCACGGCGACGGGCAACTGCGCGTTGGCGCGGTTCCAGAGCACGGCCCCGAACCAGGAGGAGCCCAGGCCCAACACGGCGCAGCCAAGGGCGTAGTTCCCCGGCGACGGCCCCACGGCCTGCGCCAGGGGTTCGGCGAACAGGGCCGGCCGCAGCGCCAAGGCCACGAGCGAAAGGGCCAGGACCGAGACCCCGATGGCGTTGGCCCAGGCCATCGGCGAGATGTGCGGCCTGGCTTTGAGGAAGAGCAGGTTGGCGACCAGAAAGTGGGTCATGAAGGCCAAGGCGAGCAGGCTCAAGGCCAGGCCCGCGCCCAAGTCCCGGCCCTGCGTCCCGGCGCCGAGCCTGGCCAGGTTGGCCAAGGCCAGGCCCCCGCCGATGAGCGCCAGCGGGCCGATCAGGCGGGAGAAAGGCAGGTCGCGGCAGCGCAGATTGCCGACCACGGCCACGCTGACCGGAGTCAGGCCCATGATGAGCGTGGGCACGGCCGGGCCGATCAGGTCGATGGCCCAGACCAGCACGGTGTAGGCGCCGTAGTAGCCGGTGACGGCGAAAAGCAGGGCGTGGGCCATGTCCTTGCGTCCGAGGCGGGGGCGGAAGCGGTTTTGGCGGGCGAACAAGGCGGCACCGAGCAGGCCGTAAATGAGGTAGCGTCCGAGGGACACGTCGAAGGCCGTGACCCCGGGCAGCATCACCGGGATGACGAAGGACAGGCCCCACAGGCAGGTGGCGCCCATGGCGCAGGCCAGTCCCGAGGGTGAGATGCGGTTTTGGTTCAAGATCGTACGCTTAATGGTCGTCTTGCGACGAGGATATTGTTTTTCGGATCGTTATGGAAGTTCTTTGATCCGCCCAGGTATTTTTCGGAGATAAAACCAGAGAGGAACTTGTAAAACGAGCCGTTTTGAACGCCTCCGGCGGCCAAAGGGGCTTCGCCCCGTTGGAATCCCATTCATTTCCGTGTGACGCCAGGGGTGTCAGGCGGGGACGGCGGTCACTGGTGAATTTTGCAGAGGCTCCAGAACCAATGACTTTTTTCCAAGGGGGCTGCCGCCCCCGGCCCCCGCTTTCAGAACGGGCCGGAGCTGTCGCCTTCGGCCTCTGTTTTCAGAGCGGGCAAGGGCTGCCGCGTGGTCTCCGCTTTCAGAACAAGCGAGGGTTGCCGCCCTCGGCTCCGCTTTCAGAACGGGTCGGGGCTGCCGCCCTCGGCTCCGGCTTCAGGGAAAAACGCCTGAAAGTTTTGGGAGGGGGCGGCGGGGGAGGAGCCGTGGGTCAGCGGAGGACCCGTGGGTCGGCGGTCCTTTTGTTCATACGCGCGCAATGGAAAAGGCTTCTTTTCGCTCACGCTCCGCCACGAAGCGTTGTCCCGCCGCACAAGGTTCCTTCCCCTGTTCCCTATTCCTTCAGCTTCCCCATTTCTTTAACAAGGACGCCCAGATCCGGTCGGGTGTTGATGTCGTGGACGTCGATGTAGCGGATGATCCCCTGCTTGTCGATGAGCACGAGCGCGCGTTCGCTCACGCCGTCGGAGCGCAGCAGGCCGTAGGTTTGGGCCACGGCCCCGTGCGGCCAGAAGTCCGAAACCACCGGAAACCAGAGGCCGCCCATTTGTTTGACCCAGGAATACAGCGTCGGGATATTGTCCACGGTGACGCCGATCAGGGTGGCGTCGTTTTTGTCGAAGACGTTCTGGGCGATGGCGTAGCCCGGCCATTGTCCGGAGCAGACCGGGGTCCAGGCGGCCGGGACGAAGGAAAGCACCACGTTTTTGACGCCGCGATAATCGGACAGGCGGACCTTCTTGCCGTTGATGGCCGGCAGGGTGAAGTCCGGAGCGGTCTGGCCGACTTTGACGGCCAGCACGCTGTCCACCGGCTTGAGCGGTCCGACCGGGAAGATGCTCTCTTGGAAGGACGGGTCTTGGGCCGAGCCCGGCGCGGCCTGGGCGCAGAGCGCGAGGAACAGGGCGAGAAACGCGGCACGGGCGAGGTGTTTCATTTGGCGTCTTCCTGGGACAGCCCGGCGGCGTTCACGAGGTCGTCGAGAAACCGCTCGGGCGAGGCCATGCGGCCGAGGCGGGAGAGCTTTACGGTGAGCGCGCCGGTTTTGGGGTCTCTGGCCACCAGGTAGAAATACGGGGTTCCGACACCGCCCACGGCCTGGTGGGCGGTGAGATTGGGGTCGGAGAAGAGCGGGAAGAGCAGGTCGTATTTGACGCGGAAGATCTCCACTTCGTCCAGCGAATTGCCCGCTCCCAGGCCCACGACCTTGATTTTGCCGGCCAGGCCGCGCTTGGCGATCAGGTTGTAGAGCTCGTTGATCACCGGGGCCTCGCGCTGGCAGTGCGGGCAGTACATGCTGAAGACCTCAAGCAATACGAAAGGGGCCTTGATTTTGGACAGGCGCTGGGTTTTGCCCGGGGCGGGCAGGCCGAGGTAGGCGGACTGGTCGGCGCTGAGGTTTCCGTTCAGCTTCAGGTCGGGGAAAGGCGCGCCCTCGGCAATGGGTTGGGAGACCGGGGCTTCCGAAGCTTGGGTGGCTTGGGCGGCCTTCACTCCGGACAAGGCCAGGATCATAAGGAAAATAGGCAGGATGCGTTTCATGCGTTCTCCGCTTGGTTGCGCTTGGCCGGCCGGGTGGCTCCGGCGGGCCCGGGATGTGGCTGGATAAGTTAATATCCCCGGAGGATTCAGGCAAGCGGGAAAAAATTTTTATCAAAAAAAATCCTGGGGGATGACAAAAAAATAATTTCGTGACAATGATGGGGCAATGTTGGAAATTCACTGTCGCGTACGGCCGTTTTTCTGGCCGGCGCGCGAGGAGTTACGCCATGCAAATCAAGCGTGTCGCATTATTGTTGATGACCGCGGCCGTGCTTACGGCCGGTCTTGCCGCCTGGGCGGCGCCGGCGCATGCGGCGGCCGGACTGCCGGATTTTTCGGTGTTGGCGGAAAAGGACGGCCCGGCCGTGGTCAACATCAGTACCGAGGCCACGGTGAAGGGTATGCGCGGCCAGTTTCCCGGCCTGCCGCCCGGGCAGTCGCCGTACGACGATTTTTTTCGCCAATTTGACGAGTTTTTCGGCCGGGGCATGACCACGCCGCGCAAGGAACACTCGCTGGGAAGTGGATTTTTGATCTCCGCCAACGGTGAGATCCTGACCAACAACCACGTGGTCGCGGGCGCGGACAAGATATTGGTCAAGGTGCAGGGCAAGACCAAGAACTATCCGGCCAAGGTCGTCGGCCAGGACCCGGATACGGATCTGGCCTTGATCAAAATCGAGGAAACGGACCTGCCGTTTCTTTCGCTCGGCGACTCGTCCAAGTCCAAGGTGGGCGACTGGGTGCTGGCCATCGGCAATCCCTTCGGCCTGGACCACTCCGTGACCAAGGGCATCATCAGCGCCAAGGGCCGGGTGATCGGGGCCGGGCCTTACGACGACTTCATCCAGACCGACGCCTCGATCAACCCGGGCAATTCCGGCGGTCCCCTGATCAACATGGACGGCCAGGTGATCGGCATTAACGCGGCCATCGTGGCCAGCGGCCAAGGCATCGGCTTCGCCATTCCCAGCGACCTGGCCAAGGACGTCGTGGCCCAGCTCAAGCAGGGCAAGACGATGCACCGGGGCCTGCTCGGCGTCGCGGTCCAGGACGTCGACGACAACACGGCCAAGGCCCTGGGGCTGAAGGAAACCAAGGGCGCCCTGGTGGCCCAGGTGACTCCGAGCGGCCCGGCGGAAAAGGCCGGGGTGCAGGCCGGCGACGTGATCACCCAGGTCAATGAACAGGATGTGGCCGATTCCAGGGATCTGACCCGCCGCATCGGGGCCATGGCCCCCAAGGATACGGTGCGCTTGACGCTGATGCGAAACGGCGCGGCCAAGAAATTGTCCGCCACGCTCGAAGAACGCGACGCCAAGACGCTCGCCCAGGCCGAGGGCGGCGATACGGACGAAAGTCCCTCCACCGGTCTGCTCGGGATGGGCCTAAAGACCGTGAATCCCAAGGAAGCCAAAGCCTTGGGCGTTCCGGCCGGCAAGGGCCTTTTGGTTACCGGGGTGGAACCGGATTCCCCGGCCGCCGACGCCGGCCTGCGCCGGGGCGACGTCATCCTGGAGATGAATCAGGTCCCGGTGAAAAGCGTCGAGGACGCGCGCAAGGCCGTGGCCGACGGCAAGCAACGGGGAGCGGTCATGCTGCTTCTCACGCGCCAGGGCCAGCAAACGATCCGGACCATCGCGGTGAACTGATACGGACGGGAGCGGGGACATGCCTTCATTTTCCCGCTCCCTTTCTTAAAAACGGCCGAACCGCCGTCGCGGCCCCGGGCGCGGCCCTCGGGAACGCCGCGTTGAAACTTCGGGCGCCACGCGTTATCGGGCGGAGCGGGCCGGTGCTTCCCCCCGCGGATGGGCCGGTCTCCTTGCGGCCCTGGCCGCCCGTTTTTTCCCCGCCGGGCCAGCTTCGGCCCGGGGTGCGCTTGCGGGTCGCGGCCGGCGGGAGGCCCGGTTCCCGGGAGCCCGCACCGAGACCACGGATGTGTTGACTCCCCTTTTTTTCCCTGCTATTTAAAACGGCTTTATTTCAGTGTGCGGGGAATGATCCATGTTCGACAGCCTGACCGACCGCCTGGACGGCGTTTTCAAGCGAATTCGCGGCCAAAACCGCCTGGATGAGAAGAACATCCAGGAGGCTTTGCGCGAGGTGCGCTTGGCTTTGCTCGAGGCGGACGTCAATTTCAAAGTGGTCAAGGACTTCGTCGAACGGGTCAGGCTGCGCGCCGTGGGCCAGGACGTGGCCAAGAGCCTGTCCCCGGGACAGCAGGTGGTCAAGATCGTCCACGACGAGATGATCGGGCTTCTCGGCGGCGCCACCAGCGAGATCGATCTCTCCGCGCGTCCGGCCGTGCTCATGCTGGTCGGCCTCCAGGGTTCGGGCAAGACCACCACCTGCGCCAAGCTGGCCCTTCACCTGCGCCATCTCAAGAAAAAAACCTACCTGGTCCCGGCCGACGTGTATCGTCCGGCGGCCATCGAGCAGTTGCGCAAGCTGGCCTCCCAGCTGGACATCCCCTGCCATCCCTCGCAAACCGGCCAGAATCCGGTGGACATCTGCGTGGCCGCCTTGGAAGAGGCCGGGCGCATCGGCGCGGACGCGGTCGTCTTCGACACCGCCGGCCGGCTGCACATCGACGAGGAGCTCATGAACGAGCTTGCGGCCATCAAGGCCAAGACTTCGCCGCACGAGATCCTGTTCGTGGCCGACGCCATGACCGGCCAGGACGCCGTGACCGTGGCCGCCGCCTTCAACGACCGCCTGGACATAAGCGGCGTGGTCCTGACCAAGATGGACGGCGACGCGCGCGGCGGCGCGGCCCTGTCGATCAAGGCCGTGACCGGCAAGCCCATCAAGTTCGTCGGCGTGGGCGAAAAACTCTCCGAGCTCGAGGTCTTCCATCCCGACCGGGCCGCCTCGCGCATCCTGGGCATGGGCGACATCCTCACGCTCATCGAAAAGGCCCAAAGCGAGATCGGCGCCGAGGAAGCGGCGGCCATGGAGAAGAAACTGCGCAAGGCGCAGTTCACCCTGGAGGATTTCCGCACCCAGATGCGCCGCGTGCGCAAGCTCGGTTCGATCGAGGGGCTGCTCAAGATGATCCCGGGCATGGGGGGCATCCGCAAGAAGCTGGGCGACATCCAGGTTCCGGAAAAGGAGATGAACCGCATCGAGGCGATCATCGGCTCCATGACTCCGGCCGAGCGCGGCGATCCCAAAATCATCGGCGCCAGCCGCAAGAACCGCATCTCCAAGGGGTCCGGGACCACGGTCCAGGAAGTCACCCTGCTTTTACGCAATTTCGAACAGATGCGTTCGATGATGCAGAAGATGATGGGCGGCGCGGGGGGCATGCCCGGCATGCCGCGCCTCCCGGGCGGGGCGGGGGCGGGGGCGGCCCAACCGGGAAAACCGGGCAAACCCGGGCAGTCCAAGTCCAAAACCGAGCTGCAGCGCGAGAAAAAGAAAAAACGCAACAAGGGAAAGAAACGCTAGCCCGTCCCGGGAAAATGGTTTTTCCGGTGCGTTGCCTGGGGCAAACAAGGCTTGCGGAAAAATAAAAAACGTTTAGTAAAAAAGCGAGGATAATCACATGGCGCTTCGAATCAGACTGACCCGGATGGGTTCCAAAAAACGGCCTTTCTACCGCGTGGTGGCGATGGATTCGCAGACCCGCCGGGACGGCCGCCCCTTGGAATTTGTCGGCCACTACAACCCCATGACCAATCCGGCCGAGATCAAGATCGACCAGGACAAGGTCAAGAAGTGGTTGGACCTTGGAGCCAAGCCTTCGGATACGGTCCTGGCTTTGCTGAAGAAGGCCGGAATTTAACACCGCCCGGTCTCGCGGCCGTTTTGCAACCACCGGCCGGGCCATACATAGGCGGAGAGACGCATGCTCAAGGACTTAATCGAGTTCATCGCCAAATCGCTGGTGGACAAACCCGACGAGGTGAGCGTGGCCGAGGTCGAGGGAGAACAGACCTCGGTCCTGGAACTGAAAGTGGCCAAGGAAGACCTGGGCAAGGTCATAGGCAAACAAGGCCGCACGGCCAAGGCCATGCGCACCATTCTCGGCGCGGCCTCGACCAAGGCCAAGAAACGCTCCGTCCTGGAGATTCTGGAATAGCCGGGGCGCGCCTCCGCGCGCCGGGCGACGCCCCGGTGCCGGACACCGATTTGCTGGTTGTCGGCCGGGTCGGCAAACCGCACGGACTCAAGGGGGAACTCAAGGTGATAAGCCTTGCCGGTTCCCCTTTCGTGTTTCTCGAACTCAAGCGGGTCTTCCTGCGGCAGGGGCTCACGGCGCGGGGCAAAGCCCCGGCCGCGGCTGCGGCCGAACCCGGCCCGGCCCGGCCCGTCTCCGTGCTCGGCGCGCGCGTGCACGCGGACACGGCCATCCTCGCCCTGGAAGGGAGCACCGACCGCGACCAGGCCGAAGCCCTGCGCGGCCTGGAAATCCTGGCCGCCAGACGCGACCTGCCGGACTACGATCCAGGCGACATCTATATCAAAGACATCCTGGGCAGCCAGGTGTTTACCGGGGAAACCTGGGATACGGCCGCCCCCCTGGGGATCCTTGACGGCCTGTTCGAGGCCCCGGCCCAGGAAATCTGGGTCATCAAGACTCCGGACGGCCGCGAGGTCTTGTTCCCGGCGACCCCGGAATTCACCCGCGACCTCGACGTCGCCGCGAGGCGCATCCTGATCGCGCCGCCTCCGGGCTTGCTTGAGCTCTATCTCGGCACCCCGGACGAAACCCCGCCCGAAACCCCGCCCGAAGCCCCGCCCGAAACGGAAAGCTGACCGCGCCCCACGATCCCCTGAAATGGGTTTCCCAAGAGGCCTTGCCCCTTTGGCCGCCGGAAGCATTCCGCCGCGATATGACCGCGCGGCCCGCGATTATTCGTTGATTTGCGGCAAGGCCGTCTCGTCCGGCTGGGCTTCGGGGGTATCCTGGATCAGCTCCAGGCGCACCCCGTCGCGGCCCGGCCGCAACGCGTAGACCCTTTGCGTGTGCAGGGCGAAGAGATCCACCGGATGATGGCTGATGACCAGGATCTGCAGGTTCAGCCGGGCGGCGATTTTCTTGATGAGCTTGATGAAGCGCGGCACCAGATTGGGGCG
>Ga0302275_10005709_pt1 | contig 11936 bp, 12 predicted proteins | sample III_Bog_N2_2_FD_200229 | JGI IMG/M metagenome (GOLD analysis project Ga0302275, IMG submission 200229) | Peat permafrost microbial communities from Stordalen Mire near Abisko, Sweden - III_Bog_N2_2 | ecosystem: Environmental > Terrestrial > Soil > Wetlands > Peat | place: Sweden: Abisko...
GGCCAGGCGGGAGTTTAGCCCGGCGAGAAAGGTGCGCCGTTCCGGCGATGGGGGAATTTGTATGCTCATGTGTCCTCGTTTTTTAGCGGCCGTTTTTGTAGAAAGCCTCAATGGGTGCGAATGGCCCGAAACTGTGCTGTTCGATGGAGAAGGGGTCGGCGTAGGGACCGTAGGGCGTGTCAACGGGTTTCTTGGCGCGGTCGGGATAATCGCCCTCCAGCCCTTCGCGGTGCGGCCGTGGCTTTGAATTGAAATAGGCAGCGACATCGAAGGCCTGGTCGTCGTCCAGATCGGCATTACCCAACGGCATGCGCGCCTTCACGAATTTCGCCGCTGTCAGCACTCGATGCATTCCCGCGCCGTCGTTGAAGCTGTTCGGTCCCCGGAGCGGTGGAAAAACGAATCCGTGTAGCGGGTCTCTGGACGCCATCAGACCGGCGCCGTCCTTCCCGTGGCAGGCAGCGCAGCGCTTCGTGAAAACGTCCTCGCCGTTCCTGAGATCCGCTGCGCGCTTCGGAGTCTGGAACGCGGGCGGTTCGTGCGCCTTCTTCCGCGCCGCGCCCGTGCCGGCATCCTGCGCGGCAATGAAGCGCAGATACGCCACCATTGCGATCATCTCCGGACTGTTCTCCGGCAGTGCGCGGCCGTTCATGCTGCGCGTCATGCAGCCGTTGATGCGGTCCTCAATGCTTTCCTTGCCGCCGACGCGAGGCGAAATACGGGGATACCGGTCGAACGCCGTCGCGAGGCTCAGATTGCCGGGGTCGACGCCCGCGCCCAGATGGCAGGATGCGCAGGCGAGGCGGCTGTTCATGTACCGCATCTTCGGTTCCGGCACGTCCGGGCCGAGGTATTGCTGCGTCTGCGAGATCAGGCGTTTGCCATACTCCTCCGTAGCCGCGATGCCTCCCGCCGCGGCAGGCGCGCGTTCGATGGGAACGCCGGCACGGCCGAACGCCAGCGTCACGCCGACAACGACCAGCCCGGCCAGCGCACACAGTGCCAGTACCGTTCCAATTCCGCGTGTGGATTCCGGATTCAGAGCCGCTTCCTCCCGATCAGGCTTTCATCATATGTTCGCGCATCCTGCTGAAACCGGTAGCCCGGTTTTTCGACCCACCGGCGCAGGCGCGGCGAAACGCACCACGCCACGGTAATCGCGAACGCGAATAACAGCACCAAAGCCACGATCGCGTTCATGGCAGAGACGTCGATCACGGGCGGCGGCATGTGGTTCACGGCGCGCCTCCCGTAAAGAACGTCCGCACATAATATGCGACTGCCGATAGCTCCGCCTCCGATAATTCGCCAGCCCACGGCGCCATCGGAGTGCCCTGTATCCCCTCGCGCAACGCACGCAGACTGGTCGCGATATCCGGGCGCTGCGTACGGAAGTTCGTGGGCGCAATCGGGAACTGCGCCGCAGCGGAGCCATCGCCCGCTCCGGTGGTTCCATGGCACTGCGCGCAACGGTCGGAATAGACGCGCGCCCCCAGTTCCAGCACAGCCTGCGGAATCTGCGGCTCGGGTTGTTTTGCGTGAAAGCCGCGCACCACTTCGGCCACCGCAGCCAGATCCGCCATCGGCAGTTCGCGCCATGCGGGCATCGCAGTACCGGTCACGCCATTCCAAAGCGCGAAGCTCAGGCGGTCGGCGCCATATTCCCGCTCGGCTAGGTTTGCAGGCCTGGGGTGCAGACCCGCCGCGCCCTTTCCATCGCCTTCACCTCTCGGGCCATGGCAACTCAGGCAATTCTGCCGATAAACCTCGCGCCCCCGTGCGGGGTCGCCTGCCGCCAGCTTCGGAAAATCCCCGGTGCGCCGCGCCATCGCCGGACTCGCGTTCAACAGTCCCGTTCCGAAAGCGTAGCGCCTCTCATCATCCGAACAATTGCAGGATTCGCGGGCGTGCGCCTCGCCTTCCGGCCCGGCCAACGCGCGATTCCGGCCCAGCGTCTCCAGATAATCCACAAGGTCCCGCGCTTCCTGATTGGGACGGTCCGGATCGCCATCGAACAGCCAGGGGAACGCCGGCATCACCGAATCCGCAACAACGCCGCGCGGCCCGTAGAGATGGGTGAATTGCCAATCGGACGACCGTACTCCCGCTTCGCGCGAAAGGTCGGGTCCGACGCGCCGCGTGCCCCAGAGTTGGGGGTAATCGAAGATGGTCTCCCAGGCGAGCGTTGCCTTGCCGAAGCGCCTGACATCGTTATCAAGATAGCGGATCTGCTGCGTGTGGCAATAGGCGCAGCCTTCGCGGCCATAGATGACGCGCCCCCGTTGTTCGCTGACCGTCGGTGCGGGAGGATGCTGCGGCCGCGTTTGTTCGATCTGCCGTTCCAGCGCCTGCCCGGGCCATACGCCCAACAGCAGGATCGACATCGCGAAAAAGCCCACGCCCGCCAGGCCCGCCACGAGGTACGACATGCGCAGCAGGCGCTTCATCCGACCTCCTGCGCGAAGCGCGGTGCGATCGCTTCAACAGGTTCGAGGCCCAGTTCGCGCTGAATCGATTTCAGTCCGTCACCCGGTTCGCCTACGAACAGGCCGGTCATCACGAAGAGGAAGCCCGCGCCAATCGGCACAAACGTCAGCACGCGAACGGCCCAGTAGGGCTTCGCGGCGCGCACCGATTCAATCCACGGCGCGGCCGATTTCCACGCGCTCGATTCCACCAGCCCGGCAATCGTCAGGTCGGTAACCATCATGATCAGACCGGCGAATAGCAGCCAGTAGCCGGCATTGATCATGCCCGCGTGATAGCGCGCCCACGGGATTCGCTGCCATGCATGGACGATGCCGCCAAGCGCCGCGAAACTGGCGAAGCCCAGCATCGCCATGTGCGAATGGCCCACCACCCAGTCGGTGAAATGCACGCTCTGGTTCACCGACATCTGCGCCTGTACCGAACCCTGAATGCTGACGATCAGGTAGAAGACGGTGCCGGTTCCGACGAAACGCAGCGCGGGGTCGCCAGGAAACCAGCCGGTGCCGCGAAGGGAGAGCAGCAGATTCGCCACCACGATGATTACGTCCACGCCGAGCAGTGTTGAGGCGGTGATTGCGCCGATCTGCGCGATCATCGGGATCACGGAAAACACGTAATGATGTGTGCCGTTGAGGGGGTAAAGGAAGAAGAGCAGCCAGAACCCGAGCATGGAAAGGAAGTGGCTGTAGATGGGCTTGCGGGTTGCGGCGGGAATGACGAAATAGATGATGGCGAGCGCGAGTGGCGTCACGAAAAGCCCGACGGCATCGTGAATCCATAGCCCGCTGAACGCCGCCCCGCGCGCCCCGGGCACCAGTTCCGGGACGAAATTCCCCATCGGATAAGAGAGCAGCGTGAATACGAGTCCGCCGATGATGTACCAGCTCGAAACGTAGAGATCTTCGAGGCCGCGCGAGAAGAACGGCGGCAGGAACTGCACGGCCGCCAGCACCAGGCACAGCACCACGAACGCATCGACCACCAGAGGAAACTCCGCCCACTCCAACGGCTGACTGTGACCGGCCAGGACCAGAATCCAGCCCGGAAGCACGACCGCGAAGTTCCAGAGTCCGAAGAGCCATTGCCCCAGTTTCGGGCTGGTCACGCTACGCCCGCTCAGCACGGGAACGGCGTGGTAGAGGAACGCGAAGAACGCGTTGCCCAGCCAGCCGAGCATGATGCCCTGTGTGTGGTCGTAACGGAGACGCCCCCAGGTGAGCCACGGCGAACCGCCCGCGACGTCCGGCGCCACCATTTCCATAGCCGCCAGAAAGCCAAAGCACACCGAGATCAGAAGCGTCACCAAAGCGGCGAGGCCGTGCGCATAAACCAGCGGCGTTTCCACGGCGGGCGGGGCAGCGGCTGGGCGGCTTTTAATCATGACGTTGCGGGGACACCATCGATCATAGACACCACCGATCATACCGGCAGGCGGTCCGGCGATGCCGCCTGCAATACTGAGCAATGTTTTCACGAGCGGATCTCACGAGAGGTGAATAAATGGCCGGACAAGCAGCCGCCATGTTTCTGGCGCTGCTGATTGGTGTTTCCCTCGGCGCTCTGGGCAGCGGCGGCTCGATCATCACGCTTCCGATCCTGGTGTACGTTGCAGGAATCGCGCCGAAAGCCGCCGTCGGCATGTCGATGGCGATCGTGGGCGGCACCAGTTTTTTCGGTTGCTGCGTGCACTGGCGGCGCGGGAATTTCTGTCCGAAGCCCGCATTGCTGTTCGGTGTTACCGGGATGCTGGGCGCGTATATCGGTTCAACCGGAACGCATCTGATTTCGTCCCATGTCCTGATGTTGCTGTTCTCGCTCCTGATGCTGCTTGTAGGTGTGCGGATGATTGTGGTGCGGACACCGGCGGTGGCGCACAATGTCGTGCGCAGCATTTATCGCTGTATTCCCGTCGGTTTCGTTGTGGGCCTGATTACCGGCTTTCTTGGGGTCGGCGGAGGCTTTCTGATCGTGCCCGCCTTAGTGTGGTTCGCGGGCCTTGACCTGCGACGCGCGATCGGCACCTCACTGGCAATCATCACTTTAAATTCCGCTTCGGGCCTCGCGGGGCAGCTTCGCTATTCTCACCCGGACTGGCATCTGACCGGCGCGTTTCTACTATGCGCTTTGATCGGCATGGGCGTCGGCGTCACGGTTTCGAAACGCACACCCGACCGGGCTCTGCGCACCGCATTCGCGGTGGTTGTAATCGGCGTAGGGCTGGCGGTCGGGTGGCAGGTTCTTGGCTACCGCGGACTGTAAACGCTTTAATGGCAAACCGAAGCAGTAGGCTGCCGCTTGCTCACGCGCGCGGCTCAGTAGAATCACCGCACTACGAGCCGTGACCGTAAGGGAGCGGTGACGAAGATCAAACGCTCCGCAATTCACCGTTCTACAGCGATTCAAGCCTCCGGATAGACCTTCTTCTTACTCACGATCCGGGATTCGTCAAGCTCGATCCCCAGGCCAGGCAGATCCGGAATCGTAACCTGACTGTTTTTCGGAATGATCTGATTTTTATCGAAATAATAAAGATTCGGTTGTATGTCGATCTGATATTCCATGATCGGGCACACCGCCGGGGGTTGGCTCGCCACGATGTGAGCCAGCGCCGTCGATCTCTGGTTATGAGGACAGACGATCAGACCGTGCACGGAAGCGAGCGTACAGATTCTGATCAGTTCGCTGATGCCGCCGCCCCATTCCGGGTCGATCTGAATGATATCGACGGCGTTGTGCTCGATGAGGTTCTGGGCATCCCAGCGTCCGTAGGAATGTTCGCCGGTCGCGATCGGAATAAATGTCATCTGGCGCAGGCGCGCAAGACTTTCGGCCTGACCCGCGGTGGGAACCGGTTCCTCAAGCCAGCGCGGGCGGTATTGCTCCACGTCTTTACACCATTTCATCGCGTAGGGCAGGTCCCATCGCAGCAACGCGTCGATCATAACCGGATAATTCGGGCCGACGGTTTCGCGCAGGTTGCGGATCAGCGCCACGTTCTCTTCGTATCCGGTCTGCCCGTCCGCCGGCCCGCGCGTGGGAAACCACTTCTGCGATTTGTAGCCTTCCTTCTTGAGTTGCGCGGCGCTGGCGCTGACGCGGTCCGGTTCGAGCGATTGTCCGATGCAGCTTGCGTAGACTTCCAGAGTCGAACGCGAGCCGCCCAGCAGCTTATAAACCGGAGTATCGAAGAATTTCCCCTTCAGGTCCCAGAGGCAGTTATCGATGGTGCTCAGACCGAAGATATAGGTTCCGCTGTAACGATGAGCGCCGCCATGCATTCGTTCCCAGATGGTGTCGATGGCGAGCGGGTCCTGGCCGATCAGACTGGGGGCGATCCCTTTCACGGCGTCGGCCGCGGTCTGATCGAACGTCCCGTAAAAGCCTTCGACGCCGGCATTCGTGAGAATTTTGAGATAGAGCTGGCTGGCGGGCAGGACCCTGAGATTTCGGATTGTGCCATGGCCGAAGCTTTCCTGGTAGGCTTTCATCTGGGTCGGATTGCCCGTTAACTGCCAGATCTCAACGCCGGTAATTTTCAGATTGGCCGATTTGGTTGCCGCCTGAAGTCCCGTTGAGATCAATGGCGCGCCGCCTAACGCTGCGGCTGCCGCGAGAAATGAACGTCTGTGCATGGTGTTCCCTCCATCGGTCCACCAGGATTTATCTTCGCCTCCTGGCACGATTGCATTCTATCCCCGATGTGGTTGCGACGCGCCCATACTTCCGGCGGGCAGCTTCCAGCGCAATTCCGAGTGCCCGTTGCCGAAGGTATGGCCGCGGCCTTCCGCATGTCCCGTCACGATACTCAGGATTCCGCCTCCGCAAATGAGTAACGTTCCCATGGCGGCCATGGCGTCCGGCATTACCGAAAAAACACCAACCCAATAAGCCGACACCGAGAAGCGGAAGCCACTGCCGGCGGAATGAAAAGCGGCGCCGCGTTCGACAGGAGTACCGAATCGAGCAGAGAAGCGGATCTCACCGCCATGAAAAACAAGAACCGACAGGCGGGTCCCGCCACGCTCCGGAATGCCTGTAATCAGAACACGAGCAGTCCGATACCGTACGACAGGGAGGAGCGTCATAAGCGGAGGCACTCCCGTCGCCATCCTGCTGAGAGTACTCATCGCCGCCGCGGACAGGAATGCAAGCGTAATGAGGACGATGCCCAGATAGATTCGATGCCCGGCCAAGGGGCACGTTAGACGGCCAGCGCCCCTGGCGGTTGGCTCACAAAACATCCCAGCCGCAATTTATTCCCTGAGCTAACGAGACACACCGTACAGCGTCCAGTTGCTGTAACTATTCGACAAAATCGCAGTTGAATGCTACAGGAGCTGTTCTATGTGCCCGGTATTATGCGTCACTGTTGCCGCGTTTCTTTGTTTAAGTCAGATATCAACGGACTTACCCGACGCGCAGGCTCTGTCCGCCTGGCAAAAGTACAGAGACGACGGCCGCCTGATGTACAGCCTGGGCCATTTCACCGAGTCGGCGGGCGCACTGGAAAAGGCCGTTCATAGCGCTGAGAGCTTTCCCGCTCCCGACCCCCGCCTTGCGGCCACGATCCACTCGCTTGCGTACGTATACCAACAGCAGGGCAGATATCCGGAAGCCGAGAACATGTATCTCCGGGCCATCGGTTTATGGGAGCGTATCGGACCGTCGCAGCGCGCCGCGTTGTTCCGGACTATCGACAACCTGATCGGCACCTACGTGGAAGCGAAGGACTATCGCGCGGCGCGCAAACTGCTGGAATCGCGTCTGCCGGAAATGGAGAGATCCGTCACGCAATGGAAAGAGCGGGCGACGCTCCTCGATACGCGCTCCGGCCTCGCTTTCATGGAGCGGAAATACGGGGAAGCGGAAACCCTTCTGAGAGAAGCGTTGGTGCTATGGGAACAGTACGCGACTTGCCCGGAGAGCAATCACGCCGTCGCCTACATCAATCTCTCGCACGTCCTGGGGTCCACGGGCCGCTCTCAGGAGGCGCTCGAAATGGCCGAAAAAGCCATGGGAATTCTCGAAAAATTGGATGCCGGGCACGATTCTCTCCTCCTGCGGGTGCTCGATTATGCGGCGTCCCTGTCTCTGAAACTGGGGCGCCCCGCCGATGCGGAACAGTACTACCAGCGGGCGCTGCCGACGGCTCGCCGCATGTTTGGCGCGGAAGATTCCCATGTCGCCCAAATCGAACTAAGCTACTCGACAGTCCTGAAGATGCTGCACCGGGGCGCGGAGGCGAAGCTGATGGCTGGCGAGGCGCAGGCCATGTTGCGAAGCGGCGGCGGGAGGCGCGCCCCGGTCGATATCCTGGCACTGACACCTGTTCACTAGGTAAAATCGGGCAGTGCGACTCTGCCATCTGCCTCTGCTTCTGATAGCCGCGGCCGCGACATGCTCCGGACAAACCACTCAGCCCGCCGCGGAGGTTGAACTTCCGGAAACGCCCGGGCTCTACGCGGTTATCGAGACTTCGATGGGCCGGATGGTCGCGTTGCTTTACGACGACATCGCTCCCGTCACCGTGAAGAACTTTGTCGATCTGGCGCGAGGAAGCAAACCCACGCGGGATAAGAAAGGCGGCACGGTGCGCAGACCGTACTATAACGGGCTGACTTTCCACCGCGTCATCAAAGGCTTCATGATTCAGACCGGCGATGTGAAGGGCACGGGCGCCGGCGATTGCGGCATCGGCAATATCCCGGACGAGTTCAGCAAGAAAGTCAGCTTCGACAACCCCGGGACGCTCGGGATGGCGAACACCGGCAGACCCAACTCAGGGTCCTGTCAGTTCTTCATCACGGTAGGCCGGGCCAGTTATCTGGACGGGAAACACACCATTTTCGGACAGGTCGTGCTGGGACAGGAAGTCGCGGTGGCGATTTCCGAAGTGCCGACCGGATCGCAGGACCACCCGAAGGTTCCGGTGATCGTGAAGAGCGTCACCATCCATTCGAAAAAGTAGTAATCAGCGCCGGTGGCCACCGCCGAAGCCTTTGCCGGATGGTCTCGATCCTCCGCCGGGCGAGCCGAAACGTCTGCCCGCGGGCGCGCCGCCCGATCCGCTGCCGAATCGCTTTCCCTGAGATGGTTCCCCGGGTGCTGCGCCGAAGCGTTTGCCGGGCGCGTTATCGCTCGGAGCGTTACCAAAGCGCGGCTGCGGCGAAGACGACGGCGCGGCGGTCTGATGCGACGCATAGCCCGAGTTCCGGAAGCCACCCGACTGTACGTAGCGGCTGGATGCATAGTGCTGCTGTGTGAACGTGCCGTGGGTGCCGTATCTTGGCGGCGCGGCGGGGCTCGTCTCGCCGTACCAGGTGTGGCCCATGCGCTGAGCCGTGTAATAGCTGTTGTATTCGTTGATTACAACGGGCCGGTAACTGTTGCCCCAGAAGAGCTCGCGCATGATGAGGTACTGGGGCAGGAAGGTCCAGAAGCTGCCTCCGCTGGTGTGCGTCCAGTAGCCATACTGATTGCGGCCTACCGACGGTGACGCGATGTAGGCGTAGCCCGGAGGCTGCGCGGTATTGACGGCCTCGGAGTCGTAAAGGCCGGAGTCTTTGTGGGCGATGGCCATCCCGAGGTCGTTTTCGGCGGCGTGATACGCGGCGGGCGAAACATTCTCCCATTCGACATCGGTTGAGACATCGGTGCCGCGCGTTTTGACCAGCTTGACCTTTTCGCGATAGTCGCCATGTTCGACGTCGAGGTCTTCGAGGATCTTGTCCCAGGAGACGTAAAGCTGGCTGCAGCGGGCGCTGAGGGCGTCGGCTTCGGCGGTCAGGTTCGCGGCTGTCGCCAGCGAGTTATCCGCTTCGATGAGCGTGGCGACCTGCGGTCCGGAGGCATTGCCGGCAGTTGCCGCATCGCGGGCTGCGGCGGAAGCTTGCCATGCGGTGTCGGCGCGCTCGGGGGCGGTTTCCAGAAGTCCCAGCCGATGGTCGAGATCGGACTTCTTGTTCGGATAATCGAGCTCAGCCTTTTCGACCTTCTGTTTGACGGCCGTCAGATCGGCGTTGTGCGCGGCATCGTGTTCGTCGCGCATCTTCGCGAGATAGTGCGGGAGGTTCTTGTGGAAGTCGAGCCAGCGGTTGGCCTGCGCTTCGATGGCGTTAGCGTCTTCGATGGCCTCTTTGCGGAGGCGGTCCTCCTCGTTCACCAGTTGCTGCGCGCGCGGGATGGACTCCTTGCCGCCGGAGATCTTCGAGAGTTCCACGCGGTCGCGCTCGGCGGCATCGAGCTTCGATTTCGCGGCCCGCAGCGAGTTCGGCCACGCGGTCGCAACGGACGTACCGTTGAAGAGATCGGGCGTGCGTTTGATGTCGTCGAGAACTTCGGCGTTGGTGCGCTGGAAGTCCTTCTCGGCCTGTAGCAGGCGGTTGTCGGCGGCCTCGATCTGGGTTCGGAGTTCGCGCGGAAGTTGCGCACATGACGTGAGCAACAAGGCCACGCCGCCGACTGTAAGTATGCGTTTCATTTCAGGCTCCGCGGAAAACCGTTATGTCCGAGGTCTCGACCCTGACCCAGATGGCAGCCTGGAAGGGCTCGCCTTCGAACTTGCGAACGTTGATGACGCGCTTGCCGCCCTGTTCTTCGAACTGCCAGGCGTAAAGGCCGTTGCCGGTACTGTGGCCTTCGGTGAACAGGCCCATTTCGCGGCTGAAGCGATAGAGCCAGAACTTGCCTTCGAAATCGATGAAGTCGTTCTGGTTCTGGCGCTGGTCGAGTTCACCCATGTCGTCTTCCGTCATGCCGAAATCGTCGAGCGTCAGTTTGCGCCCATCGAAGTTGCCAAACACCACAACGTTGTCGCCGGTGTGGACTTCGAGGAAGACGCGGCGGTCGCGATACATGCCGCTCGCTTCGAAGAACTGCGTGCTGCCGGCCTCGTAGAGATCGCGGCGGTCGACCGTGAAATCGATATCGGTGAAGTCTTCGGCGGCTCCGGCGACCGAGAGCGTATCGCGCACCTGAGCATCCTGAACGCCCAGATGCGCGAGGTCCTGCTGGGGAGCCTTTTTGTCCCAGAACATATAAGAGTTATTGGCCCGCGCTGCTCGACGACGGCGCCGGGAGCTCCTTTTGAACTTCGACCGAGATGCTGCGCTCGCGCTTCATGGCTTCGAGCTCGGCATCGACAGTGTGGCCGGAAAGCTGAGCGAATTCCGCTTCGAGGCTCGCGTCCTTACCCTGGCTGGCATCGGCCAGTTCGCCGAAAGCTTTGGCCGTGGCTTCTTCCTTCGAAACGGACTTCTCGAAGTTAGAGAGCGTTGCAAAGGCGTTATCGGCCTTGCCAACACCGGCCAGCGCTTCGGAGACTTTGCGCTGCGCCATGGCCGCGTTCTTGCGCGCGACCAGCGTGGTGGCGGTGCGCTCGCCCTCGTCGATGCGGTGCTTGAGTTCGGTGACCTGCGACTTCAGCTTTTCGCTGGCGTCGCGGGCGGCAGTGACGGCGGTCTGCATCGAGGCGACCTGTTTGTCGCACTCGCCTTTGCGCGCGAGAGCCTTGCGTGCGAGGTCCTCATTGTGGGCGTCCAGAGCCTGACCGGCGCGGGCCTTCCATTCGGCCGACTGTTTGACGTACTTCTGATATTCGGAATCGAGCTGGTTGTAGTTGCTCATCGCCATGGCGGAGGCGCGCACAACGTTGTTCAGCTCGGTCTTCATATCGGCCACGGTCTGGTTGACGGTGGCTTCGAAAGTGGCGTCTTCGATGACGCTCATACCCTGATTCGCCTGACCTCGGGCGACGCGTCCGGCGCGGTTAAACATGTCTGAAAAGAATCCCATGGTTGCCTCTTTTGTCCTTGTAAGTTCGGGTCCCTACTGAATATCGTGCCCTATGAGGTCGCGCGCACGCAGAACGTCGGCGAGGAGAAAGCCGACGCAGGACAGGATATCGTCCTCATCGTCGGGGCCAAGTTCCTGGAGTTTGCAGAAGTTGTTGAGGGTTACGGTGACGTTACCGTCGCCGGAGTCGTAGAGCTGGAAATGTGAAGTGGAGATGCCGTTATCGGCCGCGAGCATCTTGCGCATGATGGCCGGGGTGATGTGGTCGGCCGGCACGTGCGCGCAGGGCAGGGAGAGGAAGAGCATTTCACCCTGAAGGACGGCCTGCAGGCTGAGGCCGGAATCGACCTCTGTGATGCGGAGCATGCCTTCGCCCGATTCGGCGACGGAGTAGCGTCTGGCGGCGAGCAGTTCGTGAATTTGCCCGAGAGTGGAACTTGCAGTAGGAGTCATAGTCGTTTCGTTCCCTGAGAAGATACGTCGATTGGGGCGGCGGAGTTCGGAGCCATGAGTATTGTATCGGGTTCCGGCGGGGAGCGTTGGATTGTGTCCGGTGAAGGGGTAGACGTTGGGGTAGACGCGCGCGCGGGGGGTGGTTCGCGCAAAATCAAAACGAACCCAATCGAACCCGATTGTTAGATCTTTTAAGTCGT
>Ga0302275_10005712_pt1 | contig 11935 bp, 11 predicted proteins | sample III_Bog_N2_2_FD_200229 | JGI IMG/M metagenome (GOLD analysis project Ga0302275, IMG submission 200229) | Peat permafrost microbial communities from Stordalen Mire near Abisko, Sweden - III_Bog_N2_2 | ecosystem: Environmental > Terrestrial > Soil > Wetlands > Peat | place: Sweden: Abisko...
TCTACACGCTCAGCTCGTTGCTCATCTACGACGATGCCGACGAGCGCGGAGACACGCTGCTCGCCATCTGGCCCATGTTGCTGATCCTCGCCTCCGCGCTGGCGCTTTTCAACCTGTTCAAGCTCCGACGCAGTCTTTGCCTGCGCACGTTCCTGCCCATCATCCTGCTGGTCGCCATCAACGGAACTCTCATGTCGCAGCAGCTCTGGGGATCCACCTACGCCATCTGGCCCCTGCTCATCCTGCTCGCCGCCGACCAGATCGCCTTTCTCGCCGCTCCCCATGCAACAACGACCTTCCCGCGAGCTGCCGCGGCTGCAATAGCCGTTATCTTGTCCGTCACTCTGCTCGTTTGCGGAGCGTTTTACACCGCTAGTGAAGAGCGCCTCTCCTACGCGCAATTGCCCGATGAGCCGGCCGCGCATTCAAGCTTTCCGCAACTCACCGGAATGGCCACCCCCGGCCCATATCTCTCCAACTTCGACGAACTCCTCCGCTACGCCCAGGCCAACATTCCCGTTACTGACGGCATCGTCCTTCTACCCGGCGAAGACCCCTTCTACTTCGTCACCGGCCGCACGCCGCAGTTTCCGGTGCTGCTCTTCGACCCCGCAACCGACCCCTATTCCCCGGCTCAACTAGCCGGGGAAGTTCAAACGCATCAAATTCACTGGCTGATTGTGAAACGGGAACTCGAGATCAACGCCGATCCAACTCCAGCGCGAGAAGCCACACTGAACGTCCTGGTCCCAGCCTTCACCCCGGTCGCTCATCTCCGCGCCTACGACATCTACAGGCGCTGACAAACGCTCGCCGGCAACGAACCTACGCCTTGCCCTTTGCTTTCCGCGACCGCTTCAAGTCTTCCCAATCCTTTTCCGTCTGGTCGGCGTAGGCCGAGCCGAACTTCGCCAGTGCCTCGGCAAATCCTGGGCCCGTACCCAGGTAGCCGCCAATCACCACTGGGTCCCCGGAACGTCCGTGCCCTCGCGCCAGCAACTCGCCGCAGACCTCTGCATAGGCCTCAAGACCGCCGCCCTTCAGGTCCTCGAGCTCAATCGACCCCTTGTGGTCGTTGAGCTGACGCACCAGAAATTGTCTGTCGCCAATATGCGTCCAGCCCAGGAACGGATCGGACTGCATCTGCATGGCGCGCTGTCCCTCCGCCACTCGCTGGCCGTTGTGCTTCGGCGGGTGGGAGTCCAGCAGATAGGACGTGTACGCCGACGCTGGCTCCTCCTTGATCTGCAAAAACAGCGCATCGCTCGGACCATTTCCCTCGAAGTAGATGCAATAGTCGCGCAACCCCACCGATCCGGTGCCCACAACTTTGAACGCCACGTCCACCGGCCGGTAGAACGACAGCAGATGTTGCCGCTGCGGCTCCAGCATCTCCCGGTAAGCATCCAGCGAGGCCAGCACCGCGTCAGCCACTACCCCGCTGACGCGCGTAAGCGTGGGTTTCACTTCCTTGAAGCGCCTGCCCGCCTGCTGCTTTTCGCCGTTCTTCTTCGCCGCCTTCTTCCCCGTAACCGCCGCCTTCGCCACGGGCTCGGTCAGCTGTTCCAGCGCAAACTGCGGCGTAGCTCGCTCGGCCTTCAACAGTGCCGCATGAACAGGCTCAACGTCGCCCAGCCTGTGTACCAGGAACCGCCCCACTTCCAGGCACGGCATCTTGGCAAATGCGCGCATCTGCGCACAATAGCGCTCAATGCATTGCACCACTGCCTGCTGCACAGTCGATGTTTTCTGGCCGGCCTCGCGCCCCGCCAGCACCAGCGAAGCCGCCATCCGTTTCAGATCCCACTCAAACGGTCCGCGAATCGTCTCGTCGAAATCATTGATGTCAAAGACCAGCCTTCCGTCCGGCGCGGCATAGGCGCCCAGGTTGCGCACGTGCGCATCGCCGCAAAGCTGTGACGTGATTCCCGTCTGTGGCAACACGGCTAGGTCAGCCGCCATCACCGGTACCGCACCGCGAAAGTAGCCAAACGGCGACTGCGCCATCAGTTCGTACTTCAATTCGATCAGCGCCGGTACACGCCCGCGCATCGACCGCTCAATCAGCGTCAGTGCCGGTGCGCTCCGCGCCTTGGGTTTTAGTTCGCTGTGTTGTTGCCGCCCTGTGTGCTTGCGGCGCGCCTGTCCCAGCAATCGCCGTTCTTCCTGCGCTCTCCATTGCATAGCCGGAACATACACTCTGCAAGCGCCCCATGCAATCATCGCGTGATTTACACTTTTTCTTGAAGCCCGCTGCTCTTCTCGACCCCTTCAATCGCCGGGTGTCCCGTTCACGCGGGCTCTTTGTTGCCGCATGCAGGGTCGGCTTCGGGTTCCGCTTCCGGAGGGTCCACTTTTGCGCTACACCGCTGCTCGCTTGCTGTTCGCCGTTGGGTCTCTTCAGCTCGTCGTCGTCTCTCATGCCGCCCCGGCTCCCCAAAAACCGCTGACGGTTGAGGGAATCTACGCGCACGGTTCCTTGACCGGAAATCCTCCAGACGAGCTCTCATGGTCGCCCGATGCAAGCCACCTCACCTATCTCGACGGTGGCGAACTCATTGACCTCGACCCCGGAACCGGCAAACCGCATGTGCTCATCAGCCGCTCCAAGCTGGCCACACTCATTGAAGGAAGAGCCTCCGAGACAGACCGCGACCATCGCGCGCGGTACAAAATGGCCGGCTACATTTGGTCGCCGGACTCCGCGCACCTCTTGTTCGACTCCGACGGCCGGCTCTGGGTCTACGACTTGAAAAACGGCACCGGAGTCGAGATCGGCTTCACGGGCCTCGCCTCGGGCGACGACCCCAAGTTCTCCCCGGACGGCAAAACCATCAGCTTCATTCGCGACAACGCCCTCTCCGTCATTCGTCTTCGCGACCCCGGCGCCCCCACCGTGGCCCTGGCGCCTTCTCCCAATGAAGCCGTGCTCAACGGCAAGGTCGACTGGGTGTATGAAGAGGAGTTGGATGTCCGCAGCAACTACTTCTGGTCGCCCGACTCAAGCCGCGTTGCCTTTTTGCAGATGAACGAGTCTGAAGTGCCCGTGTATCCGATCGAAGATTGGCTCCCTGTGCGCGCTCGCGTCGATGCGCAGCATTATCCCCAGGCCGGCGACCCAAATCCCGATGTACGCGTCGGTGTCGTCCCCGAGCAGGGCGGCAAAACCGTCTGGGTCAAGCTTCCCATCCAGGCTGGCAAAGACTACATTCCCCGTTTTGGCTGGGCCGATCGTCGCACCTTGTGGATCGAAACCGTCACCCGCGACCACAAGCATCGCGATATTTATTTCGCCGACCCTGAAACCGGCCAGGCCCATGCGATCCTCCAGTTGACCGATGAAAAATACCTCGACGAAAACTACAACGTCTGGCTCAGCGACGGCCATCTGGTGCTCACCAACTGGACCGATGGCCACAACCACCTCTATCTCTACTCCTTTGACAAGGACCACCCCACCACCGCCGCAGCGACTCTCGAGCGCCAGTTGACTAGCGGCGATTTTGAAGTCGGTGAAGTTGGCAACGTCGACTTCAAAGGTAAACAGGTGGAGTACGCCTCGAACGAAGGCAACGTTCTTGAAGCACAGTTATGGTCCGTTGGATTCGATGGCCATCGCACCCAGTTGAGTAGCGGCCCAGGTTCCCATTCCGGAAACTTCGCCCCGACCGGCGGCGCCTTCATCGACACTCAGTCTGCCCGTCTCGATCCGCCCACGCTCCGTCTTTGCCACGAGACAGGCAAGTGCAACATCTTCTGGCAGACGCGCGCTCTCGAGCCCTATCATCTACGCACCCCGGAGCAGATTCAGGTCAAAGCCCACGACGGCACAACTCTCTATGCCACGCTGCTGCTTCCCGAGGGCGCTTCCAATCCCGCCAGCGTGCCGCTCATCGTCAACCCTTATGGAGGCCCCGGCCCTGAGACGGTCGCCAATCGCTGGTCAGCCGCCCTGCTCTTCGATGAACTGCTCGCCCAGCACGGCTTTGCCGTTCTCCATGCTGACAACCGCGGCTCCGGTATGCGTGGCCGTGACTTTGCCCAGGCTGCCTGGCACAACTTTGGTCCGGTCCAGCTTGACGATCAGTTGACGGTCGTGGATTCCGTGCTCCAGCAGTATCCCCAACTGGATGCGAAGCGTCTCGGCTGGTGGGGTTGGAGCTGGGGAGGTACCTTCACCCTCTATGCCATGACCCACTCCGATCGCTTCCGCGCCGGAGTCTCCGTCGCCCCCGTTACCGACTGGCGAAACTACGATTCCGTCTATACCGAGCGCTATCTGAGCGAGCCTTCAGTCTTTCCCGCTGGCTACACTGACTTCTCCGTAGTCAATTCCGCCGCCAATCTCAAGGGCCGGCTGCTGCTCATCCACGGCACGGGCGACGACAACGTGCACTTCCAAAATACGGCGCAATTCGTGCAGAAGCTCATTGAGGCCGGCGTTCCCTACGACCTCCAGATCTATCCCCGCAAAACCCATTCCCTCGCCGGTCCTGACGTCCAGACGCATCTCTACAATCGCATCCTTGCTCAGTTCGAGACGCACCTCAAGCCGCAACTTTGAGCCCTCAACTGCTCAGGGTAGCCCTCACGACCCCATCTTTTTTTAGGAAAACAAAAGCCGGACGGCTCTTGTCGGGTGTTCCACGACGATTGCGAGAGACCGGGGAAGAATGTCCTGACCCCGCTACACCTCGCGGCGGTGGAAGAGTTCATCCTTCTCGATCTTGGAGCAGTCGGAACACTCAAGGCAGCAGACGAGGAGCACCGCTACGCCGACTGTCACCAGCACGGCAAGCACGCTCGCATTCGTTCCGAACCAATGAGCTAATGTGTGCATTTTGAATTACCCAACCGGGTTCCAGTTTCCAGACCACTGCCGCAATTAGAACATCTCCCCAAGCGGCAGACCGATACAACTTTTGACGATTACCCGATACCCCGAGTTGACCATTACCAATTTCCCGCCGTTTTTATTTGAAATCAAGAGAACAAAAGGCGAAAATGTTACCAGCGTGACTAGCGATTCCAATCCGGAACAAGCCATTCCCTCTGAAGAGTGGCCTGAAGATTGGCCTGACGAGTGCGAACAACCTGAGCAGGCGCCGGCGCTCGTCGCGGAGGAGCCCCTTGCTGGCCCCTCCGTCAATTGGCTTTTCGTCGACCTCAACTCCTACTTCGCCTCGTGTGAGCAGGAGGTCCGTCCCGAACTGCGCGGCCGTCCCGTTGGAGTCGTCCCCATGATGGCAGACACAACCTGTTGCATTGCAGCTAGTTATGAGGCCAAGGCCTTTGGCGTTCGAACCGGGACAATCGTCGCCGACGCCAAGCGGATGTGCCCGGAAATCGTCCTGGTCGAGGCCCGCCACGAAGTCTACGTGGACTACCATCGCCGCATTGTTGAGGCCGTCGAAAGCTGCCTGCCCGTCACGGCCGTCCTCTCCATCGACGAAATGGCCTGCCGCCTGATGGGCCGCGAGCGTCCCCTGCTGGCAGCCATGGAGCTTGGGCGCAAGGTCAAGGCCCGCATCCTTGACCAGGTCGGGCCCATGCTCCGCAGTTCGGTCGGCTTGGCCACCAACCGTTACTTGGCCAAGATCGCCAGCGACATGGAAAAGCCCAACGGCCTCGTCGCCCTTCCCCTCGATCTTCTTCCAGAGGCCCTCGGCCAGCTCACCTTGCGCGACCTGCCCGGCATCGGCGCGAAAACTGAGAAGCGCCTCAACGAGAAAGGCATCACCACCATGAAGCAATTGCTCGCCCTCAGTTGCGAGCAGTCTGGCGAGCTGTGGGGTTCGGTCTGGGGCGAGCGCCTGTGGCACTGGCTCCGTGGTGAAGATTTTGACATGGCTGAGACGGATCACCTCAAGTCCATCAGCCACTCGCACGTCCTCGCCCCCGAAATGCGAACCGCCGAAAAAGCCTGGGCCGTCGCCCACAAGCTGCTTCACAAGGCCGCTATGCGCCTCCGTGCCGGCGGACTCTGGGCCAGCAGCATCGGCCTGGCGGTCGGTTTTGCCGTCACGCGTGGCGAAAAGGTCCCCGTCAGCCGTTTTGGCGTCCCAACTCGCGGATGGCATCACGAAATCCGCCTCAGCGAATGCCGTGACAACCCCACACTCATTGCCGCTCTCAGCCGTCTCTGGGCCAGCCGACCTTCCGGCAACGGGTACGACCAGCCCTATTTCATCGGAGTCCAGCTCAACGGTCTTGTTCCTGACCGCCTCCACTCCCTCAACCTATTCGATCGCTCTGAGGATGAGCAGAGCCGCACACGCCTGCTCGAAGTCATGGACCAGCTCAACAACAAGTACGGCATGAGCACTCTCGCCCCAGCCACCATGCTCGCCGCCTACAAAGCCGCCCCCACCCGCATCGCCTTCCACAGCATCCCCGACTTGTTCTAAGGGGTGCCCCCGGTCCCTCGCCCGCCCCGGCGGAGGGACCGGGGACGAATGCCTCGAACTTTTCCGCCTCAAAAACGTAACTCTCTGCATCCCCGCCTCCGCTCCCATGCGGATAAGAAGGTAGCAGCGAGAGATATGGCCCGCGACTGGCAGCCGGATTTCGAGAAACTCGTGGACGACCACCAGTCGATGGTGTTCTCCCTTGCGTTGCGAATGACCGGCGATCGCGGCCTGGCCGAAGAGATTGCGCAAGATGTCTTTCTCGAGCTCGATCGCCATCTCGCCAGAATTGAATCGCCCGCGCACGCCCTCAACTGGTTGCGCCGCGTGGCCATGAACCGAAGCGCAGACGCGTTACGGCGGCGGAAGGTACGTTGCATGGACTTGTGGGTCGAGATCGAAGAGGGGCACGGTGCGCAGGCCGAACAAAAGCCGTCCGCCATCGGTTCCCGCATCGAGAGTCTTTTGGCCTCGTTGCCAGAGCCCCAGCGCGCGGCATTGATCCTTCGTTACCAGGAGGATCTCACGCCCGAAGAGATCGCCGAATTACTCAGCGCACCGCTGGCCACGGTCAAGAGTCACCTGCAGCGAGGGCTCAGGCTGCTCAGGGCCAAGGCAACCAGCCATCTCGGGGAGTACATCCGTGGAGTTTGACCACGAGGGCCAAAATTCGATGAACGACTTTGAACAGGAACTGGCCGAGGCATTTGCGCGGCGTCCGGCACCTCCCAGCCTCAAGCGCAAGATTATGGCCCTGCGCAGCCAGCAGAATACTGAGCGTATCCGCAACCGCACCGCGATTCTCCAGCGTCTCGCCGCATGCCTTATCCTGTGCGCGGCCCTCGCTGGCGGCGTCGCCTGGCGCAACCGCGAAGAGCAGCGCAAGGGCGAAGAAGCCCGTCAAAAGGTACTCACCGCATTACGCGTCACCTCGCACGCTCTCGATCAAGTCAAGACCCAACTCGCGGCTCACGACCGTGACAGGCAGCAATAAGGAGAGTTCAACATGAAGACCCGAATCGCAATTTTGTTTTTGGCGGCGGCCTCCATCGCCGCAACGGCCGCGGCGCAAAACTCGCCTCTGCCCTTGCCGCCGGCTGTCGAAAAAGACCTGGCTGCCCGCGCCACCAACGTCACTGAGGTCACGCTCGGCAAAAACATGCTCGCCTTCGCCGCCAAATTCATGAACGACGGCGACAAGGACGATGCCGCCACCCGCCAGCTCATTCAGGGCCTCGAGGGTATTTACGTCCGCGAGTACGAATTTGACAAGACGGGTGAATACTCCGCTGAAGAGGTCGCCAAGCTGCGCGAGTACTTCGAAACCAGCGAGTGGTCGCCCATCGTTCATGAGCGCGAATCCAAATCCGGCGAAACCACTGACGTCCTGATGAAGACCGTCAATGGCGAGTCGCGCGGAATGTTCATTCTCTCCGCGGAACCGAAGGAATTGACCATCGTGCTCATTCTCGGCCCCATCAACATGGATCAGCTCGGTGAACTCAAAGGCCTCAGCGGTCTGGGCGCGCTCGGCAACGTCGCCAAAGACGAGCACACCAAAGACAAGGAAAAAACCAAAGACAACACCAAGGTCAAAAAGGACGGTGACCGATGAAGCGTTTCTTTGTGATTGCTGTTGTTCTCACAACTTTGCTCATTCCTGCCGTAGTCGTGCTGGCTGCTGGCGGCGAGGGTTCCTTCGATGGAGTCGTCAGCTCCATCGAGAGCAAATATCACGTCCATGCCACGCGTATCCCCTTCATGGGCCTTGTCAGCCTCATCTCACGCAAGGCAATCCACGGCGGCGTAGGCTCCATTCGCGTTGCTGAAATTGAGAATATCTCCGCTCCCGTCGACGGAGACGAGCTCAATAGCATGGTCGAAGAAAAGCTTGGCCAGGGATGGGAGCGCATCATCCGCGACACCTCGCGCAACGGGAACGAGCAGACGCTCATCTTCGCTCACCCCGAGGGCGCGCGCATGGGCCTCTTCATCGTCGACAAAGATGGCAACGAAATGGATGTCGTCGAAGTCTCCGTCGATCCTGACCACTTGAATGACAGCATCGGCAAATACCGCCACTCTCATTCGGACTCCGATCGAGACGAAGACGACTCCAAAGGGGCCACAGGAGCCTCTGACTGATACCAAGTGCCCTGTCTTTGAACTTCAGATTAAGAGTGACAGTCATCCTGAGCGGAGATTGGCGCGCATTCTGCGCCAATCGCAGTCGAAGGACCTGCGGTTCGGGTCCTGAACTTGTGCAATGAACTTCAGAGACGCTACCCTCGCGCGCGATTCAACCTGCTGAGGAATCAAACTGTCCATATGCGCGGCAATGCCCGCTGCCTAAACTTGAGGCAGTATGGCAAGCCTCGCTCCAACGCCGACGTCGGGATATCGAGGCCGGCTTGCGCCTTCTCCCACTGGATACCTGCACATAGGCCACGCCCGCACCTTCTGGACCGCATGGCAGCGCGCTCGCGAGGCAAGTGGCGCGCTCGTCATGCGCATGGAAGATCTTGATCCTGACCGCAGCAAGGCCATCTATGCCGATGCCGCGCTTGAAGACCTCCGTTGGCTGGGAATTCGCTGGTTCGAGGGACCTGACAAGGGCGGTCCTTTCGCCCCCTATGTGCAAAGCAAGCGGCGGCCCATCTATCTTGCCGCCTGGCGCAGGCTGCTCAGGCGCGGCTATCTCTATCCCTGTCGCTGTTCCCGCAAAGACCTTGCCTCCGCCGTCGGCGCGCCGCATGAAAGCAGCTTGCCCGGCGCTCCCGGCATGCAAAGCAACGGCAAACTCGAACCGCTCGACGACGAGCCCATCTATCCCGGCACCTGCCGCCAGCTCCTGGCGCGCGCTCCCCAGCTGCCCGGCCCGACGGTCAGCGACATTGAAACTCCTGAGGGATACAACTGGCGTTTCCGCATTCCAGACGGCCAGCCCATCGAGTTCGACGATCGCAATCTCGGACCGCAGCGTTTTGTCGCCGGCGAAGACTTCGGCGATTTCGTCGTTTGGCGTCGCGACGGTGTGCCCAGCTACCAGCTTGCCTGCGTAGCCGACGATTTTGAAATGGGAATCACTGAAGTCGTCCGCGGCGCTGATCTGCTCAAGTCCACCGCGCGGCAAATTCTGCTCTATCGCGCCCTCGGCTACAGCAGTCCGGCCTGGTACCACTGCCGGCTGGTCGTCGATCACAACGGCAACCGTCTCGCCAAGCGCCACGATGCCCTCAGCCTGCGCTCCATGCGCCAGCGCGGCCTCACCCCCATGAACATTCTCTCCGCCGAACTGCCCGTCGAAGCCTAGTCCACCCTAAACACGCGCCATCAGGCATGCGCCGCCCCAAGGACGCTTGCCCTTCGCTGGAAACTTGTCCGGCAACAGAGCGAAGAGCCGCAAGCCAAGAGGGAGCCGTCTCAGCCGCGCCGCAACATGCAACATCGACTGCACACGCACGGGCTTCCATCCGTACGGCACAAAGAAGTCCGGTCCCTCCTCCGGTCCAAATTTCATGGGCGAGCCCGCTGCTTCGAGATGTGTGCCCAACTGCTTCACCATCATCTGCATCAGGGCCGGCGAAACCAGGTCGAGAATCCACTGTCTGAAGCTCGGGACGGCCGCCAGGTCACTCGAAAGTCCGGCCACTTCGTCCCGGCTCAGGTAGACCAGCAGGCCTTCGCACACAATCAACGCCCTTTTCGCCCTTCGTCCAAGTTCAGCAAGAACCGGACGCAGCTCGCTCCCATCAGTCAGATTCAACTTGATCCTCTCAAGCTGGCAGGCTGGTTTGTAGTTGGCGAGCATTTCCTCTTTGTACTCGATGATTCCCGGCAGGTCGATCTCCACCCACGTCAACGTTGCAGGCAGATCCATCCTGTAGGGGCGCGTATCCAGGCCAGCCGCAAGGTTGATCACCATGTCCGTTCCTGCCGCGATCTCCTCCGTAATTGTCTGGTCCACTACCACCGTTCGCGCAATCCACGGCCACTTGGGGCTCCCGGAGAACTTCATCTCCTTCTCAATGCGCACGCCGCGTTCTCCGGCAAGCCGCTTCGCAAGCGGATCGCGAAACAGCGCGTCGGGCCGCTCATTCTCTTCGGCGCGAAACACAGCCGCCCACAAGGCGGTGTCTGAGACGTTGCGTATCAGTTTCTCGTCCTGGACCGGCTCCGTCATGTTCACCTCATGCGTGTTCGCAGTGTACTTTTCCGCACAAAGGCAGGCAACCAACTTGCTGAAAAAACCAGCGTGGACTTTCCGGTGGGAGCGTGGGCATCAGAGGGTGCTGAAAACTCGATTCAGAGCATGTTTTGATGCGGCACGGCCGTTGTGCGAATCGAGTGTGTAACTTAAGCGTCTCAAATGGAATTTGCGCAGTGACACTTGCGGCACCTTTGAGGCCGAGGCAATTGACGTGGTGTCGAGTGGCGATCAGACTTGAGAGAGGCTGCCTCTCCACGGGAGCCAGCGAAGGGTTCAACCTTATGAGTTCCTATCCACCTCCGAATCAACCTCCGAACCGGGGCTATCCGGCAGGCGGTGTCGGCCAGCGCATTGAAGAAGCCATCGAACTGATCGAAATGGAGCTGCGTCACGCCGTCGCCTATATCAACGACGCGGTCATTCCACAGGTGCGCCAGGAGTCGATCTCCGCCATGCGGACGGTATCGAATACGCTGCGTGATCTTGCCGATCGCATTGAGCAGACTCACAACCAACCAAAGGGTCCACGCGGTTGATGGCTTCTCGATTCGGGCAGTTGACAACCAACCGGCGCAGCGCATTTCTCCTGGCCGGCCTGTCGCTGGCGTTCGTATTCATCACCGGCTGCCACCATAAGCAAGCCGCAAAAGCACCGCCGCCGCAGGCTCTTTCTCCCGCACCGCAGGTGTACGCGCCGCCTCCTCGCGCCTCTGCTCCAGAAACTCCACTTGGAAGAATCCCGATTACGCCTGTCCCCCCAGGTGGAGTGAGTGCGGAGGATCTCGAATACGTATCGACGCACGCGCCCATCCTTACCGAGGTTGGCCTGGCCACGTGGTACACAGCGCCGTACGCGGGGCGCAAGGCCGCAAATGGCCAGGTCTTCAGCAATGAAGCCATGACAGCCGCGCACCGCACTCTTCCCATGGGTTCGCTTGTGGTGGTTACCAATTTGAAGACAGGCCAATCCGGGGTGATGCGGATTACCGATCGCGGCCCGTTTGTTGAGGGCAGAATGTTGGATCTGACCATTGCCGCTGCCAAGGCTACGGGAATCTACCGGTCGGGGATGGCGCAGGTACGGATGGATGTGTACGAAACTCCCAAGCCAATCGACAGTGGCGGCCGTTGGTGCGTGCAGATCGGGGCCTTCCACAGCGAGCGCCAGGCGATTGAGCTGAAGCAGCAGTTGCAGCAAAACTACTCGGGCTCGAACGTGATTGAGTTTGCCGGAGAGAACAGCTACTGGGTAAGAATTCGGCCGGAAGGCGACAATCGCGAATGGGCCGAGTACATTGCACAGCATCTGCAGCCGACC
>Ga0302275_10005713_pt1 | contig 11935 bp, 9 predicted proteins | sample III_Bog_N2_2_FD_200229 | JGI IMG/M metagenome (GOLD analysis project Ga0302275, IMG submission 200229) | Peat permafrost microbial communities from Stordalen Mire near Abisko, Sweden - III_Bog_N2_2 | ecosystem: Environmental > Terrestrial > Soil > Wetlands > Peat | place: Sweden: Abisko...
CGTCCGGGCCCTCGGCGATGATCGAATTCAGCATGACACTTCGCCCGTCCGGCAACCGCCCCTGGCGGGTCGAGACGCTGCGCTGCTGGTGAAAGGCGCCGCATCGTGTGAAGCGCGTAAACATCGTGCCCCAGGTCGGCAGTGTGACCGCGGGATCGAACGGAAGCCGCATCGTTTCCGGCGCCAGGCCCTGCGCGCTGCTGGTGACACGGACCCAGATCCCGATCTGCCAGTCGCCAACACAGACCTGGGCCTGTTGCGAGGTTGGGGGGGGTGGCGGCAGCACGGCGACGCGCGGGATCGGGCATTGCAGCGCCCGCCCGCCATGATCCTCCTGCAATTGCGCCAACTGCTCCCGCAGCAGGGCGGTGCGGTCCGCCTCCCGCGCCGTTTCCAGCACCAGCGCGATCTCGCCGGGCGCCGCCCGGCAGACCCGGTCCGCCGGCCAGAACAGGCCCCACAGCGGTGCAACCACCAATCCCGCCAACAACGCCAGCGCGCCCATGGCCGCCAGCGCCGCGCCATAGACCCGCCAGGCCGGGCTCGGCGGCGAGTGCCAGGGCACGCCATCGTCCCAGGCCGCCAGCGGCCCCCCGTCACCGTCCCGAGCGGCAAAGCCCCAGCCCGACAGCACCGGCCGGCCCTCCACCGCGAACAGATGGGTGAGATCGGGCACGCTGCGCAACGCTGGCCAGGCGGCGGAGACGGCGGGGGCGATCCCGCTTTCCGCGAGGCGCCGGATGTCGGACAGGATCACCCTGGTGGCGGCCTGCAGCCGGTGGCGGTCGTCCGCGGACAGATCTGCGAAACGGCGCATCGCCGAACCGGGGGCAAACCAAGCGAGACCGGTCTCGGTGCGCACCGGGCTGCCCAGCAGGGCGGCATGGGCCGGGGACAGATGCGCGGCGATCGCCGCGGTCAGGGCCTGGTGCCAGGCGGCCGGGTCACGTTCTTCGGGCAACATGGCGTACGCGGTGCCATCGCGCAGTTCCGCCAGCCGGATCGACCCGTCAGGCATCGGGTTGCGCCGGCTGGCGGACCGCGGTCACCGCGGCACCTTGTGCAGGTTAACCGTCCAGTGATCCGGCTGATTGGTGCGCGGCTCGATAGAATCGCCTGTGCAATAAGCGGTGTCGCCCTCGCCCCTCTGGCAGACCAGATGGTCCGGGTTCCAGGGCGTGCCGTCAGAGCATGTTGTCTGGGAATCATCCAGACGCAGCACGGGGCCATCGAACCGGGCGGTTGCCGGCGCCCGGCAGGTGGCGCCACTCCCCGCATGCGCGAAGGTCAAACTGCCGTGGCCCTGGACATCGAAGCAGTAGATGGAGACACCGGGCACCTCGTTCGGCCGGTGCTGGAAACTGTCCGTCCGCCAACAGCCTTGCAGGAACCCGTAATCCCGCGTCGGTGCGGTGGGCATCCGCAGCCGGTCGTCCGGTGGCACCGTCGCCGGACGTGGGGTCGGCGGGGGGGCCGGCGGGGGGGCCGGCGGCGGCGGCGGCGGGGGTGGAGCCGCGACGAGCACGCGCGGAATCGGACATTGCAGCGCGCGGTCCCCATGGTCCTCGGTCAGTTGCGCCAGTTCCACCCGCAGCGCATCCGCCCGAGCGGCGGCGCTGTCCAGGTCGCGCAGCAGCAGCAGCGTCCCCGGTGCCGCCGCACAGGCCTGCGGCATGGGCATGATCGCGCCGCCCAGCGGTGCCAGCAGCAGGCCGGCCACCAGGGCGAAGACGGCCAGCGCCACGAGCGTGCCGTCATAGACCGGCCAGGAAACAGCCGGCCGGTGGGTCCACGGCACGCCATCGTCCCAGGCTGCCAGCGGTCCGGCCTGGCCGTCCGGCGCGGCGAAGCCCCAGGCCGCCAGGACCGGCCGCCCATCGACCGCGAACAGGTGGGTCAGATCGGGAATGCCGCGCAGCGCCGGCCAGGCCGCGGCGACAGCGGGCGCCGCGCCGCTTTCGGCCAGCCGCCTGATGTCGGACAGGATCGCGGTGGCCGCGGCGGTCAGCCGGTTGCGGTCCTCCAACGACAGGTCGGCGAAACGGCGCATCGCCGAACCGGGGGCCAGCCACGTCGTGCCGCCCTCGTCGGGGACCGGTTCGGCCAGCAACGCGGCATGGGCCGGGGTCAGATGGGCGGCGATCTCCGCGGTCAGGACCCGGTGCCAGGTGGCCGCATCGCGATCCTGCGGCAGCGCGGGCCGCAAGGCGCCGTCGCGGCTTGCCGCCAGCTTGATCATGCGGGTTGAGCTGTTGGTGGCTGCCCGCTGCGACCGTGACGCGCGCTCATTTATCGTCGGCTCCGCTGTCCCCCGATCCTGGCCTGGCTGCGTCGGCGCGGCGGAACTGCCCCGGCTGATCGCTGCCGGCCGCCGGTCCTTCGAGGTCCCGGCGCATGCAGGCCGCTTCTGAGGCGCTTTCCCACCGGCAGGTCAGCCGCCCGCGCCGGAGCGGGCGGTTGGGGAACGGGCATTTGGATGCATCCAGCATCTGCAGGGAATTGTCACGATCGAACGATGCGGTCAGGTCGTTTTCACAGCGGTCACCGTTTTGCAGCGTGATCGTCTGATGACCGTGGCCATGCTCGTCGTCGAAGCAGAATCTCCAGGTCTTCACCGGCAAAACGGCGTGAGTCCCTTCATCCTGCAAGCTCATGTGGGTGTAAATGTTCCAGCAGCCCTCCAGTATGCCCAAATCGTGTCGGTTCCAGCGATCCTCTGGCAGATCAGCGGGCGGCGATAGCGCGGTTGACGCACAGTAATCCGTCGGTGTCCCAGCGACCGCAACACCCTGCGGCGTGCGAGCCGTAATCGCGGCCAGTTTGACCTCATCGCGGACCCAGCCACTTCCGTCCTTGCGGTACGCGTCCCAATATTCGTAGCATAACTGAGCGCCGCTAGGCCCGTCCGCAATGACCGAATCCAAGATCATGCTGCGTCCATCCGCCAGCTTGCTCGGCTGCGTCGAAGTGGGTCGCTGCTGGCGGTAATCACCGCAAGCTGTGACACGAGTTGCGGGCAACCAAACAGGTAAGGTCGCGACCGGATCGGCCGGTAGTGTTACGGTCGCCGGTATCAAGCCACGTGCGGTGGTTGTAACCGGGATCCAACGCCCGATTGGCCAATCGCCGACGCAATTCTGCACCTCCTGCGGCGTTGGCACAGGCGACAGCACCATCACCTGGGTGACGGGCTGGCTGCGTTGGCCGTTGTGGGCGACCCCCTCGATCACCTTGTCGTCCTCGCCCTCGCGCCGGATGGTGACCCGGTAGCGTGACTCGACACCGACACGCATCACGTAGGGATCGACAATGACACGATAGGTCCCGGCGGCCGGATTATCGAAATACACGTTTTCCACCGGTGAGGCGGTGGCGGTACGGGTGTCGCCGTTGGCATCGACATCGAGATGGCCGTTGCAGGCATTGCGGGTGAGGTAGGAGATTTCCGCGCCGCCGGGACAGATCACATGCAGATCGAGGTCGTTGCGGTCTTCCCAGGCCAGGATGATCTGCAGCTTGCCGCCGTGCGCGCCCCGTTCCGTCGCGCGCTGCACGTCGCGCGATGGCGGCGTTTGTGGCGGGGCGGGCGGGGCGGGCGCCTGCACCTGGATCGGCGGGCATTGCAGATGCCGCCGGCCGGCATCCTCGGTCACCTGCGCGAGCTGGGCGCGCAGGGTTGCCTCGCGGTCGGTCTCGTTCTTCAGCAGGGCGAGCAGTTCCGGCTGGCCCTCGGCCACGCGGCATTGTGGCGCGCCCACCGCGTACCAGCCGAAGGGATCGAAGAACAGCAGCAGCAGGGCCAGCAGCGGCAGCAACGACGCGACCAGCAAAGCCGGCAGGAACCAGCGCCGCAGCAGGCTGCGCATCACCGGCAGCACCGGCGGCGGCAGGATCGTCATCGGCACCGGCGCGTGGCGGGTCACGCCGGTCAAGGTTACCTGTTCCGGTGCCGCACCGGCGGGCGCATGGCCCCAGGCGACCAGGACGGGTTTGCCGCCCAGGACATAGACCTGGTCCTCGCCCGGCACCGACAGGGCCAAGCCGAGCATTTCGCCAAGAAAACGTTCCCCTTCGTCGCGTGATGTCCGTTTGCGTCCGGCCATCGCGCGGATGTCCTGTTCCAGCCGCGCGCGTTCCGCCAGCGCGGCCGCTCGGACGGCGGGGTCCGCCATGGCGATGGGGATCGGCGTGCCCTCGCCATCGGCGTACCAGTCCGTCTCCCCGCGGGCGGCATCGACCACCGGTTCGGCGAGCAGCGCGGCATGCGCCGGACTGAGCTCGCGTGCCAGCAGGGCGGACAGGACGCTCCAGGTCTCGACCGCGGTCTGGCCCGCGGTCCCCAGCGGCTGGAGGTCGCGCTGGCGGGTGGTGGTGATGCGGATGATGGCCATGGCCGGGGATCCGCGCGGCTCAGCGCGGCGGCTGTGCCGCTGGCGGCGCGGTCTGCGGCGCGGCGGCGGGGGTGACGGGCGGGGTGACGGGCGGGGTGACGGGGGCCGGCGCGGCTGGTGGGGCCGCCGCGGGCACGCAGGGCTCGTTCACCACGTTGACGGCCGCACCGTTGGCTTGCAGGAAGGCGATCAGCGCGTCCGATTTCTGCGCATAGTTGTTGTGCGCGACCTGTTCCTGGTCCGACGTGATGAAGGTGTTCACGCCGACGACGCGTCCGCAGGCATCGACCAGCGGCCCGCCGGAATTGCCGCCGGAGACCGCCGCGGTATGCGGCATGATCTTCAACCCGCCGGGTGAGGTCTGCACCGCGCTGATTTTGCCATCGGTCAGGATGACCGTCGGCACTGCGCTCATGTCACCCTCGAGCAGCCGGCCATAGGCTTCGTCGCCGTGCATGGTCAGTCCCGGAAAGCCCGCGGCGATCACCGGATCCAGCGCCGCGGCCACGGTGGACATCGCGAGCGGCTGCACGCCGGGCACTGGCGGAACCCGCAAAAGCGCCACATCCAGCTTGCCGATTTCCGACGACGGGGACTCCGCGACGATCTCCGCTCTGGTGGCTCTGGTCAGCTTGCCGCCGGTGACGACCAGCTTGCCTTGCTGGACGTGCTCCACGACATGGCGGTTGGTGACGATGAGTTCGGGCGTAATGAAGAAGCCGCTGCCGGTTTCCACCCCGTCCTGCACCACGCCGATCACCATCACCACCGATTGGGTCAGCAGTTCGGCGAGATTGCCATGGAACGGCTGGCCGCCGGGCGGGGTCGGCGTGGCAGCCGGCGGCACCACGGCGGCGTGGTCCGGGCCGGCGTGCGGCATCTGCGCGGGGTCGGCCGTGCAGACATCGCCGGACAGGGCCCGGCGGCGTTCGTCCAGCTCGCGTTCCAGTGCGGCGTTCTGTTCCTTCTGGCGGTCGATGGCGGCGCGCACCGCGGCCTCGTCGATCAGGGCCACGGTGGTGGGCTGTTGCGCCAGGCGTTCGGCCACCAGGCGGGCACCCAGCCACAGGCCGAAGATCAGGAAGAACGCCGCGACCGCGATCCCGGCCGGGACCAGCCACCAGTTCCAGACGCTGCGCGCCGCGGGCCCGGCGGCGGCCGGTACCGGCATCGGGGGCGGCGGCCGTGCCGGCATCGGCGGCGGGGCCACGCGGGCCTGTGCCGGCGCCGGCCGCATCTCGGGAAGATAGGCGGCCAGCGGCGACAAGGCGAAGGGGTCGGCCGGCACCACCGTGCCAGCGCGGACCATGCCCCAATCGGTCAGCACGATCCGGTCGTCGATCGCCTTGATCCCGTCCGGCGTCAGCAGCACCAAAGCGCGCCGCAACACCGGGCCGGTGACCGGGTCCGCCAGCAGCGGTGCGACCGCAGCCATTGCGTTGCGCAGTTGCGTTTCGAGTTGCAGGCGCAGATCGGGCGACAGCGAGGCCAACGTTGCGGGCTCGTTGCTGGCTTCGGCGTACCAGGACACGACGGGCGCGTCGCCGGACTTCCAGTTGCCGACCGGCTCCGCCAGCAGCCCGGCGGCCGCGGGAGCGCGCGCCTGCAGCAGGTCGCGCAGGCGCGCGTAGTCGTCCAGCACGGGATGGCCGCCGATCTCCAGCAGTTCGAGACCGTCGAGCGATGTTTTGCCAAGGAAGCGGGGAGCCATGGCGTGCCGCGCCTTTCCGGGGGTGAACCGAGCCAATCTATGAACGAGGGTTGGGATCGAACGCAAGCCTTGCCATGAGGAAAACCGGCCGGTCGGGACGTGACGCCGCCGGGTTATTCCGTTTGCGGGTGCGGCGCAGCAACGGTTGCATGCTGTTTCGGGCTGTCCTGTCCTGGCTGCGGTCGTTGCTCCATCCGCCGCCGTCAGACTTCGTCACCGCCCTGGCGGCCCTGAACCATGAAGGCCCTTGCGTACCTGGTATAAGGCATCGCATAGTCCGAAATAGGGAATGATGGAGTATCCGATGCTGAGGGGGATCGTTTGCGCCGGCTTCATCAGCCTGGCCCTGACAGGGGTTGCGGCAGCCCAGAAATACCCTGGCACCGGGATCCCCAGCGGGCCGGCGCCGCCGCCGCGCCCGCCGGCGGTCCAGGCGCCACCGCCCGCCGTGCCTGCCGCGCCTGCCGCGTCCACCGGACACGATGCGGGGGCGGAACGGATCGCCCGCGGCCTGCCGCTCGATCCCGCGGTGCGTGATTTGCAGAACCAGTTGCCCGCCAATGTTCCGGCGGTGGAGCGCACGCTTGGCCTGCATCCACCGACAGGACGCGCAACGGACATGCGCGGACGCCTGCCGTCCCCCCGCGAAATCGTTGACGCGTTAGCTCCGAGATAGGAATTTCGATATGAAACGGATCCTGGTCTTTTTCCTGCTGGCGTTCGTGGCCGCGTGCGAGGCCCCGCCACCGTCAGCACCGGTTGCCGCAGCCCCGTCCGAGCGCCGGATCCTGCTGACGATCAATTTCGACTTCGATTCGCATGTCATCCGTCCGTCATCTTATCCCCTGCTCGACAATGTCGCGATTGCCTTGAACGACCAGCGCCTTCAGGGCTCCCAGTTCGAGATCAACGGACATACCGACATCATCGGACGCCTGGGCTACAATATTGGTTTGTCGCTGATGCGCGCCGGTGCGGTGATGGACTATCTCTCGGCCCGTGGCGTACCGACGAGCGTGATGCACCCGCAAGGGTTCGGCCCGCTGCAGTTGATCGATACGGCCAATCCGGCCAGTCCGGCGAACCGGCGGGTGGAGATTGTGGCGATATCGCCCTGAGCGGCGTTTATTACAGACCGCTGCGCCTCAGAGTTTCGTCGAGCGCCCGTGTTTGTCCCTCCAGCGCGCCAAGGTCGGCGTCGCCGGGTTGGGCGGGCATATGGGCCCGGCGATCCTGCAAAGCCGCAAGGCTTGCCTGAGCCCGGTTCAGCGCGTCCTGGTCGACACCTTGTCGTTGCCTTGCGGCATCGACTTGCCGCCTGAGCGCGGCCAGCCGCCCGTCGAGCATGGCGAGCTCCGAGCGTCTGCGGTTCAGGTCGTGCTCCGCATTGATTTCGTCTGCCGCGGCCCGGGATGCTCGGGCCTGCTGTTCCAACTGGTTGGCCTCCGCGGCCCGCAGGCCATTTTGCAACCCGACCGTGCGTGCCGCGTAGCTGCCCGAAGTGGCACAGCCGATGCCGGCGAACAGTTCGGCGTGCGTCGGATCGCAGTCCGCGGGCGTGCAACCGGCGAGTGCCGCGAGTCCGAAGACTGCCACAACCCGTCCGGCCATTGCGATGCCACGTGTCATGTGACCGGCACCGCCGACAGCGAGGCCTCGATCGATTGCAACGCCGCGGCTTCACGCTGGCGCGCGCCGTCGATACGGCTTGCTTGCCGGCCCAGGTCGGCGTTGCGATAGGTGCCGGCGTCGGCACGCAGGTTGGCGCCCTCGCTCTGCATGCTGGCGAGTTGTTTGCGAATCGTGTCGGCACTGCTGCGATAGCTCGCGATACTGGTCTGGAACTGCGCCGCCGAGATGGTGTGCGCGGCATAGCGCGCATTGAGTTCCGCCATTTGCGTCCGCAGATCGGCGGCGATCTGTGACGATGCATTGGCGGACCGTTCGTAGGCGTCGGCGTCGGCGTTGGCTTCCTGGATCGCTTTTTGCAGGTTTGCCTCGGTGTGCGTCTGGCTCAGGTTGTTGTGCGCGACGGCATAGCCGGTCGCCGCGCCGACAACGCCGCCGGCGGCCGCCCCGATCGCCGCGCCGCGCGCACCGCCGGCCAGATAGCCGAGCAAGGCGCCGCCGACGGCGCCGACGACCGCCCCCTCGGCCACCGTTGCGGCGAAGCGCTGGTTCGCTTGCTGCAACTGCGCCTGTGCGGGGGTCAGAGGCGGGCCGCCAACCTGGCCGGCGCAGGCCGAGAGGGTCAGCAGCGATGCAACCACCACGGCTGTCCTGGCCGGCGCCCGCAAGGTCGGTTTGTACTGCCGCGTCCGTTGCATGTTCAACCCTCCGATATTTCGGTTTGATACTCTATTCCGTCGATGCCTGCCCCCCGGGGAAGGTCGGTGGAATGCTGCACGAAACGAATCGCCGGTCAAGAACCCATTCGCTCCAGGCTCGACTTTGCGCATTTTGCTTCAGCCGGTGGCGAACCGGCTGTCCGGACGATGTCGTTTGCGGCGCGGGGCCGGACCGGCGGCGAGACGATACGGCGGCAAGCCCGGTTCCTGGCCGGGTGAAACGGCCCGCTGTCGCGGGTGAAGCCGGATCGCCGCAGGATTAAGCCGCCGGCGGGAATGAAGCCGGCCCAGGTGTTCCCCGCGCTCCGATCAGTGGCAAGCAGGTGCTGCGTCTTGCGGAAGGCTGCCACCGGATCACTGTGGGGCTGACGTAGCCAAACGAGATAGACCGATGCAAGAACAGCGAGGCACCCTCATCGTCGATCGGCCGTAGTGTCGCCAGAACGTTGCGGTCGCCCACGGTTCGCAATGCCCGCACCCGCCCGCGGCACCGGACCATGCCGGCCGTGCACGGGTCCGGGAACCCGAAGCCGGCCCCCGAGATCGTCCCAGAGCGCCACGCCCGCCATGACGATGTGGCCGTGCCGCCCAAGCGGCCGGTCTTGCGGGCGGCCGGTATCCCATCGGCGCCCGGACGCACCGGCACAGGCGACCTGTGCCTCGGGTGCGCGGTGGGGTGAGAATACAGAAAATAATCCTTGACACGACCGCGAAAACGGTTTTTTATCCGCTCATGTCCGCCGCGTTCGCCACGACAGAGCCACCGAACCGCCCCGATCCGACCCCGGATCCGGCCGCCGGCCCGGCCGGTGGCTACCAATACCAGGGGGCGAAGTATCCGGCTCTTGCGGCGCACCCCCGTCATGGCCGGGTTTGTCCCCATAGGCGCTAACATAAGGCGCCAGAACTGCTGGGGGCCGGCCATGACGCGTGGGCGCTATGTGTCATCCTTTTCGCCCCCTGGCATAAGGCGATCCGATATCGAACGTTATCGGATAGCTATCGGATATCCACTCGAACCCGCCGGCTACGGAATCGCCGCCGCTGCCGCCCGCAGCGGAACGGCCTCCGCCCCGCGGCCCGCCGCCTCGAGCGCATCAGCCCCCATGTTGTAACCAATCCGGCGCCCCGGCGCGTTCGCGCGAACCATCTCCCACCGCCGGATCGCTTGCGGCCAGTCCTGCCGCTCATGCGCAAAACGCGCGTATTCCACCAGCGGTTCGGCGGACACCGCGGCCAGACGATCCACCGCGACCAGCAGCAACGCCTCCGCCTCCTCCAGCCGGCCCGCGCTGCGCAGCGCCTGGGCGCCCGCGATATAGCCGACCGTCACCTGCGGAAACCCGTCCCGCAGGTGCGCCCACTGCCGCAGCGCCTCCGGCCAGTCGCCGCGCCGGTGCGCGATCCAGGCGAGTTCGACCAGCGCCCGGCTGTCGTCGGGAAACCGCCAGCGCGCCTCCTCCAGGACCGCGATCGACTCGTCCTGGCGGCCGAGTTCACGCAGCGCCACGGCGACCGAGAGCAAGACGGCCGGGTTGCTGAAACGCTCCCGGACCAGGTTCCAGCGGCGCAAGGACTCGGGCCAGTCACCCTGTTCGGTTGCGAGGGCGGCATATTGGGACACAACGACATAATCCCCCGGATCGATCTGCGCCGCCTGCACCAGCATCGCCTCCGCCTCCTCGGTGCGGCCAAGATGCTTCAGGGTGACCGCACTCATGGCAAAGGCGCGCGCCTCGCCGGGGAATCGCGTGCGCACAATGGTCCAGCGGCGGATCGCCTCGGTGTAATCGCCGCGGGCGAGCGCCACTTCCGCCCACAATTGGGCGATCTTGGGAAGATCGAAATATTTCTCGACGGACTTGCCCAGCACCTCGTCCGCCTCGTCGTAAAGTCCGATATCGACCACAGCCACCAGCGCTTCCCGCGCCGTCATGGCGTAATCCGGATACCGCTGCCACATCTCCGACCAATCGCGCCGCACCGCGGCATGGTCGCGGCGCACGGCACCATCCCTGACCTTTTGCACCAGTTCGCCGGCCCGGATCGAGTCGTATGGCGCCTCCTCACGCCGTAACGACCGCAGTTCCGCAAGCGCGGTGCGGCGGCTGTACCAGGCGGAAACCCCATCCTTCAGCGCGGAGAACCACATATCACACCTGTTGCCATGACGCCGGATGGGGGCAGGGCACAACGTTCCCCCGACCGCCGGTCAGCCGTCCGCCACACCATCGGAAACCCCCGCCACCAGCACCTCGGCCGCCGCCCGGCAGACCGCAAGCCAGTTGTCCCAATCGATGTCCCACCCGCCGCCTTCATTGCCATAGCGTGCGATATGGCCGATCGCGAGGCCCGGCGCCAGGCAACGGACCGTGCCAGGCGGATTGTCCGCATCCGCCCGCCGCACCCCCAGGAACCGGTTGCGCCCATAGCGCTGCAATGCGCCATGCAGCGCCAGCGCGTCCGCGTCGGACAGGTCATCCATCGACTTGTAAACGAAGATCTTCTCCCCGCTCGCCAGGTCCTCCAGCAGCTTGCGCCGCAGGAACAGCAGCCGCCGCCGGATCTTCGGGATCAGCGCCACCGGATCAGCCGACCCAAGCGGCAGATAGGTGCTGATCGGCATGCGATAGGCCACGCTGCGGGAGGCATAGTACTGCGTGCTGACATCCAGCACGAAGTCGTCCACATCGCCCAGCCGTTCGAAGCCGTCGGTCAGTCCATCCAGCAGTTCCCACACCCAGATCGCCGCCCAGCGCAGCAACCCGATCGGCTCCGCCCCGAAATGCCGCTGCACCAGGCCGAATTCGCAATTGTCGCCCAGGCTCTCGAAGCCCAGCATCAGCGCCTGCCAGGGCTGCTCGCCCTCGGCGGCGGCGCGCGCGGTCGCCGCTTCCTCCTCCGGCGGCGCGGCCCCGGCGTCGGGCACTTCGCCCATGCCCGCCATCCGCGCCACGGTCAACGCGGCCAGCACGTGGGTATCTTTCGGGGCCAGCCTCCGCGCCGCGGTCAGGCGCCGCACCGCACCCTGCCAGTCGCCGCGGATGGTCTCCAGGGATCCCTGCAAGGTCATGCCACGCACATGCCCCGGGTCGATCCGCAGCAAATCCGCCAGTACCACCGCGGCGGCGTCGTGCTGGTGCAGTTCCATATGCATCTCGGCCAGGCCACTCAGCACGACCGGATGGTTGGGGTGATGGGCGGCGATACGCTGCCACCGCACCAGCACCTCCGCCCAGTTGCTCTGCTGGTACGGGATCAGGGCATGCCGCTCCGCCACCCCGACACTGCCGGGGAACCGCGCCACGGCGTCTGCCAGCCAGGCTTCCGCCTCCGCGGTGCGACCCAGGTCGATCAGCAATTCGCCAATGTACTGCGCCGCCTCGTCCGAATCGGGCACCAGTGCGGCAACGCGACGCCAGCGCAGCAGGGCTTCGTCCAGCTCGTGGCGGCTGTGGGCCAGCCTGGCGTGCAGGGCCAGCAGG
>Ga0302275_10005715_pt1 | contig 11934 bp, 13 predicted proteins | sample III_Bog_N2_2_FD_200229 | JGI IMG/M metagenome (GOLD analysis project Ga0302275, IMG submission 200229) | Peat permafrost microbial communities from Stordalen Mire near Abisko, Sweden - III_Bog_N2_2 | ecosystem: Environmental > Terrestrial > Soil > Wetlands > Peat | place: Sweden: Abisko...
ATTGTAAATCTCCCGGATTAAAAATTGTGCGGGTGGCGGAAGTAGCTCCTCCCACGCCGGTCGGCGCCGCGCCGTTGAAGGCGGAAAATGACGAATCACCTTGCCGTCCTGATATAATTCTTCACATGTCAATGTTCTACGCATCGTGACACAATCACAACCGCAACACTGGAGAAAATCATAAACCACGTCGGCCCACACCGACGGTACCGGCGGATCTTCATCTATTTCGATTTCCTGACGGTTAAGACTGGCAACGATCTGGTGCCAAGTGGTCTGACCACAGTCACGGCAAAATGATTTGGTTGTGGCGAGTTTCTTCACTTCGGTGGCGGGGTGATGGGGTGGAAGCTTTCCTCAAGGATCTTTCCGGTCGTATCGAGAACGGTGAATGAGTATGTGATGAGACTGGTCTCCGTTGCCTGCCATTCACCCACAACGATGGCATACAAGCAGTCCACCGATACCACTGCATGATGGTTGCGGATAATTTCAACCCACTCAGGAAGGAATCTCTGCTTCTCGGTTGGCCGGCCTCGATCTTCTGGACGGTGCGGATATTCAGGTCCACCAGTTCGGCCAGCTTCTCCTGGGTGATTTTACGGGCCATCCGCTCCCGCCGGACATTGCGGCCGAAAGCTTTGATTTGCGCGGCCTGTTTTGATTCGAGCGGCATACGCCTCATTGAGGCGCATTTCGCACTTGACGACCACGGCACTATGGGGCGTAAATGGTTTCATGCTCAATTCAGGGATGAACATCATTCGGGGCGCATTTATTCTCCAGGCCTGCGCCTTTCCTTCGTTCGTTTTGGGCTAAAACTGGGAATCCAAACGTATGAAAACTATAAGACTTCCGAAAATCACACACAATTTTACCGCCGGTGCGCTGGAAAAATCAAACAGTCATTGGTGGAACCTTTCGTGCACGAAACAGGCACGAACTTATTTTCTGACGTTTGTATTCACTACGGTCGGATTCATTTCTTCGGCGCAGACGGTGCAAACTCTGTTATCATTCAACAACGTCAACGGTTCGTATCCGCAAGGGGGCCTGGCTTTGGGCAAAGACGGCAGTTTTTACGGGACAACTTGGAGCGGAGGCGTTGTTAATAGCACATTCCTCACTGGCATGGGGACGGTATTCCGGATTACGACAAATGGCGATTTTAGCACGCTGGCTACCTTTAGCGGAACCAACGGGGCAGGACCGACTGGCCTTTTAACGATGGGCAACGATGGCAACTTTTACGGGACGACTGGATCCGGAGGTCTCACCAATCTCAACTTCGGCTTTGGTTTCGGGACAGTGTTTCGCGTGTCCACGAGCGGGGTACTGATCGCGCTGCATACTTTTTATGGAACCGATGGACAGTATCCGTTGGCTGGGCTGACGTTGGGTAAAGACGGCAATCTTTACGGGACGACTACGGAAGGGGGCAGCAACGGTGTTGGGGCTGGAACATCGGGTACAGTGTTTTCCATTACGACCAACGGCTGGTTTACCACTCTGGTTTCCTTCAATGGAACAAATGGGGCGTATCCCACAACCGCGCTGACGCTTGGGAACGACGGCAATTTTTACGGGACAGTTCAGCAAGGTGGCTTCAACGGTAATTGGACGGTTTTCCGGATGGCGACTAACGGAGATTTGACCACACTAGTTTCGATCACCAATGGGTCGAGTCCGGCTGCGGCACTGACAATGGGCGTGGATGGTAATTTTTACGGGACGACTCAGTGGGGAGGATTGACAAACTCTACATTTTCCTCCGGCATGGGAACAGTATTCGAAGTGACAACCAACGGTACATTAACGTCGCTGGCCTCCCTTAACGTAACCAATGGGGTGAGTCCGGAGGCCGCTTTGACTTTGGGGAACGACGGTAATTTCTTTGGGACAACTGCAGAAGGTGGCAATACGAATTTCAACGGCGGTAATGGCTGTGGCACAGTGTTTAAGGTGACGACTAACGGCTTGTTGACCACCTTGTTTTCCTTTAGTGGAACCAACGGGCTGCAGATCGGCGGGTTGACCTTGGGCAATGACGGTAATTTCTACGGGACGACTAGGCAAGGTGGCATTACCAATTCCACCTTTCCCAGAGGCATGGGAACCGTGTTCCGAGTGTGGAATTCGTTGCTTATCACAATTCAGCCGACAAATTTACTTGTGCAGGCTGGAACCACCGCAGCCTTCAATGTAGCGGCGACGAGCGTGGCCCCATTAAATTATCAATGGACATTCAACGGGACAAATATTGCCGGGGCGACGAATAGCGCGCTGACCATTTCCAACGTGGATGTCACGGGCTTGGGCAATTATCAGGTTCTGATCAGCAACGGCTTCAGCACCACCAACAGTTCCATTGCGATTTTGACCATGTCGCCAAGCCTCGTTTCACCCTTTGGTGGCGCAACGACTGTATGGGGAAAGAACATCAACATTTCGGTGGGGGCGGTTGGGTCAGGGCAATTGTATTACCAGTGGTACGAGAACGGAGTCCCGATTGCCGGCGCGAACAGCGCCACCATTAACTTCGCAAGCATCCAGTTCACGAATGCTGGATTGTATTCCGTGGTGGTGAGCAGTGCCTACGGAAGCATCACCAATGCTGCCTACCAAGTGGTCGTCAACCCGGCCAATGTTTCCCTTGGATTCTGTCCGTCGCTGACAATCGGTGGGGTAATCGGTTATTCCTACATCATTCAGAGCACAACGAATTTGGCGAACCCAAATGCCTGGAACACGCTGACAAATCTGACTTTGACGCAAACGGTGCAACTCTGGGTGGATACCAATGCGAATGCCTGGTCGCCAAACAATCCAACGTATTTCTACCGGATTTTGCCGGGGCAGTGACCGGGGAATTTGTCGTGACCGACGGCTCGTCCCTTTTGACTATAGCTACGCAATCACGGTCGAACTCGCATGTTTGGGGATCCGACTACGTATTAACCAAGCCAAAACTCATGAACACTTCGACAATCAAAATCATAGAAGTAGCGCTCAAGGCCGATCCGACTGTAAGCCTCGTCCTGCGGAACAAAATATTGAAACTCGCCCGCAACGGTGTACAAGAACCACCTGACGAAAAACCAAGCATCATTGGACTGAGGATTTACAGCCGGGACGAGGTCGCATACCTACTCGGTGGCAGGTCAACAAGATACATTGATCAACTGGTCCGGCGCGGGCTCTTGCAGAAGTTTATTCCAAAGGGAAATCGGCGGCCAATTGGCATTTGCGGCAAATCACTTCATGCCTTCATTGAAGGAAATTGAGATGAAAAAGCATTCTTTGCTGTTGAGAACGAGGAGGCAGCGTCTGGCTAGGCCAATCAGCGTTGGCGTTACACTCGCCTTCACGCCGTCAATCTGGCAAGCAATCCTGAAAACCGGTTCTCCGTCCGGTTGTTCTTCACGGCCATCGCCAGCGCCTTCCTCTGCCCGATCAGCACCACGAGCTTCTTTCCCCGGGTGATGCCGGTATATACCAGATTGCGCTGCAAAAGCATGTACTGCTGCATCGCCAGGGGTATGACGACCGCCGGAAACTCCGAACCCTGGGATTTGTGGATCGTGATTGCATAGGCCAGTGAGACCTCGTCCAACTCGCCGAAATCATAGACCACCTCCCGCTGGTCGAACCGGATCGTTATCTCCCGCTCCACGGGATCAATTTTCACGATCTGACCGATGTCGCCATTGAAGACGTCCTTGTCGTAGTCGTTCTCGGTCTGTATCACTTTGTCGCGAGGCCGGAAATGCCAGCCGAATTTTTCCACCGTCGGTTCCCCAGCGAGCGCCGGGTTCAGTTCGTTCTGCAGCCGTACGTTCAGTTCCCGGATGCCCAGAGACCCTCGGTTCATCGGGCACAACACCTGGATGTCGCGGATGGAATCGAGCCGAAACTTGGCCGGGATGCGCGTCTTCACCATCTCCACCAGTGTGGCGGCGATCTGATCCGGCTCGTCCCGGTCTATGAAGAAGAAGTCCGACTCACCGTCGGCCATCTCCGGCATGTGGCCTTCATTAATCCGGTGGGCGTTGGTGATGATCCGGCTGTGCAAAGCCTGCCGGAAGACCTCGGTCAGACGCACCACCGGCACGACTTTGCTTCCAATGATGTGCCGTAGCACCATACCCGGCCCGACGGAGGGCAATTGGTCAATGTCGCCGACGAGCAACAGACTGGCCTTGGGTGGCAAAGCCCGGAGGAGGTTTGACATGAGCGAAACATCGACCATGGAGGTCTCGTCAACGACGAGGAGGTCACAGTCCAAAGGATTACCCTCGTTCCGTCCGTAACCGCCAGTGGCGGGTTTGACCTCCAGCAACCGATGAATCGTCTTGGCCTCAACGCCGGTAGTCTCGAAGAGACGTTTGGCGGCCCGACCGGTTGGCGCACACAGCACACAACGCACCTGTTTGGCCCGGAGAATCAAAAGTATGGCGTTGACCAGGGTCGTTTTACCTACACCGGGACCGCCGGTGATCACCAGCACCCGGCTCGACAGTGCCAGTTTGAGCGCCTGCACCTGGCTGGGGGCCAGTTCCTTCCCGGTCTTGCGCTGGCACCAGACGATTGCCTTGTCGAAATCTATTGCCGGGTAAGAGGATGGTGCGGCGAGGCTACGGATTCGGCCGGCGATTAATTCCTCGGCTCGTTTCAGGTGTGGCAAGAAGATCAATTCCTGACCGTGGATGGTCTCCTGTACCAGATCTTTGGCAGCCAATGTTCGCTCCAGCGCGGCAGTCACGATCTTGTCGTCCACCAGCAGGAGTTTGCCGGCCTCGTCCTTGAGCAGTTCCAACGGCAATGCACAGTGGCCCTCGCTCGTCGCCTCGATCAACACATGGCTCAGACCAGCGCTCGCCCGGATCAGCGAATCCACCGGGATGCCGATCTTCTGGGCGATCTGGTCGGCGGTTTTGAAGCCGATGCCGTGGATGTCCTTGGCCAGCGCATACGGGTTGGTTTGAACGGTTTCAATGGCTTTCTCGCCGTAAGTCTTGTAGATCCGCACCGCCCGGCTGGTGCTCACCCCATTGGAATGAAGGAACACCATGATCTGGCGGATGACCTTCTGCTCCGCCCAGGCGGTTTTGATCCGCTGGCGGCGCTTTGGGCCGATACCGTCCAACTCCTCCAGCCGGGCAGACTGGGTTTCGATGATTTCGAAGATCTGCTCGCCGAACTTGGCCACGAGCTTCTGGGCATACACAGGCCCGATGCCCTTGACCATGCCGCTGCCGAGGTATTTCTCGATGCCCTCCCGGGTGGTCGGCGCTGTGCTTGTCAACATCTCGGCCCGGAACTGCTGACCGAACTCCCGATCCTGAACCCAGCGGCCTTCCGCGGTCACCCATTCACCGGCACTGACCGAGGGCAGAGAGCCGACGATGGTGACCAGATCCCGGTGACCCTTGGCCTTGACTTTGAGCACGGCCCAGCCGTTCTCCTCGTTGAAGAAGGTGACTCGCTCGATCAGCCCGGAAAGGCTTTCGGCATGCTGTGGTGGTTGGACTGGCAACGGAGGCATTCTGCGGAGGGGCAGCGGGCTTGGCAACGGCAATGCAGGTTGATGGCTTGTGTCTCCCGGCGGAGACAAGCCAAGACACCGACAGCCCGGGCGTCGATTGAGTTTATAGAAGAAACGGATCGCCGTAAATGACCGGCGGGCCGGGTTAAAGGCCGCCGGGGCATATCGAACCAGCAGTTTTGCGTTATACCAGCTCCGCCGGTACGTTTGGATAGCTCCCCGGGCAACCTGATGGAACGATCTGTGCCGACCAAGCCCGGTATTGCTACCGGGCTGGATCACCAGCATTAATTCTAGTCAGAATGCTGCCAAAGCGGCTCGGAGTTAGACCTTCATCTGCATCAGTCCTTGCACCTGTTGCAGACCTTTTTGAATATCTTGCATTAACGCGGGAATATCGTCGTCCTTGAGTTCGACCATGACCATTGCTTCCGGACTTGCCTCTGCGGCATTCGGTCCGCCGCTGGGGCCATCTACGAGCTGGTGTGCCAGGCAATTCGCAAAATTGACCGATGCAACTAAACGTTTATGTTTGGCGGCTATTGTGGGTGACTGATGATGTAATTCCACGGCCAGACAGACGGATTCAGGCAAACCCCATCGCGATAGTAGGCGCGCCCCGAGCGAGGTATGTGAAAATCCCATCATCCCTTCCTCTGCGAGGATTAACTTCGGACCGTAAAGTCCGGTAGTCCGGGCCATCTCTGCGTAGTTGACACCTTCCTGCGAGACAAAGACTAGTTTGCCGATGTCATGCAATAGGCCTGCGGTAAAGGCAGACGCCTCATGCACCTCCACCCGCTTGGCAAGAATCGCAGAAATGACGTATCCGGCTGACGGGCCACATCTAGTCTTTGGCGACAGACCGTGAGATCATGGCCGGATGGATACATCAAAAACTGAAACCGGCCAGCGACGTTTAACTTCTAAACAGCGGCGACGACTGCTGGCAAAATTCCACCAAAGCCAATTAACGCAGCGCGAGTTTGCAACCCAGCACGCGATCGGGATGTCCACCCTTAGCAAATGGTTGCGTCTCGAACGTGATGCTCCTGCCCCGAAGGTGAAGTTTCAAGAAGTGCGGATGCCGAACCCAGCAGCGCGCTGGCCGTTCGAAGTTGTCAGCCCGCAAGGTTGGACCGTCCGGTTGCAAAATGGTTCGGATGTGAAGTCCTTGCCAGAACTATTGCGGGCGCTGCCATGCTGAACGTCACTTGTGCTACGCGGGTGCTGGTGGCCACCACGCCAGTAGATTTGCGAGGCAGCTTCAACCGGCTTTACAGCCTGGTAGTGGATCAACTGAAAGGCGATCCGTTGTCTGGTCACCTGTTCGTGTTCACCAATGGGCGGCGGAACAGAGTCAAGGTGCTTTACTGGGATGGGTCTGGTTTATGGGTTTGTGCGAAAAGGTTAGAAAAGGGACGATTCACCTGGCCGGTGAGCGAAAGTGGCCAGATAGATTTGCGTGGCGAAGAGTTCAGCGCGTTGATTCATGGGCTGGAAGTGCGTTCAAAAAAGAACTGGTATCGCCGTTGAAATATTTCTTAAAAAACTTTCGCTACCGTGAAACTTTTCTCTATGGCGTGTGTCTATCAATGCGAGCTGATGAACACCGACACCACACTGCTTCAAAAGGTAGATGATCTGAGTGCGCGTGTCGTCGCGTTAGAAACAGAGAACCGGCTGCTTCGTCAAAAGCTCGACCAATACATCCGCCATTACTTTGGCGGTCAGCGCAACGAAGGTCTGGACAAACACCAACTCGAACTGCTCCTGCAAGGTTTGCCCAACATTATCACGTTGCCAGGAACCAAACCCAAGACGACGACCGCGACGCGTAATGGCACGGCTCATCCAGTTCGGCGGATGTTAATCGAGGATAAATTGGAGACGCAGGAAGTCGTAATCGAACCGGTGGAAGTCCAGGCCCAGCCTGACGGCTGGAAAAAGATCAGCGAGGAACGCACGAGTCAGCTTGACTGGGTTGCGCCCAAAATAATCAAGCGCGTTTACATCCGCCCGCGTTACGTTAAGCAGGAAAAGTTCGCCTTGGCACCACTGCCACCACAGCCGATTGAACAAGGCATGGTGGGGCCGGGCTTGCTGGCGCAAATTCTGGTTGGCAAATATGAATATCACCAACCGCTTTACCGGCAGGAGAAAATGTTTCGCCAACAGTTCGGCGTGGAGCTGAGCCGCAAGACGATGGGGTGCTGGGTCGAACAAGCTGCCGAGTTGTTGAAACCAGTTTATCGTGCGATCCGGGAAGATTTGCTGGCGGGCAATTACCTGCAAGCCGACGAGACCCCGATTCGATATTTGGACCCGGATGTGAAGGGCAAAAGCCAGCAAGGTTATCTTTGGGTTTACAGCCGGCCCAAGGGTGATGTGCTGTTTGAATGGCGGGTTAGCCGAGCGCGAGCAGGACCGGAAGAATTTCTGAAAAGCTTCCGAGGCAGACTCCAAACCGATGGCTACGCCGCGTATGAATCACTGGCCAAAGCCCGTGGGGATCTTACTTTGGTTGGATGTTGGGCTCATTCAAGGAGGGGCTTTCACGAAGCATTGGCCGAGACGAAGTTGGCGGCATGGTTTGTGGGACAGATTGGACAGCTATACGCGGTGGAAAAGAAACTGCGCGAACAAAAAGCCGGGCCAGCCCTGCGGCAGGCGATGCGGGTCTGGCAATCGCAGCCGGTGTTGAACCGGCTGCACCGGGCCATGGAATTGACGCGAAGAAAAACGTTGCCCCAAGGTTTGCTCGGACAGGCGATTGATTACGTGTTGAAACGGTGGACGGCTTTGAGCCAATTCATCACCGACGGCACGCTGGAAATTGACAACAACGGAATTGAAAATTCGATTCGCCCAAGCGCACTTGGAAAACGCAATTGGATGTTCATTGGCCATCCTGAAGCCGGCGAACGCAGCGCGGTGATTTACACGCTGCTGGGCAGTTGTCGTCGGCAGGTAATCAACCCACTTGATTACCTGAAAGATTTGTTTACGCGCCTGCCGGCGGCCAAAATCACGGAGATCCGACAATTCACCCCAGCGGCTTGGGCCAGGAGCAGAGCGGAGCAAGTGGTCGTTCAGGCCGCTTGAGTTGACCAACCACTGGGTCCCCTTCCTTCAACTTCTGCGCCCTGCCGGCTGCACACACGGCGAATACCAAATGTCTGTGCCTGAAAATCAATGGGCTTGGAACATTTGGCTGTCCTCATTTTGTCACGTCTAATGCACCTATTCAGTTGAGTTTACCCTGGCCAGGACGTAAAATGGCATGGCGGGAAACCAATGGCGTCCGCAAGAGCCAAACGAATAAATCTCTGGTCCCATATGAAACCCAAACTCCACGTTCAGTTCATCGTGCTGGCCATGCTCGCCCTCGCCCGCGTCGGCAGCGCGACCGGGGTGGCGAATTTGAGCCTGAGTGCCACTGGTCCGGGGCTAACACAGGCAGGCGTCAATCTGAGCTACTCCATCATGGTCAGCAACGCCGGACCGAATACGGCGACCGGAGTGGTCGTCAGCAACCAGCTTCCCGCGAGTGTGACCTATGTCTCGGCTACGGGCGGGAGCACACCAATCAACGGCGTCCTGCTCCTGAACCTTGGCACGCTCGCCGCCGGCAGCGCGACCAATTCGATTCAGATCATTGAGCGGCCAAGCCTTGGGTTCCCCGCCCAGTCGCTGGGCCAGCCCGTTGGCCAGCTCACCAACATGTTTCAGGTGTTTGCCAACCAGACCAATTCCATCCCGGCCAACAATTCCGCCACCGTAGTCACCACCGTGAATGACGCAGTTCCCGGGACACCAATAACATTGGCTAACCTAGGAGGGCGAACAGTTGTTACATATTCAATTTTATTGGTCGGCGCAGCTAGTCCAATTCAAGTGGGTGGTGATTTCCACACGACCAATGGTCAACCGGGCGATATCGTCCTGCTCACGGATACCAATAACTATACCAATCCCACCAACTGGGCGGCGGTGGCAAGATTCTTCAACCCCGGTGACCCGGCCGGAACCAATGGCTTGCCGGCGACCTATTCGCAGGTATTTTTCCCAACCAATTTTAGCAGCAACAGTTTTCGGTTGTTCCCGGATGTGTCTTTCATCCCGGAGGGCACGGCAACCACCAACAATGGCTTTACGTCCATCGTCACAACTTATAATGAATACGGCCCTGCTGACGCCATTTTAGCCGGCCAGTTAAACGTGGACGTTTTAACCATCGCCCCGCTGTTGTTGACCATCGCTGATACCAACAACGAAGCCATCGTCACCTGGACGCCGGCAGTCACGGGTTGGACATTGCAGACCAACAACAACCTGGCTCCAGGCGTCTGGGGTAACTTGATTACCAACACCGGCACCTACACCAACAACAGCGCGACCAACGCACCGCCCAAAGGAAATCTCTTCTTCCGCCTATTCCATCCTTGAAGTCAGGCGTGCCGGCCCAGACGGATACGAAATGACCGCTGTCCTTACTGTGTGTTGCCACAATCGGGTTGAATCCCAACTGTACTTCGACCGAACCGAAGTCATCGTTTGCGAAGCGATAAATCCAGCAACAATCGTATAGATCTCGTAAAGCCCTAGACGGCAGACAGCTTCGAATATGTCGGAGGCTGGTTCAGCGCCGACGCGACCAACACTGTTACAGCACTTCAGCGTTGCTGCCGTCAATGCAGGGTCATGCTTAATCTTTTCCACGATCTGGTCGATGTCGCGGTCGGGGTTGCTGAAGAGTTCCAGTAGTTGTATGGCCACGGTCGGGGCAGGTGGCAGGTTTTGCACCCGGTCAAGGTAGCGGTCAATTTTGTCAAAAATCATGGTTTAAAAGTTTGGTTAAAAGCTTGCCTGCTTGGACCATATCGGAAGCGTGCCTCTGAAGATTCCTCTCAGCCTTCAACAAGCCATAACACGGTTACAATATCGGCAACATTTAAAGGAGGTTGAGTGAATTGTTACAGGGTCGGCGGAACCCATCCGGGTATCAAAGCCAGACCCGGGCAGTTAAAATCGCTCTATTGGAAACGGGGTGGGGCAGAAAAGGTGGTTGCCGTGGCCGTCTGGGGAGCCACGTGGCCTGATGGAAATGACCGGGGTTGATGCAGTTCCCGGGCCGCCGCACGTTTGCAGGAGTTTACCCAGTTCGGAATGGCTGTTTTCAACCCGATGGTATACGCGACGCCCGGGAAGGCAATGAGCAACATGAGATGGCACTTACTGAGGGTGTTCCCTCAAGGAGAAGATTCCCAGGCCCGGCGGCGCAGCCGACGGCCTCAAAATCATCATTCGTCGGGGAACAGACAGTAGGAAAGTTGGTATCATCATCCAGATGTCTCTACTCGCCGCCAATATATTGCCGCCACTTACCGTCACGGAAACCGTCAAGGACGCGCTCCACGGTTTTAGGCTCGCCCAGCAGTTCGAGGAAGGAGCTGTGGGACTTGAAATAATCGCGGAAGCCCGGCAACGCTTGCGATCGGGCCGAAAGATCCACAAACCCCATTTTCCAATCGGCGAAATTCCGCGCTTCGATTTCGCGACGCAATAGCAGCATCACTTTGTTGTGACGCTTGTCCTTCTCGATGGTGTCCAGCAATGGATTCACCGCCGAGACCGGCCCTTCGAGGACTTGCAGGAACGAGCCCCGGTGATAAAGAAGCATGCCCGTTATGTTCAGTCGCTCGTTTTTGATCCGCGCCAGCCGTAGCAGTTCCCGCAGTTCCGCCGCCGTAAATGGCTTGGCGGCCGCGCTCGCATAAATGAGCTGGATCAATTTCATGCCTCGAACGGAAAAAATCGTTCTACGAGATATCGGACAAAATCGGGAATGGCTTGAGGTGCGCGCTCCGTTTTTTGCCCATTAGAACAGTCATTAGCGCATGACGTGTGCAATCGCATCCTTTAGTTCCGTCAGTGAAAAGGGTTTGAGCAGAAGACAATCCACATTGCCATCCAGTTTGCCTTCCGCCTTGAGTTGATCGGCATAAGCCGTGACCATGATGATGCGCAGGCCGGGTTGGCGGAGTTTGATGAGGGCGGCTAGTTCATCCCCATGCATGCCAGGCATGAAATAATCCGTAATCAACAGGTCGAACTGACCCGTTTCCAACCGGGCGAGGGCGGCGGTGCCATTGTCGGCGCTCTGGACGATGTGGCCAAAATGAACCAGCAGCATCTGGATGGAGTTACGAACGCTAGGTTCGTCGTCCACCAACATTATCTTATACACTGATTGTTCAGGCAGCTTCATCTGGTTGTGTCGATCATAATCATCCCCGTCTATACAAACAGTGAAAAAGGGTCGGACTTTCTTCCAGTCCCCACCCCCATCTTCGAAATGACAAAATTATGGAGATGCTTGTTTGAGC
>Ga0302275_10005726_pt1 | contig 11919 bp, 9 predicted proteins | sample III_Bog_N2_2_FD_200229 | JGI IMG/M metagenome (GOLD analysis project Ga0302275, IMG submission 200229) | Peat permafrost microbial communities from Stordalen Mire near Abisko, Sweden - III_Bog_N2_2 | ecosystem: Environmental > Terrestrial > Soil > Wetlands > Peat | place: Sweden: Abisko...
TGTGAAATCATGGTGGAAGAGGTCGCCCCTGACGGGGCTATTACTCTTTGGCGGTGGTTTTCTACAAATATTCCGCCCCCAGCGGGGCTGGTAGGAACGTTGCTTGGCGGGTTCGCGCCATCCTTCCCGCGCCGTAGGCGCGACCGATTGGTAGTAAAATGCCATAATAAGCCCAGCCCCGTCAGGGGCGACATCTTCCACGCGCAAAAACTGAGCTGCGCCCCCCGCTTGACATCTCATCGCCAAGACGGATTCCACCAATCTGCGCATCGCCTACGCCGCCGACCAGGTCATCTTCAATTGGGAGATGGACAAAACGCAGTTGCGCGTGGATGGCGGCCCGGCAGACGGCCTGCACCAGGCGGGTGCCGGCTATATCACCCCGAACCGGTATGTGACCATCCGCCGGGTGGTCACCCCGACGAGCCAGGCGATTTACGTGGACGGCAAACAACGTTTTGCACACGCGGGCGATTATTCCAAAATCAACCGGGCCGTCTCCGTCTTTGCGTCCAACGGCTCCATCGTGACGGTGAAGTCCGTCAGGGTGCGGCGGTTGGGTAGTTAATTTTGATCATTCCATTTTCCGCTTCCCGCCGCCCGCGCGCCCGGGCACCATGATCGGCGCATGGCCCTGGTGCGAATTCTCGTGGATGGTTACAGCTTGTTGCACGCCTGGCCCGAACTGGCGCCGGGCGCGCCGCGCCATTCCGCCCGCGCCCGCGAGGATCTCATTCATGTGCTCACCCGGTTTCACGATGCCACCGGCGAGCCGCTCACGATTTTCTTCGACGGCTCGGGCGCACCGCCGGGGACGCCCAAATGTGAATCAAGCCGGGGCGTGGAGATTCTGTTTTCCGGGCCGGGCCAGACGGCGGATGACCTGATCGAGCGGGCGGCGTGCCGGTTTCAGGATTACGGCGAGGTGCTGGTGGTGACCGATGATAATGCCGAGCGCGACACCGTCAGCGGCTTCGGCGGTTCGTTCGCCAGTTGCGAAAATTTCATCCGCCGCATCCAGGGCGCGATGACAGACTTGGCCGAGGATTTGGAAAATTACAACCGTCGGCAGCGCGACGCTTTCGAACGGGCGAAACGGACGCCGAAGCCGTGACGGGTTCGACAAACACCCCGCCAGCGGTTAAGGTGGGGGGTCGCCGCCTGCATCACCATCCTCCTCGAGTTCGACAAACACCCCGCCAGCGGTTAAGGTGGGGTGGTTGCATCTATGGAAACTCCTCCCACCATGACCGTCGTTGCGCCGTTGACCCGTTTGCGGGTGGACGGCATGACGTGCAATAACTGCGCCCGGCACGTCACCGAAGCCGGGCAGAGTGTCCCGGGCGTCCGCAGCGCCACGGTATCCCTGACGGCCCAAACGGCGGTCCTCCGCTGGAATTCGGCGGCCGAGGTCAATGTGGCCGCCGTTCTGGCGGCCATCACCCGGGCCGGTTATGAAGCCCATGAAATCCCCGCCGCCGCCGAGGGGGCCGCCCCGGCGGAAGCCGCAGCCGCGCAATGGCAGTTCAATCTCTGGCTGGGCGTGGGCGTGACCGCCGTGCTGATGCTGGGGGAATGGGGCTTTCACCTGATGGGCGTTCCCTGGTTCCGCTGGCTGTCCTTCGGCCTGGCGGGGCTGGTGCAGGTTGGGTGCGGCGCGTCCTTTTATCGCGGGGCCTGGCGGCAGCTCAAGGTCGGGGGATCGAACATGGACACGCTCGTCGCGCTGGGGTCCACCACGGCCTTCGGTTTCAGTTGCTGGGTGTTGTTCAGCGGGGACGCGACGGGGCATTTATTCTTCATGGAAGCCGCCGCCATCATTTCCCTCATCAGTCTCGGGCACTGGTTCGAAGCGCGGGTCAGCGAACACGCCTCGGGAACGTTGAAGTCGCTCCTCACCCTCGCCCCGGCCACCGCGCGCCGCCTGCAAAGCGCGCGGCCCGCCGGCGTGCCCGCCAAATTATCCGCGCGCGACCTGCTCACGTTCAAACCCGCCACCGCCCCCGCCCCCGCGCCGGAGACGGAGATCGAAACACCGGTCGCGGACTTGCGGCCCGGCGATTTGATCGTTCTCAAACCCGGGGACCATGTGCCCACCGACGGCGTGGTAACCACCGGTGAATCCGCCGTGGATGAGGCCATGCTCACGGGTGAATCCACGCCGGCGGATAAAAAACCGGGCGGCGAACTTTATGCCGGCACGGTGAATGTGAATGGCCGGCTGGTCATGCGGGTGACGGCCACCGGCGAAGGCACCGCGCTGGCCCGGGTGATTGCCGCCGTGCAGCGCGCCCAATCCAGCCGGGCGAATATTCAGCGTTTGGGCGACCGCGTGAGCAATGTATTTGTGCCCGTGGTCGTGGTGGTGGCCGTCAGCGCCGCCCTGTGGTGGGGACTGGCCTTCAACTCGGCCTGGAAGTTTCACGAATTCCTCGCGCCGTTCCTCTGGCATGTGCATCCGCCGGCCACGGCCATGGCGGCGGCGTTTATTGTGGCGGCGGCAGTGTTGATTGTCGCCTGTCCCTGCGCCATGGGGTTGGCCACGCCCGCCGCGATCATGGCCGCCGCCAACGCCGCCGCCCGGCGCGGGATCTTGATCCGCGACGGCATCGCCCTGGAAAAAGCCGGTGGCATCACGGCGGTGGTCTTTGACAAAACCGGCACGCTGACGCAGGGCCGGCCGGCGGTGGCGAAGTTCGCGACTTTTCCGATTTCGGCCGAACCGGATAAGTCCCTCCTTCCGCTGGCGGCCGCCCTGGCCCGCAACTCGACGCATCCCATCAGCCAAGCGCTGGCCCGGATGGCGGGCGTCGCGCCGGCCGGCCCGGAATTGAAAGACTGGCGGGAGATTCGCGGTTCCGGGGTGCAGGCCGCCGGGAGTCCGGGACGGGACGGCGCGGTCCTTTGGCGGCTAGGTTCGTTGACGTGGCTGCGTGAGTCCGGCGTGGACCTGGCGGCGGGTGAGGCCTTCATCGCCGAAGCGTCCAACCAGGGGGCCACCCTCGTGGGCTTGTCGAATAACGGACAATTGCGCGGCCTGTTCGCCGTCCATGATCCGCTGAAAAGCGGCGCGGCCACCGTGGTGGCCCAACTGCAACGCCAGGGGTTGAAAACGTATTTGGTGACGGGGGACAATCCGTTGACCGCCGCCAGCATCGCCCGGCTGACCGGCATTCCGCCGGAAAATGTTTTTGCCGGGGTGCGCCCGGAACAAAAGGCGGAATGGGTGAAGCACCTGCAAACCGGGGGCGCCCGGGTGGCGTTTGTGGGCGACGGCATCAACGACGCCCCGGGGCTGACGCAGGCGGATCTGGGGATCGCCGTCAGCCGCGCCAGCGACATTGCGCGCGAGGCGGCGGACATCATTCTGTTGAAATCCGAAATTGAAGCGGTGCCGGAGGCGCTTGGGCTGGCCCGGGCGACGTTGCGCGTCATCAAACAAAACCTGTTCTGGGCGTTTTTTTACAATATCCTCGGCGTGCCCCTGGCGGCGACCGGTTTCGCCAGCCCCGTGGTCTGCGCCGCCGCGATGGGTTTTTCGGATTTGCTCATCATCGGCAACGCGCTGCGGTTGCTGCGCCGGTGAGGCCAGTCCCGTTTTGCAACTTGCCACCGGGGGACGGGTTCCCTACGCTGACGGCGATATGATCCGAGTTTGGCAGTTTTTATGTGAAGGGGGGCCCGCTTGGGATCGCCTTGTATTGAAGGAGGAGAAGTTTGGCGCGATTTTCTGGCTGCATTTGCTGCCCATGATGCTGATCACCACCGCCCTCGAGGGGTTGGGCCTGGCCCACTGGGGCAAATGGCAGCCGGCTTACAAAACCATCAAGCATTATTCCATCCATGGCACGCTCGTCTATGAGGCGGGGCAATTCGTCTTGAATCTGGGGATGATTCTGGTGTGCGCACGGCTGGTCCAGGTCTTGGGGCGCACGTTCCATGGCCGGATCACCTACACCTACCCCCGGTCATTGGCGGTGGTCGTTTACGGGCTGAGCCCGATGTTTCTGCTGCGCCTGCTGGATCCATTTGCGGGCATGAACCCGTATGTCACCTGGGGGTTGGGCATCCTGCTATCCATTTGGGTGCTGTATGACGGGTTGCCGCGCCTGCTGATGCCGGACCCGACGCATGCGTTCGGATTGTATTTGTCGTGCGCCTTTGTGTTGTTGCTGGCCACGGGCTTGGTGCGATTGGTGACCGGGATGTATTTGCAGGGCAACGCGGGCTTTGCCAATTCGGCCATGGGACACGCTCTGCTGCAATTGATGGGGCGGTAAGGGGCCAGAAGCACCTACCCCAGCACCGTGAGTAGGATGCCCGCCAGAATGCCGAGGACGGCCGGGAGTTTCTGCCAGCCATTGCGTTCGCCAAAGAACCACAAACCGCCGGCGAAGGCCACCAGGGTGCTGCCGCGCCGGAGGCTCATCACCAACGACACCAGTGAGCCGGGCTCCCGCAGCGCGCTGAAATAGAGATAATCCGACACGAGCAGCGCCAGCGCAATGACGGGGATGCTCCAGCGCCATTGAAAGTTTCCGCGCGTCCACCAGCGCCCCCGCCAGCCGATGGCGAACGGCAGGAAACAGAGGCACAGATAAATGGAAAACCAGGCCTGCACCGTGGGTACGCTGAAATGCCGGCGGCCCAGGAGATATTTATCGTAAAGCGCGCTGACCGCCCCCAACAGCGTGCCGATGACAATGAAGCCCACCCATTGGTTGCGGTGAAAATGAACGCCCTCGCGCCGGCCGGCCAGCGAGAGGCCGACGAACGACAGCAGCGTCGTCACCACCCCCAGGGTTTCCAGCGCGGTCGGGCGTTCGCCGAGAATCAGCAGCGCGCCGACCAGTGTCCACAACGGACTCGTGGCCCGGATGGGCGAACCCAGGGACAATGGCAAATGTTTCAGCGCCAGGTAGGTGAAGACCCACGAGGCGGAGACAATCACCGACTTGAGCACCAGTTGCAGATGCTGCGTCCATGTGAGGGGGTCCGTCACCAGCGCGGCCGGCAGGAGGCCCGGGTGCAGCCCTTGCACCGCCAGCAGGCTCAGCCAGACCAGCGCCCCCGTCAGCGTGCTGAGAAACAGCACGGGCACCACGGAGTTGGCCCGGACCGCGTGTTTGGTACACAGCTCGTAAACCCCGAGAAACAGCGCGGACAACAACGTTGCGGTCACCCAGTGCATGCAAAAATACACGGATATTTTTGCAGTCAGGCGGGGCGGAGGGTTTTGAGGAGCAGGTCCAGCACCCCGGCGTTCAACTCGCGGGCGCGCGCATCGGTGGCGGCTTCAGTATAACAACGCAGTTCGGGGGCGTTGCCGGAGGGGCGCAAATGGATGACTTCGTCATTGGCAAACGTGCAGCGCAAACCGTCCGTGCGGTCGAGGGTTTCGACCGTGCCGGCGAGCCCGCCGAAGACGCTTTCCACGGCGAACCGGTCCGCAGCGGCGTTGCCGGTGTTGAAGCGGGCGAGGATGGCGGCGCTGTTGGCCGCCGGAAAATTCTTGATCCGGTCGCTGGCGGTGAACCGGGCCGGAAGGACGGCGGCGAGTTCGGACACGGTCTTGCCCCCGCGCCGGGCGAGCAGCAGGATTCCCAGAATGACGATGACGGCGTCGCGGGTGGGCAGGGCGGCGAGGGTTTTCCCCTCGATCGTGAGGTTGGAATGCAGCAGGAAGCCGCCATTGGCTTCATAACCCACCACACTTTGTGCGCCGTCGGCGGCGGCCTGCTGCATCGAGACAATGACGTAGGGGGAGCCGATGCGGGTGCGGCGGACTTCCTGGAACCAGCCGCATTTTTCCACCGCCGTGTTGCAACTCACGGGGGTGCTCACGGAATCGGCCCCGAGAAATTCCGCGCACAGGATGCCGGCCACATCGCCGCGCAACCAGACGCCGTGTTCATCGCTGACCAGGGGGCGGTCGCTGTCGCCATCGGCGGAGACAATGGCGTCCAGCGGTTGTTCCGCCGCCCATTGGCGGGCGAGGGCCACGTCTTCCGGGCGGATGGCCTCGGTGTCCACGGGGATGAATTTTTCCGAACGGCCGAGCCGGAGAACCCGGGCGCCCAGGCCGGCCAGAATTTTAACCAGCACATCCCGGCCCACGGCGGAATGTTGATAAACCCCCAGGTGCAGACCTTGCAACGCGTCCGCCGGAAAGACATTCAAATAACGCGCGACATAGGCGTCCTCCGCCGCCGGGGAAATTTCGCGGGGCGCGGGGGCCGATGTGAACCAACCGGCGGCGTCAAACTGGTCGTCCGCCAACTCCACCACCTGACCGGCGATGCCGGCCTCATCGGACTTCAAAACTTCGCCGGCGCATTGGTTGAATTTGATGCCGTTGCGGTCATCGGGAATATGGCTGCCGGTGACCATGATGGCCGGAATTTTCTGGGTCAGCCCAAACAAGGCGACGGCGGGCGACGGGGTCTTGCCGCAATTGACGGGGGTGTAGCCCAGATCGGCGGCGGCCTGCATGACGGCGGCCATCACGCGGTCGGTGCTGGGGCGGAAGTCGCCGCCCACGGCCACGCGTTCGCCGGCGCGTTGCAATTCCCCGATGGCTTCCAAGTATTGCAGGAATCCCCGGGTATAGGCATAACAAACCAGATCGGTCATGGCGGTGGCCAAACCCCGGGCCCCGCTGGTACCGAAGGCCACGCCGCTGGAAGTCATCAAATTCTGAATGCTAAACTTCATTTGCTGGCGGGAAGTAAAGCCGATTTCCCGCCGCCGTCAAGGTTCGAGCGTGTCGGCCGTCCGGCGGGGCAACCCCAAGACGTAATATGGCAATATCCTCCTCCGGCTCCGGCCGGGTGCGCACGGCATTCGCAGAGTGGCTTTTTCCAGGCGGGTGGTGTAGGCTGGCCTCACAATCTTTGAAAGCGCTCATCGAAACCAGAAACCGCCGCTCCGAACGCGTGTTCCTTGTCGGGGTGGAACTCAAATCTTCGGACAGCGTGGCGATCCGTGAATCATTGGCCGAACTGGGGGAACTGGCCGCCACCGCCGGCGCGGAAATCATCGGGGAAGGGATCCAGAAGATGGATTCGCTCACCGCAGCCACGTTCATTGGCAAGGGCAAGGCGGAGGAGTTCGCCGCCTGCTGCCGGCAGCATGGGGTGGACACGGTGATTTTTGACGATGAACTTTCGCCCGCCCAGAGCCGGAACCTGGAAAAAATCTTTGAATGCAAAATCCTGGACCGCACGGCGCTGATTCTGGACATCTTTGCGCAGCGCGCCCGCACGCGGGAAGGCAAGCTGCAAATTGAACTGGCGCAGCTCCGGCATTTGCTGCCGCGCCTGACACGGTTTTGGGGGCATCTCTCGCGCCAGTCCGGCGGCATCGGGATGCGCGGGGGCGAAGGCGAATCGCAATTGGAGGCGGACCGCCGGAAGGTTTCCGAACGCATTGACAGCCTCACGCACGACCTGGATTTTGTGCGCCGCCAGCGGGCCACCCAGCGGGCCGGCCGCCAGCGCAGCAACTGGCCGCTCGCCTCGATTGTGGGGTACACGAATGCCGGCAAATCCACCCTGCTCAACCAACTCACCGGCGCGGGGGTGCTGGCGATGGACAAGCTGTTCGCCACGCTCGATCCGACCACCCGGCGGCTGCGGCTGCCCACCAATCAGAACGTGCTGCTGACGGACACCGTGGGCTTCATCAAGAAATTACCGCACGGACTGGTGGAGGCGTTCAAGGCCACGCTGGAGGAGGTCGTGCAGGCGGACCTGCTGCTGCACGTCGTGGATGTGAGCCATCCGCTGGCGGAGGAACAGATTCTCGCCGTGAACACGGTGCTGGCGGAGATCGGCGCGGCGGATAAACCGGCGCTGATGGTCTTCAACAAAATGGACCGGCTCCCGGGCGGCGTGCCGGCGGGGTTGCGCGAACATTTTCCCCAGGCGGTCGGCATCTCGGCCAAGACCGGCGAGGGGGTTCCGCAGTTGCTGGCGGAACTGGGCACGCAATTGCGGCCCGTCCGGGAGGTCCTGGATTTGCGCGTGCCGCAGGAGCAGGCGGCCGTCATCGCGCGCATCCACGCCGTGGGCCAGGTGGTGTCCAGCCGTTACGGTGGGAAAAACGCCCGGTTTAAAGTGCGCATCCCGCCCCACTTACGCGAGGAATTCAGTCCGTTTATGGTAGAATAGGTTCGGCCGGGACTGGGGATCTGGCGACCGAAAAACAGTCTTTTCCTGGATTTTGCCGGTGCATATCTGGATGCGCCGCCCGGCTTCCCCGAGGAGAAATGGAGGGAGTGGGAAGCTGAGAAGCGCGAACAGTTCGAAAACCACTGGCCGAAGGTGCAAAAAGTCATCGGAGCACTCGAGGAACTGGATGTTTACATGGTGGACGTATCGCCAAGCAACATCGCCTTCCCCGTCTGAACCGTCGTGGCGGCAACTTTTTCCAATCGGTTGCTTGATTTTTCCGGGCCGACGGCGTTAAGGTGTTGGGGCAAATCAACTAAATTGTTATGTCACAAACCGGCCGCCAATCACTCAACGTCAGCAAAGTCCTCTGCGTCATCATGGGGGGCGGTCAGGGCACGCGCCTGTTTCCCCTGACCAAGGAACGGGCCAAACCCGCCGTGCCCCTGGCCGGCAAATACCGCTTGGTGGACATCCCCATTTCCAATTGCATCAACTCCGGTTTCCGCCGCATCTACATCCTCACCCAGTTCAATTCCACCTCGTTGCACGGCCACATTTCGCGCACCTACAAGTTCGACCAGTTTTCCAGCGGGTTCGTGGAAATCCTCGCGGCGCAACAGACCTTCACCAACACCTCGTGGTATGAAGGCACGGCCGATGCCGTGCGCAAAAACCTCGTCCATTTCCTCAACCACGACTTTGATTTCCTGATCATTCTCAGCGGCGACCAGTTATACCGCATGGATTTCCGGCAGGTCATCGCGCAGCATATTGAAAACCAGGCCGACATCACCATCGCCACCCTGCCCGTGGGGCGCAAAGAAGCCAGTTCCCTGGGCATCATGCAGATCACGGCGGATCACCGCATCACCCGGTTCGTGGAAAAGCCGAAGGAGGACAGCCAGTATGAAGGCCTCCAACTCACGCCGGAGTTGCAGCAATCACTGGATATCCCGGGCACCGGAGAATCCTACCTGGCCTCGATGGGCATTTATGTGTTCAACCGCAAGCTCATCAGCGACCTGCTCGACAACCCGCTGTCCGATTTCGGCAAACACATCATCCCGCACGCCATCAAGTCGCACCGCGTGTTCGCGTATATTTTCCAGGGCTACTGGGAGGACATCGGCACGATCCGCTCCTTTTTTGAGGCCAACCTCGATCTGGTTTCCGAACTGCCCCGCTTCAATTTCTTTGACATGGAGGCCCCGGTGTTCAGCCGCCCCCGGTTTCTGCCGGGTTCAAAAATCAATGGCGCCCAAATTGACCACGCGCTGGTCACGGACGGCTGCATCATCAACCATGCCATCATCCGCAACACCATTGTCGGGCTGCGCACCATCGTCGGTGAAGGCACGGAATTGAACCGGGTGATTGTGCTGGGCGGCGATTATTACGAGTCGGCGGAATCGGTCGCCAAACACGAACAGGACGGCCTGCCCCGCGTGGGCATTGGCACCCACTGCCACATCGAAAATGCGATCATTGATAAGAACGCCCGGATCGGCAACCACGTCACCATCTCCCCGGCCGGCAAGCCCGAGAACGTGGATCACGCCCTCTATTTCATTCGCGACGGCATCGTGATCATCCCCAAAAACGGGATTATTCCGCACGGCACGGTGATTTGACCGGGGGCGTGCGGGCGGCTTCAAGGTGGCACAGGCTTCCAGCCTGTCACCGGCGAGCACGCCAGTGCGAGCCGTTCCCTTCCCTGACAATTTCTCCCCGGCACCTGTATCGCCTGTTCCGGCGGCAGTGCCAAGCCGCCCCAATGACGAGTCAGGCGAAGCCTCGAGGTTAAAAAAGCTGAACCGCCGTCGGCCCGGAATCTCCGCTCACGGCACCGCCACCAACCGGATCGTATGCGTCACCGGCACCATGGCATCAGCGATGGCCGCCGCCAACGGTGCGCGCACGGCTTCCGTATCGGCCACGGCCTTGGTGATGTCCGCCTTGCCCTCCGGGCCGTGAAAAATCTTCTTGATCTGGGTGGTTTCGTAAGCCTGCTTGGCCGCCACCGCGTCATCCACTTTATGGAACTGGGCGGTGAACGGGTTCGTCACAAAATCCTCCGCCAGATTCACCCCGTCCGCCAATTGCGTGGCGGAGTAGGTGTTGGTCGTCACGCCCCAGATGACCTGATAATTGGCGGCGGGCGCGTGGGTGACCACGAGTTGGAACCGGCTGAGATCCTTGAAAAACGGCACCAGCGTGGTGCCGGACCGGAGGCTCTGGTCGCTCGCCACCGCGCCCTCCGCGCAGAACGGATACCGGGTGCTGACCACGGTGACCTCCTGGTTGGCGAAACCGGTGATGGTATGGCCGGAAGTCGCCGTGGCGGTGTTGGCCTCTAAATCCACGCGGATGACGCCCAGGTCCCCGTCCAAGCCCATGGCGCGGAGAAACGCATAAGCCATCACCACGTGCCCGGCCCAGCCGGGATGCACTCCGTCGTGACCGCAGATTTCGTAGGGCTTACCGGGTTGCGCGTATTTGGCTTGCGCGGCAAAGCCCGCCTCATACATGGGCCAGAACACGTCGGCAAACCGCACCTTTTCGGACTGGGCGATCTGGACGTCAATATCGCGGAGGGTGCAGAGGTTCAGGTTGAGTTCATCCAGCGTGGTGTTTTTGGTTTTGATCCACGCGGGCATTTTCCCGGTGCAACCGGGCGACCCCAGCACCATCCGCGCCCCGGCGGCTTTCAGCCCCAGCGCCACCGCCAGATAATTGCTGCGATACCACTCGCCATTCACCAAGTCGTAGGGCCGGTAGCGGCAATCATTCATGCCGTAGCACAAGGTCGCCACCGTGGGCTGAAAGCGCAGGCAGTCCGACTTCATCCGCTTGCGAAAATTCTCCGCCGTCTCCCCGCTCCAGCCCAGTTGCCGGACGGTGATTTTCAATTCCGGCACGCAGGCCGTGAGATAGTCCTCGAGGATCCGCGAATACATTTTTTGTTCGGTGATCGAATCGCCAATGATGGCCAACCGGTCGCCCGACTGCAACAGCAACGGCCCGGGGGCCGGGGCTTTCATCGGGTTGAATTTATCGAAGTAAGGATCCGCCGGCTTCGGTTCATATTCCAGCGCCCCGATAAGCGGCGCGGTGCGCAGGAACAGGACGACGAGGATCAAACCGGCAGGAAGCCATCGGCGGGCAAAGCGTGAGTTCATGATGCATTGTCATTACGGAAAATCCACCGTGAAGTCAACCCCCCGCCGTCGCAAAAGCCGAAAGCCGAAGCCCCCAATTTTTTCGCGCAGAGGCGCAGCGAACGCAGAGAAGCCGGGGATCCTATGGAGATGCGGTGGCAAGCGCCTGCACCTTACACGCATTTCATGGTGGCGACGGTTGCCTTTGAAAACCATAAATGCGTGTAAGGTGCGGGGCAATCCCGCAGTTACGGGAGCGACACCGCTTCGGGATGGCGGATTGTGTTGCGCATGCCACCTTTGTTTATTTACGCCTCCTTAACGCGGGAACGGGGTGGCTCCCGCAATGGCGGGATGGCCCACCCACCCACGAAGATTCCCGGCGAACTTCCGGCTCTTTCGACCTGCGCCTTGCGGCCTCTGCCTAGCTTTCCACTACGGATGGCGTCACCGCCTCCGTCGGGTTCCTTTCAACCCGATAGTTCATCACACCTGCCAAGCACACTAGCCCGGCATTTCAATGCCGGGGGTGCTATTGCAGGGCCAAAGTCCCGAAGGGACGGCTGAAAATGGGCCATATCCCACAG
>Ga0302275_10005732_pt1 | contig 11918 bp, 9 predicted proteins | sample III_Bog_N2_2_FD_200229 | JGI IMG/M metagenome (GOLD analysis project Ga0302275, IMG submission 200229) | Peat permafrost microbial communities from Stordalen Mire near Abisko, Sweden - III_Bog_N2_2 | ecosystem: Environmental > Terrestrial > Soil > Wetlands > Peat | place: Sweden: Abisko...
GTTTTTCTTGTCGCGCGCGTGTACCCGCTGATGGCCGCGGGGGCTCCGCTGAATGCATCGGGGCTGCCTGGGACCACGACCGCGCTGATCGTGGTGACCTGGGTCGGTGCGGGCACGGCAGTTTTCGCGGCGCTGATTGCCGTGGCGCAAAACGACATCAAGCGCATCCTTGCCTATTCGACGGTTTCGCAGCTCGGTTACATGATGGCCGGCCTGGGGCTTGGTGGAGTGGCGGTTGGCATGTTCCACCTGATCACGCATGCATTCTTCAAATCCCTCTTGTTCCTGGGCGCGGGCTCGGTAATTCACGGCTGCCACGACGAGCAGGACATTCGCAGGATGGGCGGCCTCAAGGCCGATATGCCGCTGACATTTGTTACGTACGCAATCGGCATGCTGGCCCTCTGCGGGTTTCCGATCTTCTTTTCCGGATTCTGGTCAAAGGATGGGATTCTCGAAGCGGCGCATCAGCCGGAGGCGATCAAGGGGCCGTTTTATCTGCTGGTCTTCGGCGCGCTGCTGACCGCGTTCTACATGACGCGGCAGGTGAGCTATGTTTTTTTCGGGATCTGGCGGGGGCACAGGCCGGCGCACGAGAGTCCCGCGGTGATGACTGTGCCGCTGGCCATCCTGGCTTTCTTTGCCATGGCGCTGGGGTTGATCGGAACGCCAGCCTGGCCATGGTTCAGGGCTTTCCTTGAAGGTCGTGCCGCAGCCCTGGACTGGCGCGGTTTTGCCGAGCCGGGGCTGATTGCTCTCATGCTCACATCATCTGCCGTGGTCTTTCTTGGACCCTGGTTAGGGTGGCGGCTTTATGGTTCGAGGTCGCCAGCTTCCGAAGCCCCGGATGTGCTCGAGAAGGACGCCCCATGGGTCTGGGCCGCGCTTCGCGACCGGCTTTATGTGGACGAGTTTTATGGGATAACGGTGGTTGCGTTTTATGCGTGGTGGGCGCGGGTGGCCGATTGGCTTGACCGCCGCGTTTGGGGCGGAATCGTTGCCGCAGTCGCGAAGTTGTTCGCGCTGTGGGCGCGGCTTAACCGGCTGCTCGATGTCGACTGGGTCGACGGCACCTTCGATAAGGCATGCCAAGAGTTGTCGACCGGCGGGGGGCTGATTGCGCGCGCACAGAACGGCCGCGTGCAGATCTACCTGCGCATTTTAGCGGTGGCTGTGGTGGTGCTGGCCGCAATTCTGATTTGGAGCGCGCGGCCATGAGCGGACTTCCGATGTTGACGCTGCTGACCGTGCTGCCGCTGATTGGGGCGGCGATTGCGCTGTTCTCCGGCAAACACGCCCGTGGCGTGGCGCTGTTCATTGCGCTGATTGCCCTTGCGCTTGCCCTGGTGGTATGGAGCGGACTGCCGTCCGACGGAAGCATCGGGATGGTGGAATTGCACAAGTGGGCGCCGTCGCTGGGTATCGAATATCACCTGGGCGTTGATGGGCTGGGCGCGCTGATGCTGGTGCTTGCGGCGATTGTGACGCTGATGTCTGTGGACGCGGCGCATCGCGTCCATCATCAGCCGGGGCTTTATTACGGGCTGGTGCTCATCCTCGAGTCGGGTCTGTTCGGTTCATTTACCGCGCTGAATTTCTTCCATTGGTTTTTGTTCTGGGAGATATCGCTGATACCGGCATTTTTCCTGATCAAGCTTTGGGGCGGAGCGCGGCGTGGGCCCGCGGCGACGCAGTTCTTCATCTACACCATGGCCGGTTCGGTGGCGCTGCTGATCGCATTCCTGGCTCTCTTTCTTTCGACCGGCAGCATGGACTTCAGGCAACTGACGCAAATGGCAGCGTCCGGCGAGCTGGAAACGCTGGTGAAGTCCCACCTGGGACCGGTGATGCTCTGGCTCGCGATTGCAGTGCTGGCTGGATTCGCGGTGAAGGTGCCGATGGTTCCATTCCACACCTGGCTGCCCGCGGCCTACGCTGAAGCGCCGTCGCCGGTGACGATGCTGCTGACCGGCGCGATGTCGAAGATGGGCGTCTATGGACTCTTGCGGATTGCGATTCCGATCTTCGGGCCGCAGATTGCGCAGATTCGAACCCCGCTGCTGGTGCTTGCGGTTACGACCGTGGTGATGGGAGCCTGGGCTGCGGCGGCGCAAAAGGATTTAAAGCGGGTCTTCGCCTACTCGTCGGTGAACCACCTGGGCTATTGCCTGCTGGCCATCTTTGCGCTCGCGGTTCCGGCCTCGGGCGCGGCAACCGTGGCCAGCCAGGCCGCGGCGCTCAACGGCGTGATCCTGCAGATGTTCAATCATGGCATCACTGCGGCTGCGTTGTTCTGGTTTGTGGCCATGATGCAAATGCGCACCGGCGGCCACCGCGGCATTGACGATTTCGGCGGCCTGCGCAAGCCGGCGCCAGTCCTCGCAGGGCTGATGGGGATTGCCTTGTTCTCTTCGCTGGGCCTGCCGGGACTGAATGGATTTGTCGGCGAGTTTCTCATCTTCCGCGGCGCGTTTCCGCTGGCTTGGGTTGCGGCCACTGTCTCAGTGCTTGGTTTGCTGGTGACAGCGGTGGTGATTCTGACCGTGATCCAGAAGGTATTTTCCGGGCCAGTGAAGGAACATTGCTCCGGGTTCCCCGATTTGCACTCGAGCGAACGGATGGCGCTGGCCCCGGTGATCGGGCTCATGCTCCTGCTCGGTCTTGTGCCCCAGCTGATTGTGGGCAGTATCAATCCCACCGTCCAGAACCTGCTGGCGCACTGGAGATTTTAATGTTGGCTTGGACGATCTACATATCGTTTGCCGGAGCGCTGCTCGAAGCCCTGCTGCCCAAGGAAAAGAACGCGCTGGCGCGCTGGCTGGCGCTGGCCATGGCGTTGGCCGGCCTGACGATAGGAGTGGCCGGATTTATCGCGGGAATGGGCCAGGGTCAGGTAGAAATCGTGCATGCCGCGTGGGTGCCTTCGATGGGCATTCATTACCTGTTGGCGGCTGACGGCATCAGCCGCGTACTGGTTCTGCTTACAGGGATTGCCGCTGTTGCGGGCGTGCTCTTCAGCTGGAACATCGAGCTGCGCACCAACCAGTTTTTCGCCTTCTTCTTTGCGCTGATCGGCGGCGTGTACGGCGTCTTCCTGAGCTTCGATCTGTTTCTGCTGTTCGTGTTTTACGAAGTTGCGATTGTTCCCAAGTACTTTCTAATCGCGATTTGGGGCTCAACGCGGCGCGAATACGCCGCCATGAAACTGGCGCTCTATTCATTCGTGGGCTCGGCGATGGTGCTGATCGGGCTGCTGGTTGCTTATACCGCATCGGGCAGCCACTCCACGGCTCTTACCGACCTGGCACACGCCGGGCTGCCGGTAAGCACGCAGATGTGGGTGTTTCCGCTGGTGTTCACGGGGTTTGCGATTCTGGCGGGCATGTGGCCGTTTCACACCTGGGCGCCGACCGGCCACGTAGCCGCGCCTACGGCCGCATCCATGCTGCTGGCCGGCGTGGTCATGAAACTGGGCGCGTACGGGTGCCTGAGGGTGGCAATCGCGCTGTTCCCGCACGGGCTCGATCCGTGGGGATTCGCGTACCTCGGCATCGGCTCATGGCGCGATGTGTTCGCGCTGCTGGCGGTGATCGGAATTATTTACGGAGCGCTGGTGGCGCTGGCGCAATCGGACTTCAAATTCGTCATCGGCTACTCGAGCGTAAGCCACATGGGATTTGTGCTGCTGGGGTTGATGACGCTGAATCAGATCGGCCTGGACGGCGCGGTGCTGCAGATGTTTTCGCATGGAGTGATTGCGGGCTTGTTGTTCGCCATCGTCGGCCGCATCGTTTACGACCGTACTCATACGCGGCAGCTGGCGGAGCTTGAGACCATGCACCTGGCCAGGCGCATGCCTTTTGCCGCGTGGGCGTTTGTGATTGCCGCGGTTGCCTCGATGGGGCTCCCGGGCTTCTCAGGATTTGTCGCCGAGTTGCAGGTTTTGATTGGCTCATGGACTACGAATCCACTGTGGACCGCCGGGGCGGGCATCGGCATTATTGTCGGCGTCGCCTACACGTGGCGCGCGCTGCAGATGGCTTTCTTCAGCGACATCGTGCCGGGGGCGCATGTAATCGGGCAGGAGCAGGCGCATCCGTTCGCGGCCGTCACCTGGCCGGAGGTTACGGGCGTGGCGCTGCTGGCCGGGGTGAGCCTGGTGGTCGGGCTCTATCCCAAAATTTTGCTGGACTCGATTGAGCCGGCCGTGAAGGCGCTGCTTGCGGGAGGCGTGCAATGAACTATGCAGATCTCTTCCGCGCAACGCTGCCGGAGACTGTGCTTGAGCTTGCCGCACTGCTGGTGCTGCTAGTCGATCTGGGCTTGCTGCGCAACGCCGCGCTGAAGTCGCGCGTAGCCTCCGCAACTTTGATCGGCGTTGCCGGCTGTGCCGTTGCTATCTGGGCGGTTTACGCGGCTGGATGGGGCAGCCTGAGCAATGGGAGCTACGTTGTCTTGGCGGCTGGCGGTTCCACCGCTGTCGCGCAGGTGGCCATTCTCTTTCTCACTGCGCTCACGCTCGCGCTTTTCATCGATACCGGATTTACGCGCAACCCAGGCGAATACGTTGCCGTCGTGCTGATGGCCGCGGCTGGAGGGTTGATTATCGCGGCGGCGCAGGATCTGCTGGTCATCTTCGTTGGACTGGAACTGCTGAGTCTGGGACTTTACATTCTCACCGCGTTCGCGAAGAAGTCGGCAAAAAGCGCCGAGGCGTCGATCAAGTATTACCTTTTCGGTGGCATGTCCGCTGCATTTCTGTTGTTTGGATTCAGTTATCTTTACGGGCTGAGCGGTTCGACTAGCCTGCCTCGCGTGGTGCTCGGCACCTATATGGCGTCGGCTCACGGCGGCACGTTCCTGCTGTTGATCGCGCTGGTCATGATCGCCGTTGGCCTCGGCTTCAAGGTAGCGGCTGTCCCATTCCATCTGTGGGCTCCGGACACGTATGAAGGCGCACCCGCTCCCGCCGCGGCATTTATCGCATCGGTGTCGAAGGTAGCGAGTTTCGCGCTCCTCATCTCCATCAGCCATGCGATCCTCTGGTGGCCTTCGATGCTGCACTTGACAGGCGGCCGTGTCACCTTCACAGTCTCCCCACCTGGAACGCCGCCCCCGCACATGACCTATGGCTTCGTCTCTGGATGGCCGCTGATCCTCATGGTGCTCTCGGCCGCGTCCATGATCATCGGCAACCTGGCAGCGCTCGCGCAGACGAGCGTTCGCCGTCTGCTTGCTTACTCCGCCGTTGCGCATGCAGGTTACATCTTGCTGGGGCTTGCGTTCTTCGGCTGGGCGAACGTGAGCGCGCAAGCAATCCTGTATTACATCATCACCTACGGTCTCACGACCATCGGCGCCTTCGGGGTGGTCGGTGTGGTGGAGCGTGCCACGGGCTCCGACAAGCTTGACTCTTTTCTCGGCCTGCAAAAGCGCAACCCGCTGCTCGCCGCTGTATTGCTGGTTCTCTTTCTCTCGCTCGCAGGAATTCCGCCGCTGGTCGGGTTCTGGGCCAAGTTCAATCTTTTTGCAGCGGTGCTCACGCTCGGATCGGGACCGTTTCCTGTGCCGGGGTCGCTATCCTCGCTGCCACATGAAGCCGTGGGGCTCGTCGCTCTCGCCATCGCCATGAGCGCGGTTTCACTCTACTACTATCTGCAAGTGCTCAAGCGCGCCTACGTCATGCCGGCCGCGGATGAAACGCCAATTCACGCGCACCCGGTTACGCTGGCGGTGCTGCTGCTGATTGCCCTGGCGGTGCTGCTGATGGGCGTATTCCCGGCGGTGCTTCAGGGCTGGATTGCCGGTTTCGGCGCATAAAAAAGGCGCTCGGAGAGTTCTCTCCGAGCGCCTATTCCTTGATTGAAATTAATACTTCACGATTGACGCGAAGGAATCGGGCTTGAGGCTTGCGCCGCCCACCAGGGCGCCGTCGATCTCCTCCTGTCCCAGCAGCGAGGTTGCGTTGTCGGGTTTGACGCTGCCGCCGTAGAGGATGCGGATCGCGGCTGCGACTTCGGCCCCAAGCAATCTGGCCACTTCGGCGCGGATAATCTTGTGCGCGTCGACGGCGATCTCGGGAGTTGCGGTCTTGCCGGTGCCGATGGCCCAGACCGGCTCATAGGCGATCACGATGGGAGCGGCGGCTTCAGCCGATATGCCCGCCAGGGCGCCTGTGATCTGTGTCTTGAGAACGGAGGCAGTCTCGCCGGCCTCGCGCGCGGCGAGCACTTCGCCGACACAAACCACCGGGATCAGTTTGTGCTTGAGCGCGGTGTGGAGCTTCTTGTTGACGATCTCATCGGTCTCAGCGAAATACTGGCGGCGCTCGGAGTGGCCGATCAGGGTGTGAGTTCCACCGACGGCGATGAGCTGGCCAACGGAGGTTTCGCCGGTATAGGCGCCTTCTTCGGCAAAGTGGATGTTCTGGCAGCCGACAAACACATTGGATCCCCGGGCGGCTTCAATGACCGCGGGCAGCAGGACCGGCGAGGGAAACAGGGCGATTTCATCGCGGGTGTGGCCGGAAACGAGCGGCAGAAAGCTCGAAACAAAAGACTTGGCTTCGGCGGGAATCTTGTACATCTTCCAATTAGCGGCAATGAGTTTTTTGCGGAGCATTTTGTGGGTTCCTCAAGTTGATTTTAGAGGATGGAAAGGCGGCTCGGGGTGACGGTGGGCACAACGGGCCGGGCGCTCGGACGGTTGTTTGAGCGAGTGTCGATCCTCCACTCTCCACGGGAAAGTCTCGCATCCACGCGGAAAGCCGATCAGTCTTCTCCGGAGGGAAGCTGGATCGCGGAGACGTCGAAGGGGACAGTGCCGGCGAGGAATGCTTCGCGATGCTCGGGGTCGCCAAGATCCATCTTGAACTGCTGCCAGGTTCCGTCCTGAAGGACGGCCATGTTCCATGCGCCGGAGACGGTGTCGGCGAACTGCCACACGATGTGGAATCCCTCTTCGTTGGTGAATCCTTCGTTGTCCGCCTGGATGATGGCGTCCCCGCGCTCCCACAGGCGGGCGCGGAGCCCGTGAAGGGCGTTGCTGCCGTCGACGGTCTCAGCCCCTTGCAGGTGCTGGAAGGCGTAGATGGTCTTTACCTCTTCCAGGTACTCGGTGAGCCATTCGACGCCGGTTTCGGGCCGGCAGCCGTAGAGGTCTTCGATGAAGTCGGAGATCTCGTCCTGCCCCGCGGAGCCGTCGAAGACCGGGTTGCACTCAAGCAGGGCGACTTCGACCTCGTCCGTGCCCACCAGCAGCGCTGTTTCCCACTCCTCTTCCGTGCCTTCTTCCAAGGTGAGCCGGTAATCGGGATGAGCCGATCGGATGAACTGGGCGAGCTCATCGAAGGGAGGGAATTCTTCATCTTTTGATAGAACCCGAGTGTAATAGGGCAAGGGCATTCTCTCGTTGGAGCGCTGGATTGTCCCGGTATCCAGAGTTTAATCCTGTCGTTGGCTGAACAGAAAACCGGGCATCCGGTTCACCGTCTCACAGGAGAGGGATCTCGCAGCGGGATGGGGCTCAGGCTGCGGGCTGCTTCGTGGTCGAGGCCTCAGCATCGGGGGCGATCGTCTTGGGCTGCGAAAGAAGGGCCTGCAAATCAGCGGGCAGTGCGGAGAAGGGCACGCACTGGGCGAAATCTTCGTTCGTTAATTCTCGAACTTCGCCTTGATCATTCGTCAATGGTTTTGAGCTTGCCATATTTGCGCGCCTCCCGGTTATTCGCCTTGCGAAAGCTAATGACTCGGATTCCGTTTGCTGTTGGCAAAAAGCAGAGAATGTGTAGCCGGCCCCTCAAATAGCCTATTCCAACCAATCGATTCTCGCCTTGGCGCCCCTCGCCGAAATAGGACGCTGAAGCAAAATCGAATTCAGCAGCTTCGTCGAAGCCAAGACTGCGCTCCCGAAGATTGCGCTCGCTCTACCGTGGGTCGAACGTGATCTCCACATCAATGATTGTAACGCTACGTCAGATTCAGGAACGGGAGATTGGCGGTTAGGGACTGGCGCCCAAGTCTCAAATGCGAGACCTGCGCCCGGCATTTTCAGGGTTCCTTTCCTTCAAAGGAGCGTTGGTGGTCTATGAATAAGGCGCGGTCCTCTCGGGCCGTATTCAGATAATGCTTCGGCAAATACCAATATCTTTCTGTACTGTCTTGAACCCATATCTTCTTCGTTTCTTCATCGAGGACCGAAAGATCGGTAACTGTTTCGTGGACCAGGTAGTTCGGTACGTAATTAGAAAGGGCGCCGGGGATCCGGGTCTCAAGGTAGCTCCCCACATGCTCAACGCAATAGGACGCCTTCCGGGGTTAGTGAAGGTTAGTTTCAATACGGATGTTCGTGCGGCACGACCTCCCGCTTCAACGCCCATGTGAACGCGACGAAACATTTGTTTCCGTCCGGCTTAGAGAGAACATAGCCGAGCTTTGCCCTGATTTTTACGGAAGGACCGTCCCGCAAGTCCCGAAACACATTCCATCCAGCAACGATGCTGGAGACCACGGCTCCATCGGCCGCGAGGAGCGATGTGAGATTCCGCTTCATCGGGTCACTTGTCCGTCAACGCTTCCACGCCAGGCAGCTTCTTGCCTTCCAAGAACTCCAGCGAAGCGCCGCCGCCGGTTGAAATGTGGGTGATCTGGTCGGCTACGCCGGCCTGGTTGATGGCGCTTACGCTGTCGCCGCCGCCGATGATGGTGATGGCTGCCTTGTTGGCGGCTACGGCGTGGGCGATGGCGTTAGTGCCGACGGCGAATTTTGGAAATTCGAACACGCCCGCGGGTCCGTTCCAGACGATGGTGCGGGCGGTCGAAACGACCTCTTCAATGGCCGCGATCGACCTGGGGCCGATATCGAGTCCCTGCCAGTCGGCGGGGAAGTTGACCGAGGTGTCCCAGGGCTGGGTTTTGGCATCGGGCGAGAAGCTGTCGGCGAGGACATTGTCGACGGGGAGCAGGAGTTCGACTCCCTTGGCCTTGGCTTTTTCGAGAGCGGCCTTGGCCATGTCGATTTTGTCTTCTTCGACGAGTGATTTGCCGGTGGTGACGCCGAGGGCGCGCTGGAAGGTATAGGCCATGCCGCCGACAATGACGAGTGTGTCCACCTTGTCGAGAAGGTTGTCGATCACGTCGATTTTGCCGCTGATCTTGGAGCCGCCGATGATGGCGACAAAGGGTTTCTCGGGCGCTTCGAGGGCTTTGCCGAGATAGGTGATTTCCTTTTCCATTAGCAGGCCGGCGACTGCGGGCTTGAGGTAGTGAGTAATCCCTTCCGTCGAGGCGTGGGCACGGTGAGCCGAGCCGAACGCGTCGTTGACGTAGACCTCGGCCAGCGAGGCGAGGGCCTTGGAGAAGGCCGGATCGTTAGCTTCCTCTTCTGCGTGATAGCGGAGGTTCTCGAGAAGCAGCACCTGGCCGGACTCAAGCTGGCGGGACATCTCGCCGGCGATTTCGCCGATGCAGTCGGGAGAAAAGGCCACGTTGACGCTTTCGCCAAGCTTCTTGTCGAGCAGCTCGCGGAGGCGGTCGACAACCGGACGGAGGGAATACTTAGGATTCGGCTTGCCCTTGGGCCGGCCCAGGTGAGACGCGAGGATCACCTTGGCGCGGCGCTGAAGGGCGTAGACGATGGTGGGCAGCGTGGCCACGATGCGTGTGTCGTCGGTGATCTCTTTGCCGTCTTCCGTGAGCGGGACGTTGAAATCGACCCGGATGAATACCCGCTTATTGGTTAATTCGATGTCGCGTATGGAGAGCTTGGGCATGATGTTCCTTTCTGATCTTTGAGCAGAATATTGGCACTTAATTTCCTATTCCCATTTGACCTGGGGCCGCTCCCGGCACTCAGCTGGTTCGAATGCAAACTCGAATCGGGAGCGATCATTTATCGCGCACGAGCTGAAGAGCATCTTTCTCCAACACTCGTCGAAAAGAACGTGCAATGCCCGATCATATTGATTCGAGCTTCGAACGCAGTCATTCCGGTTTTTAACGAGCTGAGAACTGAACCGTTTGTATGATTCCTCCTCCGATTGGGGTCCGATCTTCTCATTGCCGGATAACCATCCAAAGTCCATCTCACCTGTCGAGGCTACGTGCTGGTCGCCCTCAAACAATTCACAGTGTGTATTCGCACCATTCAATCTCACGTGGTCTTGCGCGCATCGGATTTCAAACTTCCGGCGCGCGCTGCTGCCTCGCACAAGCGACGACTTCGTAGCGGCGAGAGTAGCGGCGGTCGAGCTCATTTCTTTGTTTGAATACAGGCTGTAAATGTGGCCCTTATCTGAATCGAACTGAAAAAGGGCGAACCGGGAAGATAACTTGTAGGCCGTCGCCGCGACGCTGATCCAGAAGGCCTGGGGGTAGTTAAGGGAAAGGCTCAGCAATCTGCCGGCGCAGAAGTCGCAGTTGTCCAGGGTGGGCTTGCTCCGGGCACGAGACTGCTCCGAGAGCGCGGCATACTCATGGAGTTGAGACTTCACAGTATCAAGGTCCGCGCGCATCTGATTGAGGAGATCAGCTTGAATCCTCGCGTTCAACCCGGCAATCGAGCCTTCGATCGTTTTGACGCCATCGTCGATCCATGCTTTTGCGTCCTCAATGGAGGTCTCGTGAAATGCGCTGGCCATCGCGGCGCCGCCAGCGTATGTCGTGGCTTGATCCAGGAGTTTTTCCGCTGCCCAAACGACGAGATCGTAACCACTCAAAGGATTGGCGAAGGCCTTATTTGAAATGCCGAAGAAAACGAGGCCCGCCGAAGCGAGCGACGAACCAAACTGTCGGCGTGCGAGCAGTTGAGTCATTCTCGACCCCCTTGGCGAGATCCAGGATTGTAACCTCGGGTTACAGGATCACTGCCTCGAATTCGATCTCGACCCGCCATGCAGGGTTGAGCAGGGCGGCGACAACGACCATGGTAGCAGCGGGGCGGGTGGAGGAAAAGAACTCGCCATGCACGCTGCCGACGGCTTCCCAGTCTTCGGCGTGGACCAGGTACATGCGGGTGCGGACGACGTGGTCGAAAGTTGCGCCGGCCTTAGCAAGAGCTTCAGCGGCGATTTCAAATATGCGGCGGGTTTGCCCCGCGGCATCTTCATTTTCGGCGCCGACGGGACCAGTGCCGGACAAATGAACGGAATTCCCCACGCGCACGGCGCGCGAGAAACCGATGATCGGCTCATACGGTGATCCGCCCGGAATGTTTTGGCGAGTCATTTTCCGCATTCATTTGTCGAGCGCTGGAGTTGAAATAGTGGCCAGCCTTCAGCGGTACAGGGTGACCACTGACAACTGACCACTGATAACTGTCTGTTACAGCCCCTTCCTTTCCAGGAAGCCGATCAGGTCGACCACGCGGTTCGAATAGCCCCACTCGTTGTCGTACCAGCTCAGCACCTTGACCAGGTTGCCGACCACCTTGGTTAGCGGCGCGTCCACGATCGAGGAGCGGGCGTCGCCCTTGAAGTCGGAGCTGACCAGCAGGTTGGAGTCGACGCCCAGAATGCCCTTCAGTTCGCCCTCGGCAGCCTTCGTGAAGGCGGCGTTCAGCTCTTCGGCGGTGGTGGGCTTCTCGGCGATGTAGGTCAGGTCGACGACCGAGACATTGGGTGTGGGGACCCGGATGGCGAAGCCGTCCAGCTTGCCGGCGGTCTCAGGGATGACCAGCTTGAGAGCCTTGGCGGCGCCGGTCGAGGTCGGAATCATGCTGAGGGCCGCGGCCCGGGCGCGGCGCAGGTCCTTGTGCGGAAAGTCGAGGATGACCTGGTCGTTGGTGTAGCTGTGAATCGTGGTCATCAGGCCGCTGACCAGGCCGCTGGTCTCAAGGATCACCTTGACGACGGGCGCCAGGCAGTTGGTGGTGCAGCTGGCGTTGGAAATAATGTTGTGCTTGGACGGATCGTACTTGTCCTG
>Ga0302275_10005741_pt1 | contig 11903 bp, 10 predicted proteins | sample III_Bog_N2_2_FD_200229 | JGI IMG/M metagenome (GOLD analysis project Ga0302275, IMG submission 200229) | Peat permafrost microbial communities from Stordalen Mire near Abisko, Sweden - III_Bog_N2_2 | ecosystem: Environmental > Terrestrial > Soil > Wetlands > Peat | place: Sweden: Abisko...
TCAGTGGGGCGTGATTCAGGTTCGACATTGTTCAATGTGAGAACGGCTAGACTATGCGGATGACGAATTCCTGGAAGCAGTTTCGCTTCAAACGATCTGCATTGCGGATTGCAGTCACCCCTGCGCGCGCGGTGATTTGCGTGATGGTGGGTTTGATGGCATTGGCCGGTTCACGGGCTCTTGCCGCGGATGGGGAACAGCAGTATGCGGAACTGGGGCGGTGCGTGCTGACGAGCGGGCAGGCGATCGAGAACTGCCGCGTGGGGTATCGGACCTTTGGCAAGTTGAATGCGGCACGCGACAATGCGGTGCTGATGCCGACGTGGCTTTATGGGCGGTCGGCGGACCTGGTCTCATTGTTTGGCGATGGCACTGCACCGCAGCACCTGGTGGATACGGGGCGGTTTTTCGGGATTGCCATCGACGCGCTGGGGAACGGGGTTTCTTCGTCGCCTTCAAACAGCGCGAAGCAGCATGGGACAGCGTTTCCGGCGTTCAATATGCGCGACATGGTGGAGGCGGAGTATCGCGTCATGACGGAGGTGCTGGGGCTCAAGCATCTGCATGCGGTGCTTGGGCTTTCGATGGGCGGCGAGCAGACGTTTGTGTGGGCGGTCGAGCATCCGGAGTTTTTTGACTTGGCTGTGCCTATCTTAGGGACGCCGCGATTGACCTCCTACGATTTGCAGGTGAAGCGGATCATGGTGGCGACGATCGTGGATGATCCTGCATATAAAAATGGCGCGTATACAGAGGAGCCGCAACTGGCGCTGGCGAATCTGTTTGGGAACCTGGTGGTGACGACGCCGGAGTATCGGAACCAGGCGACGCCGCGCGCAAAGCTGGACGAGTTTTATGCGCAGGCGGAGGCACAGCAGGCGATCGACGCCAACGACCGGCTGTGGCAGTTGCGAGCGATCATGACACAGGATGTGATTGGCTTGCGGCCGCTCGCGGATGTGGCGCGGGGGGCAAAGGCGCGATTTCTGGTGATTGTGGCAGCGGAGGATCACCTGGTGAATCCGCGACCGGCGCTGGACTGGGCGGCGGCGATCGGGGCGCCGGTGTACATTTCACATGGGAGCTGCGCGCACATCATCATGAGCTGCGATGCGGAGGCGGTCTCTAAGCGAGTGAGAGCGTTCTTCGCAGAGAAGATGCCGTGAAGAGGTAGGTTTGAGCGGATTCTGGTTTACGTAAATTCAGTTATTTCTGTTGCGACAGAAATAACTGATATAATAGTTGCATGATTCTCAGTGAAACGTCGACGCAATTCATTCTGCATTGGGGCGAGATGGGCACACGCTGGGGTGTGAACCGGACCGTGGCCCAGGTGCATGCGCTGCTCTATCTATCTCCCGAATCGCTCACCGCGGAGGACATTGCCGAGACTCTCTCGGTGGCGCGGTCGAACGTGAGCACGAGCCTGAAGGAGCTCGAGAACTGGCGCCTGGTGCAGGTTGACAGCCGGATGGGCGACCGGCGCGACTACTTCAAGACATCGGCGGATGTGTGGACGCTGTTTCTTACCGTCGTGGAACAGCGCGTGGAACGTGAGATTGTTCCGACGCTCACGATGCTGCGGAGTTGCGCTGTCGAAGCGCGGGCCGAACGTCCGGCGCAACCGGAAGTCGCAGCGCGCATAACCGCGATGCAGGCCTTTTTGGAGGAGCTGCTGGAGTGGTACAGCCAGATCAAGAAATTGCCTCCGGCGAGCCTGCGATCACTGGTGCGGTTTGGCAGCAGGGTGACGCGCATTTTGCCGAAGGCGCGAAGGCGGAGGCTTGACTGATGGCTGAACTGGTTGCGAGTGCAACGACGGTGAGTGAAGAGAGCTGCGCCAGTTTTCAGCGCTACTACGAGGAGGCTGGTCCGGACTATGCGGCCTGGAGCGCAGCCTTCAACATGCACTTTGGGTTTTTCCGGTGGGGGATGAACCCGTTCAACCGGGAAGCGATGCTGGAGCGGATGAACCGGGAGGTGCTGCGTCTTCTTCATTTGGAACGCGAGAGTTTTTCGGATGGGCATGCGCGGGTTTTGGATATGGGTTGCGGTTTGGGTGCAACGCTGCGCAGCTTTGCACGCTGCTTGCCGCGAGCCGATTTGTATGGGATTACGCTGGTGCCGTGGCAGTTGGAGCAGGGGTGCCTGCTCAACCAGTCGTGCGCGGAGGCGGGGTGGATCAGGCTGGCGCTTGGCGACTACGAACACACAGCGTTTGACTCGGGTTCGTTCGACGCAGTTTATGCCATCGAGAGCGGCTGCTATGGGCATGGCGCGAACAAATCGGCGTTGCTTCAGGAGAGCTATCGACTGCTGCGGCCGGGAGGGCGGATGGTTGTTGCGGACGGTTTTGTTGGACCAGGGAAGCTGCGTGGGCCGCAGAAGAGCATATACCGGACACTGTGTGACTGCTGGGCGATTGATGAGCTCGGCGACGTGGAAGAGTTTACCCGCGAGATGGAGCGCATCGGCTTCAGGGAGATTGTTGTCGAGCAGGCGCAGGCGCGGGTGACACCGTCGGTTCTTCATGTGCCGTGGGTGACGCTGAGATTTCTGGTTACGGATGTTGGGTTTGGTTCGCGCAGGATGACACGGGCGCGGTGGAATAATATGCTGGCGCCGATTTTGCTGCCGTTTGTTGGTTTTCCTGTGGGGCCAGTGGCTTATTACGTCATTAGTGCGACGCGCGCTTGAGAGGTTCCGCAGGGGCCAGCCACAGGCGCTCAAACTCTTCCTGGGGCAACGGGCGGCTGTACAAATAGCCTTGAAACGAATGGGTGCCGAGGCTGGAGAGGAATTTCCTCTGCTCTTCGGTTTCCACGCCTTCGGCAATCACAGATAATCCCATGGCTCGCCCCAGGGAAATGACGGTTTGGGCTATTGAGGCACTGGCGACGTCCTCGAGTATGTCCTGAACGAAAGCGCGATCGATTTTCAGTTGATCGAGAGGCAGGTGCTTGAGGTAGGAGAGCGAAGAATAGCCGGTGCCGAAATCGTCGAGGGAAAGGCTCAGCCCATGCGATCTGAGAGCATTCATCTTGGCGATGACGTCTTGCATGTCGCTGGCCAACATACTCTCGGTGAGTTCAAGCATGAGGTTGTTTGGGTTAGCACCAGTGCGAGCGAGGGTGGCAAGGACATGTTCGACGAAATCAGGCTGACCAAACTGCCGTGCGCTGATATTCACTCCGATCTGAATGCCGGCCAAAACCTTGCGATCGGCCCAAGCCGCAATTTGCATGCACGCCGTTTCGAGGACCAGGTTGCCCAATGGCAGGATGAGTCCGGTTTCCTCGGCCAATGGAATGAACTCGTTGGGGGGCACGATACCGCGTGCCGGGTGTTTCCAGCGAATGAGCGCTTCGGCGCCAATCAAACCGGTCGAATCCACCTGAGGCTGATAGTAGAGCATGAACTGTTTGGCGATGATTGCGTGGCTGATGTCCTCTTTCATGGTTGCGCGGGCAGTCACGGCTGCCTGCAAGGCGGGAGCGAAAAAGCGAACGGTATTTCCGCCCGCGGTTTTGGCCTGGGACATGGCAATGCCGGCGCGCTGAAGAACTTCGTTGGGGCTTTCACGTTCATCTCCGAAAACAGAGATTCCGATGCTGGCGGTGCTGTGGGTTTCATGGTCTGTGAGGAGATATGGCTGGCGAAGAGTAGCAAGAATATTTTCACCAACATCTCCGGCTTCTTTCGCGGCATCCTCCGCAGTCTCGCTCAGGCCTTCGAGGATCACAACAAACTCATCCGCGCCGAAACGGGCCACGGTGTCAGCTTCGTGAACGGAGGCGGTTAAACGCTTTGCGAGTTGCTGTAAGAGGAGGTCACCCATTTGATGGCCGAGCGTTTCGTTTACGTTTTTGAAATCATCGAGATCGACGAACAACACGGCTTTCTTGCTGTTGCTGCGCGAGTCGCCGGATATGGATTGCTGGAGCCGGTCAAGCAGCAGACGGCGATTGGGGATGCGCGTGACGCGGTCGTAGAATGCGAGATCCCTGATTTGGTCCTCGGCGGCCTTGGCGTCGGAAATGTCCCGCGTCACGCTCAACATGTATGGAACGCCTTCAATCTCAATCACAGATGCCGAGAGCAACGCCCAAAATACCGTGCCATTCTTATTCTTCAGCTGGATTTGTTCATTGCTCACGTTTGAGCTTTGGCGCAATATTTCCGCGACATTCTCACGGTCTTTGGGATTCACCCAGAAGCCAAGTTCCGTGGACGTATGGCCGATGATCTCATCGCGTTCGGACTTCATAATCTCGATAAACGCCTGGTTGACCTCAACGAATTTCCCAGTGGCCAGATCGCTGATACTCAGAGCATCGCGGCTGGTCTGGAATACGGTGCGGTAGCGGGACTCACTGAGCTGCAATGCGTTCGTTGCGGTTGCGAGATGCTTCTCCGCGGCTTTGCGTTCATTGATGTCCTGCATGAAGGTGATGAGGTGAAGCGGTTGCCCAGCGTGGTCGCGTTGGATTGAGGATGTGAGCTTAACCCAGGTCAACTCCCCATCTTTGCGAAGGTAGGGTTTCTCCAGGCCCGACCGGCTGGACTCACCAGTTACTAATTGCTGGAACGCTTCCGACGTTTCAGAAACATACTCCGGAGGAGTGAACTGCTGGATGGTTTTGCCGGGAATCTCGTCAATTGGGTATCCGATGATTTCGGCAAAACGCGTATTGCATCGAAGAATCTGACCCTCAAATGAGACGTGGAGAATGCCGACTGCAGCCTGATCGAAGGTTGAGCGATACAATTCTTCGCTCTCACCAAGCGATTCTTCCGACTGCGCAAGGCAGTCGGCCTGAGTGGATATTCCTCGTGCGAGGAACCAGGATAAAGCACCTTCTAAAATCAATATGAGAAGTCCGATTGTCACCATGGCTGCCGTATAGATGCGAACCGAACTTGCGGCAAGATCCTCGGCAGCGCGAGCTTCCTGTTTGGCACGAAGCACAATCTGGTCAACCGCGGCTGCGTGCCGGGTATACAAGGGGTTCATTGTGGAGGTAAGCAGCGCGTGAGCCTCGTCGAAGCGGTTCGCATTGACAAGAGCAACAAGCTGGTCAGCAAGCTTGAAGTATTCCTGAGCCGTTTGACGCGCCTCGCCGCGCATCATGTCCTTCAACTGCCCCTCAGGAACGTGCACCATGTAATCGGCGTATTTGACTTCGTTTTCAAGCTGGAAGGCCTTGAGTTCCTGCTCGTAATGCTGGCGCGATTTCTGATCCGGCGCATCGACCAGTTTGCCGCATAGGCGAGCGGGTTCCATGAGGCTTTCATACGGCGGAACGTAATCGGCAATCAGGTTGTTGCTCAGTGAGATGGTTTTGTAGAGTGGGCTATTCACCCTGATCTGTAGAAGCGCTGTAGAAGCGACGCCGGCAAAAATGAGCAAGCCGCATGTACCAATAAAGACAAGCCACCTGAGATGTTGACGTATGTTTATCGGGTTCTTCGTTTGCTTTGAGGGGTTTCTGGTGGCTGCCACGAAGCGTACCTCGCCAAAACGACCGCTGCAAGATCGTGGCGATGCAGTCAGGTGTAGGCGAATTGTAGCCTTGCGGGCAGTTGATGGCAAGAAGGATACGTCGGTGAGATAAGGGATTCGTGAGGGGTTGGTCTGGGCGGGCGCGCGGATTCTCGGGAGCAATGAGGAGGGCGATTTGGGAGAGTGTTCGCCAGGTCTCAAGGGCGAGGGCTGGGCTGATGGCCGTTTGCTGATCAGGCGGAGGTGCTGACTTCGACGGGGGATTCGGTGTGGGCGGGCGGGCGTTTGGCGCGGCAGATGGAGTCGGAGACGGCCCATATTGCGCCGGAGATGGCGACGGAGATGGCGTTGCCCGCCCAGATGGAATGGTCATGAGGGCTGGCGACGAGCTTGGGAATCCAAACGAATAATTCGAAGCTGATGATTTCAACTGTGAGCAGACGGGAAGCGAGCGGAGCCATGATGCCGGAAAGGATGGCTGCGGCGGCGAGGAAGAAGCCGATGGTCGTAGTGTAGGCCCAGAACATCTGCGAAGGCGGAATCCATTTTGGGATCCAGGTTAGCAGGCCTGGCATATCGACAATGTGGACGATGCCGAAGGAGATTGCGCAGAGGCCGGTGAGGCGGGCGAAGAAGGACTCGAAACGCGAGATGTACGAGCCAGTCGGTGAGAGCTGTGCGAACAGGACAGCTCCGGCGGCGACGAGCGAGAACTCCTCAAAGAAGTTGCCGGTGGGGTCGAAGTCGCCGAGGCCTTCGATAATCTTGGGTACCCACAAGAGCGTGAAAACTGTGTAGACGACAGTGAGCGTCAGGGCGCCGGCGCGGGCAGTTCGGGGCCAGAGGAGGGCAAGGCCTGCGGATAGCTCGATGAGGGCGGTGAGATAGGCGAGCGGCTCGCGGAAGGGAACGCTCGGGCCGACGCGCTGCCATGTGGTGGCGAAGTCGCCGGAAGCCATGCCGACAAGGCCGAGGAAGATGGCGCCGACGGCGAAGGCGTACAAGCCGAGATTGGATGCGAGAGTGCGCTTCTGCATGGTTTTCCGGCTCCGGTTGCTGGCGGGGAGGGGCTGCGAACTGTGCCAGAGTAGCATGGTTTCGGCGCAACGGAGGGCGGGCGTGGTTTGTGCTCACCCACTCTTGCGCATGACCACCGCAAGAGACCAAGACCTGTCGCTTCACCCGAGCGACAGAGATCTATCGCTCCGCCCCACGGACCAAGGCCAGTCCGCAGGGACCCCGGCCGCTGGCAACCCCGTGTCTGCGGGGGGCCGGGCCTGGGGCATCCGCCGCCTGTACCTTAGTGACCAGTTTTAACTGTGGGCCACCTGTCTATAATCGGGTCGCGGGTGGCTGCAGGAGTCAGGGAGCCCTCATGATGGGCGCGAGTTCCAACGTGGACCAGCGATTGGATCGCCGTCAGCGGCGTATCTGGGAGATTGTGTCCCACTCTCCTCTTGAGTCGCTTTGGAACCTGCAAGGAGTTCCCGTCCGCGTGGTGGCCGCGCGCACCTGGAAGGCTGTGAATGCGGATCGGCTCTTTGGGCATGCCGCTGAGCTGGGCTTTTACTTCCTGTTCGCGCTGTTTCCCACTCTGTTTTGCGCCAGTTCGATTCTCGGCCTGGCCGCTCGATCGGCGCACGAGGTTTATGCCAGGCTGCTGGATTATCTCGCGCTGGTCATTCCCACCTCAGCCCTCGGCACCGTCCTCAGTACCTTTAACGAGACGACGGCTGCCTCCTCCTCGGGTAAGGTGACTCTTGGATTGATTGCCGCAATCTGGTCTGCGTCTGTCGGCATTTCGGCTATCCAGGACACTCTCAATATTGTTTACAAGATCGAGGACTCGCGCTCTTATTTCATTGCACGACTTCACGCCATTGGATTGACTGTGATTCTAACGATCATCGTCAGCTTGGGCCTTGGCTGCCTTCTGGGTGGAGATTTTATCGCCTCACTGGCCCGGCTCGGGCTCCACGATCGTCTTCTGGTAATGGCCGTAACTGTGGCGGCGAGAGTTATAGGCTGGACACTGGCCGCCGCTCTTCTCGACTTATCCTTCGCCGTCATCTACTATTGGGCTCCGGATTCGAAGAAACGGCGCTGGCACTGGCTCACCCCCGGTGGCGCCCTGGGACTCCTCGGATGGCTCCTGGCCTCGCTGAGCCTCCGTGTCTACCTTCATTACTTCAATAACTATTCCATTACTTACGGGTCTCTTGGTGCGGTGATTATTCTGCTGACATGGTTTTATATCACCGGGCTGATGCTTCTGGTGGGCGCTGAGATCAACAGTGAAATCGAAGCCGCCTCCGCTGAGATGCGCCTGGCCGTCCAGGCACCGCTGGTACTGGGCGCGGAAACCGGAATGATGGGGCCGTGAGGTGGATTGCTGATCGCCCGATATTCTGTTGCGTTCGGCGTGGATTGGGCGCAGACTGTTGGAAGCTACTCGCAGAGACGAATCTGCTAATCCCCAGCCTGGGTCAGAATAGGGCTAGAGCGGGCCGCCTTGGGCGGCCCGCTCGGTTTTTCAGGGGCTTGATTTGAAGAAGCCAGGTTGCCTGCACGAACATCTACATCGAGCGGGAGAGGGAAATGATGCGTCGCCGCATGCGCCCTGGGCGATGGCGGCGGCTTCACGCCTGGCTTCGACCAGTTCGTTGGCTACGTGCTTGCGTTTCATTTGAGTCACCAGGAAAGTAGCGTGCGGCATTGCCGCATAGGTGTCAAGGCGCTTTAAGAGCGATTCTGACACGGTAGTTGAGTTTGAGCGGCTTCCAATCCCAGGTCTCAAAAGCGAAACCCTTCGACTACGCTCAGGGCAGGCTCTGGGGCACCCGGATTTGTGTTTGCGGACGACTGGGGACTTGGGCCCTGGTTTTCAGATCGCCTATTGCGCGATGGTCCTCTCCGACGTTGACTGCAATGCAGTCGTCAGGGTGGTCCGGATCAGGGTGGGGAACAGCAGGTAATTGTATGAGACGACCACCTTGACCATGCAGCCTTTGCTCTGGGCCGTGTTGGGCGAGGTGCAAGCCGTGCAGCTTGAGTTGCAGGTCGCGGTCGTCCCTGGCCAGGAGGTTGTAACGCTCACCTGGCTGGGCACGATCCCGGGTGGCGTATTGGCCCGCAGGTAATTCTGCACATCGGTGGTTGAGGCCGTGCAGTCGTACTTGATGATGAAGCTGGGCGGCGCCGACGTGTTGCAGGCCGTTGTCCAGGTCCCGCCGCGAACGGTTGCGAACTGCGTTCCTTCCTGCGCGGCATTGGCAGCATAGACATAGGAATACATGCCAAAGGAAAAGAAGATCAGGGCAAAGAGAAGAGTCATGAGAACCCAGAAAGACAAGGCGAACTCGACCAGTTCCGAGCCCCGCTGATCTCGCGCGAGCTGTAGAAGCTGGTTCCATCTGTTGCCGCTACTCGCTAATCGTCCTCTCATAGCACGTTCCTTCCGATCCGGGCCGGCAGGGATCTTCACCGGAGCCTGCGTCAATCCGCGCTCCGCATTTTCGCCGTCGTTGACATTGCAATGGGGTGGGGTAAGCCAGGCCACGGGAACCAGGGAACATAGGACACCGAGGCCGTGACGGTGACAAGATACACCGGGTTGCTTCCTGAACAGGTAGGCGTAGAAGAGCAACTCGCGCTGTAGGAAGTACCGTTTGCGCACTCGCAGCCATACGAGGGGGTAGCAATCGTCAGGCCAGTCACGTTGGGCGCGGCGATTTGGGCCGCGGATTTCATCCCCGCAGTGTCCATCGGGTTCTGAGCTCCATATTCCGCCCCGGCATGCGCCGCGCCGGCTATTCCCTGAGCCAGGTAGTAGGCACGGCCGAAATCGATGACGCCGCAGAGCAAGAGCATGAGCACCGGTGCTATAAGGGCCAGCTCAACCAGGGCGCTTCCGTCCTGCCGCCAAACAAGTCGCCGAGTTGTGGGTGTGTGTCGCATGCCTACTCCGTCAGTATTGCCTGAGCACTCGCAGCTCCCAACGGAGAGCCGTTCGGCAGCGACGAGTAATTGGTTCCGATAACGAGGTTGACGCCGGAATCCACCGTCAAATCGTGAACATCGAGGAGCTCGTAGGCGGCGAGATTGGCTCCCCCGTTGATGGTCAACGGGCCGTCTGGAAGATAGAAGGTTCCCTGAGCCACGGACGTGGTGTTGCTGTCGAGGATGAAAGTATCTGTATCGCCGTGCGCCTGAAAGAACAGGATTCCCGCGTAGGTGCCGGTGGTCGGGGCCGTCAGGTTCATCGACGCGGCGCCGTTGGAGGTCCACGAATTGTTCTCAAAGTAGAAGGTGACTCCGCTGCCGGTTACGGTGTCGGAGGCGCCGATAACGACGGGACCATTAATGATGTACAGCCCAGGGTTGAACGTTGCGGTGGCATTCGCATTGAGCGTGATGCCGCCGCAGTACACTCCCGGAAAAAACGTGCTGGCGCCGGAATTGAGCAAGGCTCCGTAGGACACACCGTGGTAGGGGCTGGAAGTCGATGTCCCGCATGCGCCGATGGTGGGAACCGGAAGGCTCGCCAGCGGATCGGTCACCGCCGAAGCCCCTGTCTTGACTGTGGCGTTCAGTCCAGAGCCGCCGTTGTTGATCATATCGCCGCCCACCACGTTGACATAATTCGCTGTCAGTGAGCCGCCGTTGAACTCGAAAGCGGTGCCGGAGTTCGAGTTAACCGTAATGCCGCAGGGGGCCGAAACCGTTGCTCCACCATTAAAGAGGAAGGCCTGCGAAGCGTTGGAATCGAGGATAGTAACACATGCGGATGGAGGCCCCAGGGTCGCTTCCGCTCGCGTGCCCAGCATGACGTTCCGGACCCCAAGCATGGCCCCAAACATGGTTTTCTGCTGAATCGTTGCGATCACTTCCACATATGTGGTCAAGCCGTGATTGGGGTCGCTGGTCCCCAAAGCGCATGGCCCATTGTTGACCACCAGTGTCATCCCCGTTTGTGAATTTGCATTGGAATTGCATTGGGTATACACAGTGGCGGTTGGGAAGTTGTTCTCAATCGCCGCCTGGGAGGCCGCGGTCTGCATTAAGGTGCAAGCGGGCGTGCTGCCGCATTGCTGCAGCTCGAGAGCTGCCGACAGGGCCGCCGCATTCGCAACGGACTGCAGTTGCCGCCTGGTATAGAGCAACTGCCCGACATCGATCGCAAACGCCAGCACTCCCAGAAGAATACCGCCAAAGAGCACTGTCAGAACGAAGACGGAGCCATCCTTGCGAGTCATAAGACGGTATCCGGCGTTCAGGAGAGCCCTGACTGTAAACGGGTTCGAATTGGATATCTCGGGAATCTTCATGTGCACTTTCCCCCTGAGAACCTGAGCTCGGCGTCAGGAAACTCGGGTTGTCGAAGTGGGTTGAGGCTCCGCTGCCTGGGTTCCAATTTCCGCGCAACCGCGACCAGGAACACCCATTGAGTACGAAAGGCAAACGCCTTTTGTACCTTGTATAAGCTTACGTCCATTCCATTCGTACGCACTGACCCTTTAGGATCAGACAGCCCTCTCCAATAGTGCTATGAGCAATTTGAGGGCCAAACTCCAACCCGAGGGGGAAGGAAAATTTTGATGAAGAAGAGGCGCAGAGAATGGCCACCCACAGTTGTGTGGGCAGTTGGAGGGTGGGCCACCCGCCTTTTCAATTGAGTGGCCAGGGAATGAGGATGCGGCATTGCCGCATCGGTGTCAATCCGCTCCAAGCGCGGATTTGGCACGGTGGTTGAGATTGAGCGGCTTCCAATCCCAGGTCTCAAAGGCGAGATCCTTCGGCAAGCTCAGGACAGGCTCTCCACCCCACGGACCACCCAAAGGGTACCCGCCTGTCCGCGGGGATCCCGGCTCTGGGGCACCCAGATTTGTGTTTGCGGCGGGCTGGGGACCTGGACCGCCCGTCGCCGCCGGAATTTTGATAATCTGGCGCAATGGAGCTGTTTCAGGTTGACGATGAATCGCTGCTTTTTATCTCGCCGGCGATAACTGACTGGGGCGCGTTGGCTTGCCGATGCGTCGATACGGTCATCGATGTTGATGGCGACATTGACAGTGGCGTGCCGACACTTCCCGATCGGTGCCTCTATATCTATTTCCCGATATTTGACGAGGATTTACCGAATCTGGACAAGTTACACGCGCTCGGAAACCTGGGCGCCAGTTTGGTCGCTTCGCGACACTGTGTGTTGGCTCATTGCGGCATGGGTTTCAACCGCTCCGCACTGGTGGCAGGTGTGATCCTTCACAAACTCGGTATGTCTGGACCGGATATTGTGAAAAGGTTACAAGAACGCCGGCCTGGGGCTTTGTACAACGAATGCTTCGCGGCGTACATTGATTCGCTGAAATAAGAGGTCAGCGGCTTCATGAGGCGGCTCTGA
>Ga0302275_10005748_pt1 | contig 11900 bp, 11 predicted proteins | sample III_Bog_N2_2_FD_200229 | JGI IMG/M metagenome (GOLD analysis project Ga0302275, IMG submission 200229) | Peat permafrost microbial communities from Stordalen Mire near Abisko, Sweden - III_Bog_N2_2 | ecosystem: Environmental > Terrestrial > Soil > Wetlands > Peat | place: Sweden: Abisko...
TATGCTGTTTGGATCGAGGGTGGGCTTTTGAAGGAGATATTGCGCCCTGGCCTGCTCGGCACTGGCGGCGCCCACGAGTCGTGCCTGCACCGCCGCCGCCTCCTTGGCAGCGTCGGCCTTTTGGATCTCTTCGGGATAGGTGAATTGGACGGAGTAATAAACGCCGATGGCGCCGTTGGCCATAGAGGGCGCTGCAACGGTTTGGATTTCAAAGACGTAGCGGCGCTGCTTGCCATCCGGCAGAGTCGTCAAAACGACGACGGGCTGTAGTGATAGCGCCGCGCCTGGCTTGAAGAAAAGGTAGTTTCCTTTGGGAATCGACGCCAAATGCACGCTGTCGGTCTCCGCGACGGCACTGACGGTTTCCTTGTCGGAAAACCCAACAACCAACGTTGCTCCAACCTGCGTAGAAAGGTGCACCACTTGGCCTTCGTTGTAGGGGACGTAGCGCATGCGGGAATCGTATTGATCCCGCCGCGGTAGCTGGTCCGCCAGACTGGGTGTCGCAAGACAACATAAAACAATGGCGTTAACACCGATCAGACGGCTAATCATGGGGTGCTGTCCTGTGATGATTGGTAATTGGTCACGACCACGCCTGCGGGGTTGGCCAAGCGCTCCTTCCCGCTAAGGACATCCACTTGTTGGAATTCGAGGGTCGCCGTCCAAGTTGTCGTAGCGGGCTGGTTGGTGCCGATTTGTATAGTTCGGGAGAAACGCACTTGGGCGACGTGGGCGCTCAACATCGCGACCGATATCGGATTGATGGTGATGTTGCCGTTCTTGCCGACGGTGACTTGTGGAGACACCGGATTCGGATAGTTGAACCACGACTGATAGTTCTGACGAACCGTCGGGGATGACATTCCCGAGATGACGTCATAGCCATATTGGGCGGTATCGTATGAATACCCCTCCCGCATCCGGACATACTGCCAGAGCGCCGCCTGAACCACGGCTTTGTCTTCGCTGGGTGGCAGGGTCGACAGCGATACCGAGCTGTCGATGGTTCCGTCCTTGCGGACAAGCAAATACACCGGCACGAGCTTGGTCAGTGGGAGCATCGAGGCGACCGCCCATGCGAGGCCGATATTTGCGATGCCAAGGGTGGCCGCCAATATGAGTGCATAGGTCGTCATCCGTCTGGCCGAACGCGCCTTGGATTGCTGAAAGGACTCCACGTCCTTGTAGTGGCCTTCCAGAGCAGCCTGTTCGATCAGAAGCGCACCGGTTTCCATGTTCATAGCGTCCTACTTCCCAGCATCTGGCGCGGAAAGATCGGCAGCGCTTGCCTGCCAGTGGTCGGGGTTAAGTGGAAAGGTCGGCCCCGACGCGACAGCCAGCCTTTCATGGTTGGCGCAACCGGCAAGCCCGAACAGGGCAATCAACGCGCAAAGCTTGAAGAGGTGCGTTACTCCGAATGAGCGGGCATTCGAACGATTGGGCGCACGATATTTTCGCCAAGCCGCCCAAGCGAAAAGAATAAGCACGGGTAAATGAAGCAAATCCGATAAGTAATTGGGCATCTAAGCTCCTTTCGCGCTCGCTTGCGGTCCACGCATCGACCTTACGGTATGGGCCGCTTGCATTGCAGAAACTGCCATTTGCATGGGGCCCACCGTCACGCCACCACCAAGGAAGCTCGCTATCGCCGGTAGGAAACAGGTGATGAGGCAGCCCAAGGTGAGGAACATAACGAATTGGATTCCGATGGTGATGGTATCGACCACCGTTGCCGCGTTGAGACTCGTCATTGTCGTATTGAAATAAGCCTGGTCGCCCTGGATGATGATGCTCAACACGACATCCACCAGGAGCATGAGAATCGCCAAGCCGATTAGTTTTCCAATCCAGCGATCGGCGACGCCCCTCGTTGCTTGGAATAGATAGCCGATCAGAAGGAACGGCCCTATTGCCACGACGACGTCCATCAAGATTTTGGCGGTTTCAAATATCAGGAAAGTAATTCCGATCGGAAACACCACGAGATCCTGAAGTATCCCAAGCTCCACCGAATATAAGACGTTATAGAAATTGAGGTTCTTTGAGGCGGCTCGAAAGAATTCGTTTGCCTGATCCCAGAGGGCATCAAACTGATGGGCGGAGGGTTGAGGCCCAGTAACGCCTAGAAAGCTATTTGCCAGCCAGTCCGGAAGGCCCGTCGTGAAGAAGCTAACGACATACTGATTGTACAAGACCGTCGACATGAGGATGCCGACAACCAAGCATATGGATATGATTCGGGTAATGCCTCGGCGGGCGTCTATATCACCCCGCATAACGAGGACGCCGGTCACGATTATCCAAAGAACAACCGCGGCGGTCAGCGGCCCCTGGATCGCTGAAATTGCCCCCGAGACAGTCGCATTCATCCCGTTGGTGAATGGCTGCTGGATTGTCTGATCAAATACATAAAAGGGTGCGTAGTTGTCGGCCGTTGCCATCGCTACCTACTTGTTTTGTCCTGCCGGCGACGACGCGGCATTGTTGCGCGCGGCAGCGTCGTGCATTTCCTTAGCTCCAATACTGTTTTCGGCTGAAAAGACCTTTTGGCACACGTCCTGTGACAGCGAGGGCGCTTCACCGGCGCACTTTGCCTCGTCGGCCTTTAGCGCTTCCGGATGTGATTCGTACCATTCAGTGTTTCGATCCGTCGCAGGCGCCGCTGAACGCTGGTCCTCGTGCTTGTTGCAACCATATAGGCTGGAGAGGGCAAGCAGTGTCGCGACGATGCGCGCTTTCATTTTCATTGTGCACCGTTCGCTGTTGCTGCCGCTTGCATCTCGGCCTGACCGTTGGTCATGTCCTGAACAAATTGCTCTTTTTCTTGTTGACGTTGTGACGCCTCTTGTTGTGATGCGAGGAGGGTCAGATTTTGCGCCTGAGCTTGCTGAGCCTGAACATAGTTGGCCTCGAGGCCGATTCGGCCGTTTATAGCGTTCACTTCGGTTATCGAATTGGCGCCAGTAAGAGCAGCTTCCAGAGCCGGCAGGAGCGCCATCCGCTGTTGAATAGCCTGCAAATTTGTCGTTGCCACGCCCTGAATGCTCGCGATGGAATTCGCATTGGCGATTAGCTGGGTGCTGGCAGCAGAACTATCTGTCGGGGTGTAAATGTGGTTTTGATTGTAGAACGTGGCGCCAAGGCCGGTCGCTGCCGTTTGACCCGATATTAGGCCGCCGAGGGCGGGGACCGCGGGAAGTGGATTTTGCAGGGCGCTGACATTCAGACCTGTCGCCATGCTGGCGACGTCCACGGGATTCGTCAGCATTTGATAGGTCATGACCAGCTGATTGTACTGGGCGGTCAGTTGCTGCAGTTCGCTTAAGGCCCGGGACGCAGCGAGCGTTGCTTCAGCCAGATTGGAATGGTCGATTACCGCCATCTGGGCGGACGCACGATTTGCAGACCATACTGTGCTAAAAATCAGAACAAGCGTCAGGGACGCTCTGCGGATTCGACGCATCGACAAGACCTTTCCTCAATCGCGGGCTTCTCTAAACCTCTCCAGGAACGCTGGCAGCCACTGTGCTGGCGCCTCTCCGAGTTCGTTACGCAGCCGGTCCACGAACCGAACCGTATTGGCCCGACCACTGAGAACCGCGATGAATTCCGGCACGGGTGAAAGATCGAAGTCGCAGATCACCGATCCACCCTCTCGTTTCAGCAAAAACCGCCGGCGTCCCGTCAGCATGTCCTCGCGCACGGCCCGAAACTCACCTTCGGTGCATTTTAGACCCTCGATGTAGGCTTTGCGATCGGCCGTTGGGGATGGAAAGAGGATTTTTGTTTGGCATTGCGCGACCAGGGAACTGCCGATTGGTGATTCCAAGACGTGTTCTGGTTGCTGCGTGCCAAGGATCAACATGCCGTTGTTTTTGCGGACGGTGAGAAGGAATTTGTCGATGACGGCAGCGAATTGGTCGTTGAGCAGGTAGGCGCGGAACTCGTCGCACGCCATCACGAAGCGGCGCCCGTCCATGACTGTGCCGATCCGAAACAACAGATAGGCCGCCGCCGGCGCGCAAACCTGGTCGAGGTCCAGCAGATGGGTCATGTCAAAGCCCGTAACGGCGGCATCAAGGCGGACGTCGTCGGATGCCCCATCGAACGCCCAGCCCAAGGCCTGACCGCGGCACCACTTATCCAGGCGGGGTCCCGCTCCAGCCGCGTTGGCATGCCCTAGAAATTCCCGCAGACCGGCCAAGGATCGCATTTCGTTAGGAAGCTGCAGCTGCCGGGCGATCCCGCGCTCCAGTCGCTGTTCCTCGTCCGGGGTGATGCCGCCCTTGCCGTCACTCTGAATTAGGCCAAGAACCCAAGTGCGCAGGAAGTCGCGGGCGCCGGGCGTGTCCGACAGACCCCGCAGGGGCGCCATGCCGCTGTCTTCGCCCCGGCGCAAGACCAAATAGGTTCCGCCGGTCGCGCGCACGAGAAGTTCGCCGCCCCGATCCTTGTCGAAAAACACTACCGCGCCGTCGCGCGCCACCGTGGCTTGCTCGAACATCGCCAATAGGAACATCAGCAGGGCCGTCTTCCCCGAGCCAGTGGGCCCGAAGATCGCGGTCATGCCGACATCGCCGACATGGGGAATGTAATCGTACGGGGTTTGACCGTCGGTCCGAAAACGCGTCAGCGCCGGACCCCAATAGCCCTCCCCTGCCCCACGCGGAAAATTGTCGAAACCGGAAAGCCCCGCGAAATTGCGGCTGCTGATTGCCCCGGGCCGGGTGCGCCAGCGGTAATTGCCGGGAAGCTGGGACCAAAAGGCTGCTTCGAGCCCGATGCTCTCTTCCGAGACCACCGCGCCGGAGTCGGCAAGCCGGCTCCTTGCCTTGGCGCCATTGTCGCGGACCTCGGCGACGCTGTTGCCATAAACGGCCAAGGACAAGTGATGTGAGCCCATCACGAACTCATTGGACGCCAACGCATCGGCGGCCTCGTCCAAGCCGATCATCTGGGACGCCGCCTTGTCGTTGGCGCTCGCCATTTGGGCAGCCTTCAAAGACAGGCTTCCGTGCGCCTGGGCGCGCGTCAAAAACTGAAATGACTGGCTCAGAACCAGCGAGAAAGGGGCAGCCAGTAGGCTGTTGAGCATTCCGGGGCGGGTCTTGGCCGGATATTCCCGGAACGAGAAGATTGTACCGAACGCGCTTTTCCGTGGGTCGCGCACCTCGAAGCCCCGGCGGCCGCAGATAACCCGGTCGGTGTACAGGGACGCGCCAAGATGACCACTGACGATGGGAACGCGTAGCTGGCGACAGGTGATGAGCATGCGCAGCGCCTCGGCCATTTCCGAGAACGCAAGTCCGTTCCACTCGTAAGCGCCCAAGCGGCGGACGGCGAAGCCCTCCAGGCTGGAAGCCACGATATACCAAAGCTGCTCCAGTTCCTCCTTGAGGCGCTCCGCATTGTCCCCAGGTCGCTTGCGCCATTTCGTGAAACGGCGCGTTGCGCCGCTGCCCAATGCGCCGCGCGGGGAAATCACGAGCGACAAGAGGTATGTGTTCTCAAACAGCTGGCCGTCCAGGACCCGGTCGCGATAGGCCTGATCGAGGTCGCGGGCGAAGTCGCTTCGAAACTGCCGATGGAGTGCCCGCCGCTCTTCCAGAGGATGGCGAACCAGGTGAGAATAGATCGCGATGTTGTCGTCGGCGATATTGCGAAACAGCGTGTTCAACATCCGCAAGCGGGCGTTACGCTGGGCGTGGTCTTCGAGTTCGAAGGGAACGCCCTGGACCTCCGCCATCGCCAAAACCGATCCGTCTTCCATCAAGATCGTTTGCGGCCCAATATGGCCGACGAATGGCAGATAGATTTCTCCGCTGCGCTCGCGGACGCCGCTGTCACCGAGCATGGGACATCCCCCGTCCACGGCGCGGTACTTTTATGGGCAGCGGTGACACCGACGCGCCGCCCCAGACCGATCCATCGACCCCGCGCCCCGCGCTGCGCAAGAACAGCACCGCAACGCCGACGGCATTGTAATCGCGCGCAACCAGGACCCTCGCGGCAAACCACAACGGAATGAGGATGGCTTCATAGAGCGGGTTTTCGAAGAACACGATGATGAAGCCTGCTCCCATCATGAAGGCAACCGCGACAACCAGCGGCACCCCCATGAAGAGTGCGGGCCGGGTCGCAGCGAGATAGAGCGTATCGGTGTCGAGCGGCTCCAACTCAGCTTCCCGTCAGAGTCTGGCCCAGATAGGAAGCGCCGAACATGATCACAATGCCGCCGATGATGCCGGCGATGACGCCCAGGGATGCGCGGCCGAACATCCACAGGACGCCGATGGCGATGATACCCAGAACCGCCAGACTTTGCCCAAAGGGTCCGAGAATGAAGGTGCAGACATTGTTGAGCATTGTTTGCGGGCTCGCCCCGCCGGTGACGGTTTGGGCCTGCGCCATGGCAGGCACCATCATCAGACCCGCTGTCACAATTCGCGTTACAGTTCGTTCGACGTCGAAGTCCTTGCGATTAAGCCATTGGCGATGCGGCACGGCAGATCTCCTATTTTGAGTTGTGAATGAGCGTCCCCGCAGAATTGGCCGTTTTTGCCGATGGCGGTGCCGGCTCTGACAGGTCCACCAACCATGCGGCGCCATGCGCCTGCGCGAAGCTGGCGTTGGCCCAAACGTCCCAGTCCGGCACCGTTGATACCGCCGGCTCGCTTTGCGCCACCATTTGGTTTCGGGCTGGCGCAGCCGGCGGAGCCGCTCCTATGACGTCGCCCACATACCCATTCACAAGTCCTGCAAGAGGCCGGCCGGTATTGTAGCGGGACAGCATGATGAGCAGAGCCGCTTGCTGTTCGGCTTGCGATGCCCCTTGATGATAGGCGTCGCGCAGAACCGCAGCGCCGGCTGCCAGCGACAGGCAAGGATCTAGCGCCTGCATCACGGTGAGTCCCAAGCGCGGCAGATTGGGCGCATTGATCTGCATCAGGCCGATATCGACCGAATCGCCCGACGCAATCCAGCTTTGAGCCAATGCCGCTGCGGCTTTGGCATCCACGCTCATGCGCGTAATCCTGCGCGTGTTGTCATGCAACGCCAGCGGATCGAAATGACTTTCTTTGCTCGCCACCGCCCGAAGCACATCTGACGCGACACCAGGCGCACAGCTGGCAGCGAGATGATCAAACTGCGCTGGCGCGAGTGGCCCGGCCATTGCGTCAGATGTTTGAGCGGTTCCCGAGGCTGCGAACATGGCTATTGCGAGAAGTGTTGCTTTGGTTGCGCGCGTTCGCCATCCAGCCTCGTTACTACTTGCTGTGGCACAGAACCCGCGCATTGAATCTCGCTCTTGCGTTGTGTTGACGCTACGCACACGCGGTGAGCCGTCAAGAACGATTTCAAGGTGCGAATTTTCCCTGTAGCCGCCACGGCCACATCGCAGGTGGTGGCGAAAGTGTGGCGAATTGTCGAAACGGCGTGTCATGGATTCAGAAAGTCGCCGCAAAACAGGGCGTTAAGACACTGACTTTGGCGGCTCGGGTCGTGCGACGGTTCGATGACAGATGCCACAGCGCGGCGATGGAACTTAAAATCGCATCTTGAAATTGTTGGCGTACCTTATTGCGGTGTCGTACTCGCGCAGATCATGCGACCGCCCAATGACCTCTAAAGTTTTCGCGTTTGCCGTGGCGTCTTATCGGCTTTGGGCTTTCTGTTCTGGCTTTGCACCGGTGCCTCATCGGCGACATCCCGCCAGTAGCGTGCTTGGCGCGCTCTGCGCGCCCGCAACGACTCCACAATCTGCTGCACCGTATTCAGCGTCGTTTTCGCAGCTCTCCCGACACCTTGCGCGCGCTCTTTTAAACGCGTCGTCCAAACCGGCACACTGCCGCCGAGCCTTTCGCGCAGCCGCCCCTCTTCCAGCCGGCGGGCAAAGCCGGAACCATTGCCGGATGGCCGTTGCGCCGCTTCGGCCGCGCCCTGAAGGTTGCGAATTGAACCCCGGCGCAGGTCATCGGCCCGTTCCAGCAGCTCCAGTGACGATTCTTTTCGCGGCTCACGGGAGAGATTGCGCACGATATTGGCCAAGACGTCTTCGACCAAAATTTCCCGGCGATCGCCCAGCGGCCGCCGCGCGGCCACTTCGGCGCGCTCCGCGCCGTCCGAGACCACCAGGTAATTCTGGTCACGGTGGCGGCTGCCCGACGTATAAGCGCCGTAGGCGGAGACCGCTTTGGTTCCGCCTGGGATGGCGTGGATGTGATCGGTCACCGTCGAACCCTGCGCCGTATTTGTGGTCAGTGCCTCACCGTAATCGAGCAGGATATGTTCGGACGCGCGGTCTCGCAGGCTGCTCCAGGACACCAAGCCTTCCGTTCCCGAAGCCGCGCGGAGCGTAAGGCCGACGTCGGAGATGCCACGGACTTCGAGGACGCTGCCATTGCGCCCAATGTTTCCGACGACAGTGCTACTTCCCCCAATGACCGCATTGGTGCGTTGGAACAAGCGCACGCGGTCCCCGACTGCCAGCGGCAAATCGAAAACCCTGGCCTCGGCACCGCCGGCATCCGACGCCCGCAGGGTCATCACGTCTTCGCCGACCTCGCCCAACGCACGCCGGCGCCGGCGGATCGCGACACTGAGATTGTGCGCGTCAAAGTTGGTCGGCGCGCTCAATGTCAAGGAATACCCTGCCCGTTCTCGGTTTTCGTCGCGGCGCGTCTCCCACAGGGCAACGACGGCAGCGATGCCTTCCTCATAGCCGCCGGGAATGATCTTCAGAGTGCCGTCAGCCCATTTGCGACTTATGGCATCTTCCGTCTGGCTGTTGCGCAGCATTAGCACAGTCTCGCGCTCCTCTGGCCGCGTCTGGCGCACAGAACTCATGAGCTCGGGCACGCGATCGCCCAGAGCGCGGGAGAGCAAGTCGATTACCGGACCAGCCTCCACCGCCTGCATTTGCTTGGGATCGCCAATCGCAACCAGCTGAAAGCCCTGCTGTTCGCGCGCCAAGAGGATTTCGTTCAATTGTCGCGTACCCAAAAGGCCGATTTCATCAATCACCACGACGGCTTTCGGGCCAAGTTGGAGACGGCCGCGGGCCAAGCCGCGCAGAAGCGATTCCACGGCGCGGGTGTCCTTTGCCGGAATCCCGGCATCCTGCAACTCGTCGGACTGCCGCCACGCCAAGGCAATGCCGTGGACCGTGCGGCCATCGGCCTGCCACGCGCGCACCAAAGGCTTCAAAAGGGTACTCTTGCCGGAGCCGGCTACGCCGATGGCAACACTGAGCCGCCCACTCGCCGCCAAATGATCGATAATGCGACGTTGCGCGCGGCCGTGGTCGCTCTCAAAATTGATATCCGGAAAGGCGGCCACGGCGGCATCGATCTGGGCTTTGGTGAGCGTGGTCGAAACGTCGTCCGCCGCCGCGCGTGCCCGGGCGATCAGAAGGGTCTCTTCGCGTTCGTGCAGTCCCGTCGTCACCACAATCTTTTCGCGTCCCTTGACGTCGCGCACCTCACCCCAAATGAGAGGCGTGAGCTCGCCATTCTGCAGGACGCCTCTGTGGCGGAATGCATAAGTGAGGTTGCTGACTTCATCGGCCGCGGCAACGCCTGCGGCAATGAAGCCTTTGGCAGCGGACGTTCGCACATCGGCGCCATCGATCACGGCGCGCCGCTCGAACTGCTTGGTCAGGAGCGGCATCGCCGCTTCATAGGCTATCTCGTGGCGCTCCGCTTCGGACAGGGAGAGGACAGCCTCGTCGGGACGCAGAACGCTGCGGTGGCGGTATCCGATCTCGTCGGCCGTGCGCCGCCAGGCCTCCATGTCGGAGACGTCGTCGCCTTTCGCCCCCCTGGGATCCTGCACCCCGGCTTTCAGGAGACCGATCTTGCGCTCCGCACTAAGGCTGTCCCAATCCAGCCCCTGGGACGCCGCATATGCCCGGGCGGCCGCCGTTCCGCCGAGCGTTCGCTTGGAGAACTGTTGCGCCACCTGCTCGGGCACGTCCAATAGCCGGGCCATTTCCGTCCTGGGGTCGAGGCCGACCTCCACGCCATGCTGGCGCAGGTTCGATGCAAGGAAGGCTTGGTACAGCGCGCCCCATTCTTTCACCCGGCCTTCCAGTTGCGCCAAATCCAGCCCACCGATGCGGCCATCGTCCGTTCGGACCACATTGAACACCGCGTTGTGGGTGTGCAGTTGCATATCGCCGGCGACGCGGGCTCCGCCGGCCTTCAAGGTGTAGAGCTCGGTATACGCCTCGCCCTCCGGGCTGGTGCGGACCACCTCCACCGTGGGGCGGGCCGCGTAATGGTCGAAGGACACCCAGCCGATCGCGCCGGGATCGTACCCGCCCCGGCCGCCCTGGCCTTTTCGGGCTCGTCCGATCAAGCGCTCGACTTCCCGCATGGTGCTGGCGATCGCGTCCCGGTGCGCCTGGCGGATGATGGCGCGCTCCGCGTCCGTGGGCGCGAAGGCCCAGGCGATGCTGACACTCTTCGGCGCAGAGAAGGTCAGGTCCACATAGCCGATCCGCGCCTTCGCGGTGTCCAGACGTCTTTGATATTGGCGTAGCGTCAGCGTCCGCCCGTCGGCACCGCGCCCTGACAGAAGATGCTCGCGCTCGTCCGGCGCCAGCTCCTCTTGGTCCGCGCCCATCACAGTCCGGAAGCGCCGCACGGCCCGTGCCGCCTGATCCGGCGGCAACGGGTTACCCGTCGCTGTCTGTCCTGCGAGCACGCGTTCCAATTCCGCGCGGTCCGGCAAACGGTCTCGCGGGAATTCAAATATCGTGCGCAGCGCTTCGGTCGCGGACTGCTTCTTCTTGCCCGCAATCTCTTCGCCGTCCGCGCGCTGGCCGTTGAGCAGGTACGCGATCTCGCCGGGTGCCAGGGTGCGCGCGGGATCAATTCCCAGCGCATCCGCCAGCGCCGGATCCATATCCCGACGGGGCGTCGCCAGGGCGCTGCTGTAATCGGGAAGCGTGGCGGCGTCGCGTACGGCTTGATCCAAGCGTTCGCCATTCGGTTCGTGCCCGGCTCGGCCGATGCTGGCCAAAGCTTCGCTGCGGGTAACAAGGTTCGCAGCCACAAGCGCCGCCACGGCACGAAAGGTGAGGTCCGGCCCTTCGGCGTGTGCGGCGGCACCTTCGCTGTCGGCCAGACGGTCCCGTTCTTCGGCCACCACGTCATCGAGGAGCTCGCCTTCGAGAACCTTGCCGGCTGCGCGATGGGCATAGCGGCCAGCCGCCGCATCGGCGGCCGTGGGCGGCGGCGCGCCCTGCTCATAATATTCCGCCATCGCTGCCATCTCCGGCGGGAGAGTCTGCTGGAGCAAATGGGCCGCCATGCTGCGGGCCGCAGACGAGGCATTCGCAGCGCCGGTGCGGTAGGTCAGCATTCAGCCCCCGGCCGGCGCCGCGGCTTCGCGGCTTTCTGCCAGTTCGGCGCTGATGGCTTTGGGTAGACCTTCCAGCTGAACCGCCATGCCCTGCAGGTTGCCGTCCATGCTCGTGATGGCTGTGGTGAGATCGTCAAGGCTTTGCATAAGGGGCGAGGATGCTGGTTCCTCGCGCGCGAGGGTGGTCAACTGCTGCAACATTTTCCCTTGGGCGCGTAGCGTATCGAGGATCATGCTCAGCGCGGACAGAATGTTTCGCTGTTGGCCGCCCACGAATTTCAAGCTCTCGTGGAGACCATCCAGGCGCGTCTCGATACTAGGTTTTGATTCGCTTGGTGCCATCGCAGAGTCTCTGTTTGGCCGCCGACCCTACGACCGCACCGTGTCACTCGTAAACCCGCTCTCGCTAGAGTGCCTTGGTCTGTAGTTTTGCCGCTGTCGAAATGGAACTGTGACAGTGACAACTAAGATGCGAATTAAGGTGCGAAATAAGATGCGATTTAAGATGCGGAACAAGATGCGATGTGGGT
>Ga0302275_10005750_pt1 | contig 11897 bp, 8 predicted proteins | sample III_Bog_N2_2_FD_200229 | JGI IMG/M metagenome (GOLD analysis project Ga0302275, IMG submission 200229) | Peat permafrost microbial communities from Stordalen Mire near Abisko, Sweden - III_Bog_N2_2 | ecosystem: Environmental > Terrestrial > Soil > Wetlands > Peat | place: Sweden: Abisko...
GTCCCGTGGGAGCGAATGCAACGGCTCATCGCCGCGTATCTGCCTCCGGCCCGCATCTGCCATCCCTATCCTGCGCGTCGTATGCGCGTCACTACCTGAGGCAAGAGCCGGATGCGGGAAATCCGCCCGTCCGGATCTGTGCGGGGGGCGGACCGTAAGGTCCGTCCCTACCGCGACCCCCTAATTCCGATGCCGAAGGCAGCGCGGGCTTTTGCTGGCTCACAGACCACGATGGGTGCCCCAGGTGCCTCGCTGTTGGGCACCTGGGATAGCGCAGACCTCAACCAGACTTTTCCCGGTAACGCAGATATTCCGGCAATTGGTTGCCTCGCCGCATCGCGCTCCACTGCGATTCGATCTCCACTCTTCCTTCAACTCCGGTCGCGTAATGCCGGAAGCTCGACCAGGCCCAGTCTTCGGGCTTGGCAACCATGCCGCGCACAACGGGATTGCGATGCATATAGCGCAGCTTCTCAACCCGCTTCTCTTCGTTATGAACGAGAAAATCGTAGTAGCGAGCTTGCCAGAAAGGCCGCTCCGTGCGCCGCATCACCACCGAGAGCTTGAGCGCGTGGATCACGCCGGAAACTATGCCTTTAACCGGTTCGCCGATCAGAAGATGAACGTGTTCCGGCATGACGACATAACCCGCCACCACGAAGCGGTAACGTTGCCTCACCCGTTCAAGCGCATCCTCGAAAAGATCGCACGCATCCGCCCCGCCCAAATACTGGAACCGGTGATAGCAACTGAACGTGAGGAAGTGAAAACTTCCCGTGTGTTCGTATCGAATGAGTCCGCTGGGCATCGATGGAAAGCTTACAACGAATCACAGCGGATGTCGAAAAAAACAAAACCGGGATGACAAGGTTCATCGTATCCCAGGTGCCCAAAAGCGAGGCACCTGGGCCACCCAGCCTTAGTGGGGATGCTCACTTTTCATCCCCGGCACCCGGGCCACCCGCCGCTCAAGCATTCCTGCGGCTCAACGCGCGGCCATTCCTGGGGAAAACGAGAGACCAAAGCAAGGGTGCGCCCCTCGGGGATCGCCACCAGCCGATATTGATTGCATGGATGCGCGGTGTCGACGGCGGCTCAGCTACCGCGTGCGCGGGGCCGGTCATCGGGAATATGATGTAGTTACGCCTTGCTGGAAGTTGGGCGCAGCAAAAGTCGGCGCATCCGTTCCCCCCGGCTGAACGGAACCACCGGGAGCATCGAGTTGGGTATCCTTGACGAGTCCAAGAGGGGTAGAACCAAAGTCAGCCACGCTCTCCCGCGTGTCCGAGCGGCTCGACGGTCATGGCCACTCTCCGCGCGGCTCCTGGTCGGAGCAATGTTCGTCTTAAACATTTTCCTGGCGGCATTTCTCGTAACCACTGAAATCAAGAGACCTGGAGCACCCGCAACTTCCGCTCCGCCCGCACTCGAACGGCCGAAGCCCGGTTCCACGCCGCAGCTCAATGCGCCGCCGGATCAGGGGTCCAGTCTCGGCGTGAAGATTCCCCCGGTGGAAGCCCGCCCGGCCGCATTGCCCAGCACTCAGAGGTCGAAACGCCCCCCAATCAAAGTATTGCCCGAAGCACAGCGAGCCAGCAAAACCACGCGCCCGGATTTGCCGGCGCCGATACCGCGGGCCGTTGTTTACCCTCCAAAGGAACCTCTCGGCCAGACTCCCGCTGCTGTTCGCGATCCGGCAGCTTCTTTGGGCACGAGCGCCAATGTCGCGCCTGCTGGCATGGCCGCATCCATCGCAGCCGCTGGAGTCCCCAGCAACGCAGGACCACAACCCAACGCGCCCGCTGCATCGGCTCTCACCACGTCGGCGATTGGCCACGGCCTTGCTGCGAAGGGGACCCGGTCGGGCTCAATGGACAGAGTGGCCTCGGTTGGGCTTCCAGGGATGGAAAAGGGATTGGTGAAACCGAAGATGCCCGTCGCGCCAACCTCCCCTAAAATCGAGATTATTCCCCGGCCTCCCGTGAAGCTTGAGAATTGCGGCGACGACAAAGTTTTTATCGCCTGCCCCACGCTGCAAATCCGGTATGACACGCCCTTCACCTCAGAAGCCCCCTAACCCCTTTTGGCAAGACCCATCGGTGTGGCTCTTCGCACGAAGGGCTTGCGCAATTCCGTTGACTTTGCCTTCGAATTACCGGAAGTTGACCCCAGCTTTTGAATTATTACTCCATGGCCTGTTCACACTACTGGCGTGGATGGCTTTTTCGCCGCAACCCGAAGGGCCGGGGCCAATTTTCCCGATTTCTGCGTCGATCGTCGTTAGCAGACACCCGGTATGCGTCACTCCTCACTCATGGAACTCGAAAAAATTGGCTCCCGGCGCCACCGCGCCAGTAGTGGGAACAGGCCCTAAAAGGCCGATGTATTGACCGAGCACATCGGTTCCCTGAAAGGGCGGTGCCGGACAGGGTCGCGCGAATGGGGCTCAGGCCGGTCGATCGGACGGGAGTTGAGGAGATCCTGGGGATGCTGGCGTCAACGGAGAGAGCCAGCAGGCGGAAGACGGTTTTGAGCGCGGCTTCGGCGCGAGTGTGGATTTCTGGAAGAGGCCGGAGAGCGGTTGGGTGTGTTTTTGCGGGTTAGCACCGCTGCGCGAAGTTGGCGAGTTTGCAGTTTAGCCGACCCAGGCCTTGGCTGTTAGAGGGCCATGGACTGCCCCCTGCTCCCTCCGGGATTTCCGATCGGCAACGGACGTGCGGGCATTCTGCCATCCCACCTGAGCCGCAAGAGAACGAAACGCAGGGCCTTCGGCTTCGCTGCGCTTCTGTCAGGATGACCGCGAGGGCGGGGCGACTGGAGGTTGAAAATGGGCGAAGCATGGAGGTCCGTACCAACCCACCCTAGCCGCAAAAACAGAGACGCGCGGAGGGTGGAGCACACGACTTTGGCACGACAAGAAGCGGTCAGATATACATTGTCTGGCCAAAACCGTAACACCCGGCACAAGTATCACATACCATAGCCCTTAACCGATAACTCGATCTTATCGATTTGAATTTGTGGCAGCGATTCGGTGACCCGGCGGCCGAAGCTAAAAAGTCTGTCCCAGGCTGAAGAAGAAGTTGAAGTGAGTGGCCTCGCCGACGTGGGGATTGGACCCCGCTTGCGTGAGCGAGTAGTCATAGATCACCGGAAAGATGGGCGTATTCAGGTTATAGCTGAAGTCCAGGCGGATAGGCCCGGCCGGGGTATGGTAGCGCAAACCAACTCCAAGCGCGTGGGAAAAGTAGTTGAAGCTGCATTGGCCCTGCCAGCCAGTCGAGGTCGCGGGGCCAGGCGGGGGATTATCCGGTTGATTGGGATCGACGATGTTCAGGTTCTTGCACGTGGCGCGATCCGGCTGCCGAACTCGCAGGGCGCTGGCCCAGGCATCGGAAGCACTTGCAAAGACGTTGCCCATGTCGTGAAAGAGTACGAAGCTGAGCGTATTGCCGAGCCAGGGGAGCGTGGGTGGCGGCAGACGCAGTTCGGTACTGTTCATGAGCGCGCCAGCCCCGCCGATAGGGAAGCCTGTCTCGGGATCGCGGGGCCCGGCCGCATTGATGGAAAAGCCCCGCAGCGAAGTGGCTCCGCCGGCGTAGAGCCGCTCGGGTAGGGGAATCAGCTCTTCAGGGGCGGTGCCGAAGGCCCGTTCCTGGCCGTAGCGGGTGTTGCGGGCCAGCACGTAGCGACCTTTGTCAAAGCTGTAATAGCTCGAGTTCGACACGTCGAGGCGGTTGAACCCGGCCTGTGCGCCAAAAGCTTTGTCGGACAGGAACTCCTGGAAGCTGGTATACGTGCCGCGGTGAGCATCCAGTGGCGAGTCGCGCGTATCGCGAATCCAGGTAAGAGCCGGACCCGCAACGCGCACCGCTGTTGACAATTGCTTTAGCTCTCCCGGCGACACCTGGAGGCTGTCTTCCTCGACCTTGACGCGGCGGAAGTCAAACTCATAGACCAGGGTGTTGGCTTTTGAGAGGAAGGAAGCAGGCGTATTGAAGTGCTCGGACCAGCGCACTCCGCCCTCCAGCTTTGAAGCCACATATGTGGTCACATCCAGGCTGTTGGCGTAGCCGCCAGAGAAGGCTAGCCCGAAGTTCCGGTTGCCTTCAAAGTGCGGAATCTGGAAGAGCAAGTCGACCTTCTGTTCGAGAAAGCCATAGGTGGCTTGCAACGAGGCCGACTGCTCGCGCCCGAAGAGGTTGTTTCGAGTAATGTCGGCCAGCACGCGTGGGCTGAATCCGGTCTTGCCAGCCGGGTTGCAGGGGGCGCCGCTGATGATGACCAGCACGCAGTTGTAATGAGGAGTTCCTGTCTGTGCCTCAAAGCCGCCGCCATAGGTCAAGGCCCAGCGTTTCGCCTCAACCGCTTGCAGCAGAACGGTCTTGTAGGCATCGCCGCCAGTTGGATTCTCGACCGCCGTATCGACCTCGTTGAAGAGAGCGAATTCGTAAAGGTTGCGCTGCGTGTCCATGAGAGCGGTTTCGTTGAGCGGGTCGCCCGCGTGCAGGGTGATCGCCCGCGCCACCGTGTCTGGACGCGTGTAATGCAAGCCGGTGAGCAAAACGTTGCGGACAAAGGTCTGTTGTCCCTCGGTGATGTGAAAGGTGACGTCTACCTTGCTCGGGTCTGCGGCTTCCGCCTGTTGGGCCACATCGATCTGCACTTTGCGGAAGCCGCGGCTCATGTAGCTAGTCAATAAGGCGTCGCGGTCTCCGGCCAGGTTCTGAGGCGAAAGCAACTGGCCTCCTGTGGTATTCAGCAGGAGCGAGAGCCCCTTGGCGTCCACTTGGACTGTCCCTTCCAGGAGCACTATGCCCACCCTCTGTTGTTCCCCCTCCTCGATGCGGTAGGTCACTTCAAGCGGAGCGGTCCCGGCCTGGGCCGCCGTTTTCCCCGCAGCTTCGCTGACCGTAGCAGCGCTGGTGTCTGCCGCATTGGTCTCAGGGGTGCTCGTCTCGGAAGTGATCTTCACCTTTGAGAAGCCGTTGTTTTGATAGACAGCCTGCAAGGCGCCGATGTCGGCCGAGACAAGCGCCTGGCTGTAAGCGCCGTGCCTGTCGAGGGCATCCGCAGCATGGACGCTGAGAAGTTCTTTGAGCGTGGCGGAGTCGAAGTAGTGATTTCCCGCGACCGAAACGCGCTCGACCCGTCGCCGGGGCCCCAATCGCACTTTGTAGAGAATCACCACTTTCTCTGCGCTCGTGGATTGCATCTCGTGGTCCACCTTAATGTCGAAGAAACCCAGGCGCTGGTAGTAGTCCCGCAGCCGGCGATTGCCTTCGTTCAGCAAGTCGTCGTCCACGGTGCCCTCCTCAAAGACTGGAATGATGTGCTTGATGCGCTCCGGGCCCATTTTGGCGCCCTCGACCAGTACCTTCACTTGAGGGCCCTGGTTGGCGGAAAAGTGGAAGTTGGTTTTGTTGGTGTCCGCCGCGTACTGCCCGGACTCGAGCTTGATTTCGGCTTCCAGCCGCTCCTGTCCCTGATAATGCTTGAGAACTCCGGCCAGGGCGCGGTTTACGGTGTCGTGGTCCACGCGAGCGCCGGTTCTCAAGTGGGCGTGACGGCGAAATTCCTCGATGGTCATCCCGGAGTCGCCGGTAACCTGGACCGTGCCGACACGCGTCTGAACGCCGGAGGCTACTTGAAACGCAATGTCAATCAGTTGCTCGTCGGGATGAGGCGTCAGGGCTTGAGTAATCGACGATTTATGAAAGCCGTTTTCTGCCAGTGCGCTATGCATCCGGTCAAGCGCCAAAGTCAGTTTGGCCTGGGTAAAGCGGGTGCCGGGGGCAAGCTGGCTGGCGCGCTCAAGCTGTGTATTCAAGGTGGCGCCTTTGGCTCCATCCACGCTGACCGTTCCGATAAAGGCGCGCGGCATCCCTTTGAACACGAGGGCCACGCCGTCCTGCAGACGCAATCCTTCCACCTGGATGGTTTCAAAGAGGCCGGTAGAAAAGAGCTGGCGCAGGCTCTTCTTCAGGTCTTCTGAATTGAGCGGCGCATCCACTGCCTGGGCTAGGTTGCCCGGCAGGGGTGCAAGCCGGGCTGCTGCAACTCCCTCAAATGAGATGCTGAGCACTTGCAGTCCATTCCACCTGGCAAGGGAACTGGCATCTGGATTAGAAAGGGTCTGTGTTGCTGGCACGGTCGTTGCGGAGGAAGCGGTCGCCGGGTCCTGTGGAGTTTCGGGGGTGGGTGCAGCGGCAGCAACTGGCCGGGCTTCGCTCTGGCCCCAGCCTTCGATGCCGCAACCGACCGCAAAGACAAGAGCGCACGCGAGCGGAACCACCAAGCGAATCGCAGCCGGCCTTGTCCTCAAGATCATCTCTCTTCCAATAAAACGGGGAACCAAGTTCATTCCTGGGTATTCAAGGATCGCCGACCACGATTGCCTGACGGCTATCTCCCAATCCCTCCTTTATACTAACGAGGAAAGAAGGCCGGCGCGGCAGCCCTCGGCTTTAAGAGCGATTTCCAAGGAAACGTATGACCCATTCGAGGTTCCCGACGCGGTTGGACGATCCGACTCCTCAAGCGGCGGAAGCGGAAAGGCGCCAAGCTGCGGAGGAAGCGCCGGTTGCGGATTTGAAGCCCCGCTCGGCTGGACTCGCTCGGGCCGCATTGACCAATCCCATGGAGGCCGATGTCTTGGCGCGCGCCCAGGCTGGCGACCATCATGCTTTCGCCCAGCTCTACTCGTTGCACAAAAGGCGCATCTACTCATTATGCCTGCGCATGGTGGGCAATATTGCGGAAGCTGAAGACCTGACCCAGGAGGCTTTTCTTCAGCTCCATCGCAAGATTGCGACTTTCCGGGGCGACTCGGCCTTTTCTACCTGGCTGCACCGGCTGGCGATCAACGTTGTGCTGATGCAGTTGCGCAAGAGGGGCTTGCAGGTGATTTCACTGGATGAAGCCATGGAACCCGCACCCGAAGAACGCGCCGGGCGCAGTTTTGGCGCTGCCGACCTCACCCTGGCAGGCGCCATTGACCGGATGGCGCTGGAGCACGCCGTCAATGACCTGCCGGCGGGTTATCGCCTTATCTTTGTGCTCCATGACATCGAGGGATATGAACATAACGAGATTGCCTCGATGCTCGACTGCTCCATCGGCAATAGCAAGTCCCAGCTGCACAAGGCGCGGCTCAGGTTGCGGGAGGCTCTGCGTAGCTATCCCAGGCAGGAGGCTCGGCGATGACGGAATACCCCAACAATTTGAGCTGCACAGCGTTCCAAGCGCAGTTGCCTGAGTTGATTGGCTCCAGCCAGAATGTCGCCGAGCATCCTCATATCGAGAGTTGTGAACTTTGTCGCGCCCTGCTTGCTGACCTGGAGACCATCGCCGAGGCTGCCCGCCAATTGTTCCCTGTCGTGGAACCTCCGGAGAAATTGTGGGAGCAGATCGAATTGGCGATAAAGCAGGAGCAAGGTGGTTCCGTTCTGGAATGATCTGCCGCTCAAAGATCAAGAACGTTTCCCTTCGTCGTCATTGAGGTGAAATGGAAGGGTGACCGCAAAGCTCCAGCTGCCTTGCGCATGGAAGACGAGGCAAGCAGCCAGGGCCTAGCGTGGTCACGCCTCGGACCACCGGAAATGCTCACCTTCCACCGTCTTTGGCCGATAGACCTTTCGAGCAACTTTGCATCCAAGTTGGCAACAGGCCTCAAGTTTGTCGCTATTCGCCCGGTGCGATGGCGCCTTGCGGCAGCGCCGCTGACTCGGGGAGGGGGAACGTTGTCGGGCAACTGTTCGTACATTGGGAGGCGGGTTAAGGAGAAATGCGCCGGTTGAGGACGAAGACAGGGATTGCCGGAAGCAGAATCCTGAAACTTTTCAAAGTCTGCGCTGTCTAATGAAGGAAAGTTGATACGAGGACACTCAATGACAAACCAGCCTTCGATTGCACCTCCCGTTGTCAATGCATCGGGAACAAGCACGTCTGGACTACGCAGGATTCCCGTTTTGCCGGTGCGGGACACTGTTTTGTTTCCTCATGCCGTGCTTCCATTGACTGTGGGTCGCGAAAGCTCCATCCAATTGATCGAATCGCTGGGCGAGGAGCGGGCGATCGTGGTGACAGCCCAACTGGACCCCCGGTTGGATTCCCCCAAACCTGCCGATCTGCACGGCGTGGGAACGCTGGCCACGGTGCATAAGGTTGTGCGCATGCCCAACCAGAGCCGATTTGTCTTTACGGAAGGCGTCGAGCGTGTACGGTTGGTTCGCTACTCGCAGACTGGGCCGTTCATGGTGGCAGAAGTGGAGACGCTGGAAGACGAACCGCCGGCCCCAACGGCGGGCGTTGAAGCGCTGGTGCGCAACGTGATCGGACAATTCCAGCAAATTGTGTCCGAGTCGCAGACTCTCTCAGACGAACTCAGGACGATCGCCGCGAACATCGATGAGCCAAGCAGGCTAGTGGATTTTGTGGCTTCCTCGCTGCCGTTTCTTACCACCGACGACAAGCAGCAACTGCTTGAGACGGCTAGCATCGCTGGCCGGTTGGAACTCGTGAACAAGCATCTGGCCAAGGAGATCGAGGTGCAGCAGTTGCGCGCCAAGATCCAGACCGAGGTGCAGGACCAGGTACAGCAGTCGCAACGCGACTACTACCTGCGCGAGCAGCTCAAGGCCATCCAGAAGGAACTGGGAGATGTGGACGAGGGCCAGCGCGAGACCGATGAGTTGCGCCAGAAGATCGATGCCGCCGGGATGCCGGAAGACGTGAAGAAGGAAGCGGTGAAGGAGCTGACGCGGCTGGCGCGGATGTCTCCCATGGCCGCCGACTACTCGCTGACCCGCAACTACATCGAGTGGCTGGCGATTTTGCCATGGGCCAAGAGTTCGGGATCAAAGATCGACATTGCCAAGGCCAAGGAGATTCTGGACGAAGACCATTACGAGCTGAAAAAGGTGAAGGACCGAGTTCTTGATTACCTGAGCGTGCTGGAGTTGAAGCCGGACATGAAGGGGCCAATTCTGTGCTTTGTGGGCCCTCCGGGCGTGGGCAAGACAAGCTTGGGCCGGTCGATTGCCCGCGCCCTGGGGCGCAAGTTTCAACGCGTTTCGCTGGGTGGAATGCACGACGAGGCAGAGATTCGCGGCCATCGCCGCACCTACATTGGCGCTTTGCCCGGCCAGATCATCCAGAGCATTCGCCGGGCCGATTGCAACGATCCCGTGATCATGCTGGACGAAATCGACAAGCTCGGCAGGGATTTCCGCGGTGACCCGGCCTCGGCATTGCTTGAGACCCTGGACCCCGAGCAGAACAACACGTTCCGAGACAACTACCTGGATGTTCCTTTCGATTTGTCCAAGGTACTGTTCATTTGCACGGCCAACATGCTCGATACCGTGCCGCCGCCGCTGCTGGACAGGATGGAGCTGATCTTCCTGCAAGGCTACAGCGAAGAGGAGAAGCTGCATATTGCCAACCGCTACCTTATTCCGCGCCAGATCAAGGAGAACGGCATCACGGCGGAGCAGATCGAGTTTCCGGAGGATGCGGTGCGCTGGGTAGTGCGTCACTACACGCGCGAGGCCGGCGTGCGCAAACTCGAGCAGGTACTCGGTACCGTATGCCGCAAGCTGGCACGGCGTGTGGTCGAGGGCCGCACGGAAAAGCTGGTCGTGACCCGCGATGTCTTGAAGGAGTTTCTGGGAGGTATCCAGGTACGCGTCGAAACCGAGGTTTCCGAGCGGGTGAAGCGGCCCGGCGTGGCCGTTGGGCTGGCGTGGACTCCGTCTGGCGGCGACATTCTTTTCATCGAAGCCAACAAAATGAAGGGCAAGGGTGGATTCACAATGACCGGTCAAATCGGCGAGGTCATGCAGGAGTCGATGCAGGCAGCGCTCACCTGGGTTCGCTCGAACGCGGTTTCGCTGGGCTTGGCCGAGGACTTTACCAAGGAGATCGACTTGCACATTCACGTGCCGGCGGGAGCCATTCCCAAGGACGGCCCTTCGGCCGGGGTAACCATGGCGACGGTTCTAGCCTCACTGCTGACCGATACTCCGGTGCGTCCGCTGACGGCCATGACTGGAGAAATCACGCTCAGCGGCAATGTGCTGCCGGTGGGCGGGATCAAGGAGAAGTTCCTGGCCGCGCGCCGGGCCGGGGTGCAAACCATCATCCTACCCGCCGATAACCGCCAGGACGTAGAAGAGGACTTGACACCGGAACTAATGGAGGGTGTGGCAGTGCACTATGCGAGCCGCATCGAAGATGTGCTGGCCGTGGCCTTGCCGCTGCTGAAGGCCCGGCCAGATACGCGACAAGTTGGTACGGCACGCGTGATCGACAATGTCGCTTGATCGGCGCGCTTCGATTCGATGAAACCAAAGCCGCCCCACTTGTTCACCGCAGGCATCCAGCTCTGCCCTGAGCTACCTGGTTTGTCATTCAGGTAGATTCGCATTCCCGGCTCAACTGGAAGCAGCAATTTGAGGATGGATGCATCGGAGTCAAAAGTTTGACCCGGTCCCTGCGATCCCCTTATGATGAATGGGTTGGCTTTTGCAATCCGGCCCTGGGGTTTTGGTTTGGATTGAATTACATCAGCCATGCCGCATATCGCGGTTGTTGCCCACTCGTTCAATGGTAGGACAGCTGCCTCTGGAGCAGCATATTGGGGTTCGAATCCCTGGTGGGCAACCAAATTCAAATGATTAACTCGATTACAGTTTGCATGAGTAACCCCCACTTTTGGATGTGCGTCAGACGCGATTTGCAGCATTTCCCTTGTTGCTTCGGATCGCTAGTCCCGAGGAATTTCGGCGCAGGCGGCGACGTATCTATGAGCATCGACAGCCGCAGGAATCGACGCGTGTCCAATAACATTCAGTACCGAAGTAACCTTGACATTGCAAACGGCAGGGCGCACTATCGTGCCAAATTGGTCCTGCCGTCTGGCGTGTCTCAAATGAGGAGTTCAAAAGGTGAATTCCCATCTCCAGAAGCGGCTCTTCCCCAACATGGCTCCCTAGACTGACTTCATGGCACGTTGAAGGGCAGGCAAATATGGTGGTCAAGACACAAAGCAAAGGCCGTGGTGTGACAGGGCTGCACGTCGGCGCTTCCAATGTCCGGCGTTATTTTCCCCGGCACCTTGAGGTCATCGAGTTGCATCTGGATCATCTCCAGATTCAGTGTGGGTTGCGGCCTGATTTTTGGCAGGACCAGCCCGAGATTCACGATCCCCGCCTCTGCGCGTGGCTCGAGTCCAAGAATTATCACACCAGGCCGGATCGTATCCCGATACCCCTTGCAATGATTCCGTCCGGAAACAACTCCTTCAGGCTGCAAGCAGTCTCTTCGCAACCAGTCGCTTCGATTGACCGGCCCCAACTTGCGGTCCAACCCCAGTCCGAGCGCCCGCTTCGAGTCAGGCAGGTGCAAGCTTCCGCGGCATGAGAATTCGGCCCGGGATTCGCGCCCTTTGGCCCGCGGCGTAATCCCGTGTTCCATCTTTCGAGCGTTCCCCGTCCGAAGTTGGGCACCAAGTCCCTGAGTGCTCGACTTTATCCCTGTGCCATCTATTCCTGGTTCATTTGTTACCGGCATGTGGAAAACTGGTCAGAATTGAACAGACACGCTAAATTGTCTTGAACACAATGAAAACGCTCGCAGTTATTCTTTTTCTCCGCATCAGCGAGCGAGATGTCAACCGCGCACAATCGAGAAAATCTTTAGCGACCATGCCTGGGCCGAAAGGCGAGGGCTCCAGGTTCCCGCTTCGAACCTTCAAGTTGGTAAGTCTCACATCCAATACATTTTCGGCGGAGTTCCTTCTTCGGGGCCAAATTCTCTGACTTGGCTCTCTCGCCGGACATCAACTGAAGTCGATAGGAGGCTCCTATGGTTGTCAGAACACAATGCAAGGGCCG
>Ga0302275_10005753_pt1 | contig 11892 bp, 14 predicted proteins | sample III_Bog_N2_2_FD_200229 | JGI IMG/M metagenome (GOLD analysis project Ga0302275, IMG submission 200229) | Peat permafrost microbial communities from Stordalen Mire near Abisko, Sweden - III_Bog_N2_2 | ecosystem: Environmental > Terrestrial > Soil > Wetlands > Peat | place: Sweden: Abisko...
CAAGAAAACATACGACTGGCGCACCAATTTTAGTATTGCAATTTGCGCAGGCTGGGATGTTAAGAGTCACACTTTTTCATACGCATATCCGCGTACGCTACGACGTCCCTGTTGACATCCCAGCCTGCGCACTTCACCGCACATCCGGCGACGCGCCAGGTGCGCGCATTCCCCATTCAATCCCGCGGAGGGAGCAGGGGCATTCATGCCCCTGAATGAAGGTCTGATTTTCAATGGCTTTAGCCCCGGGCCCTTCCTTTCACCGCCGCTGCTCTTTGAAGAACTGATTCTTCGAAAAACTTTCTGTATCATAGGGCTATGAGCGCCGCTACCCTGGATTTCCAAGAACCGATTGCGTTTCGGACCTACGACCCGAGGCTTGAGCCGATTGCCGCCAGGGTGTTGGCCGGCCAGCGCCTCGACTCGAGCGACGGCCTCGCGCTCTACGGCTCGCGGGACGTGCTCGCGGTGGGCTGGCTCGCCAACTACGTCCGCGAACGCATGCACGGAGACGTAACCTACTTCAACGTCAATCGCCATATCAACCCAACGAATGTGTGTGTTGCAGCCTGCAAGCTGTGTGCCTTCGGACGCAAGAAGGGCGACCCGGCCGGCTACACCATGGCTCTTGAAGAAGCGTGGGAGACTGCGGCGTCTGGCTATTCTGAGGCGGTTACGGAGTTTCACATCGTAGGCGGATTGCACCCGGACCTGCCGCTTGAGTATTTTCTCGACCTGGTGCGTGGGCTCAAGGTCCGGTTCCCCAAGGTGCACATCAAGGCCTTCACCATGGTCGAAGTGGCCTACCTGGCGCGCCGTGCCAAGCTCACCATCGAGCAAATCCTGGTAAAGTTTCGCGACGCCGGTGTGGACTCCATGCCCGGCGGCGGCGCGGAGATCTTCGCCCCCCGGGTGCGGTCGATCATCTGCGACCACAAAATCGACGGCGACGAGTGGCTGCACACGGCCCGCCTGGCCCACAAGCTGGGGTTTAAGTCCAATGCCACCATGCTTTACGGCCACATTGAGAACGACGAAGACCGCGTGGACCACCTGCTCAAACTGCGCGCCTTGCAGGACGAAACAGGCGGCTTTCAGACCTTCATTCCGCTGGCGTTTCACCCCGAGAATACCCCTCTGGATCATCTTCCTGTGACGACCGGACTGACCGATATCCGCCAGATCGCGGTCAGCCGCCTGCTGCTGGATAACTTCCCGCACATCAAGGCCTACTGGCAGATGATGACGCCCAAGATTGCCCAGATCGCTCTCCGCTTTGGCGCCGACGACCTCGACGGCACGGTCATTGAGGAGAAGATCTACCACGACGCTGGCGCCACCACACCGCAGGGCATGACGCGCAAAGAGTTGTGCCGCCTGATCACCGAAGCCGGCCGCATTCCTGTGGAGCGCGATACGCTATACCACGCCGTGACGCGGACCGAGGACAGCTTTACGGTGGCCGTGTAAGGTCGAGGCAGAGAGGACAAGCGCAATGAGTTCTTTTGGCCCGGCCGCCATCCTTGGACTCTGCATCGGCTTCCTGTGGGGCACGGGATGCTCGCTGGCGATCCTATATTCCATCTATCTGGGCGGCTATCGCAAGGCGGTCGAAGACTCCCTCACGCAAACTAAATCGAAACGCTGGCGAGAGACGCTGAAGAAGATTGAGCAGCAGCGCGCACAGGAGACAGCGGCCTCGGCTCCCAAGTGAGTCAGGCTACGGGTTACAGGCCAGAAACTCCGCTGGCGTCAAAATCGGTATGCCGCGCCAGGGATTCAATACGAGCAAGTCTTCATCGCTGCTCACCAGCGCATCGGCTTCGGCCGTCAGTGCGAGGGCCAGGAATTGAGTGTCCTTTGGATCGCGGCAAGGCGGCTGTGCAGCGGCCATTTCTGCATTGCCGACCGGAAAGAAATGCGCATGCCGGCTTACCAACTCGACAAATTCCCGGCGTGCATCCCGGTTGAGATAGCGGTCGAATTTCTCGCGATCCAACACTTCTTCCAACTCGGCGAGGGTTTCCGTGCTCGCGCAAACCAGACAGGAGCCGAGAGCCATTGCCAAAGCCTGATGGGGTATTGAGCCTTTTCTCAATGCTGCGCTCACCAGAACGCTTGTGTCTAAAACGACGCGCACAATGCGGCTCATCGAGATTCATGCACGAGGCGGACTACGTCCTCATCGGTCAATGCGGCTGAGGCGGCGGCCTGTGCCGGAGTCAAATACCTGTCGGCCTTGACACTCCAATCCTCAAGATCGGCGAGAGCCCGGCTGCGTTTGCGCCTGGAGTCCACAAGCTCTTCCATCTCTTGCGGAGACACGACAAAGGCCGCCGGCCGGCCGTGCCGGGTAATCGCAACGGGCTCGCGCTGTGCAGTATCCAGCAACTGCCCAAAGCGATTTTGCGCTTCGACGGAGGTCATCGTAATCATGTTTCCACCTCGCGAATTGACTAACATGGATATTATAGCTATTTTTACCAAATGAACGCATATATCGCTCTCTTGCGGGCTGTGAATGTCGGTGGCACAGGCAAGCTTCCCATGGCCGAACTCAAGGCAATGTGCGAGGCGGCCGGCTTCAAGCAAGTGCGAACCTACATCGCCAGCGGCAACGTTGTCTTTCAATCCGCAAAACCCGAGCCCCAGGTGAAGGCTACGCTTGAAGCGGCGCTGGCCAAGTATGCCGGAAAGCCGGTTGGCGTGATGGTCCGCACCGCTGCGGAAATGGCGGCTGTTCTAGCTAAGAACCCGTTCAAACAGATGCCCGCCAACCTGACCGTCGCAATTTTTCTCGACGATCCTCCAACTCCCAACGCTCCGGAGACGGCCTCCAACCGGAAGAACGAAGAGATTCAGGTTGGCCTGCGCGAAGTCTATGTCTATTACCCGGAGGGCCAAGGCAATTCCAGGGTCAAGATTCCGGCGGCGAAGAATGGCACGGCGCGCAACATGAATACTGTTGCAACGCTGGCCGAGATGGCCGCTAACTTATAGTCTTCTTCCCGACTTACAGCCAAGTTATTCGAAATAGATTACTGACGAACCACCTTGCCGCCTTTCATCACAAAACTCACATGCTCGACCACGGTGATATCGTCGAGCGGGTTTCCGGGGACGGCCACGATGTCTGCCAGGTATCCGGGCTTGAGCTGGCCAATCTGGCCTTCCCATCCCAGCAGCCGCGCGCCTTCAATCATGTCGGCCTGCAGCACGGCCAGCGGCTTCATGCCGTAGCGAACCATCAGCTCCAGTTCAACGGCCTGCGTGCCATGCGGGAACGGGCCCACGTCGGAGCCGACCGCGAAGGGAATGCCCGCGGCAATCTGCTTCTTGAACTCCTTGATCTTGTAGTCGAGCATCTCTGCTTCGCGCGCAGCCTGATCCTGCGACCCGCGGTGGCGGGCAAAGTAGTCGAAGATGGCGAAGGTGGGCACGGCGGGGATGTGTTTCTCGCGCATCAGGCGCATGGTTTCGTCGCTGAGCTGCGTAGCGTGGTCGATGGAGGCAACGCCGGCCTGTGCGGCGTAAAGCGTGCCCGGCTCTCCCATGGCGTGGACGCCTACGCGCGTACCCAGCCGGCGGGCTTCCTCGACAGCGGCTGTCAGTTGCGCGGCTGTGTACTGGTAGGCTGTATGCAGATCGCCGTCTATCATCTTGTCCGGCCCGGTCTCGTAGATCTTCGCAAAGTCGGAGCCCTGCTTATGCTGGGCGCGCATGACTTCTACAAGCTGATCAGCGGAGTTGGCGTAGTCTGCGTTGGAGAAAACGTGCTGTGCGGGGTTGAAGCCCAGCGCGTCTTCGTGGCCGCCCAGAATGTCGATTGCGTTCCCGCTGATGCGCAGCCGGGGTCCGGGGATCAGGCCCTGATTGATGGCGTCGCGGACGGCAGTGTCGGCAGAGCCTGCGCCTTCTGTGCCCATGTCGCGCTCGGCTGTGAAACCGGCCAGCAGGTCGGCCTTGGCCGCTTCAGCAGCCACAAGCGTGCGCCACGGAACCGATTCCTGGACGGTCTGCAGGTCTTCTGCGCCGGGATGCAGGAAGAGATGGACATGAGCGTCGATGAGACCGGGAAGCAGCGTGACGTCGCCGAGGTCGATGATCTTGGCGGTTGACGGATGGTCGACGGATTTACCCACGGCGCGAATGTGATCTCCCTCGACCAGGATCTCTCCGGGCGCGATCACCTCACCGGATGCCACATCGAGCAGGCGCGCGGCGTGGAGGACGATGGGCGGGCCTGGTTGCTGGGCGGCGGCAAACATCGCGTGAGCGAGGACGGTGCCCAGGACCAGCGTGAACACCCGCCGCAAGACACGAAGGCCAAAAGAAAAAGTCGGCATGGCTAACACTATGCCGCATTCGATTCGGCTTGTCGATGGGCACGCGCGCGCATCGCCGGCTGAGGCGGCCGATTCAGTACGCGGCGATCCCCGTCAGGTGCTGCCCGAGAATCAGCGCGTGGATGTCGTGCGTGCCTTCGTACGTCTTCACCGATTCGAGATTCATGCTGTGGCGCATTACGGGGTAGTCTTCGGTAATTCCATTCGCGCCCAGAATGTCGCGCGCCATGCGGGCTGTTTCCAGAGCCATCCAGACGTTGTTGCGCTTGGCCATGGAGATGTGCTGGTGGCCAACTTTGCCCGCATCCTTCAGCCGGCCAACATGCAGCGAGAGCAACTGGGCTTTCGAGATTTCGCTAGCCATCCACACCAACTTTTCCTGGACGAGCTGATGCGATGCTATGGGCTGCCCGTGAAACTGCTTCCGCGTTTTCGCGTACTGGAGAGCGGTGTCATAACAGGACATAGCCGCGCCGATAGCGCCCCAGCTTATGCCGTATCGCGCCTGGTTCAGGCACATCAGCGGGCTCTTCAGGCCGCCGGTTGCGGGCAGCAAATTTGCGGCGGGAATGGGTACATCCTGCAACAAGAGGCCGCTGGTTACCGAGGCGCGCAAGCTCCACTTTCCGTGAATATCGTGGGCGCTGAAGCCGGGGCGATCGGTCTCGACCAGGAAGCCGCGGACCTGGTTGTCTTCGTCTTCAACCTTGGCCCAGATGATTGCGATGTCGGCGATGGAGCCGGAGGTGATCCACATTTTTTCGCCGTTGAGTATGTACTCATCGCCCGACTTGCGTGCGATGGTGGTCATCCCGCCGGGATTGGACCCGAACCCGGGCTCGGTCAGTCCGAAGCAGCCGAGCTTCTCTCCGCTGGCGAGCGCGGGCAGCCATGCGCTCTTCTGCTCATCGGAGCCGAAGGTGTAGATGGGATACATCACCAGAGCGGACTGCACGCTGACAAAGCTGCGCAGGCCGGAGTCGCCTCGTTCGAGCTCCTGCATCACCAGACCGTACTCCACGTTGGACATGCCTGCGCAGCCATAGCCCTCCAGGTTGGCTCCGTAGAAGCCGAGCTCACCCATCAGCGGGACTAACTCACGCGGGAAACGGCCTTCGCGGAAACAGTCTTCGATGATGGGGACGATGTTGTCCTCGACAAAGTCGCGCGCTGTGCGGCGGACCAGGAGCTCGTCTTCGCTGAAGCTCGCGTCGAGATGAAGGAAGTCGAAATTTTCAAATTTGAAAGACATGTGAGTGCTTATTCGCCGGTTGGAGAAACCACGACAAGTAAGGCTAGCAGACTTCAGGAATAGATGGTCAAGTTCGGCATTGGGTAGTGCTTCCGATTGCGCGTCCACAGAGCCGCATTGTGCTGAATGGCGGTGGCTGCGATCAGGGCGTCGGGGATTTCCAGGCCGTGACTTTTCGCGAATTTTCGAAGAAGTGCTCCGGCTAACTCACCGATCTCATAGTCCGCCGGTATGCAGATGAGAGGGCGGAAGAAGATGGAGATGAGCTGGTGTTCGTGCGGGAGCGCGCCCGCCCAGACTTCTGCAGCGACAACTGGGGAGTAAAAAATAACCGCTCCGGAAGCTACAAGACCAGACCATTTTGAAGAGATGATATGGTTCTTCGCACGAAGGATCTCGATGGCCACATCGGTATCGAGAAGAACGGTCAAATGATGCCTAGCCGTTTCAAACGCGTCCCCTTCCGGAGGTTGCGAACGTAAGTTTCGCTGTCGGAAAGATCCTCGCGATCCTTCCAAACTCCGACTGCGGCCATCATATCGGCGCGGCGCTGTTCCGGGGTGTACATGTAGCGCTCTCGTGCGGCCTTCCTGACTAAGTCCGAGATGCTGGTTTTCTCACGCAGCGCGTGTTCGTGAAGCGTGCTCCACAGGTCTTCGTCGAGATAAAGTTGGGTCCGCTTCATGATGTATAGCATACATCACGTTGCTGGACTTGGGAAGCCCTACTGCAAAAACTCCCGCACGAACTTATTGTCGGTATGCACCAACTCATGGATCGAGCCGTCAAAGATCAGCCGCCCCTCTTCCAGCATCAGATACGTGGTGTTGGGGTCGGCGTGGCCTTGGGGAAGCGGGACCATCGAGCCCTGATCGGGGTCGAAGCGGTGGGTGCTGAGCGTGAATGCATCCTGCAAGCGATGCGTCACGAGGATGGATGGGGTGCGGTAGACGTCCCGCTCCTTCATAACCAGCTCGATGATGGTGGTGGAGGTGACGGGGTCCAGTCCGCCCGTGGGTGAATCGTAGAGGATAAGCTCCGGCTGGCGGATCAACGCGCGTGCGATGGCGACGCGACGCCTCATGCCGCCGGAGAGGCTGTCCGGATACAGAGAAAAGGTCTGGTCCAGCTCCACAAAGCTGAGCGCCTCGTGGACGCGGCGGTCGATCTCTTCGTCGGGAACCTGCTCCTGTATCAACTGGTAGGCCACGTTGTCGCGAACGGTGAGGGAATCGAAGAGCGCGCCCTCCTGGAACACCATGCCGGTGCGTGTGCGGAGGGGAAAGAGTCGCTCCTCGGGCATCTTTGAGATCTCGTCGCCGAAGAGCAGGATGCTGCCTTCATCGGGCCGAAGCAGGCCGTTGACCAGCTTGAGCAGGACGCTCTTGCCTACGCCCGCGGGTCCGAGCAGGATGCGGGTTTCGCCGGGCGCTACCGAGAAGCTGATGTCCTGAAGAACGGGCGGGCCATCAAAGGCGATGGAAACGTTATGAAAGGCTACAACGGGGCCGGCGGCCAATGCCGGAGCTGTGCCGGACTGGATTGGGCCAGCCTGGGTCAGGCCAGGCTGCGATAGGCCAGGCAGGGCCGGATCGGGCTCGGAAGCGCTGTTGGTCTGGTTCATGCGCGGGCTAAAAGTGAGAGCAGGACCTGTGTGAGCAGGAAGTCGGCAATGATGATGGATACCGACGAGAAGACGACTGCCTGAATGGTGGCGCGGCCAACACCCTGCGTGCCCCCAGAAGTTCTCATACCGAAAAAGCAGCCGATGGAGGCGATGATAAAGCCGGAAAAGAGCGGCTTTACCAGGCCCTGAACAATGTCGGGATAGCGGAGGGATTCCCACGCTGTGGAGAAGTACTGGAAGCCGTCTTGATGGTTCATCACGACCGTGACGAATCCGCCGCCGAGGATGCCGAAAGCGTCGGCCAGGATGGTGAGAAAGAAAAGCATGGAGATGCAGGCAAACAGGCGCGGAGTGACAAGTTTGCGCATGGGGTCCACGCCCAGGGCGCGCATGGCGTCGATCTGCTCCGTTACAACCATGGAACCGAGTTCGCTGGCCATTGAGGAAGCGTTTCGGCCGGCTACCATGACGCCGGTGAGCACCGGACCGAGTTCGCGGATCATGGTGAGGCCCACAAAGCGGCCGGTCAGGCCGTTGGCGCCGAATTCAGAGAGCGTGGCCGCGGATTGCAACGCCAGCACGCCGCCCGTGAAAAAGCCCGACAACAACACAATGAACGCCGAACCGACGCCGATAATGTCGGCCTGAATCAGAAATTCAGACCCATAACGCGGCGGGCGAAACAGGTTCATCACAGCGCGATGCGCGAACAGGGAATAGTCCTGCACGGTGAGCACGACGCGCTTGGCGGTTCTGTCGATTGGTGTCGCCATCTTGTTTGCCGGTATTCCACTGTTGACGCGAACGCGCCGATTTGAGGGGAGACGCTCGTGCATGGACAGGATATCGCATGAGGGTGGAATGGGTCCGGTCGCCACCAGCCGGCGGTGCTGCGTGGCCGGCGGCAGAGCAAGGATTACCCGGTGGTATGCAGAAATTTCATCCCAAGGCCGGCCGCAATTCAGAGCCGTCTCATTGTTTTCAATGAGTTGCATCTGGCGATTCAAGTGCATTGCAAATGAATGCACGCGGGGCGGGGAAACGGGAGGTGTGTATGAGCTCATTCAGGCTGCGGCTGATTCTTTCGCTGATCGCGGGAATCACTCTGGTGTCGGTTGCCTCAACCTATTTTGAGGTGATGGCTCATAAGCTTGCACTGCGCCGCGAACTGGAGCGCCGGACTTCCTGGCTGGGAACAAGCCTGGAGGTTGACATTGAGCAGGCCATGGCTCCCGGAAAGACCGATTCCGTCGCCACCGCCGTTGCAAATCTTCAGAAAACGAATGAGACGCTGGGTCTGGCGGTATTTAACCCTGAGGGGCGGTTGCTGGCCTCCGCAGGCGCCCAGGATGTGATCCAGGATTTGGCTTCCGGTCCCGTGGAAACGGCGATCAACCAGGGCGCAGAGACCCGTGCATTTGGGCACGACGCGAACCGGCAGTGGCTCGAAGATGCCATTCCGCTGGCAGACGCCGGCGGCCTGACCGGGGTTCTGGTGATTCTGGAAGATGCCGGAAGCATTCGCGCGGAAGGGAATGCGGTGTGGCAGCGGAGCTTCTGGCGCGTCTTGGCCATTGTGGTGCTCATTGTGGGCGTCACCATGCTGATGGTTCGCTGGTTCCTGATGCGGCCTCTGGCGCGTGCGGTCGAGCGCTTGAGAAAGTTTCGCATGGGCAATTTGGATGGACTTTCAGACGAGGGTCACGCGGAGCTGAGCCTGTTCTCCCCGTTAGCGCGTGAGGTCGAGACACTGGCGGAGAGTCTGGCGGCGGCACGCGCATCCGCAGCTGCGGAGGCTCGCTTGCGCGATGCCGGGGAGCACCAGTGGACCAGCGAGCGGTTGGCCGTTCACATGCGCGACCGTTCGGGGTCGAGCCGGATCTTTGTGGTTTCCAACCGCGAGCCCTACATCCATATGCGGCGTGGCAGGGCGACGGTGTGCGAAGTTCCCGCAAGCGGCCTGGTCACGGCTATTGAGCCAGTGTTGCGCGCCTGCGACGGCGTGTGGGTGGCGCACGGCAGCGGCAGCGCCGATGCGGAAACCGTGGACGCTTTCGACCGGCTGCGCGTTCCCCCCGGCGACCCGCGCTACAACTTGCGGCGGGTGTGGATGTCGACCGAGGAAGAGCAGGGCTACTACTACGGATTCTCCAACGAAGGCCTTTGGCCTCTATGCCACATCGCGCACACGCGCCCCATTTTTCGCGCCACGGATTGGGAAAGCTATCGGCGGGTAAATGAGCGATTTGCCGCGGCGGTGCTGGAGGAGATGGAGGGCAGCCCCAATCCGATCGTGTTTGTGCAGGACTATCACCTGGCCCTGGTGCCGCGGTTGATAAAGGCGGTGCGGCCGGATGCGCGCGTTGCCATTTTCTGGCATATTCCGTGGCCAAATCCTGAAGCGTTTGGCATTTGCCCGTGGCAGGAGGAACTGCTGGACGGGCTGCTCGGCGCCGATCTGATCGGCTTCCACATTCCGCTGCACTGCAATAATTTCCTCTCCACGGTAGACCGGGTTCTGGAGTCGCGCACCGACCGCGAACACATGACTGCGATGCGCCACGGCCATTCCACCACGGTTCGGTCTTACCCGGTAAGCGTGGTGATGGAGGCAGCGAAGCCGCGCCTGGTCAGTTCGGGCCGTCCGTCGCCCGTGTTCACGCGCCAGGAGCTGCTCGTGGAGTACGGCGTACGCTGCGAATACCTGGCAGTGGGCGTTGACCGCCTGGACTACACCAAGGGGATTGTGGAGCGGCTGCTTGCGGTTGAAAAGCTCTTTGAGGAGCATCCCTGGCACCTGGAACGGCTGACCATGGTGCAGATTGCGGCTCCCAGCCGGAGCCAGATTCCCGCCTATGCCGAATTGCGCGATCGCGTGGAATCGACCGTGGAGCGCATCAACCAGCGTTTCCAAACCGCGCAATGGAAGCCTATTGTGCTCATTAACCGGCAATGCAGCCACCAGGAAGTGAACCAGTGGTTCCGCGCGGCGGATGTGTGCCTCGTGACCTCGCTCCACGACGGAATGAACCTGGTGGCCAAGGAATTTGTGGCTGCGCGGGACGATGGAGACGGTGTACTGGTACTCAGCAAATTCACCGGCGCGGCTATCGAGCTGAACGATGCTTTACTGGTCAATCCCTATGATATTCACGAGGTAGGTGAGGCCATTCACCGTGGCCTGGAGATGGGTCAGGCCGAACGGCGGGTGAGGATGGATCGGATGCGGCGTCAGGTCACGGACCACAATGTATATCGTTGGGCAGCCACCATTCTCGGTGACCTCCGCGATCTGCGCATCGAGGACCTTGAAAGTGCTCATCTGGAAGTCGCGGCGGTCGCGCACGGTTGAAAACGGGCGTTTCCGGCGCAGGTTGAACAACACGGTACACTTGCCCTGAAGAGGAGTGGCCGGTGACCCCAGAGGCGGAAGAAAAGCTGGAAAAGTTCTTTAGCGCGTTTGCCGCCCCGGCAAGCGCGCTTCTGCTGCTGGATTACGATGGGACGCTTTCGGGAGTTCGCATCGATCGCTTCAAGGCGCGGCCCTGGGCCGGTGTGCGTGAGTTGCTGGGGCGTATTCAGCGGCAAGGGCACACGCGCATGGCGGTCATTACCGGGCGGCCCGCAAAGGAGATTGCGCCGCTGCTGGGGCTGCATCCGCCGCTCGAAGTATGGGGTCTGCACGGCGCGGAGCGGCTCTACCCGGATGGACGGCGTGAGCTTGAACAAGCTCCGCCCGCATCGCAGAAAATGCTCGAAGACCTGCGCCGCCGGCTGAAGGTCGACAGCCTGGGCGGATTATTCGAAGACAAGGCAAACGGCGTAGTGATGCACTGGCGCGGGCATTCGCCGCGAAGGGCCGCCCAGATCGAGAGGCGCACGCGAGAGCTGTTTGAGCCGGTCGCGAAGATGGACGGACTCAGTCTGCTGGACTTTGAGGCCGGCCTCGAGTTGCGCGTGGGGCGCAATAAGGGCGGCGCTGTCGAAGCGATTCTGGCCGAGTCCGATTCGGGCGGGCCGGTTGCATTCCTGGGGGACGATCTTAGCGATGAGTCTGCATTCCAGGCCGTGCGGCTTGTTGGGCGGCGAGGCTTGAGCGTGCTGGTTCGGCGGGAGTGGCGTGAGACGGAAGCGGATATCTGGCTGCGGCCGCCGGTGGAGCTGAGGGCTTTCCTTCAAAGGTGGGAGCGGGCGGCGGAGAATTTGTCCGGCGAGCATTCCTAAAGAAATCCCTGGCTTGAAAATTGCACTGTTTCGGGCCGGGTGGTCCAAGGTATTCTTGCCGCATGACTTCCTGGCGACGATCGCCAATACTCGCGTTGCTGCTTGCACTTACGGCCGTGGCGGGCGCGCGACTTGCCGGGGCAGAGGCAAACGCCGGCGGAAACCAGGTGAGGCAGGTCGAATCGTACAACGGGCCGTGGCGGGTTCACTTTGGGGATGATTTCCTGGGGGCCAGTCCGGCTTTCGATGACAGCACCTGGAAGCAAATCGAGCTAGGCTCCGCGGAAAGCAAAAACCTGAACGCCGATCAGGACGTTGTCTGGTTTCGCGCGCGAGTTTCTCTACCCAGCCAGACCCCAAACCCAGCCCCAAACCCGGCCCTCCTGATCGCTCCGTTGGCAGCCGGGTGCCAGATTTTTGTGAATGGCTCCAAGGTCTCCGAC
>Ga0302275_10005775_pt1 | contig 11868 bp, 12 predicted proteins | sample III_Bog_N2_2_FD_200229 | JGI IMG/M metagenome (GOLD analysis project Ga0302275, IMG submission 200229) | Peat permafrost microbial communities from Stordalen Mire near Abisko, Sweden - III_Bog_N2_2 | ecosystem: Environmental > Terrestrial > Soil > Wetlands > Peat | place: Sweden: Abisko...
CAAGGTCCTGCTCTGGCCCGACACATGGAACAACTACTACCATCCCCAGACGTTAGCTGCGGCGGAGTCCGTGCTTACCGAGGCAGGATTTGCGGTGGAGGTTCCCAAGGGACACATCTGCTGCGGGCGGCCGCTCTACGACTTCGGATTTCTTGGGGCGGCGCGCGCTTACCTGGCTAGAGTCCTGGACCGCATGGCTGGGCAGATTGACGCGGGAACGCCCTTTATTTTTCTGGAGCCGAGCTGCGCCAGCGTGTTCAAGGACGAGCTGCTGGAGTTGTTTCCGAATGACGCGCGTGCGAAACGCCTGAGTGGCCAGGTGTGGCTGCTGGCGGACTGGCTCACCGCCAAAACGCCTGACTGGGCGAAGGGCCGGCTCGAGGGCGCGCGCATACTTGTGCATGGGCATTGTCACCACAAGGCTGTGTTTGGCGGATCGCGCAGCGAAGTCGCTCTGCTCAAGAGCGCAGGAGCCACCGTTGAACCGATCCAGGCGGGATGCTGCGGCATGGCGGGACCGTTTGGCTTTGAGGCGGACAAATTCGACGTGTCGAAGGCGATTGCCTACGACAGTTTGTTGCCGGCCGTGAAGGCCGCCGATCAAATGACGCTGATTGTAGCCGACGGCTTCAGTTGCCGGGAGCAGATTGCGCAGTTGTCCGACCGCAAGGCGATGCATATCGCTGAGGTGCTGGCGCGCGCTTGCAATTGCGGGGGCTAACTGAATCGTTAACAGAGAGGTTACCGGAGACGCGGACGCGGATTGCGCCGGGCATGAGGGGCGCATGAAGCGAAGGTGGTCTGTGCAAAAGAGCTCTATCCTGTGGAATTGAATTGCCTTACTGTATTCATCATGTGCAAGTTACCCGATTTGATAACAAGACATTGCAGCCCCACGGGTGTAGACTGCGTCCAATGTGGTGGGAATCCATCTGCATTTTTCCTTTCGATTGAAGGAAGCAGGACAGGTGTTTGAGTCTGGTTTTCGTGGCGAAAACCGGAAACGCGGCACGAAAAAGAGTTTAGGTACGTTCAGTCGTTCTCAAGCCGGACAAAAGGAGCGTTTTTACCATGGCAGAAGATAGCAAATCATACGGATTGGCGTGGTTCCTGGCAGGATTGGGTGTAGGCGCCCTGGTCGGCATCCTTTATGCGCCCAAGAGCGGCCGCGAGACCCGCGACGACATAGCCACCGGCGCCCGCGAGGGCACGGAGTATTTGAAGGCTCGCACGCGCCAGGCCGCTGAAGAAGTGAGCGCCCTTGTGGACAAGAGCAAGGAGCAGGTGAGCGCCCTGGTGGACCGGAGCAAGGAACAGGTCAGCGACTACGTGGAAAAGGGCCGTGAGGCCGTGGACCGTGGCCGCGCCCAGTGGGAAGAGTTTGTGGAGCGGGGCAAGAACCTGGTGGCGGAACAGACCGGCCGGGTTTCGACCGCAGTGGATGCGGGACGACAGGCCTACCACAACACGACCAACTCTCCTGAAGCCCGCGAGTACTAAGGTCCAATGCGCGAGGCCGGGAGTTCCGGCTTCTCGGTCGAGGGGCGGCCCGGAAACGGGAGCGGCCCCGGGCCAAGATTCCCGTTTTTGACGGGCCGGTGCGCGGTCAGCCTTTTTGGGAACTGAAGCGCCGGCACCGCTGACAATGTCTCCTGCAGCCGTGGGGAGCATGTTTTATAGTGAGGGCTCAGACCCTCAGATACGCGGTGCGAGACAAAGGCCATGCATAATCTCGACAGTCAGACCGTGCAGTTGATTATTGTTGCCGCAGTGGCCGTGACGATGTTGCTGCAGACAATTGTGCTGCTGGCGATTTTTACGGCATTGCGCAAGTCAGCGGCGGCGATGCGGCAGGACATTGAAGAATTGCGCACATCGGTTGTGCCCGTGATCGAGAGCGCACGCGACCTGCTGGCGCACACCGGACCCAAGATAGAAGCCGCCGTGGTGGACGCCGCGGCAATCGCACACAACCTGCGCCGGCAGACCGTGGATGTGCAGGCGGCAGCGAACGAGGTGATCGACCGGCTGCGCCGCCAGTCGGCGCGCGCAGATGGGATGCTGACGAGCCTGATGGACGGGGTGGATAAGACAGCCGGATTCATGCAGGAGTCAGTGACGAAGCCGATGAAACAGATTTCGGGGATGCTGGCCTCAGCCAAGGCAGTGATTGAATCGCTGCGCACGCCCATCAACCAACAGCCGACGCAGGGAAGCCTTCCGCGCGCCGACAGAGACAACAAGCTCTAGGGTTTGAGCAGGCTTGATCCGGTCCAGGCTGCTTCCTGCATCCGATTTTGATCCTCGGGTCTGACCGAAGCCATCACCCTTCTTAGATAATCCAACCGCCGCCCACCACTTCATCTCCGTCATAGAAAACGGCTGCCTGTCCGGGCGTGACTGCGCGTTGCGGCTCGTCGAATGTGGCGAGCGCCTCGCCTTGGCCACCGGTCACAAGCGTGGCCCACGCCGGCTCATGACGATGGCGGATCTTGACGCGAACACGCATGGGCGCGGTGAGCGAGGGAATGCTGATCCAGTTGAGCTGGCCCGCACGCAGCGTGCGCGTGGCCAACTCCTGGTCAGCACCGACGGTCACCTTGCGGCTTGCAGGGTCGATCTGGAGCACGTAGAGCGGCGAAGGAGAGCTGACGCCCAGCCCCTTGCGCTGGCCTACCGTAAAGCTGGAGATGCCCTGGTGATGGCCTAGCACTTCTCCGGTGGAGGCAACGAGTTCGCCGTCGCTGGCCGGGACCTGCTCGCCCTGCTCCTCAAGATAAGCGGTGATGAACTGCTTGTAGTCGCCGCCGGGGACGAAGCAAATCTCCTGCGAGTCGGGCTTCTCAGCGAGCGTGAGTCCGCGCTGGCGAGCCACTTCCCTCACCTGCGGCTTGGTGAGACTGCCGAGCGGAAAGAGCGTGTGGGCAAGCTGCTCCTGCGCGAGGCCGAAGAGGAAGTAGGTCTGATCCTTGGCCAGGTCAGCGGGACGCTTGAGAATCCAGCGGCCGCGCCCGCCGTCCCGTGTCGCATCGAACTCGTTGACGGCGTAGTGGCCGGTGGCGATGCTGTCTGCGCCGATGCTGCGCGCGGTCTGCAAGAGCTGGTCGAACTTAAGATGGTTGTTGCAGAGCGAACACGGAATGGGTGTGCGGCCAGCGAGGTACTCGTCAACGAAGGGACGCACCACGTCCTTCTCGAAGCGCTCTTCCTGGTTGACGACGTAGTAGGGGATGCCGAGTTGCTCGGCCACGTGGCGCGCGTCGTAGACATCATCCAAAGAACAGCAGCGGCCGGCCTTGGGCGCATCGGGAATGCCGTGCTTGCCGGCGAGGCGGGTCTGGTCCCAGAGCTGGAGTGTGAGGCCGACCACGGTTTCGCCGTTGTGGACGAGCATCGCCGCGGCCGTGGAGGAGTCGACTCCTCCGGACATGGCTACTGCGATGATGGACGATGGCTTCATAGGTTACTCTTGTTCGGCGGCAGCTCCGAAGCCACAATTTGAAATGCGACTGTATCGGTACGGAGCCAACCATCCGGGGATGGAACTTCAAGGTATACGTTGTACTTTCCGGGCGCCTGAAGGTCATAGAAGGCTTCCAGCAGGAACGTGCGCGTGGTACTTTCGCCCGGCCCAAGCGGCGGAATGTCCGCAACCAGTGTGCACTGAAGGGTCCCTTCTCCAGGCAACAACCGTCCCGTTGCGTCCCGTTCTCGGAGCGTCGTCGGCGGTTCACCGTGTTCTCCTTGGACCCAAATCCTTACAACTGACCCGCAACGATCCCCAGGGGCCGGGATCAAATGGTCGGTCAGGTTCTTGGTGGTTAGCAAGACTCTTGGGGGCTGCCCTATTGGAAGCGTTTGCTTTTCCATTGCGACCGTCAAGCGAAACGTATCGGATTTATCCGCCGGAATAACCTCTTGACCGTCAAGGCGCAGGAACCCCGGACCGAGCACCGTGACGATCACGGCAACCCAGATCAGAGAGCGAACAGTTTTCATTTCAGACACCCCGCTCATGATTCGAACCATTAGCTTAGCGTCCCCGCCACCACTGGCGATAGCGCCCGCAATCGTTCCACGGCCTGAGGAACTACCTGCAATGCAAAATCGACGTCGGCGTCGGTTGCGGTTTTCATCAGGCTGAAGCGGAGGCTGGCGCGGGCGGCGTTCTTGTCGCGGCCCATGGCCATCAACACATGACTCGGCTCCGTTGATCCCGAGTGGCATGCCGATCCGCCGCTGACCGCAACGCCCTTGAGGTCGAGCGCGATGACGAGCGCTTCGCCTTCCACGTTGTCGAAGGAAATGTTGGTAGTGTTGGCGGTGCGTGGAACCCGTTGACCGGCGTCCCAGCCACCGTTGACGCGCGTGCCGGGGAGCGCGAGGATTCCTGCCTCAAGACGATCGCGCAGAACAGCGAGGCGCTCGATGGTGCCATTGACGAGCGACTCCATGGCAAGCTCGGCTGCCTTTCCGAGGCCGACGATTCCGGGCACATTCTCGGTGCCCGCGCGGCGACGGCGCTCGTGGCTGCCTCCGACGAGAAGGGGCTCGACCGGGGTTCCACGGCGCACGTACATGGCGCCCACGCCCTTGGGCCCGTGCATCTTGTGCGCGCTGATCGAAAACAGATGGCATCCGAACTTCTTAACATCGATCGGCAGCTTGCCCACGCCCTGCACACCATCAATGTGGAAGAACGCGCCGGCATCGGCGGCGATTTTGCCGATCGCCTCCACGGGCTGCACTACGCCGGTTTCGTTGTTGGCTAGCATTACGCTGATGAGACGGGTGTTCAGCTTGATCGCGCGCCGGATATCCTCCGGGTCGATGAGTCCGCTGGGCTGCGGGCCGATGAAAGTAACCTCGATGCCACGCTCTGCCACACGATTCGCGGCCTGGAGCACGGCCGAGTGCTCAATGGAGGTGGTAATCAGATGGTCGCCCGGACGAAGCAGGCCAAAGATGGCGGTGTTGTCGCCCTCGGTGCCGCCGGAGTTGAAGACGACCTCGGATTCGCGGCAATTGAAGAGCCGGGCGAGGGTTTCGCGGGCGTGGTCGACGGCGCGGTGCGCGGCCTGACCGTGCATGTGAATCGAGGAGGCGTTGCCGAAGTGCTCCGTCCAGTAAGGGCGCATAGCCTCGACCACCTCTGGCAGCAGGGGCGTTGTGGCGTTGGCGTCCATGTACACTCGCAGCAAGGATTCGCTCTCCCTACCTAGATTGTACGGGGAATCAAGTTTTTCGCCCAATTGGGCAGGTTTTCGGGCGTTGTGGCCGGGACTGATCCTGCCGGCGACGCCAACAGCGAAATTGAGGTGCCTGAAATGAAGATGGCGCGCGTGATTCTGTTCACCAGCCGGATGGAGGAGATGAGCAAGTTCTACGGAGAGGTGATGGGGCTGAGCCTGGCGTCGATCGAGAAGGGCTGGCGGGAGTATGGAGCCGGTGGCGCAAATATCGCGTTGCATTCCGGCCCATCCTCGCCGGGTCGGAAAGGGCCGAAGATCGTCTTCCATGCCAAGGACGTTGCTGCAGAGCGTGAAAGGCTGGTGGCACGTGGAGCGAAATTCGGCAAGGTTCGGCAGGGAGAGATGTTTTGCCTGTGCGATGGCAAGGACCCCGATGGCAATCCGGTGCAACTTTCTGACCGCTGAGGCCCGCGGCGCTTCCTGCTTTCTTGACCCCGCGCCCGGTAGTTCCGTATGCTCACAGCGTTTACGCCCGGTGGATGATCCCCAACTCCAACCCGCGCAGGAAGAATAAGAATGAACGCTCCTCCTCCGACACTTCCCCCCGGGCACACCCATACGCAAGCCGCCAAAGCTGAGCCTCTCTTAGTCCGGCGGGCCGCTGTCCTCGGCGCAGGCACCATGGGTTCGCGCATCGCCGCTCACCTGGCGAATGCTGGGATTCCTGTGCTGATGCTCGACATTGCACCGCAGGAAGGCGCGATGGAACCGGCGCGCGGGGCTCTTGAGGCTCTGGGCAAGGCCAGGCCCGCCGCGTTTTATGAGCCGGCGAATGCGCGGCTGATTACGGCGGGAACCTTCGATCGCGATCTGGCCGGCATTGCGCAGTGCGACTGGGTAATTGAGGCGGTTGCCGAAAACCTCGAAATCAAAACTGCGCTGCTTGCGCGCGTACTGCCGCACCTGGCTCCGCACGCAGTGCTCACGACCAACACGTCGGGATTACCAATTGCCCAAATCGGCGCTGTGGTCGCCGCAGCAAAGCAGCGATTCTTCGGAACCCATTTCTTCAATCCGCCACGCCACATGAAGCTGCTTGAGGTGATTCCGACCAAGGAGTCAGACCCGGCGCTGGTGGCGGCGTTCGCGGCCTTCGCCGATCGCCTGCTGGGCAAGCAGGTAGTGTTCGCCAATGACACGCCGAACTTTATTGCCAACCGCATCGGCGTTTCTGTGATGTTCAACGCCGCAAACCTCATGCTCGAACAAGGCCTGACGGTGGAAGAAGTGGACGCGCTGACGGGCCCCACTTTGGGCTGGCCGCGTACAGGAACGTTTCGCCTGGCAGACATGGTGGGGATCGACATCCTTGCGCATGTGGCCGCGAATTTTCCGGGAGGCGTGAGCGAGGGCAAGTTTGCTGCAGTGCTGGACGAGCTGATGAAGCGGAAGTGGCTCGGCGATAAGACGGGGCAAGGCTTCTACAAGAAGACGCGCGGAGCGGGCGGGAAAGACGAGCGGCTGGTTCTGGATCTGGCGACGCTTGAGTACCGGCCTTCCGCCAAACCGGCACTGCCTTCGCTTGACATGGCGAAGAATGCCGCAACACTGCCAGAGCGGCTGAAGCTGCTGCTTGCGAACGATCCGAAGAAGGACAAGGCTGCCGCATTTCTGTGGCCGTTTCTCGGATCGTTGTGGAGCTTTGCTGCCGACCGCGTGGGCGAAGTGGCAAACGATATTGCTTCAATCGACAGCGCCATGCGCGCCGGCTTCAACTGGGAGATGGGCCCGTTTGAAATGGCGGACGCGGCAGGTGTGGCGCAAACCGCCAGCCGCATGAAGGCGCTTGGCATTCCGGTAAGCGCACGCATTGAGGCACTGCTGGCCGCGGGCGAGAGTTCCTGGTACGCGAGCGACGCGCGAGCGTGCTTTCAGCCTGCAAGCGGGGCGATGGAACCCATTGCTGTGGTTGAGGGCCATGCTCGGGTTGCGGACTTCAAACGCTCGCACAAAGTGGTTCGCACCAACGCCGGTGCATCGCTGGTGGACCTGGGCGACGGAATCGGGTGCATCGAGTTGCACTCGCTGAAGAATGCGATCGGCGGCGATGTACTCTCCATGATCTCTGCAGTCTTGAAGACTGACTCGGCCGCGGTGCGCGACTTTCAGGGATTTGTGATCACGGGCGACCGAGACAACTTTTCCGTCGGCGCAAATCTGATGCAGCTGCTCATGCTGGCGCAGGAAGGCGAATGGGATGAGGTGGCCGGCGTCATCCATCGCTTCCAGCAGATGACGGCGGCCATCAAGTTCTGCCCGCGTCCGGTGGTGGTTGCGCCGTTCGGAATGGCGCTGGGCGGAGGTGCGGAGATCTGCCTGCACGGAGTGCGCCGCCAGCCGCACGCGGAGACTTACATTGGCCTGGTGGAAGCAGGCGTGGGGTTGATTCCTGCCGGAGGCGGGACGAAGGAGATGCTGCTGCGTGCGGTGGATGCGGCGACAGCGCTGGCTCCGCCCGATCCGCGAGATCCGCCTTCGCGCTTTGCCCAGTCGGCGGAGATGGGCACGGCGCTTCGGCGCGTCTTCGAGTTAATGGCCATGGCGAAGGTGTCAACGTCGGCTGCGGAGGCACGCGCGATGGGGCTGTTTGCAGCCAGCGACCGCATTACGCTGAATCGCGAACGGCTGCTGCTCGACGCCAAGGTGCAAGCCGCCATGCTGGCCGAGGGGGGATACAGCGCACCACAACCGCGCATTTTGCCCGCGCCGGGAGCGTCGGCGCTGGCCGCGCTCGAGACTGGGGTCTACCTGATGGGCGAGGCGGGATACGCCTCAGAACACGACCAGAAGGTGGCGCGCTGGCTCGCCTACATTCTTGCCGGGGGCCGCGTGACGGCGGGCGCGCCGCTGACGGAGCAGTATGTGCTCGATTTGGAACGCGAGGCGTTTCTCTCCCTTTGCGGCGAGCGGAAGACACAGGAGCGAATTGCCTTCACGTTGAAAACAGGCAAACCGCTGAGAAACTGAAATTGACCGAAGGACGGCGACTAAGGGACGAGAGCGCCCAGAAGGAGCAACTGCAATGTCGAATGTCGTACTGGTGAGCGCCGTTCGCACCCCTGTTGGCCGCGCGCCCAAAGGTGCTCTTTCTACCACGCGCCCCGACGACCTGGCCGCAATTGCATTGAGCGGGGCGTTGGACAGGATTTCTGGACTGGATAAGTCCGAGATCGACGACGTGATCCTGGGCTGCGCGCAGCCGGAGGGCGAGCAGGCGTGGGATGTGGCGCGCTGGGCGATTTTGCGCGCTGGTTGGCCGGTAGAGATACCCGGCGCGACGATCAATCGACTTTGCTCATCGGGACTGGAGGCGATTGCGATTGCCGATCAGCGCATAAGAGCCGGCGCCAGCCGAGTGATCGTTGCGGGTGGCGTGGAGACCATGAGCCTGCTACCCTTTTCAGGCCTGAAACCGAGCCCGAATCCGTGGATGGCCGAGCACTACCCGGCGTCGCTACTGACGATGGGACTCACAGCCGAGCGAGTGGCGCGCCACTACAACGTAAGCCGCGAAGACCAGGACGCCTTTGCGCTCGAGAGCCACAACAAGGCCCTGGCCGCGCAGGCAGCGGGACGATTCAAGGACGAGCTGATCCAGGTGAAGGTGACGACGGCAGTGCCGGGCGCGAAGGCGGGAAAACCGGTGACGTCTGAGACGCTGTTTTCTGCGGATGAAGGCCCGCGTGCGGATACGACACTGGAGGCGCTTGCCAAACTGAAGCCGGCCTTCCATGCGCAAGGGACGGTGACGGCCGGAAACTCATCGCAGACCTCGGACGGCGCTGCCGCCGTGGTGCTGATGGACGCGGAACGTGCGAAGGAGTTGGGCCTTCGTCCGCTGGCGCGCCTGGTGGCTTACGCCGTGACCGGCTGCCTGCCCGAGGAGATGGGTATCGGACCGGTCACAGCCGTTCCGAAAGCCCTGGCACGTGCCGGGCTGAAGCTGGGTGAGATCGACCTGATCGAGTTGAATGAGGCATTCGCCGCGCAGGCACTGGCGGTGATGCGGGAGCTCGGGCTCGATCCGGCGCGCGTGAACGTGAATGGCGGCGCCATCGCGCTGGGCCATCCGCTGGGCTGCACGGGCGCCAAGCTGACGGCCACGCTGCTGGGAGAGATGGGGCGGCGCAAGGCGCGCTACGGCATGGTGACCATGTGCGTCGGCGGAGGCATGGGCGCGGCGGGGATATTTGAAAGCCTGATGTGAAGACCCATGCGGGAAAATTGACTTCGCAAAATGCTTCCGCTACGATTGGCCCCAAATCACTCCCTGTAAGAAAGCCGGTACTCAATGCGATTCAAGAATTGGCTGATCCCAGGCCTCGCTTTATCTATGTCCGTTGCCAGTTTTGGGCAACATGTCGCGCTTGACCCGACAGGAGGATTGGCTTCCTGCGGTTGTTGCGGGACATTCTTCTTTATTCCCATCCTCTTCGCAGCGCTGAGCATTGCCCTCTTGGTGTGGGTAGCCCGCGATGCCAAGGCGCGCGGGATGGATAGCGCGATTCTGTGGATGCTGCTGGTGTTCTTCCTGAATCTTATTGGCCTGGTGATTTACCTGCTTGCCCGGCCGCAAGGCATCCTTGTTCCCTGCCCGAACTGCGGCAACCAGCGCCTGCAGGCGAGCGTGAGATGCCCCCATTGCGGAATTGGGTCCTAAGACCGGAACCCTGGCTGGCTGCAGTCCTGATTGCAGGCGGCCTGTTTGGGGCGGACGCGATGCGTGCGCCCGAGAACCAGTTGAGCGTGCGCGTGTTTACGGCCAGCGTGGCTGGATACCACAGTTACATTCAGCCGTTCAGCGGGCGTTTTATTCGCTGCCGCTACAATCCCACGTGTTCGGTTTATTCGGTTGAAGCAGTGCGCAAGTACGGCATCGCCAAAGGCGGCTGGATGGGCATGCGGCGCATCGCCCGGTGCCAGAAAAGCGTTCCGATGGGAACCAGCGATCCCGTGCCGTGATTTGAATGATCCTGACGTGAAGGATTCGATCGGCCGCGCGAGGGAAATTCACGTGCTAGAAAAACAGAAACAGCCGGGATTTCTCCCGGCTGCTTCGCTTCCTCCATTAAAACTGTGTTGGCCTGACCAGGCCCGGCTGCAACTACGCCTTAGCAGTGGCCAGAGCCTTGACGCGCTTGTTCAGGCGGCTCTTGTAGCGGGAGACGGTGTTCTTGTGAAGAACGCCCTTCTGGACGCTCTTGTCGAGGGTGGAGACGGTCTCGCGATACTGGGTCTGGGCTACCTTGGCGTCGCCGGCGGTGATGGCCTCGCGCATGGCGCGCAGACTGGTGCGCACGCGGCTGCGGTTGGCGCGGTTCACATCAGTACGGGTGACTGTCTGGCGGGCGCGCTTCAGCGCGGATACATGGTTTGCCATTGCTCTTCCTCAATCCTGAGCCCTTATCGAAAGGGGCGATTTTGCCTGCCCTGTTCAAGGGAAAATGATGCGGTTAAGAATGCACTTCGAGCCGCACCCCTCGCAGTCTTTTAGTTTACGGGAATCGGGGCTGCAGGTCAATGCTGGCCGGGGCACCTGCAGCTCGCGAATGTAACGGAGTTCGTCCACTTGTACGCCCCAGACGGTATCCGCGCGCCGGGTTCCGTCGGGGAGCCACTTGTCCTTTTGATAAAAGCGATCTGCACGCGTGTTGCCCACAAGCACCCACAACATGGCCTTCAAAAATCCTGCCTCGACGAGGTGAGCGCGCGCGGCCTGAACCAGGGCCAGCCCGATGCCCCGGCCCCAGTGCTCGGGATCGACGTAGAGTGCGGCCAACTCGCCGTAGCCGTTTAGGTCTTCAACGCGGGCGGGCATAGTGGTTGCGAATCCGAGAACAGACTCGCTTTCGACGGCGACAATCGTGTGGGGCTTTTGAGGATCGCCGGTGACAAAGTCGTAATGGGCCGCGCGATCTTCAGGGCGAAGCTGATCGAGGTACCGTTGCGGCATGAGCGTGCGATAGGCCACCTGCCACGAGCGCACATGGACGCGAGCGACCGCCATGGCATCGTCGGGTTGGGCTGGACGCAGCAGCATTCCAGAAGTATGGCATGCAGTGAAGTTCCGGGCGGGGGCAATGATCTTGATATGCGCAGATGACACATGAGCCCCCCGACTGGCGGAGGTTCGGTGTGCGCTGCATCACCGAGGTAATCTCCGGCAATTGCCCGGTAACCACGACGCATCGGGACCTGGGTGGACGTGAATGAAACGGGGAAGCGGCCACGACAGGGCGCAAGAACCGGGCGTTGCTTGAAGGCCGATGGGCTTACGTCTTTGACCGGGCAAGCTTTTCCTGGTCAAGAGCTTAGGGATGGGCGGCCGTGCCTTGGCAGATCGTTGTCAGGGGCAGAGTCTGCATGCAGCGCGCGCCGATCGCGAGCCAACGATGGGATGAACTCTCCGCAACCAGACAAGGGCTTTTATAGGACTGGAGGTACCTACCAAGGCATTGCCTTAAGTTAAATTTGATCCGCTGCCGATTGACGCTTCGGTCCGGTCGCGCTACTCTCAGGCCAGATAAAGGATTTGGTCGCCTACGCCATCCCGCGGTTTCCAGAGGTAGCCAGAAGATCAAGCTCACTCCTGCGCCGCATTCTTGGTTTGTTCTTT